>CESU01014725.1_pt1 | contig 102214 bp, 73 predicted proteins | sample 531141 | NCBI WGS metagenome assembly CESU01 (sample SAMEA2621401, study PRJEB7988) | marine metagenome | isolation source: saline water (ENVO:00002010), including
ATTTTCTTGATTTAAAGAAAAATCATGGAAAAGAAGAAATGCGTGCAAGAGATTTATTCTATGCAATGTGGATTCCAGATTTATTTATGAAGCGAGTTCAGGAAGATTCTCATTGGACCTTAATGTGTCCTAACGAATGCCCTGGCTTACCAGACACTCACAGTGAAGAATTTGAAAAACTTTACCTTAAATATGAAGAACTAGGCAAAGGACGTAAAACTATAAAAGCAAGAGAGCTTTGGGAAAAAATTACAGAATCTCAGATTGAAACGGGAACACCTTATATGCTTTACAAAGATGCTGCTAACAGTAAATCTAACCAGCAAAACTTAGGAACCATTCGTTCTTCTAACCTTTGTACTGAAATCATCGAGTACACCTCTCCTGATGAAGTAGCTGTATGTAACCTCGCATCGATTGCATTGCCAATGTTTATTAAAGATGGGAAATTTAATCACCAGGAATTATTTGCAATTACCAAACGTGTCACACGAAATCTAAATAAAGTGATCGATCGAAATTACTATCCAGTAATTGAAGCCGAAAACTCAAACATGAGACACCGCCCAATTGGAATTGGTGTTCAAGGATTGGCAGATACGTTTATTAAATTGAGAATGCCTTTCACAAGTGATGATGCTAAACAATTGAATCAAGACATTTTTGAAACAATTTACTACGCCGCAGTCACCGCATCAATGGAAGAAGCAAAAGAAGTAGGTCCGTACCAAACCTATGAAGGTTCTCCAATAAGTGAAGGAAAATTCCAACACAACTTATGGGGCCTTAAAGATGAAGACTTAAGTGGTCTTTGGGATTGGGGAACATTACGAGAACAAGTGTTAGAAAATGGGGTGCGTAACTCTCTTTTAGTGGCGCCAATGCCTACTGCAAGTACCTCTCAAATCCTTGGGAACAACGAATGTTTTGAGCCTTATACTTCAAACATTTATACACGTCGTGTATTGTCAGGAGAATTTATTGTGGTGAATAAGCACCTTTTGGAAGATTTAGTGGAACTAGGACTTTGGAATGAAGGCTTAAAGCAGGATATTATGCGCGCTAACGGATCTATTCAACACGTGGATGTGATTCCTCAAGAAATCAAAGAATTGTACAAAACAGTTTGGGAATTGAGCATGAAAGACATTATAGATATGTCACGTCAACGCGGCTATTTTATTGATCAATCACAATCCTTAAATTTATTTATGGAAGGTGCAACGATGGCTAAATTAACATCTATGCATTTTTATGCTTGGAAAAGTGGATTGAAAACAGGAATGTACTATTTAAGAACGAAGAGTGCAGTTGATGCTATTAAATTTACCTTAGACAACAAAAAAGCTGAAGCACCAAAACCAGAAACAGTGACTGTTAAGGCAGTTGTTGAAACAGCAGTCGTAGAAACAGCAGTATTGGAAAAACAACAAGAAAAAGCGGCTAATACAGCAGCAAAATTTTCTCAAGAAACAGCCGTAGAGGTGGAGCCAATGTCAGCCGAAGAAATGAAAGCCTTGGTTCAACAAGCAAAAGAAGCTGAAGGCGATGACTGCCTTATGTGCGGGTCTTAATAAAACGTAACTAAAATAAAAAAGCACCTAATGTAAATTAGGTGCTTTTTTTATGCAATAAAATGAAGAATCAATACTCCCCATCATCACTAATTTTAGCAGGTTTTACACTGCTGTCATATTCCGTATGGTATTCTTCTAACAAGCCTGTTGTAGCGTTCAACAAGTCTTTAGTTTCTAATAACAAACTAAAGTAAAGCGTTGTGTTTTTTGGACTCGATTCCTCCGTACGTGTTCGCTGTACCTGTGTCTCAATATTAGATTTAAGAATCGCATAAATCTTGCTTATTTGCTCAATAATCGATCCTATTTTTTCGAATGATTGTGAGTTAAAGGTATCAATCGCCTCAGAAAACAATTCCTGTATCGAATCATTGATTTGACTCAGTTCTTTAATTTGATTGAACTTCAGTTTTTTGTGATTGTTATTAACATGCTTGTGACTTACCTTAGTAATATAGGTCAATGATTGCGTCATATCTTGAAGGTAACCTAAAATAAGAATGTAAAAATTACTCGCACCCACACTTGATTCATCTAAATTTTTGATAAAGTAAAAAACGTTATCTCTTAATTCATCAACTTCATCAGAGAGTTTGATAATTTGTTTTTTGTTCTTTTTAAGAGCGTCTAGGTCTTGTTGAGCAAGACCGTTGAATGCCGCTGCATAAATTTTCTTTCCACGCTTTAGAACGTTTGCAATGTTTTCTGCACTTTCTATAATAACCCCTTGAACAGAACTACTCTCTGTTTTTTTCAAACGATCATCTGAAGCTAATTCTTGTGTCTTTTTTCTATGAACAATAGAACTTCTCACAAGCAATGCAATCGCAGTTAAAAGAAGTATTGGAAACATCACTTCTAAGTTTAAGTTTAGCAAGTAGGCAACCAAAGCAGCAGCGCTAAAAGCACTAAAGGCTGTAAAAAACCATCCACCAATAACATTAAGCACTCCAGCAACACGATATACGGCACTTTCTGCACCCCAAGCTCTATCCGCTAAAGATGTTCCCATAGCAACCATAAAGGTCACATAGGTGGTTGAAAGCGGTAATTTATAAGAAGTTGCTATGGATATTAAAACCGCTGCCACCATAAGGTTTACAGCTGCTCTAACCAAATCAAAAGCAGGCAATTCGTGTACTTTATTTTTAGTTAATTTGATGACAGGTTGTTCAAATTGCTGTTCAATTTTTTCCTGCCATGACATCGGTAAAATAAAAGCTGATACTTTTGAAGCACCCATTGCAATTCTCACAAACCCACGTGACAATGTATTGGGTTGAAAACGTTCTTTAGTTTCCCCTTGACTTGACAAGTCGAGTGATGTTTTTACAACATCTTTTGCTTTTGCAGAGAACCATAAGGTCACAACCATTACCATTCCAGCGCCAAACAACAACCAGTTGTTTGTAGGAACTTTAGATGCTAAAACATCCATTGGAAATTCTGTTGCTGAAAGACCTGATGCGGACCATTCTAAGAATGCATTATAAGCAGCTACTGGGACCCCAATAAAATTAACAAGATCATTTCCTGCAAACGCCAGTGCCAATGCAAATGTTCCTACAATAATAATGAGTTTGTAAATATTTGTCTTTGCAAATACAATCAATCCATAGGATAATAAAGACCAGAATACTGAACTTATCAATACAATCGTTAGAACTTGTGTTTCCAAGAAATCTTTCATGGTGCTACCACCAATGATATCAAACGATTGTTTGGCGTAAGACGTTCCTTTGAGGCCTTTCATAAATATAAAATAGGTAATCGCTGTCAATGCAATTCCACTAAAAAGAGCACCTACCCAATTTGCTTTTCTTTGAAAATTATAAGATAACAACAGTCTAGACACCCATTGTACAAGGGCTCCAATGGAGAAAGCTACGACTACCGACAGGAGTATTCCAAATATAATTTGAGAGGCTTTTGAGGTGTTTATATAGTTGACAACTTCACTGAAATCGCCACCACTTGCACCAATTTTAATTAATGCCATTGCAACGGCAGCACCTAACAATTCAAATACAATTGAAACGGTTGTTGAGGTTGGCATCCCTAGGGAGTTAAAGAAATCCAGAAGTAAAATATCTGTAATCATAACCGCCATGAAAATAATCATAATCTCGTTGAACATAAATTCACCCGGATTAAAAATTCCTTTTCGAGCAACTTCCATCATTCCACTTGAAAAAATTGCACCAACAGCAACGCCAATACTGGCAACAATCATAATGGTTCTAAATGAAATCGCTTTGGAACCAATCGCTGAGTTTAAAAAATTCACAGCATCATTACTAATTCCAACGACTAAATCTGCAATAGCCAAAAACGCTAAAGCGATAATCATATATAAATAAATATTCTCCATAATTTAAATTGGTTAATTACGCAAATCTCTAAAGACTTTTGGTTTGTAAAGTTAAGTTAATGTTATGTTTTAAAAATGAATATCAAACCCGAGTCTAAAAGTGATATTGTCTTCTTGACCGTCCAAGGTTGTATAACTTATATCACTTTGAACTTTCAGCTTATGTCCAACAAGAAATTTATTGAATCCTAATGTGTATTGTTTTGAAGGAAGTGTTTCTGTAATTGATTCGTAATCTAGAGTCGTAAAACGTCCCGCAATCTCGTAGTTGTTTTTAAATAAATATCCAGCCTGTAGGTTTAAAGCGTTTCCAGTTAAAACAACATCGCCAGTAGGAGTGACTCCATCTGCTTCTGTGGCTATGACAGTGACTGCTGTACGTTTTGCATATTCACCCATAAAAGAAAACCCATTGTTTTTGTACATTGCATCTACAAAAATTGTCGTTTGGTTGGTTTCAAAAATAGTTTCATCGGCTCTAATCATATAGTCCCCTGCAAAACCGCGTTCACGAACTGCATTTTCATTAAAGTTGTAAGTAAATCCAACCATTAGCTTTGATGTTTTTTCTCTTTTAAGATCTGATTGACTGTAATCGCCTTTTGATTTAAAGGCTCCAAAAGGTAGAAATTCCAGTCGTGCAGTGTATTGTAGCCCACCTTCATTTCCTTCTGTTACGTTACGCCCTTCACCCTGTGATATGGCAAATTTTTCACGCATTAAAAAGCCACCACCTAAGTTTGATTTGTGTCGGATTTGGACTCCTAAATCGCGATCAATATTGAATCGGCTGTTTAATAAAGAACGGTCTATTAACTGCAAATTTGCAGAAGAGACCACACGTTCTACATTTCCAGGTAGTTTTGTTTGTCCAGCCCATAGTTCCCAGTTTTTAGAAAATTCCCACATAATTACAGCATCTAAAATGTAACGCGGAGTATTTCTATTAAATTCATTAGCCCCTGAAATATCTCTATTTGACAATCCAAGTTCTAGTTTGTATTTTAATTTTGGACTGTACGCAAATCCATCAAACTTTAAACGTGAACGTCGCACAATAAAATTATGTTCTGGACTTGTGTATTGGTTTCCGTCATGATCCCATGAAGACATAGAACGCACTTGGAATCTTGGCGCAAATTTTACGCTAAATGAACTGTCTTTTGCTACAAAGTTGATCAGTCCTTTTCCAAAGGAAGTATCACTGATTTCTTGAGATTGAACGATTGAGAATGCAAAAAAAGCGATTGCAAGAGATAAAACTTTAGTTTTCATTAATTAGTTGTTTATTATTTAATGCAAATAAACACAGCCAATGTAAATATAGTGTTAATTAGAGATTAACTTAAAAACAAACTAATACCTAAGACTAGAATTTCTACAAGACACTTACCTTCAAAATTACTATCTTGCAGGTCAATAACAGATAACATGAACTGGGAACAATTACTTTCTTTAAAACGTCAAGGAGACACCAACAAACGACTTAGAAACGAACAAGATGAAACCCGTTTAGGATTCGATGTCGATTACGATCGCATTATTTTTTCACCTGAATTTCGCAGTCTTCAAGACAAAACACAAGTCGTACCACTTTCATCCACCGATTTTGTGCATACACGACTCACACACAGTCTAGAAGTAAGTGTCGTTGCACGTTCTTTAGGTAGAAAAGCAGGCGTAAAAATTTTAGAAAAGCACCCTTATCTCAAAGAAGTCCATGGCTATAAACCGAATGATTTTGGAGCCATCGTTGCAGCAGCAGCACTGGCACATGATATTGGAAACCCACCCTTTGGTCACTCTGGAGAAAAAGCAATTGGACACTATTTTGAAAATGGACCTGGTCAAAAATTTAAAGACCAACTCAACCCAAAAGAATATCAAGATTTATGTGATTTTGAAGGAAACGCAAATGGGTTTAAGGTCTTAACCCAAGACAAGCAAGGAGCAAAAGGAGGGATCAGACTGAGCTATGCCACCTTGGGAGCTTTTACAAAATACCCCAAAGAATCACTCCCTGTAAAACCAAACACTCATATTGCCTCTAAAAAGTACGGTTTTTTTCAAACAGAAAAAACACATTTTTTAGATGTTGCAACAGAGTTGGGACTAAACAACCTTAGTTCCCAAAACGCTCAGTTTTCCAGACATCCACTGGCTTTTTTAGTGGAAGCAGCAGATGACATTTGTTATACTATTATTGATTTTGAAGATGGGATTAACCTTGGATTAATTGAGGAAGATTATGCACTTGAATACTTAATCAACCTAGTAAGAGACACCATCAATACCAAAAAATACAGTGCACTTAATTCTACAAAAGAACGTGTGAGTTATTTAAGAGCCTTGGCCATTAGCACCTTGATTGAGGATGCTGTCAAAATATTTATGGCAAACGAAAACGAAATTCTTGAAGGAGAATTTCATGTTTCCATACTAGATAAAAGCAAATATCAAGCACAAATAAATGATATTATAAAACTCAGTATTGAGAAAATATACAATTCCGATGAAGTCATTGACAAAGAAATATCAGGCTTTGAAATCTTAAATCAACTTCTGGATCGATTTATTTTAGCAGTCAATAATAATTATAAGAATGCACCTACAAGTTATGACAAACTATTGTTGAAACTTATTCCAACCGAAATAGATGTTCATAACGAGAGCCTCTACACAAGAATGCTAAATGTGTGCTATTTTGTCTCTCTGTTTTCTGACACAAAAGCGGTTTTGACCTATAAAAAAATAAAAGGTTTGGCTTTTTAGGATCATTTTTTTTGTAGCTTGCACCTAACTTGTTTACTTTTTAAGTTTTAAGCAAAACCCCTTCTTATGAAAAAGCAATATTCCCTTGTAGTTATTTTAGCATTCGTAATTTCTTTAGGATGCCTTTTATTCAACACCAACAAAACCATTGTTGACGAATCCGTGAGGCAGACTCACAAAACATTTTTAGACAACAGCCCTTTTAAAAATTCTAAAGGACTTACTAAAGCACAGCGAACAGCCAACAGCTTACCACCAAATGCTTATTTTGAAGAAGAGTGGGAGCTAACAATGAATCCTGAGAAGGGCCATCCAACTCCCGAAAATCTAGAGGCAATTCGTGAACAACTAAACATAGAACAGGCGTCTGCAAGAGTCCCTGGAGATGCTGCTGACAATAATTGGATATCAAGAGGTCCAGACAATGTTGGAGGTAGAACCAGAGCTATCATGTTTGACCCTAATGACTCCACAAATGAAACAGTTTTTGCTGGAGGTGTGAGTGGTGGTCTTTGGAAAAACACCAATATTTCCAATGCAAACTCAACTTGGACTCGAGTCAATATCCCAGAAAACCTAAATATTTCTATCATCATTTATGACCCCAATAATACGAGTACATTTTATATTGGGACAGGAGAATCTTATGTGGGAGGCGATGTAAATGGAGATGGTGTATGGAAATCTTCTGATTCAGGAACGACTTGGTCTAAAATATTTGGAGGTATTTCTGGTGCTACAAGCTTCCAGTCTGCGGCAGATATTACAGTAAATTCACCTTTTGGAATTGCAGGGAATTACCTGTCATTTCCTACCACAGCATTTGGAACAACAATTACCGCTACTATTACCGCAGATTTAATTTTAGCGAACGATCCAAGTGGAGTTGCCACAGAAGCTTGCAACGGTTTTGGAGCTAATGCAACTGGAAAAATTGCTATTATACGAAGAGGAGATTGCACTTTTATTTCTAAAGTCAAAAATGCTCAAAACTCAGGGGCTATTGGAGTGATTATGATGAATAACGTAGATGGATCTCCCTTTGCAATGGGCGGGACCGACGCCACAATTACAATTCCATCAGTCATGATATCAAAATCAGATGGGGATATCTTAGAAACCGCCATAAATGCAGGAACTGTGAATGGGTCTCTAAATCTTGCAACTGGAACCTTTACTGGCAATTTAGTTCCAGGTATCCAACATATCAATGATATGAAAATCAGAAATAATTTAGGAGTCTCCGAGCTTTACGTTGCTGCTGGCGACTCTTTTTATGGAGCTGCCAATGCGACGACCTACCTAGGAGGTCCGGAGTATGGTTTATACAAGACTATTGATGGTGGTGCTAACTGGTCTGAAGTTTCCCTACCATTAACAGCGAATAATAGAAAGCACTGTCCCAATGACATAGAGATAGCATCTGATAATACAATATGGCTATCTACCATTGAAAGTGTTTTATATGGTGACGGCGGAGGAGTTATTTTCTCATCAACAGATGGAACTAATTTCACGAAAATTTATGATGTCCCAGATAGTGACCGAACCCAAATAGCAGTTTCTAGTACTAATGCAAAAAAAGTGTATGTTTTAGCAGAAACTTCTACAGGGGTTACAATTAGAGTAACATCATCGGGTTTTGTCCCTGCATCTTTTGTTAAAATCATTACCCCCCCCAATGATTTAGATCCAGGAGTTCCTACAGCAGATTTTACAAGAGGACAAGCGTTTTATGACTTAATGCTTGAAGTAAACCCTACCAATGATGATATTGTGTTTGCAGGCGGAATAGACGCCTTTAAATCTTCAGACGAAGGTGATGCTTGGCAGCAATTAACACATTGGTATGGTGGATTTAACAGACAATATATGCACGCCGATCAGCATTCCGCAATATTTGCAAATAACGATGCTAATAAGATGCTATTTTCTAATGATGGAGGGGTATTTTACTCGAGTGATGGCGGCGTAACCGTCTCTGAAAGAAACAATGGTCTTATTACGGGTCAGTTTTATACTGTAGGTGTAGGCCCCACAACTGCGTTTACTACAGGAGATGTTTTTGCAGGTGGCCTACAAGATAATGGTACACAATTATTTGAAAACACTTCAACAACGGGTCCAGACAGTACAACAGAACCTTATGGTGGAGACGGAGCATATACATTCTTTGACCAAGACGGAACCGATCGCTACTTTATCAGAAACTTTGTATTTAATAGAGGAATTAATCTGTATAATTTTGATGGAGCAAATGTGGTCATAAATAGCGAAGGTGCAAATAATGGTTCATTCATCAACCCTTGTGCTTTAGATTCCAATCTGGATATTTTATATACGAACTATACCTCTACTGCAAATGGAAATGCGATTCGAAGGTATTCTGGAATCAAATCTTCGGGGACAATTACAAGAACCACTTTATCCGATGCGAGCTTTGACAACAGGCCAACAGCTTTTACAGTTTCCCCACATACGACCACTTCATCCACCTTGTTTGTAGGAACGATTCTTGGGGATGTTTTTAAAATTACCAATGCGAATACAACCCCTATATGGACTGAAATAGAATTGCAAAACATTATCGTTGGAAGTATTTCTGACATTGAAATAGGAGCTTCTGAAAACGAGATTTTTGTAACAATTCATAACTATGGAGTTGAAAGTATTTGGTATACAGATAACGGCGGAGCTTCGTGGGTGTCAAAAGAAGGGAACCTTCCAGACATGCCTGTGAAATCTATTTTACAAAACCCGTTGAATTCAGAAGAAGTCATTATAGGAACAGAATTAGGCGTTTGGTATACAAATAATTTTTCATCTGCATCTCCTAGATGGTCGTCTTCATTCAATGGAATGAGGAATGTCAAAGTCATGGATTTAGATGTTAGAAACGATAATATGGTTTTTGCAGCCACCTATGGAAGAGGTGTTTTCTCTGGCATGTTTACGGCGACATCATTAAGTGTCATCGATGAGGATGAGTTAGCCAACTCTTTAAAACTATTCCCAACAGTTTCTAACGGACAATTTACATTAACATCTACTAAAACGATTGGATTAACTCAATTAGAAATCTACTCTATTACAGGAAAGCGTGTTCATAAAAACAGCATTGACATTAAGCAAGGGTCAAGAAAACAATTTGATTTAAACTTAAACTCCGGAATGTATTTGGTCAAGTTAAAAGGGTCTAATTTCGAGACCACTAAACGGATTATTATTAAATAATAATTGACAGAAATTACTTAAAAATAGGGAAGTACTGCTTCCCTATTTTTTATAATATTGATTCAAAAAACTGTTTCAAACTATCCGCATCAAGATTTAATTCTTTTTGCAATATCCCTACAGATCCCTGTTCAATAAATGCATCAGGAACTCCTTTTACAATCACATCATTTTTGTAGTGATGAGCCGCTGCAAATTCTAAAATAGCACTTCCAAAACCGCCGCTGATCACACCATTTTCAATAGTGATGAGCCTAGAATAGGTTTTAAAAATAGTATGCAATAAAGGTTCATCCAAAGGCTTTACAAAGCGCATATCATAATGCGCACAATTGAGCCCATCAATAGCCTTTGAAACAGTATTAGAAATCGCTCCCACACTTAAAATGGCCAGATTATCGCCGTGTTCTAATTGTACTCCAGTTCCAATGTCAATAGGTTCAAACGCTGATTCCCAATCAGGTGTCACGCCTCTACCTCTTGGGTATCGAATCGCAATCGGATGCTTCAACCCTTTTTGGGCTGTGTACATAATGTTTCGTAATTCCATCTCATTTCTTGGTGCAACAATGATGAGGTTGGGAATACAGCGTAAATACGCCAAATCAAATACTCCGTGATGCGTGGCTCCATCTTCTCCCACTAGTCCAGCACGATCAATACAAAAGATAACAGGTAAATTTTGTAGGGCTACATCATGTATGATCTGATCGTATGCACGTTGTAAAAATGTAGAATAAATATTACAAAATGGGATCAATCCTTGAGTAGCCATCCCAGCTGCTAATGTAACCGCATGCTGTTCTGCTATACCCACATCAAAAGCACGTTCGGGAAGTGCATCCATCATATATTTTAGCGAACTTCCTGTAGGCATCGCCGGAGTAATACCCACAATTGCCTTGTTTTCTCTAGCCAACTCAACAAGTGTCCATCCAAATACATCTTGATATTTAGGAGGAAAGTCAGCGCTATTTTTAGAAATTATATCTCCTGTATTTGCATCAAACTTTCCTGGAGCATGGTATTTTACTTGATCGGTTTCTGCTTGTTTCAACCCCTTTCCTTTGGTGGTAATTATATGTAAGAACTTTGGACCTTCAATGGTTTTGAGGCGTTCCAATTCTTTAATAAGCGCCTCCATATCGTGTCCGTCAACAGGACCCGAATATTCAAAATTGAGGGCTTCAAAAATGTTGTCTTGTTTTTGAGTGCCTTTTTTAACATTGGTTAGGTATTGTTTCAAAGCACCCACACTTGGATCAATTCCAATGGCATTATCATTTAGAATAACCAACAAATTGGCAGTTGTTACACCAGCATGATTCAGTCCTTCAAATGCCATTCCACTTGCAATTGAGGCATCGCCAATCACCGCAATATGTTGCCTGTTTTCACCTTTTAGTTGGGAAGCAATCGCCATCCCCAAGGCTGCCGAAATAGAGGTCGATGAATGTCCAGTACCAAAGGCATCAAAAACACTTTCTTCTCGTTTTGGAAACCCACTCAAACCATTAAACTGTCGGTTGGTATGAAACTCCGCTTTACGCCCCGTCAAAATTTTATGTCCATAAGCTTGGTGGCCTACATCCCAAATTAATAAATCATCAGGGGTATTAAAAACATAGTGTAACGCAATGGTAAGTTCTACCACTCCGAGACTCGCTCCTAAATGCCCTTCTTTAGCAGCAACAATTTCTATAATAAATTGTCTTAATTCTTTGGCGAGTTGCGGTAAGTCACCGGCAGTAAGTTGCCGTAAATCGGATACAGAATTTATATGTTTAAGTAAATTTTTTAACACAAAGCAAAAGTACAAGATTGAAATCGTATTTTTGACTTATGGAAGCTATTTTTGACGATGATTATTTTATGCTAAAAGCGCTTCAAGAGGCGGAGACAGCTTTTGAAAAAGGTGAAATACCAGTTGGGGCTGTGATTGTGGTTGACAACAGAATCATTGCACGCGCCCATAATCTCACAGAACTTCTGACTGATGTGACGGCACACGCAGAAATGCAAGCAATTACAGCTGCTGCTAATTTTTTAGGTGGCAAATACCTTACGAAATGCACCCTATATGTGACTCTAGAACCTTGTCAGATGTGTGCAGGCGCTCTGTATTGGAGTCAGATTTCGACTGTTGTATATGGAGCCAAAGACGACAATCGAGGCTGTGGTGTTATGGGAACCAAACTACACCCAAGAACCATTCTAAGGGGAGGGGTATTAGCAAAGGAAGCTTCAGACTTGATGAAACGATTTTTTTTTGAAAAACGAAATTTGAATTAAAATTTAAGACTCTTTTGAATCATTAAATTCTCGCATTTTCTCCAAATTTTCAGGAGTTAGCATGTAGTCGGCTACTTTTTTGTCTTTCCAACGGTAATACGAAAACAATGGAAAAACAATCACACATAAGCCAATCACTCCAAATCCAATTAATTTGTTTGAATAAGGCAAATCAACAATCAATCCTGTGAACATACTGATCATTGTCGCAATAAATAAAACCCAAATCAAGTATTTCATGTGGGGAGTATAGTGTTATTTAAGGTTTACTTTTAAGTGTAGCTCATTTAATTGAGTGTCATCGATCGCTGACGGCGCATCGATCATTACATCACGACCAGAGTTGTTTTTTGGAAAGGCGATAAAATCACGAATAGTTTCTTGACCACCTAAAATGGCTACTAAACGGTCCAATCCAAAGGCCAAACCTCCGTGTGGGGGGGCACCATATTCAAAGGCATTCATTAAGAATCCAAACTGCTCTTTTGCCTCGTCTGGCGTAAAACCAAGATGATCAAACATCAATGCTTGTGTTGCTTTGTCATGGATACGGATTGAGCCGCCTCCAATTTCATTTCCATTTAAAACCAAGTCATAAGCATTTGCTTTTACGGCTCCTGGATCGGTATCTAATAACTTAATTTGATCTGGTTTTGGAGCGGTGAAAGGGTGGTGCATTGCATGGTAGCGTTTGCTATCTTCATCCCATTCTAGTAACGGGAAGTCAGTAACCCATAGCGGGGCAAATTCTTTAGGATTTCGAAGTCCTAAGCGTTCGGCTAGTTCCATGCGGAGCGCACTTAATTGAGCTCTTACTTTATCGGTAGGGCCGGAGAGTACACAAACCAAGTCACCAGACTGGGCTCCTGTAATTTCCCCCCATTTCTTTAAATCGTCCTGATCATAAAATTTATCAACGGAAGATTTATATGAGCCATCATCATTACATCGCGAATAGATCATTCCTAAGGCCCCAATCTGTGGTCGTTTTAACCAGTTGATAATGCCATCAATTTCTTTACGTGTAAAGCTATTTCCACCTGGAACAGCAATACCAATTACTAATTCTGCGGAGTTAAAAACGCCAAATTCTTTATGTTGAGTTGCCGCATTTAATTCACCAAATTTCATTCCAAAACGGATGTCTGGCTTATCGTTTCCGTAGGTTTTAAGTGCATCATCGTAGGTCATTCTTGGAAAGGAAGTGATGTCTTTTCCATGAATAGATTTAATAAGATGTCGTGTCAATCCTTCAAAAACATTCAATATATCTTCTTGTTCTACAAAAGCCATTTCACAGTCAATCTGTGTAAATTCAGGTTGTCTGTCGGCTCTTAAATCTTCATCTCTAAAACATTTTACAATCTGAAAGTACTTGTCCATACCCCCAACCATCAACAGTTGTTTAAACGTCTGAGGCGATTGTGGAAGTGCATAAAACTGTCCTTCATTCATTCGACTTGGAACTACAAAATCACGGGCCCCTTCTGGGGTTGATTTGATCAAGTAAGGTGTTTCAACTTCTATAAATTCTTGTGATGACAAATACGAACGTACTTCTTGCGTTACTTTATGTCTAAAAATTAAATTATTTTTTACTGGGTTTCTTCGAATGTCTAAGTAGCGGTATTTCATACGAAGTTCTTCACCACCATCGGTTTGATCTTCAATTGTAAAAGGCGGAACATTCGCTTCATTCAAAACGGTTAGTTTTGAAACCAAAATTTCAATATCACCAGTTTCTAAATTAGGGTTTTTGGAAGCACGTTCAATAACAGTACCAGTGACTTGAATGACAAACTCACGTCCAAGACTTTTAGCTACGGTCATCATCGTTTCTGGGGTGCGTTCGGCATCAAAAATAAGTTGTGTAATCCCGTAGCGATCTCTTAAATCTACCCAGATTACAAACCCTTTATCGCGTGATTTTTGTACCCACCCAGAAAGGGTTACTTCTTCGTTAATGTTTGAGGATCTTAACTGACCACAATGATGACTTCTGTACATAAGACTAAATTAGTTGCGCAAATTTAACATTTAAAAATTAAAATCGATAGGCTTATGAAACGACTTTAACCTTTTTTGTTTTCAATTTATTAATTAAATAAAATAATATAGGAACTACAACTAGGGTTAAAAATGTAGCAAACGACAAACCAAAGATAATAGCCCAGCCCATTGGCCCCCAGAATGCAACGTTTTCTCCACCTATATAAAAATTTGGATTCAGTTGTGTAATTAGAGTTCTAAAATTAATATTGATCCCCAATGCTAATGGAAGTAATCCTAAAATAGTTGTAATAGCAGTTAGCAATACAGGTCTTAAACGCGTCCTGCCAGCTTCTACTACACATTCCACCAGAAGTGATGGCGTGAGTTTGCCCGTTTCTTCCAACCCTAGTTCCCTTAGTTTACGAGTGATGGTAAGATTGATATAATCAATTAGTACGATGGCATTATTAACAACAATTCCAGCGAGAGAGATGATTCCAATCATGGTCATAAGCACTACAAAGTCCATTCTAAAAATAAGGAGTCCAAAGAGTACCCCAATCAAACTTAGAAAAACAGAGATTGAAATAATGATAGGCGTTGTCGCAGAATTGAACTGTGCCACCAAGATTAAGAAAATTAAAAGTACCGCTATCAAAAGTGCGCGACTCAGAAAAGCCATTTCTTTGGCTTGCTTTTCTTGTTCTCCAGTAAAGCTAATCGAGATGTTTTTTGGGACCTCAAATTTTTCAGCAATAGCTCTAATTTTATCATTGACTTCTGTGGCGTTATAATCATTTAAAACATTTGAATATACAGTGACCACTCTATCTAAATTAATACGTTTAATCGCACTAAAGGACGATTGGTTTTCTGTTGTTGCTACTGCCGAAATAGGCACTTGTTTTATCTGACCATCGCTTTGGTTTCTAAACGTAATTTTTTGATCTAATAAAGCAGATTTATTATAACGCATCTCATCTTTAAGTCGGAGATTAATAGGGTAATCATCATCTTCATTTTTATATGTTGAAATTTCTTTACCATACAATGCGGTACGTAAGTTAGCTCCAATTTGACCTGTTGAAACACCCAATCGTCTTGCTTTTTGACGATCTACAGAAATTAACATCTCTGGTTTCCCCTGATCGATATCTAATTTTAATTCTTCAATCCCCCCAATATTTGAGTTATTGATAAATGATTTTAATTGGTTTGCAGTTTCTAAAATTAAAACATAATCATCGCCTTTTACTTCAATGTTTATAGGAGCGCCTGTTGGTGGACCGTCCGCAGGTTTGTCTACCACAATACTGACTCCGGGGTAGCCCTGAATAACATTACGAACATCTTTGAGAACATCTTCTGTACTGATGCCTTGACGGTCTTGATATTTAACAAAATCGACCGTGATTCGCGCCTTATTTGGTGATTTCCCACCTTCTTGACCTCGTGACGGGTCAGACGTACCTTCGCCAACTTGCCCTATAACAGAAGTTACCAGAAAGTTTTTGCCATCAACCTCATATTTTTTAAAATAGTCTTCTATATCTTTTTCAATTTCCATTGAAATAAGATTCGTTTCCTCGATATCTGTTCCAATTGGGTATTCGATAAATACAAAAACTTGTTTGGCATCAGTATTTGGAAAAAATAATATTTTTGGTGGAAATGTGTACATTAAAAAAGCAGCAAGAATTAACAATCCAAATGTTCCAACAATAATACTTGCAGGTTTTTTGCCTTTTAGTGCATAGCTTAAAAAGCGTTCATATAGGTCCTCTAACTTTGAAATAAAGGGGACTTTAGATTCTTTTTTAGGCACAACTTTCATGTACACAGAGATCAACATCGGATTGATAATGAGAGCAACAAATAAGGATGAACTTAATACGATAATCAGTGTAATTGGAAGCCATTTCATAAATTCTCCCATAATCCCTTCCCACAAAATCAAAGGTAAAAATGCGGCCAATGTAGTGGCGGTAGATGCAATAATTGGCATTGCCACTTCTCCGACACCTAGTTTAGCAGCTTTAATTCTTGGGTAGCCTTCGTCCATCAATCGATACACGTTTTCGACCACTACAATGCCATTGTCAACCAACATTCCCAGTGCAATAACTAAAGAGAATAACACCATTGTGTTAAGGGTAACTCCCATAAAACTCAATATTGAAAACGATAAAAACATCGACAATGGAATGGCAATTCCAACAAACAATGCATTTCTAAAGCCTAAAAAGAAATAGAGGACTGCGACCACTAAAATAACCCCTAATATGATACTGTTTTCAAGATCGGACACCATCGTACGGGTATCATTAGACTGGTCGTTTGTCTTAGAAATTATTAAATTTTGAGGAAACACATTCGCAGCGGCCTCTTCTATAATGGCATCAATTTTTGTGGAAGCCTTAAGAAGGTTTTGCCCCCCTCTTTTTTTAACATCTAACATTACAACCGGTTGCAGGTATTCGCGAGCAAAACTCTCTTTTTCCTGTTCTTTGAAATCCACTTCAGCAATATCTCTCAGGTAAACAATGTTGCCCTTTTCTTGTTTTATTATGATATCTCTGACGGCTAAAGGGTCATTAAATTCCCCCAAAATCCGAACGGTTCTTCGGATGCCATTTTCCAAAATATCGCCTCCTGAAATGCTCATATTTTCAAAAGCAACTGCATTTTCAATGTCATTGAAGCTAATTTTTGAAGCTTCCATTTTATATAAATCTACCGCAATTTCAAGTTCCTTCTCTTGAACACCCCGAATATCAACACTCGAAATTTCCGAAAGTTCTTCAATTTCATCTTCTAAATATTCGGCATATTCCTTAAGTTGATCCATCGAAAATTCGCCAGACAAATTAATATTCATAATTGGAATTCGCTCGCTAAAATTCATTTCTGAAACACTCGGTTCCGAAGGTAAGTCCTTAGGGAAGTCAGGGTCAGCCATGGCAATATCGACTTTGTCCTTAACTTTTTGAAGTGCTTCACTTGGCGTATAATCAAAACTAAATTCCACCACAATACTAGAATAGCCCTGAATTGAATTAGATGTAATTTTATCAACCCCAGTGATTGAGTTTATTTCTTTTTCTAATCGCTTGGTAATGAGTTTTTCTACATCCAATGCTGAATTTCCAGGGTAAGGCGTTGCTACATAAATTTGCGGGATAATGATTTCTGGAAAATTTTCACGTGCCATTCCTGTATATGAAAGTAATCCACTCAACACAATGATAAACGTAATAACAGAAACGGTCATGCGATTTGATATCGCCCAAGAAGAAAGCTTAAATTCTTTTATTTTTTTAGTGCTCATAGTTTACTGTTGTAAAAGAGTTACATCTTCATTATTATTGACAAGTCGTGCGCCTTTATCTACTAAAACCGAATTGGAATCAAGCCCCTCAGAAATGTACGATTGGTTGTCGTAACTCATGGTTGAGGTCACATATGTTTTTACAATTTTGTGGTTATTTTCCCTAGGCTCAATTGTATAAACAAAAGTTTTGTTGTCACGATCTTTTTGAACCAATCGTGATGGGATGACAACCCCATTCGCTCTAAAATCATTTATTTTAATGTCTGCAAGTAAGTTTGCTTTTAACTCATTTTCAGGGTTTTTTAGATCAATACGCGTTTTAAAGCTTCGATTATTCGGATTGATAAAATTCCCAACTTGGGATATCTTTGCTTCAGTGGTTTGACCGATAGAACGAAAGTTTAAGAGGACTGCGGTCCCTTTTTTGATTGATTTCAAATAGGTCTCAGTAACTTCACTTTCAACATAAACCTTGCTTAGATTCACAAGTTTTAAAAATGGTTTTTGAGGGGAGGTAAGTTCTCCAGTTTTCGCATAAATCTGATCGATGATCCCTGAAAATGGAGCAATTATTTTCATTTTTCTTGCTTGTGCTCTCAAACTTTTCACACTGTTTTCTAAACCCTCTTTTTGAGCTTTTGCCTGCAAGTATTGAATTTCACTTCCAATATTCTGTTCCCAAAGTCTGGCCTGACGCTCAAAAGTAGTCGTTGCTAAGGAGAGTTGTGTTTTTAATTGTAAAACAGAACTATCGATAACATCACTATCTAAGGTCGCTAAGATTTGTCCTTTTGAAACATTTTGCCCTTCTTTAACCAAAATAGCCGTGACGGTACCACCCATTTCTGCACGAAGATCGACGGTTTGATCGGCTTTTACAGTTCCCTGTACTTCAATATAATGATTAAAATCTTTGACCTCTGCCTTGATAGCAGTCACAGTCATTAGTTTTTTTAGAGTATCTAATTCCGAAATAGCTTTCTCAACATCTTTTAGTTCTGTCCCAATGCGGTCCATCTGTTCTATAAGCCCAGCCTTTTTTGTTTTCAGGTCGCTCAAGGATTTAGATTCTTTGTCCGTAGTGTTACAAGAAAGCACAAAGGATAAAATCAAAAGTGAAAATATATTTTTCATAAGGGTTGTATTGTGGGAGTATTTCATTTTCTAATTTTTAAGAGGTGGGTTAATAAGTGCTTCTAAATCAATTCTCTTAATGAGAATATTTAGCATTGACTGTAAATAGTCTTGTTGTGCAGTATATAATTGGCGTTGTGCCTGAGATAGATCGAAACTAGTTGTCAGTCCTTCAAAAAACTTTATTTCATTTTTTTGGGCGATATTTCCTGAAAGCTCAAGGGCTTCTTTTTTGATGTCAAGATCTTCAACAGCAAATTCGTATTCACTTCTTGCGCGTGAGATTTCTAATTTAATTTTTTTGGATGTTTCTTTTAAAAGAGACTTCGATTTCTCAAAATTGAGACGGGCTTTTTTAGTAGAAGCGCTGCGTCCAAAGGAACTGAAAACGGGTATTTTCATTGAGACTCCAAACAGAGAAGCTCCAAACCAATTTTGAGAACTATCTAAGAAACCGAATTGATTATTATTCCCAGAATAGCTGCCGTTTAGGAACGCATCAATAGTTGGCAATGCTTTACTTTTTTCTAATTTCAACAACAGTTCCTTCCCTTTTAAATCATTGAACGCAATTTTATAATCCACCACATTTTCTACTTCTAGAATAGATTCTAATGGTGCCAGCGAAGTGTACATCGCGATCAATTGGTTCAAGTCATTTGTTAGTTCTACAGAAGATTCTAAATCAAGACCAAGGGTGTTATTAAACATTTGGTACGCAATTTTCTTTAAGCGTTTGACATAACTTTGATTGCTTTTTAAACTAGCCAATGTCAGTTGTAGCTGCTGGACACTTTCTTGTTCTATTAAACCATTTTCATACACCTTTGTCAGGTCTCTAACATTCTTTTCAAGTAAGGTAATATTTGAATTTACAATTTTCAGATTTTCTTCAGAAAGCAATACATTTCCGTAGGTATAGGCAACCATTTTACGAAGCTCGATTTCTGTTTTTTCTTTGGCATTTTCTGAAATTTCAAGATAAACTTTAGCTGCCTGAAGCCCTACTAAATAAGAGCCGTCAAATATTTTTTGTGAAATGGTAACAGTTCCATTCATAGTTTGTTTAGTCCCAAAAGTAATTTCAGAAAACTGACCAGGGCTCCCGCCAAAAAACTCTGCAGGAATTAAGGATATTTGTTGTTTTAGCCAGTTATTATAAGAAATTGCTGCTTTAATTTGAGGCAATCCAGTCGATGTTGTTTCCCATTTTTGGAGTTTGGCAATTTCTACATCACGGGCGGCGTTTTTGCTTATAGAATTATTTTGAAGCGCAAAATCAACGGCCTCTTTTAATGAGAATCGTGAAATCTCTTGTTGAGAAAATACCGATGTAGTTATGAGTAAAAAGAGTATAAATTTAGGAAGCATTTGGCGTTAGGTTTGATTTTATATAATTGTTAAGCAGATTCAACCCTGTTTTGGTAACAATGGCGCGTAAATGGTATTCAAGGTAACTTTCAAAAAGATAGTTTTTATCAAATAGTTCTTCTGGAAAAATACTAATATCTCGAATACCCGTCATCCCATTAAAATACATTCTTGAAATAAAGTCAATATTGATATCGGGTCTAAAAAGTCCAGTATCCATTCCCATTTTAAGACTATTCTCTACTGAAGAATGCATTTTTTCAAATTGTTTTATTTTTAAGCGGACATAAATTTGAGGGTAATATTTTTTGAGCTGGTGTTGAGGAGAAACTCTTTCATTTTTCAAGTAATTCATCACAAACATTTTGATGTCATACAACTCTTCAATAGGGTTGATAGAGGCTGCATTTATTTTGTCAATTCCTTCTGAAATATGATCAAGAATAGAAAATGTGACCACTTCTACAAGCTCTGTTTTGTTTGAAAAATGAGTGTAAATAGTTTTTTTCGAAATACCAATAGCATTCGCAATATCATCCATTGTGACACTTTTGAATCCTAGGGACAAAAATAATTCTTCTGATTTTGATATAATTTTCTCTCTCATAACGTGCTGCGAATTTACAACAGGAAACTTAAAAAACAATTAAAGTTTCCAAAGTTTTACAAAGATTTAACATTTATTAGTTTCGCTTTGTAACATAGTTTTAGGAATTCACTTATTTTTGTATCATGAAATCCATTGAAACGTACCAAAAACAATTTTTAGCGTATTTAGAAGATTACAAATCCATACGAGAGCCTAAAAACCTTTACGAACCCATTGAGTATATTTTGAATTTGGGCGGAAAGCGTTTACGCCCTGTATTGACTCTTATGACTACAGATTGTTTTGAGGGTGATACTAACAGTGCACTAGATGCAGCTTTGGCAGTAGAAGTTTTTCATAATTTCTCACTCATTCACGATGATATTATGGATGCTGCCCCTTTGCGTAGAGGCCATCAAACCGTGCATGAAAAATGGGATTTAAATACTGGAATTTTATCGGGGGATGCAATGCTAATTATGGCATATCAACTGTTTGAAAACTACCCTCCAGACGTTTTTCAAAACCTTGCCATCCTTTTTAGTAAAACTGCTTTAGAAGTTTGTGAAGGCCAACAATATGATATTGATTTTGAAACTCGTCATGATGTTTCAATTGTTGAATATCTTAAAATGATTGAATACAAAACAGCAGTATTAGTTGGAGCTGCTATGAAAATGGGTGCTATTATTGCTGGTGCATCCGAAGAAGATCAGAATCGTTCTTATGAATTCGGGAGAAACCTGGGGATTGCCTTTCAATTACAAGATGATTATTTAGACGCCTTTGGCAATCCAGAAACGTTTGGAAAGCAAGTAGGCGGAGATATTATAGAAAATAAAAAAACCTATTTATATTTAAAGGCTTTGGAATTTTCATCTGAATCAGACCAACAAAAGTTAAAAAACTTATTCAGTACACAAACTACAGACACTAAAGACAAAGTAGAGATTGTAAAGCAAATTTTTAATGCATCAGGATCATCTGAGGCGACTAAAAAAGCGATTCAACACTACACTTCAAAAGCATTTTCTGGGTTAGAATTGCTAACAATTTCCGAAGAGAAAAAAACGGTACTAAAAACATTTGGAACCAGTCTTATGGATAGAACTGTGTAATGAGCCTCCCATCAAATTATGAGGCTTTAATTGCCGAAGCGAATCAGTTAGATTTATATAAAAAACTAGTTCATCAGCATAATAAAGACTTTTCACGCGCAAATGTGGATTTTAACCTCCCTGATGAAGTGTTGCCTATAAGCCTAAAATTAGTGCTTCACGAAACGGTTCACACCCTTATCCAAGAGAAATTCGCAGACTATTTAAATTTACTCTATATAATAGACGTCTCAGAAAAACAAATAAAAGCTTTAGATGGAAGTGATCTTCTTAAGTTGTCTGAAGCCGTTTCTTTTCTTATTCTAAAACGAGAATGGCAAAAGGTTTGGTTTAGAAATAAGTATTAAATCGAAAGTTGGTTTCAAGTGACAAACTTAAAAACCAACTCAAGATATATTGATAAATTTAATTAGTCCTGTGAGAAAATAAATTAGGTTTAAATGTAATCATCACCCATGCCCAAGAATTATTTTCATCTTTATCGCCCCCTTTTAAAACTTCCATCGTTTCAGTTGCAAACATTTTTGAAAAGCCAGCATTTAGGTTGATATCTTTGGCAATTTTATAGCCAATTGTAAAATCGATCTCTGTTCCTAAGCGAGCATCCATTTTGGTTGCGCCATCAAAAACGTCTGCCGCTGCTGAAAATAAATGAGGAATTAATTTTGCAGAAAACTTATTTTTAGAATACCCCAAAGTCATATTTAAATCCCTTAATCCAACACTGTTTGCATGGTTGCCTACATAAAAATAATCCATAAAACCGTTAAACTTGTGGTTTGTACCAAACAAAGGTGCAAACGATTTTATGTCTGTACTGCTCGCATTAGAATTTGTTCCTGAAAGCTGTTCCACCCCCAAACCTAGAGACCATTCCTTAGTGAATTTGTATCCAATATTTCCAGCAAAATAAGAAGCTTTAACCTTAGAGTCTTTTGATTTTCCAGTTTGCAAATAGGCGGCAGCATTGGCATTAAACTTTCCCGATTTGTAAGTAAGTCTGGGTCCAATCGTTTGCATATAGTCAATCGTTTGCTCGTTGTTTACATCTAAATATTCAATCCCCGTATTTAGTAATAGAAAACTGACACCGAGCTTATTAAAAACTCCATGGTACCAAGCATACTGAAGGGATTTGTAACCTGCAGCGTTGCTGTATAAATTATCTACATTAGATTGTGAATCGGAATTTAATGCCAAGCCAATGTCTAATTTATTAGTGGCATTTGGCGTGTATTTAAACAACAATGCATCATGACTTCTTGCTTGTTGCGCCCAACCTACGTTCCCAAAAATTCGGTGGTCGTCATACACTATTTCTTGACGCCCCAGTTTAAATGAAGTTTTGGTATTGACAATCGCCTCTGCCCAAGCTTCATGCAAAGCAGATGCTTTATCGTCACTAGATAAAGTACCAACATCTCCCCAAACTCTCACATTTTGCATCACAATTTTTAATCTTAATTTTTCATTTTTAAATCCAAAATTCAGACGTGTTCGTTGCGACACAAAGTTTGAGCCTTTCGCGTTAGTTTCTAATAATGTTTTGAAACCATGTCTATTTTCGTAACGTGGTCTTAACTCTGCGGATAAGTCAAATTGTTGCCCAAAAGCACTAAATACGATTAGTGTGGCGATGACCGTTGAAATTAATTTTCTTTTCATTTTTAAGCTTTGTTATAATATCCATTAGCTCTTTTTATTTTTTGAGTCGATGGATGATTTAATTTTTAGTTGTTAAATCAAGAATGGTTTGAATGGTTTCTTTATGATCAACCCCCAAACCTTCTTGTTGATGGATCAATTCCCCACCTATATCAAATACGCTGATAATGTTTGAATGTGAGAAATCTATAGGTGAAATCTCTTTGTATTTTACGGCCAAAACATTTGCAAACTCTCTGACACCACTTTCTGTGCCTTGTAAAAACACCCAATGTTTACCATCCATTTTATTTTCTAAGGCAAACTCTTTCAGACGTTTTGGAGTATCATTTTTTGGATCGATACTCACCAATACAAAACGAAGATTTTCTAAATTAGATTTTGGGATTTGGGCTTCTATATTCCGCATGTCTGCAACCAGACGGGGGCAGGCGGCTTTGCAAGTTGTATAGATCATAACCATGACCAAGGTTTTTCCTTTTAATTCTTCCAGTTGAATACTTTCGCCTTTTTCTGTATTCCATAGACTTGATAAATGAAATATAGATTCATCTGAAAGGTCACTTTCATTTAGGGGTTCTGAAACCGCTTGTTTGTGAGCTATTAAATCCATCTTGCATATGGGGCAACTCCCAGATGTTTTATAAGTTTTATTGTCCTCACATTTCATGGGGCAGTAATACGTTGTCAACTCATTAGAAGTCTCAGTTGTGTTTTTACACGATAGACCTGAGAGTAGGATTAATAAAAGTAAAAGGGTTGATTTTAAATTTCTCATAGGATTAATTACTCATTTCTTTAACACATCTAAACCCAAGTGTTTTTAGGGCGTATTTTGCTTTTACACTTCCGCGAATTGCGTACCGCATAAAGGCGGCATAGTTCATCAAATCTGAAGCGCCAATAGCAGCACTTCCACAGAAAAGATTGGAGTCGTTATCCACATCTTTTCTCGATTCTCCAGAAATAAGAACCGAATTAAAATCTAAAGTCCATTCCCAAACCAGTCCGTGCAAATCATAAACCCCCCAATAATTTTTAAAGGTTGATTCAATTTCGTTATTAAAAGTTTTTGGTTTTTCGTACCAACTCAAGATGTATTCATTATATGTTTTTTGTGGTCGCGCATCTGGGAGCGTTTTATTTGCCATTGCTACATATTCCCACTCATCGATGGTGGGCAGCCTTTTCCCTTGAGTTTTGCAATAGTCCTTTGCAACAAACCATGAAACATTTGTAATTGGCGCCTTTAAGGATTGCTTCGCTCCAATTTCAACATCTGATTTCCAGTCAATAAGATAATTTTTATCTGCAAACAGTTTTTTTATGGTAGATCGTTTCCATTTAGGAGTCTTTTTTATAAACTCTAAAAACTGCTCATGAGTCACAGGATATACATCCATCTTAAAATCTGAAACAGTTACTTTTAGGGAGTCTCTTCCGTAAAGTGGCGTGTATGTTCCTCCTTTTATCAAAACCATTTTAGATTGACAATTCGCAGTCAAGCAAAAAAACAGCACAAAACAAATTGTCAATCTTGAAATGGGTATCATAGGCTGATGAATTAGTGTCCGCGTTTTACAGCTTCTACTTGGGATTTTGTAACATTTGTTTTGTTGTTACCCCATGAGTTATAGACATATGTTAGTACATCGGCAATTTCATCATTGCTTATTGCTTGGCGCGTCATAACACTGTTATATTTTTCGCCGTTCACAGTAATTTCACCGGATTTTCCTTTTAGAACAATTTCAATGGAACGGTTTACATTCGCATTTAAATAATCTGATTTAGCTAATGGAGGAAATGCATTTGGGATTCCTTGTCCTTCACCTTGGTGACACGCAAAACAAGTTTGGGTATAAATTTGCTTTCCAGATTCCATTTTCATTGCTAAGGTTTTGTTAGAACTAGCGACTTCAACTTTCGTGTCTTCTTCAGGCATTTGTTGAATTCCTCCCCCTTCTGGGTGGTAAATTCCTTCTTGAACTACACCAGAATAGATTGTTTTATTTTCTTCACCTTCTACTTTTAACATTCCTAAAGCACCTTTATTAAAAGCTCTAAAAATGGAATGGTCAACCAAAATGAAAGTCCCCGGAACATCCACTCTAAATTCTACGATTGCGGCACCACCAGCAGGAACTAAAGTGGTTTGAACATTTTCATTAATTAAGTCACCTCCTTCAACCATTACTTTGTCAAAAATCTCTCCAATAACGTGAAAAGAAGACACTAAATTTGGACCGCCATTTCCAACGTACAAACGTACCGTTTCACCCACTTTTGCAGTGATGGCATTATCGCCTGTTAACGCCCCTACTTTTCCATTAAACACCACATAATCAGCATCCTCATCAACCGCTTTTTGCATGTCAAAAGGTTGTAAGCCTGGATCTCCATGTTCTCCTTTTGTATAAAAATCGCCTTGCATTACATAATATTCTTTGTCAACCAACGGTAAGCCCCCTTTAGGTTCCACTAGAATGAGGCCATACATACCATTCGCAATGTGCATTCCAACAGGTGCAGTTGCACAATGTTACACATACAAGCCTGGGTTTAATGTTTTAAAATTGAATTTTTTTTCATGACCAGGAGCCACAAAAGAAGAAGTTGCGCCACCACCTGGACCTGTTACAGCATGCAAATCAATATTGTGGGGTAACTTATTGTCTGGGTGATTAGACAGCGTGAATTCTACCTCATCGCCAACACGTGTACGAATAAAACTTCCTGGAACAGAGCCTCCAAACGTCCAGTAAACGTAAGTAGTTCCGTCAGTCATAGTACCTTCTTGCTCCAAAACTTCCATGTTCACAATGAGTTTTTTAGCTTTTCGTCTTCCAACAGGTGTGGGTACATTTGGGGGCGACGTTAATTCCGCAGTCATTTCTCTACTTACAGGAATGTCTGCAGCACTTTCGTTTTCTGTTTTTTCCGAGTCTTTACAGCCCGAAAAAAGCAGTGTTATCATTGTAAATGCTACAAATGATAGTCTCAGTTTTGTTTTTTGTTTTTTAATCATAATCATTGGGTATTAGTTTGTTTAGGGTTTGATATTTTAATTATCACATCAAAAATATTCCTTAAAAAGCTCCAAAAAGATGACTTATGTCAGTTGTTGGGAATAATTGCATTTATCTGTCATCAAGTGACAAATGGCAAGTCATACCCTTTTATTTTTTTAATAAAGTTTAATTCCATTAAAATATCTTCACATTTATATCATTTTCATATTTCATATTCCTGAAAAAGCGTATTTTTGGGCTATATTTTTCTAAAGAAAAAATAGAATTATAAATTCATGGATAAGTATTCTTTTTTAAACGCCGCCCATACCGCTTATTTTGCGGATTTATACGAACAATATCAACAAGACCCTGATAGTGTGGAGCCAAGCTGGAAAGCCTTCTTTCAAGGGTATGACTTTGGAAGCGATAGCTATGGAATTTCAGGAGAAATTGTAGAAGGTGTTGACACTCAAATTCCTGAGCACGTCCAAAAAGAATTTCAAGTTGTAAAACTAATTGATGATTACCGTACTCGTGGACATTTGTTTACCAAAACGAATCCTGTTAGAGATCGAAGAAAATATACGCCTTCTTTAGATCTTAGTAATTTTGGACTGTCCTCGGCAGATTTAGATACGGTTTTTAATGCAGGTGATATTATTGGAATTGGCCCTCAAAGTTTGCGTGAGATTCAAAAACATTTGGAAGCTATTTATTGTGATGCAATTGGCGTAGAATACATGTATATTCGAAGACCGAATGAACGTCAATGGATTCAAGACAAACTTAACAGTAATGATAATCAGGGTAATTTTACCACTGATCAAAAAAAACATATTCTCAAAAAACTAAACGAAGCCGTTTCGTTTGAAACTTTTTTGCACACAAAGTATGTTGGTCAAAAACGATTTTCATTGGAAGGCAATGAATCTTTAATTCCTGCCATTGATGCGCTTATCGAAAAAGCTGCTGCCTATGGAGTCAAAGAATTTGTCATGGGAATGGCCCACCGTGGTCGTTTAAGTACGCTGACCAATATTTTTGGAAAATCGGCAAGCGATATTTTTAGTGAATTTGATGGAAAGGATTATGAAGAAGAAGTTTTTGACGGGGATGTTAAATACCATCTTGGGTGGACCAGTGATCGACTGACAGATAATGGTAACCGCATCAATTTAAGTATTGCACCCAACCCTTCTCACCTCGAAACAGTAGGAGCCGTTGTAGAAGGGATTACAAGAGCAAAACAAGACAAGCTAAATCCTGAAGACGCCAGTAAAGTGTTGCCAATTGTGGTACACGGTGATGCTGCTATCGCAGGGCAAGGCCTTGTTTATGAAGTTGTTCAAATGGCACAGCTAGACGGCTATAAAACCAACGGAACCATTCATATTGTGGTGAACAATCAAATTGGATTTACCACAAACTATCTCGATGCCCGTTCATCTACTTATTGTACCGATGTTGCAAAAGTGACGCTGTCTCCGGTATTACATGTCAATGCTGATGATGCCGAAGCCGTAGTCCACTCCATTTTATTTGCCTTAGATTTTAGAATGCAGTTTAAGCGGGATGTGTTTATTGATTTATTAGGCTATCGAAAATATGGACATAATGAAGGGGATGAACCGCGTTTTACACAACCAAAACTGTACAAAGCCATTGCGAGTCACAACAATCCACGCAATATTTATGCACAAAAATTAATGGATGAAGGAATTATTGATTCCAACTACGTTTCAAAGCTTGAGCAAGATTATAAAGCTTCTTTAGAAACGGAATTAGTAACCTCCCGAAAAGAAGATAAAACCGTTATTACACCATTTATGCAAGAGGCATGGGAAAATTTCCCGAGAGCCAAAGCAAATCAGATGCGAAAGACGATAGATACCAGCTACCCAAGAGAAAAACTAGTTTCTATTGCCAAGATTCTTTCCTCGCTTCCTGAAGATAAAAAATTTATACGTAAAATTTCACGTTTGATTGAAGCCCGAAAACAAATGTTTGAAGGTGATAAACTCGATTGGTCTATGGCGGAACATTTGGCGTACGGATCTCTTTTAGAAGAAGGTTTTAATGTGCGTATTTCTGGACAAGATGTCGAGCGTGGGACGTTCTCTCACCGTCACGCCGTAGTAAAAGTTGAAGACAGTGAAGAAGAAGTGATCCTTCTCGAAAACATAAGTCCAAATCAAGGACAATTTAATATTTATAACTCCTTATTATCTGAATATGGAGTTGTTGGATTTGATTATGGTTATGCCATGGCAAGTCCAAATACCCTTACCATTTGGGAAGCACAATTTGGAGATTTCAGTAATGGCGCTCAGATTATGATTGACCAATACATTTCATGTGGAGAGGACAAATGGAAAACACCCAATGGGATTGTTATGCTATTACCGCATGGGTATGAAGGTCAAGGTGCGGAGCATTCCTCAGGGCGAATGGAACGCTACTTGCAACTCTGTGCAAAAGACAATATGTTTATTGCCGATTGTACTACGCCAGCCAATATGTACCATTTATTGAGACGTCAATTAAAAGCAGATTTCAGAAAGCCATTAATTGTATTCACCCCAAAAAGTTTATTACGTCATCCAAAAGTCGTGTCTTCAGTAGAAGAGTTTGCAAATGGAAGCTTTCAAATGCTGATAGACGATGCGTCCGCTCAAGTGGAAAACATTAAAACACTGGTATTAGTAACTGGTAAATTCTATTATGATTTACTAGAAGCACAAGAAAACTTAGGCAGAACCGACGTAGCTTTGGTACGTGTAGAGCAATTGTTTCCACTTCCAGAAGATGAGATAGAGGCATTGATTTCAAAATATAAAAATGCAGATGACATTGTTTGGGCACAAGAGGAACCAAGAAATATGGGGGCTTATGCACACATTTTAATGCATATAGACGCTGCTAAACATTGGCGTGTGGCTTCAAGACGAAGTTACAGTGCTCCAGCAGCAGGAAGTTCCACGCGTTCCAAAAGACGACACAAAGAAGTTATAGACTTTGTTTTTGATAAGACAAAAGACAATCAAAGAAAAAAACTAAAATAAACACACAATGATTTTAGAAATGAAAGTGCCTTCACCAGGCGAATCCATCACAGAAGTTGAAATTGCAGAATGGTTAGTTCAAGAAGGTGATTATGTAGAGAAAGACCAAGCAATTGCTGAGGTTGATAGTGATAAAGCAACTTTAGAGTTGCCAGCAGAAGCGAGTGGAACCGTAACGTTTAAAGCGGAAGTAGGCGATGCTGTTGAGGTGGGTGCTGTGGTGTGTTTGATTGATACCAGTGCTGCAAAACCCGAAGGTGGAGATGCGCCCAAAGCGGCTGCATCAACCCCAGAAGTAGCGGTAGCGCCAAAAGCTGAAGCAGTTGCAAATACCACTTATGCTACGGGATCTGCGAGTCCAGCAGCTAAAAAAATATTGTCTGAAAAAGGCATTGAAGCCACTGCAATAACAGGCACTGGCAAAGATGGTCGCATTACAAAAGAAGACGCTGTCAAGGCCGTTCCAGCAATGGGACAACAAGTAAATGTAGAAGGACGTGGTGTGTCACGATCTAAACTCTCTATGTTGCGTCGAAAAGTAGCAGAACGTTTGGTAACTGCCAAAAACGAAACTGCCATGTTAACGACGTTTAACGAAGTTGACATGTCTCCGATTTTCGCATTGAGAAAACAATACAAAGAAACCTTTAAAGAAAAGCACGACGTTGGACTTGGGTTTATGAGTTTCTTTACACTTGCCGTAGTACGTGCCTTAAAATTATTTCCTTCGGTTAATTCTATGATCGATGGCAAAGAAATGATCTCCTATGATTTTTGTGATATTAGCATCGCCGTTTCAGGCCCTAAAGGACTTATGGTTCCTGTGATCAGAAATGCAGAAGATTTATCATTTAGAGGTGTAGAAGCTGAGGTGAAACGTCTCGCCATTCGTGCCCGTGATGGACAAATCACTGTGGATGAAATGACCGGTGGAACGTTTACCATTTCTAATGGGGGTGTTTTTGGAAGCATGCTTTCAACACCGATTATCAACCCACCTCAAAGTGCGATTCTTGGAATGCACAATATTGTAGAACGTCCTGTAGCGATTGCTGGTAAAGTAGAAATTCGTCCGATTATGTATGTTGCGTTATCGTATGACCATAGAATTATTGATGGTAGAGAATCTGTAGGGTTCTTAGTCGCTGTGAAGGAAGCGCTCGAAAACCCACAAGAATTTTTGATGGAAGAAGACGTTAAAAAGGCGCTAGAGCTGTAAAGTTAATGGGCACGAGCAAAAGATGCGCGCGCTAGTTGGGATTCCTATCGTGTGCTTTACAAATAAAAATAGCAGAAAAGAACCGCCGTCTTGTGCTAGCTCTTATCTGCCAATTTTCATAAACTTTGTTGTTTAAAGTTATCTTTTTGGTTTGTAAATTGCTCCAGTAGCAAAATCAATAATCGCTCCTGGCCAAAAAAGTAAAATATCAGCAATTAAAGCACCAACTCGGACCTCTCTTTGTTGTTCACCTGCTACAGGTTGTGTTTTTTGGTATGCAGTTACTTTTCCTCCAAATACTGTTGCGCAACTCGACAACATTATTGCTACTAATCCCATAGCAATTACAGTTTTCATTTTTTTCATTTTTTAAGATTTAGGTTAATAATTAATTTAAATTTTCTTTAATTTTGTTTTGGATAAACTATCGTGAATTCCATTTGATGAAAACAGATAGGATATTAAATCAATTGGTATTAATCGCGATATTGTCCTAACAAATATTTTTGTAAAACTTGGTTTTTCATTGTTATCGACAGTAACAACTCGAGTTTTAGTAATTATTTTTCCAATTGTCTGACCAATTGTTAACTCTAAAATAAAATAATAGAGGTAATAAAATAAGATCATTAAGTACTTTAAATTCTGCCTTTCAACATATTCTTTTAAGAGTATTGAAATGACTAGTATAATAATATAAAATAGTATTGAATCAATTAGAAAATTATATAGTCTTATTCGTTTTTTCATAATCCTTACAACTAGTGAATATCCCAACTGTTGCATTTATTTTGTTTATAATTTTCAAGGAACCGTATCTCGAAAATTCCCAAAAACAGTGCATATCGGAAATTCTCCAATACGGTATTCAATAAAATAATATCTTAAGCTTTGGTTAAATTGCTTATGAAGATTTAGACTTGGGGTCAAAATCGATTATAAACTTAGTAAAAAAAAGTATAGGGTTTCAAAAAAACAAACACTTTAACATTTTAGAGCCCAACATAAAAGTCAATATAACAACGTTTTAGAGCGTAAAGTTAATGCGCTTCTAGCCAATTGAGACCCATATCCATTTCAACATCTAAAGGAACACTTAAAGTATAGGCGTTTTCCATTTCATTTTGGATTAAAGTTTTCATGGTGTCTAGCTCAGGCTTGTAAACATCAAAAACCAATTCATCATGCACTTGTAGGAGCATTTTGGTTTTAAAGCCACCTTCCTCGAGTTTGTTATAGATGTTAATCATCGCAATTTTGATGATATCTGCCGCACTCCCTTGAATGGGTGCATTTACCGCATTTCGTTCGGCAGCACCGCGTACAATCGCATTTCGTGAGTTGATATCTTTGAGGTAGCGTCGTCGGTTTGAAACCGTTGTCACATAGCCATGGTCTCTTGCAAAATCCACTTGTGAACTCATGTATTTACGAAGTTTGGGATAGGTTTCATAATAAGTTTCAATCAGTTCTTTGGCTTCGGTTCTGCTTAAATCGGTTTGGTTGCTCAGCCCAAAAGCAGACACGCCATAAATAATCCCAAAGTTGACTGTTTTGGCATTGCCACGCTGTTCTCTAGTCACTTCTTTCAAAGGCACATTAAATACTTTCGCTGCCGTGGAGGCATGAATGTCTTCACCGTTTTTAAAGGCTTCAATCATGGTTTCTTCTTCGCTCATCGCCGCAATCACACGCAGCTCAATTTGAGAATAATCGGCTGCTAAAAGGATGTACTCTTCATTTCGTGGAACAAACGCTTTTCGCACTTGCCGGCCACGTTCTGTTCGGATCGGAATGTTCTGAAGATTGGGGTTATTACTACTCAAGCGTCCTGTGGCAGCCACGGTTTGCATATACTCCGTGTGGATGTGCCCTGTAACATCTAAAACTTGTTCGGGCAGTGCATCTACATAGGTGCTTTTTAGTTTGGCAAGCCCTCTATAATCCAACACATTTTGAATGATTTCGTGGTCTTTTGCCAAATAGGACAGTACATCTTCTGCCGTGCTGTATTGTCCTGTTTTTGTTTTTTTAGGTTTATCAACCAGTTTTAATTTCTCAAAAAGAATGATTCCTAATTGCTTCGGAGACGCAATATTAAATGTTTCTCCAGCAGCTTCAAATATTTTTGTTTGAAGGGTCTCAATATCCGTATTCAAATCTTCTGAAAGCGAATTTAAAAATTTAGTATCGAGTTTGATGCCTTCTAATTCCATCGACGCTAAGACTTTTACCAAAGGAATTTCGATCTCATTAAACAATTTCAAGGTGTCTGCATCAGTCAATTCTTTTTTGAAATGACTTGCCAGTTGATAGGTAATATCGGCATCTTCCACAGCATACTCCGTTAGTTTTTCAAGCGACACATCGCGCATCGAAAGCTGATTCTTCCCTTTTTTTCCAATAAGCTCTGTAATAGATATAGGCGTATAATTCAAATAGGTTTCTGCGAGGACGTCCATATTGTGACGCATGTCGGCATTGATCAAATAATGCGCAATCATGGTATCAAATAGCGAACCCTTGACCTCTATTTTATATTTGTGCAACACCTTTAAATCATATTTTAAATTTTGTCCAATTTTCTCAATGTGTGTGGCTTCAAAAAACGGTCGAAATAATTCAATCAATTTTTGTGCTTCCTCAAAAGCTTCTGGAAATGGAATGTAAAACCCTTTATGAGCTTCCCATGAAAAGGCAATTCCGACGAGCTCTGCGGTCAGTGAATTGAGCCCTGTTGTTTCCGTATCAAAACAAACCGAGGTCTGGTTCATGAGTTGCTTGATAAATAGTTTCAGCCCTAAATCTCCTGAAACACTTTGGTAAAAGTGCGGGACTGAAGTGGCAGTTTCTCTTCCGTAGTTTTGTGTTGCAAGCGGTGCCGAAGGTTCGTCTCCACCAAACAATGAAAATTGTCCTGCACCTGCTTCGGTTGTTGGACTTGCAGCGGGTTTCGTTGCTGGTTTTGGAGTAGATCCCTCTGTTGTTGAAGGGGTGCTTTCAGGCGGGTTTACAGCAAATGTTTTATTAAAATTATCGATCAATCGTCTGAACTCTAAATCTTGAAAAATGGCGCTTACTTTTTCGGTATCCGGCGCAGTGAGTTCAAAACTTTTGGCGTCAAATTCTACAGGAACGTCTAATAAAATAGTGGCTAATTTTTTAGAAAGCAATCCAAGCTCGGCATTCGCTTCGATTTTTTCTTTCATTTTTCCTTTGAGCTCGTGAGTGTTAGCCAATAAATTCTCCATGCTGCCATACTGTGCAAGCAGTTTTTTGGCTGTTTTGTCTCCGACCCCAGGAAGTCCTGGGATATTATCAGAAGCATCCCCTTTCATTCCTAAAAAGTCAATCACTTGAAGTGGGTCTTCAATTTCAAATTTTGCTTTGATTTCTTCTACACCCCAAGTTTCATAACCCCCTCCAAACATCGGGCGGTACATGAAAATATTCTCACTTACGAGTTGTGCAAAATCTTTATCGGGTGTAACCATAAAGGTTTTATAACCCTCTTTTTCGGCTTTTTTAGCAAGGGTTCCAATGATATCATCCGCTTCAAATCCTTCTTTGACAACTGCAGGAATGTTCATCGCCTTTAAAATCTCATAGATATAAGGCACGGCAACTTTAATACCTTCAGGTGTTGCATCCCTGTTGGCTTTGTATTCCTTAAATATTTCAACACGGTCTTTACTGCCGCCTTTGTCAAAACAAACCGCCAAGTGGTCTGGACGTTCTCTTTTTATGACGTCTAATAATGAGTTGGTAAACCCAAGAATAGCGGAAGTATCCAATCCTTTGGAATTAATCCGAGGGTTTTTGATAAACGCATAATAGCCTCTAAAAATGAGAGCATAAGCATCGAGAAGAAATAAGCGTTTTTGTTCAGCCATTAGAGATTTTTTAAGCGTCTTTGTTAAAATAATTTGATTGTATTTTTTCGTTTACTCCCTTATGAAATTTAGTCATACTAAACCATTGGTGGATTGAAAACGAACCCGGTTGTCCTTTTTTATTGATAGCAATATACCCTACTTGAAAATTCTTGTAATTACTGTTGGGCTTATTTACGATTCGTTGGATTGCAATTTCACAAGCTTCTTGAGGTGTTTTTCCTTGTCGCATCAATTCCACGACCAAAAAACTACCGACGGTTTTCACGACTTCTTCACCAAGACCTGTGGCAACAGCGGCTCCAATTTCATTGTCTACAAACAATCCTGAACCAATGATTGGAGAATCGCCAACCCGCCCATTCAACTTATAAGCCAATCCACTCGTGGTACAAGCGCCTGAAAGGTTTCCAGCTTTGTCGATCGCCAACATTCCAATAGTATCGTGGTTTTCTATATTGATAATGGGACTGTACTCACTTTTAATTTTCCAAGCCTCCCAGCTTTTTTTAGAAGCTTCAGTCAGTAAGTTTTCTTTTTTGAATCCCTTTTGAATCGCAAATTTTTCAGCACCAGTTCCCGCGAGCATGACGTGCGGTGTGTCTTCCATAACTTTTCGAGCAACAGAGACGGCATGGGTGATATTGCGTAAAAAAACAACCGATCCACAATCGCCATTTTGATTCATAATACAAGCATCGAGAGTTACATTTCCGTCTCGGTCGGGCAGTCCGCCTTTACCCACAGATTGTCCTTTTTCATTAGCTTCTTCTACACGACAGCCTTGTTCTACCGCGTCTAGCGCAGTGCCTCCATTTTGTAAAATGTCCCAGGCTTTTGCAGTGGCATTTTTCACATCCCAAGTGGCAATAACCAGTGGGAGTGAAGCTTCCTCCAAAGGATCACTAACGCCTTTTGACGCTGAAGTTTCAGCACAATTGGTTAAGCTATTTCCAATGGCTAAACCCAAACCTGTCAGAGAGGCGTTTTTTAAAAATTTTCGTCGTTTCATTTTATTCATTAATTATAATGCCTTGATTTTTCAAGACACTTTTTGTTTTGAACGCATAAAATACGAGGTATACAAAACAGAATACTGCGACCCAATACGAAGATTGAATACTGAAAATATCTGCTAATTTTCCTTGTAGTGGTGGAATAATAGCTCCCCCTAAAATCATCATGATTAAAAAAGCAGACCCTTGTGAGGTGTATTTTCCCAATCCAGAAATACTTAATGTAAATATACATGGCCACATGATAGAACAAAATAAACCTCCCGAAAGCAATGCATATAAAGCCAATTGACCCGATGCAAAAATTCCGATGAGGACTCCAATAACTCCTAAGGCACTAAAGATTTTCAAGGTTGCAATAGGGTTGTCTTTAGCGAGAAAGAATCCACCGATTTGAATGGCAACACACACGCTAAATAATAAAATTTCTGAAGTAGAGTAGCTGCCAAAGTTAACCAGTAGAATCACACCAAACGCGACATAAGGCACTAGTATTAGCAACCATTTTTTAAGACCTTTACTTGGGTTAAAAACAGTGATAGCTCCGACCCAACGGCCAATCATCATACCGCCCCAATATAGGGATATGAAGGGAGCAATTTCAGCATCGTTCATCACTTTTAATCCTAAAGGATTTAGATTTTTAAGCTCGTTTGCCACGGACTTTAAGAGTTCCCCTAAATTAGATTGAATGGTCACTTCGACTCCTACATAGGTAAAGATAGCAAGCATCCCTAAAACCAATTGTGGGTATTTCATAGCACCCCAACCTTCAGAAGATTTGGAAGCACGTGTGTTGGCGAAAAATACACTTAGAACCACCGCTAACAAAGCGATTAAAAGTAAATAAAGACGTTTGTTTTCGAGAGCTTCTGTTGGAGCTTCACCACCTGTGTAGGTATTAAAAATCAACCCAAAACAAACAAAGATTACGACCGTTAAAGCGATCAACATGTTTTTTGCTTTATTGGCAGGCTCAAACACTTCATTTGTTTTTGTGTTTGGTAATTTTTTAGAAAAATGAAAGAGGGCAGCCGCTGCTAAAAACAAAGCACCTACACCGAGGTATAAGTATTGAATGGTTGTTAGTTTTATCTCGTTATTTAGGATCATTTGATTCAGGTCGTCCCCTGAAAGCGGTGTAGATCCAAAAATGATAAACGCAATAACAATGGGTCCAATAGTGGTCCCAAATGAGTTGACACCCCCAGCTAGGTTCAATCGATGTGATCCCGTTTCTGGTTCGCCCAAAGCAATCGCAAATGGGTTTGCCGCTGTTTGTTGAAGCGAAAATCCAAGACCTACAATAAATAGGGCTAACAATACCAAATAAAATACCGAGGTATCTCCTTGATCTGCTCCATTTACAAAAGGGTACATTAACAGGGCGCCAAGTGCCGAAATTAAGAGGCCATATACAATGCCATTTTTGTAGCCCCAATTATTTAGAATGTCTTTTTTTACAGAACTTGATATTACAAATAGCAACAAGGCTCCTAAATAATAAGCTCCGTAAAAGGCAAAGTCTACCAGTTGAGATTGAAATTGATCGATGCTGAAATAGGTTTTACAAAAGGGAATGAACACCCCATTAGAGGCGGCAATAAACCCCCAAAAAAAGAAGACGGTGACTAAGGTTGTTAATGCGGAATTGTTGTTTTTTGTACTCATGTTGGTATTGGTTAGTTAATTGAAATTTCATCTGCAAAAAGCCAGCTTTTACCGTCGTGTGGAAACCCTAAATGCCAACTAGGTAAGGGGCCGTATGTTTTTGCTATAAGTTTAATATATCGATATTGATTTGTATGCGTTTTAAATTCGATTGTTTTAATTTCAACTTCATCGCTTGGAGAAGGCGATTCTAGTTGGACGGTATCAATACGTTTAAAATCTTGACCATCTTTAGAACCATAACAGATCACTTCTGAAGGATAGAAAATCCAGGAGCGTTGATCTTTTAAAAAATTAATACGTACCAAATTTATTGATTTTTGCCGTCCTAAATCAACAATTGCAACTAAATCTTCATTAAAATACCCTTGCCAAGTTCCTGTTCTAAAATCAGTAGCCCCAAAGATACCATCAATCAGGGCGTCATTTCCACCCGCATTGTATTGATTGGCAAAATTAGTTTCTAGTTTTATGTTAATAGTGGGGTCAATTTTAAAAAACTTAGTACTGATAACACTGCTTTTGACTTTGTTTTTTTCGGCATAAACATGCAAGGAGGTCGCCTCAGTGATCTCTATGGGTTCGTTGTACGTTTGATAAGTTGAATCATCAATCTTGAAATAGATAGTGGCTTTTGGGTCTACATTTCCAAGACTTATGGTCGTTTTTGTTTTAAAAGCAACGTCTCCTTCCGAAATAAATGGAGCTGGTACAATCAAAAAGTCTTCGATGGATGTGGTGGGTTCTGTTCCTTTTGCAGTCGCCCATTGAGAGGGTTTGTCTGTCATAAAAAACTCTAAATCTCCTCCATTTATAATTTCTGAATGGTAAAGAAACGAACGCTCTAACAAGTCTCCGTTTAATTTAACCGAAGCTATATACCGATTGGCCGCACTCAAGTCGTAGGATTTTATAGAAAAGGTGTTTTTATTTTCGAGATGAATGGTTGCTGTGTCAAACAGGGGTTTTCCAATAACATAGGAGTTGGAAGCAGGAGTCACAGGATAGAATCCCATGGCACTAAACACATACCACGCACTCATTTGTCCACAGTCTTCATTGCCCGATATCCCATCTGGAGTATTTGTATAAAGATTGGTTAAAATTTCATGAACTTTCTCCTGAGTTTTATAAGGTTTATTGACAAAGTTGTACAGGTAAGCCATGTGATGACTGGGTTCATTTCCGTGAGCATACTGCCCAATTAACCCCGTAATATCTGCTTGTTCTCTACCAGTTGTTTCTGCATGGGCTAAAAATAGGGTGTCTAAATTCGTTTCAAATTGTGCTTTGGAGCCGAGCAGATTGATATAGCCAGAAAAATCTTGAGGGACATAATTGCTGTATTGCCAAGCATTGGCTTCGGTATAATTAAAATTAACTTCATGAGGATTAAAAGGAGCAAACCAAGTGTTTCTAAAGCGGCCACGCATAAATTGTGTCTCAGGGTCAAATACATTCTTATAGTTTTGCGCTCGTTGAATGTAGGTCTTATAAACTTCTGAAACGCCGAGCTCTTGTGCCATTTGTGCCAATGCCCAATCGTCATACGCATATTCTAAGGTTTTTGATACAGATTCGCTTTCGTTCTCCATAGAAATATAGCCGAGTGATTTGTAATCTGCCAGTCCTAATTTATCTTGTTGCGCACTGTGTTGCATTGCTTTTAATGCTTTGTGAGCGTCATAACCTCTAATGCCTTTCATAAACGCATCTGCAATCACTGAAACGGCATGATACCCTATCATACACCCTGTATAACTAGCAGATAAATCCCAAATAGGTAAGACTCCACCTTCATCAAATTTAGCTAAAAAGGTATTGATAAAATCATTGGTTTTTTGCACTTCAATAAGTGTGAATAAGGGATGTGTAGCTCTGTAGGTGTCCCACAAAGAAAAGACAGTATAATATTCAAATGCTTTTGTTTGATGGATTTTTTGATCCATCCCGCGGTAGCGTCCATCCACATCTTGATATAGGTTTGGGGCAATCATTGTATGGTAAAGGGCTGTATAAAAGTTTGTTTTGTAATCAGAGTTTTTAGAGGTTACATCAATCTTGTTGAGTTTGGCATTCCATTCATTTTGCGCCTCTTTTTTCAGCTTTTCAAAATCAAAATCTGTAATCTCTTCGTTTAAGTTTTGTTTGGCACCAGTTTCATCAACGGCACTAATGCCAATTTTTACATGTACAGCAGTATTTGTTGGGTTGTCAAATTCAATGGCAGCTTTTTTACTTTCAAATTTGTAATTTTTTGTACCAATGACCTTGTCAGATAGTTCGTAGGAAATTCTTTTTATAGGATGTGAAAACTGTATATAATAAAACAGTTGTTGGTTTTCGGCCCAAGCTTTTGAATGTCGATACCCACTTAAAGAATACGCATCTATTTTTTGGATTTTATAATCCAATAATTGGTCCCGATGCGCTAAGTCCAAAATTAAAAATTGACTTTCTGAAGATTCATATTGGTACTTATGAATACCACTCCGCTTGGAGACTGTGAGTTCTACATCGACGTTTATACTGTCTAAAGCAACTTTGTAATAACCCGGTTCTGCGATTTCATTTTCATGAGAAAAATAGGCTCTGTAGCCTTCTTGCTCATCGCTTCCATTATTAAAAACCGCTTTATTAGAGGGCATTAATAAAATATCGCCATAATCAGAAACACCAGTACCGCTCAAATGTGTGTGAGAAAACCCATAAATATAAGAGTCACTATAATGGTAACCAGAGCATCCGTCCCAACCCTCCAGACGCGTGTCTGGACTTAGTTGCATCATTCCAAAAGGGCGAGTTGCACCCGGAAATGTGTGCCCATGACCAGCAGTTCCAATAAAAGGATTTACAAAGGATAAGAGATTTAAAGGCTCTTTTGGTAAATCTCCAGAAGGATTTGTGCAATTAAAGACACATAAAAGGATTAAAAAACTGTAAAATTTAAAGGTCATAATATGATTTAGAAATATACTAAAAAATTATAAATCTAAAAGTATCGTTAAATTAAAATATTAATTCTGTTATCATATGCTTTTGTTTTACTTTTGTGTTTGACTTAGACCTCATATGACTCGATTCATAATTTTTATAATTCTAGTACTAGCCCTTGATTTTTATGCCCTTCAAAGCTTTAGAAGTGTGGTGAGGAATCCGTGGGTAACATATGGGTATGTTGCGATTTCTATTGCAGTTTTCGGAAACATGGTCTATCAAGGATATACCCTTGATCGAAGTTCAGGAATCAATTCTGGATTTTATTTAGCATTTGCAGTATTCGTACTGGTTTATGTCCCTAAATTAGTGCTCTTGGTTTTTATGTTTGGCGAAGATGTATTTCGTTTGTTTGAAGCGGGCGTAAATTATTTTGTTTCTAAATCAGATGAGAGTTCGACACTGTTTAGTTCTCGACGTAAATTCATTGGACAATTGGCTCTAGGCATTGCTGCCATTCCATTTATCTCGATTTTATATGGGATTACTAAAGGGAAGTATAATTTTAAAGTTTTAAAATACACACTAGAATTTGATGATTTACCGGCTGCTTTTGATGGGTATCAGGTCACACAAATTAGTGATATCCACAGTGGGAGTTTTGATAATAAAGAAAAAATCGAATATGCTGTGAATCTTGTAAATGAACAAGCCTCTGATGTGATTATGTTTACAGGCGATATGGTAAACAGCAAATCCAAAGAAATGCGTCCGTGGAAATCGACTTTTTCAAAATTAAAAGCTAATGATGGTGTTTTCTCTGTTTTGGGAAATCATGATTATGGCGATTATACGCGTTGGCCTTCCGATGAAGCGAAGGCAGAAAACTTCCAAGAGTTGTTGGATATTCAACAAGATATGGGCTTTGACTTGTTGAGGAACGAAAGTCGGTTTATTGAAAAAAATGGCGATCGTTTGGCAATTATAGGGGTTGAAAATTGGGGTAAAGGTTTCAAGCAGCAAGGGGATTTATCTCTCGCATCATCACAAGTGGAGCCAAATGATTTCAAAATTCTCCTAAGTCATGATCCTTCACATTGGCAGTACGAAGTTGTAAAAGATCCAAACCATTACCACCTGACTTTAAGTGGTCACACGCATGGGATGCAGTTTGGTATTGAGATTCCGGGAGTCATCAAATGGAGTCTTATAAAATGGCGCTATAAATACTGGGCAGGTATCTACGAAAAGGCCGGTCAGTACATAAATGTGAACCGTGGATTTGGCTTTTTAGCCTTCCCCGGACGGGTTGGTATTTGGCCTGAGATTTCCGTTATAACGCTAAAAAAACGGACAAATAACACTTAAATCTTAGAAAATGTTATATTTACGCCAAAATTATACTTACATTTATACTAGATGTGGGTATAAGTAAGTATCATTATCATTGAAGTTTGATACATAAAACACCATGATATGTCAAAATTTGGAGAGTTAATAGATGTTGAGATTCCAGTATTGTTCGAGTTCTTCACAGAATGGAGTGACGAGTCTGAAGCGATGCACGACGTTCTTAGAGATGTTGCTGCTGCGATGGGAGATAAAGCTCGAGTGATAAAAATTGACGTTGAAAAAAATCAAGACCTAGCGGAAGCACTTCGTATCAAAGGCTTGCCAACTCTTATTATTTACAAATCAGGTGACATGAAATGGCGCCAAAGCGGTGAGCTAGATGCCAATACAATTATTGGACGGATTCAAGAGTATGTGTGATTTTTATAATTACACAATCATTAATTAAAGATCCTCCAAGACCTCATCTTCTATTTGAGTTTCTTCTTCCTCTTCTAATTCCCCAGTAAACAACCTAAGATAGCTGTTGAATTTTTCCATTTCAGCTTTAATAAACACCTCTGTTTCATAGATTGTCGTCACATCTACCAAGCTTCTATAGCGTTCAATGTCAGTGTAAATCGTTTGAATGTGTTGAGACTGGTTGTATTCAGATAGGGAGCTGTAATACTTCAGGCTTTCTTGATACTTCTGACTCACATTTAAGTATAATTCTCGTGCTTTTTCGGTCGCTTCTAGTTCATAGTAAGCACCAATATAAGGCTCTAGCAACGTATAAAATCCAAAGAGATCCACCGGCATTTTTTCCATTGCCAAATCTGCTATTTCCTCTGCTTTTTCCAACTCACCTTCTTGAATTAAAACTTCTATGAGTCGTGCTAAATTTCCACGATAGGTCAAACTATTTCTTCGTGTTTCAATATCATGATATATTGTTGGGTCTCCATTATTTCCCCAATCCCAATTGGTCACCATGTCATACATTTTCTCAGAATCAATACGGCCCATATCAAAAGGATTGTTTTTTGCCACCGCTGTTTTTATAGGGACTAACTTATAAACCAACCCATCGAGTTGCAAATAGTCTTTCATCCAAATATAATCGTCATCCCCAAAGGCACCACCACTAAAGTAGATGGGGCGTTCCCAATTGTTATTGGCAATGATATCCAACATTAATAAGCGGTTTTTATAAATTGCAGATCCTTTGATTCTAATGTCAATATAAGGTACAATTGAAGCAGAATCTTTAGCTTTCACAATTCCATTTCTTAAGACTGATTCCTTGTCCACTGGGATTCTTACGTGTTCTGTTGGGAAGAAATTAGCATTCAAATCTTGTCTGCGTTGTCCACTGGTGTCATACCCTTGTTGGTCAAGGGTGTTTTTGTACTTAGTACGCGGATCATCATTCGTGATAAACCCTAAAAACTGATCTAGCCTCAAAGTGTCTTTGGTCACAACTTCTTTAATGATATAATCTCGTGTCCCCCATTTATATTTATCGTGTGTCAAACTTGATGGAATAGGGTCACTGTCATACGCCTTTCGTTTCATTTGATCTATGTACCAATCGACATTTAATAAACTGGTACAAACAACGCGAACATCGCGACGAATGCCCTCAATTTCTTGGGCATACCAAAGTGGAAAGGTATCGTTGTCACCAATGGTAAAAATAATGGCATTCGGGTCACAAGCTTCTAGGTATTGGACAGCCATAGCGTGTGCTGTTTCTCGTCCTGAACGGTCATGGTCGTCCCAATTTTGGCTTATCAAAATCCCAGGAACAGCAATCAAACAGACTATGCTTAAAAGTGGAGCTAATAAACTTGTTTTTGAATAAGCTCTTAATTTCTCATAAATCGCAAAGACTCCAAATCCGATCCAGAGTGCAAATACATAGAAGGATCCCACTAACGAATAATCGCGTTCTCGCGGTTCAAACGGTCGTACATTGGTATATACTTGTATGGCAATTCCTGTAAACAAGAAAAACACTAGCATGGTCCAAAAGAGTTTTTTGTCTCTATTAAAAAGAAAAAACAACCCGATGAGTCCTAATAATAAGGGTAAAAAATAGTAGGTATTCCGAGCCTTATTATTTAAAACATCGCTTGGAAGGTTGTCTTGAGAAATACCTAAAATGTAAGAGTCCAAAGCCTCAATTCCACTGATCCAATTGCCATGAAGATCAAGACGCCCCTGAACATCATCTTGACGTCCTGTAAAATTCCACATAAAATAACGCCAATACATATATCCAATTTGGTAATCAAAAAGGTAATAGATGTTTTGAAGGAGTGATGGTTTTTGAATGTCAATAAAGCGCCCATATTCTTTTAGAAAGTCATTATAGCCTTCGTAATCAACGTCTCCTTTGGCTACGGAATCCTTGAAGCTATTTACTAACGAACGTAATTCGTTTTGCATTTGATACTCCGACTTGATGGAAAACTCCAAAAACCCAGAATACATCATGTAGTTTTCTGCATGTTCAGAACTCCACATTCTTGGCAATAAGGAGGCATGTTCTGTGTTGTAGTTTTGCAGACCATCTTTGTAATCGTTGACAATGACATAAGTACCAGATGTTTCGTCCTTTTCATATTTTGGTTTGTCATCGATATAGGGTTGATTTTCGTCCAAACCAGCATATTGATCCGTAAATTGAGGTCCATAAAACAAATGTGTTTTTGGATACTGTTCTAGGTTATAATAAGCGAGGAGTTCTCGGGCACTAGAAGGGTTGTTTTCATTAACAGTCACATTCGCATTCGCACGAATAGGAAGCATCAACCAAGATGAAAATCCAATGACTATAAACGTGATGCAGAGGAGCCCTGTATTAAGATGGATATAGCCTTTTTTTCGAGTGTAATTCAGTCCCCAAAAAATGAATCCAACCAACAAAATAAACGCAATGATAGAGCCTGAATTAAAAGGAAGTCCAACAGAGTTCACAAAAAAGATTTCTAAGACACTAAAGTACCTAAGGATGTTGGGAGCTAAGAGTTTAAAGACAAATAATAAAACAGCAATACCAGCCAAATTTGCCAGAACAAAATTCTTAACAGTGATTGTTTTATAGTTTTTGAAAAAGTAGATAAGACTGATCGCAGGAATGGTCAACAGTCCCATGAAGTGAACGCCAAAAGAAAGCCCGACTACAAAAGAAATAAGGACCAACCATTTGTTGCCTCTTGGTGTAAACATGTCATTTCCCCAACGCAGTCCTAAATAAAACAAAACCGCCATGATGAGTGTTGCCATCGCATAGACTTCGGTTTCAACAGCATTAAACCAAAATGAGTCCGTAAAAGCAAAGGATAAACTCCCTACAAATGCAGCCCCTAAAATAGCGGTATTTTGCCCTTTTGAAGATTCGTTATTATTTTTAACGACTTGTTTGATAAGCAATACAATCGACCAAAACATAAATAAAATAGTGAAAGCACTGGCGGTCGCACTCATCATATTAATCATCAATCCTATTTGGCTCGGTTCAGAAGCAAAAATCGAAAAGAAGGCGCCCATCATTTGAAAAAATGGTGCTCCAGGAGGGTGTCCAACCTGTAGTTTGGAAGACGTCAATATGTATTCACCAGCATCCCAAAAACTAACGGTTGGTTCTACAGTGAAGCTGTACGTGATGAATGCTATTAAAAAGGCAAGCCATCCTAAGATGAGGTTCCATTTTTTAAAATTAAAATCCGCCATGGTGTAAAATTGAAGTTTGAGGCGAATTTAATAATAAATACGCAAGGGCTAAAACCTTTTAAGTAAACCTTAATAAATTTTGTTTTAAATCGTTCAAACAAATTATCCAAATAGTAAACTATGTAAATACCTTCCTGGCATGAGCGTAAATAATCCTGCTAGGATGAGGCCAATCCAATACAGTAGTTTCATGGAGCGTTTGTGTCTTTGAATATTTCCTTTTTTAACGGCAATTAAACTACGAGGAACCGTCCAAATTGTGAGGATACTTAATAAATGAATCCAACCAAAATGGTTCAGAATTGTGGGGCCTACATAGGCTTTCAAAAACAAGGAAACAATAGATGAGAAAAAAATAAGAACCATATACACATAGCCAATCTTTTTATGGAAAACCCCTCCTTTGCCTGAAACCACAATAAGATAGAATCCCAGTGGTAAACAGGGTGCTATAGTGTATAAGTGTAAATCTCGTACAAACTCATACACACTTAAAGTTTTAAGTCTTGATAGTTTTTTAAATTCTCAAAATGACCCTCAAATGCTTTGACGCCTGTCTTAGTAATAGAACAACTTGTTTTTGGGTAGTTGTTTTCAAAACTTTTGTGGATGGAAATATAGCCACTTTCTTTTAGCTTTTTCAGCTGTATACTCAGATTTCCCTGCGTGGTTTTGGTGATTTTTTTCAAATAATTAAAATCACAATTTTCCACTTTAGTCAACACAGCCACTATCATCAGACGTGTTGGGTTTACCAATAATTTATCTAAGGGGCTAAACATTTGATTTACTATAATAGAGCGCCAACCCTGGTAAGAAAAGCCCTAAAACTGAGGCGATGCCATTAATTAAGAGCGAATTTACTTCTGGATTATAGACCAATAGAACACTGCAAACAATAACAGAAACACCCCCAATAGAAAAGGGCTTGAAGCGAATTAAAAGACCCGTTATAAGAATCATAACCCCTAATAGGAATAAAATTGACTCGGTAGGGTTTTGATTTTTTTCAACTGAAATAAGTACTAAAAGGACCCAAGAAATATTAAACACCCCCCAAATTATCTTAAGTGCACGACCAATATGGGTTTCATATCCCGTTTGTTTACGCTTTTTAATATTGTAAATAACGGCTATGATCATTCCAAGCATTGGAATTAGGACCCAATACAGCAATGTTGAGTAGTAAGTTTTTTCAACAATTTCAGGGAAACTGTAATGAAAAAAGCTTAAGACTGCAATTAATGCACCCCAGAAAATGAAATTGGGAGCACTCGATTTTAAATTTTCTTTTGTTTTATTAATGGTGTCATTAATAAGTTCAATTTGTTCTTGTGTTTTCATAGTTATAAGATTTAGAATAGCAAATGTAAACTAGTTTATATTATAAACCAAAAAATCAACAATAAATAAATTTAAAAATGTTTGTCCAAACAAAACTTTATTATAAATTTGCACCCTCATTACGAGATTGGCCCATGGTGTAACTGGCAACACGTTGGTTTTTGGTACCAAAGAGTCTAGGTTCGAGCCCTAGTGGGCCAACTAAAACAAGGATAAACACTTGTTAAATTCAATTTTTATGTTGTATATTTGCCGCATAGAATGATAAATGAAAAAGCGAGGGGACATAAAGTCCCCTCTTTTTATACCAGATGTTTAGAGAAATAGTAAAAGAATTATTAGAGGATTGCCTTGCACAAAGACAGGATTTATTTTTGATAGATTTCGAAATCTTAGAAGGCAATAAAATTAGAATCGTCATAGACGGAGACAAGGGAGTTCTTGTAGAAGACTGTATGTTTGTAAGTCGTGGAATCGAACACAACATTGACAGGGAAGAACATGATTTTGCATTAGAAGTATCCTCTTCTGGGGCGACCACTCCATTAACACACCCACGTCAATTTCAAAAACACATCGGTAGAACATTAGAAGTTAAGGCTGTAGAAAATCAAAAAATTGAAGCTGTCTTAACTGCTGCCAATAAAGAAGATATTGTACTTGAATGGAAAGCTAGAGAGCCAAAACCTATCGGCAAAGGAAAGGTCACAGTTCAGAAAAAAGCAACCCTTCTGTACACAGATATAAGTGAAGCAAAAGTGAAAATATTATTTTAATACAAGACTAAAATTATGGAAAATTTAGCGTTAATTGATTCGTTTTCAGAGTTTAAAGACGAAAAGCTAATTGATAGAGTTACCTTGATGTCAATCTTAGAAGATGTATTTAGAAATACATTGAAAAAGAAATTTGGGGATGATGATAATTTTGATATCATTATCAATCCAGATAAAGGCGATTTAGAAATATGGAGAAATAGAGTTGTAGTTGCAGATGGTGAGGTTGAAGAAGAAAATCAAGAAATCTCTTTAACAGATGCTCGAAAAATTGAACCAGATTTTGAAGTTGGTGAAGATGTATCTGAGGAAGTTAAGCTCATCGATTTAGGGCGTCGTTCAATTTTAGCGTTACGCCAGAATTTAATTTCTAAAATTCACGAGCACGATAACACAAACATCTACAAGTACTTTAAAGACTTAGTAGGTGAAATATATACCGCAGAAGTACACCATATTCGTCACCGTGCCGTTATTTTATTAGATGATGAAGGCAATGAATTAATCCTTCCAAAGGACAAACAAATTCCTTCTGATTTTTTCAGAAAAGGTGAAAATGTTCGAGGGATTATTGAAAGTGTCGATTTGAAAGGAAACAAACCTTCTATTGTACTTTCAAGAACAGCTCCTGTATTTCTTGAAAAATTATTTGAACAAGAGATCCCTGAAGTTTTTGATGGACTTATTTCCGTTAAAAATGTTGTAAGAATACCAGGAGAAAAAGCCAAAGTTGCAGTAGACTCTTATGACGATCGAATTGATCCTGTAGGTGCTTGTGTTGGAATGAAAGGATCTAGAATCCACGGCATTGTACGTGAACTAGGAAATGAAAATATTGATGTCATCAATTACACAACCAACTTACAACTCTATATTACTAGAGCACTGAGCCCTGCGAGAGTTACATCCATCAAAATTAATGAAGAAACTAAACGCGCTGAGGTAATTTTAAAACCTGAAGAAGTTAGTAAAGCAATTGGTAGAGGAGGTCACAACATTCGTTTAGCTGGTCGTTTGACAGGGTATGAAATAGATGTATTTAGAGAAGGTGTAGAAGAAGATGTTGAGCTTTCTGAATTCTCTGATGAAATCGAAGCATGGATCATAGCTGAATTTGCAAAAGCAGGTTTAGACACCGCAAAAAGTATCCTTGAACAAGAGATTGATGACCTTGTAAAGCGTACGGATTTAGAGTTAGAAACCATCGAAGATGTGGTTCGTATTCTGAAAGAAGAATTTGAAGAGTAAAATTTTAATTATATTGGTACCCTCTAAGACCGGATTACCACACGAATACGCGTAAGAAATACTGTTAAAAAATATCAAAGGCAATTTATGGCTGAAATTATTAGATTAAATAAAGTGTTAAGGGAATTGAATATTTCTCTCGATCGAGCGGTCGATTTTTTGGAAACAAAAAATGTTGAAATAGAAAAACGCCCTACAACTAAAATCACTTCTGAAGTGTATGATCTTCTTGCAGGAGAGTTTCAAACGGATGCAAGCAAGAAAGTCGCCTCTAAAGAAGTTGGTGAAGCTAAGCTAAAAGAAAAGGAAGCCTTGCGTGTTCAACGTGAACAGGAAATAGAGCTAAAACTTCAAAAAGCAGAAGCCGCTAAAACAGTTTTCAAAGCCAAACAGGTACTTCAAGGTCCAAAGAAAGTTGGTAAGATCGATTTAGATGGTCCTAAAAAAGCAACTCAACAACAGCCTGAAGAACAAAAGCCTGCGGCAGCCCAAATAGAGGAAGCTCCAAAAGTTGAGGTCGCTCCAAAAGAAGCACCAGCACCAAAAGTTGAGTCTGCTGCTCCAAAAGCAACACCCAAAGCTAAAGAAACTCCTAAAGTTGAGTCCACGCCAAAAGTAAAGTCTGCACCAGCAGTAGCGGACGCTCCTTTACCAGCCGAAAACAAAAAAGAAACACCAGTCTCAAAACCAGAGCCGACGCCTTCAGCAGCAGCTGAACCAGCCGCCGCTACAGAAGCCGTTGTCCCAGGAGAACAAAAAGTTGAAACAACTAATTATCAAAAGCTTTCTGGTCCAAAATCTACTGGGCAAAAAATAGATTTAACTCAATTTAATAAGCCTAAAAAAGCCAAACCAGCCACACCAGCAGCTGGTGCAAATTCTGCAGATGCTAGAAAAAAACGTCGTAGAATTAGTAAGGTTGGAAGCAATTCTTCACAACCGAGAGGAAACTTTAGAAATAGACCACCCGCAAGAACACAAGCTCCAAAGGTAGAGCCAACAGCGGAAGAAGTACAAAAACAAGTAAGAGAAACTCTTGAAAAATTACAAGGGAAATCTAATAAAGGTAAAAAGGGTGCTAAGTACAGAAAAGATAAAAGAGACCAACACCGTCAACAAACCGAAAAAGATCAAGAACAACAAGAATTAGAAAACAAAGTACTTAAAGTAACAGAATTTGTAACCGCTAGTGAAGTCGCTACAATGATGGATGTTTCGGTGACTCAAATTATTTCTGCATGTATGTCACTTGGTATGATGGTAACTATGAATCAGCGTTTGGATGCTGAGACTTTAACCATTGTTGCCGAAGAATTTGGATATACAGTAGAATTTGTAACTGCAGATATAGATGAAGCTATTGAAGTCGTTGAGGACACTGCTGATGATTTAGAAACGCGTGCTCCGATCGTAACGGTCATGGGACATGTTGATCACGGTAAGACTTCCTTGTTAGATCACATACGAGAAGAAAATGTAATTGCAGGAGAATCAGGAGGGATCACCCAGCATATTGGAGCTTACGGAGTGACCCTTGGAACAGGACAAAAAATAGCCTTTTTAGATACCCCTGGTCACGAGGCCTTTACGGCCATGCGTGCTCGTGGTGCTCAAGTCACGGATATTGCTATTATTGTAATTGCGGCAGATGATGATATCATGCCTCAAACCAAGGAAGCAATTGCGCATGCGCAAGCAGCCAGCGTTCCAATTATCTTTGCAATCAATAAAATAGATAGACCAGCGGCGAATCCTGAAAAAATTAAGGAAGCCTTGGCTAATATGAACTTATTAGTAGAAGACTGGGGTGGAAAAATTCAATCCCATGATGTCTCTGCATTGAAGGGTGATGGAGTCAAAGAGTTATTAGAAAAAGTATTGCTAGAAGCGGAGTTATTAGAGCTGAAAGCAAATCCAAATAAACCTGCTCTAGGAACAGTTGTCGAAGCCTTTTTAGATAAAGGTCGTGGTTACGTTTCTACAATTTTAGTTCAAGCAGGAACGCTAAAAATTGGCGATTATGTTTTGGCTGGTAAAAACAGTGGTAAAGTAAGAGCTATGCATGATGAGCGTGGAAACGATGTGCTTGAGGCAGGTCCTTCAACACCTATTTCAATCTTAGGATTGGATGGCGCGCCACAAGCAGGGGATAAATTCACCGTATTTAAAGATGAACGTGAAGCAAAACAAATTGCTGCAAAACGTACACAGCTACAACGAGAACAATCGGTTAGAACACAACGTCATATTACGTTGGATGAAATTGGAAGACGAATTGCATTAGGAGACTTTAAGGAACTAAACATTATTTTGAAAGGGGATGTAGATGGTTCTGTAGAAGCGCTTACAGATTCATTCCAAAAATTATCTACCGAAGAAATTCAGGTTAACATCATACACAAAGGAGTGGGTGCAATTACAGAAAGTGATGTTCTGCTTGCAACGGCGTCAGATGCGATTATCATCGGATTTAATGTGCGACCAATGGGTAATGCCAGACAAATTGCCGATAAGGAAGAAATTGACATCAGAATGTATTCTATTATTTATGATGCGATTAACGATCTTAAGGACGCGATGGAAGGCATGTTGTCTCCGGAATTCAAAGAAGAAATCACTGGAACGGCAGAAATTAGAGAAACCTTTAAAATCTCTAAAATTGGAACCATTGCAGGATGTATGGTTACAAATGGTAAGATTTACAGAAACGCTGGTGTCCGATTAATTAGAGAAGGTGTGGTTGTGTACACGGGTGAGTTAAGCTCTTTAAAACGTTTCAAAGACGATGCGAAAGAAGTGGCTAAAGGTTATGACTGTGGTATGCAAGTGAAAAACTACAATGACATTCGCGAAGGAGATATTCTTGAAGCATTCCGTGAAGTTGAAGTTAAAAAGACACTCAAATAAACGTATTTAGATTTTAGATACAGATGTGACGCTTTTAATTAGTGTTATAAAGTTAATGATTTTAAAGGTAGTAATTTTCTAATTGCTACCTTTTTTATGCGAATTTAATACGTCAGTTCATCAAGTGTCACACTGCGCCTGTCGAAGTGTTTTTAACGAGGTTCTGTTGAGATATTTCACCTGTATTTGAAAATGCGAGCAAGTCGGTTGTTAGATAAGGCAAAACATTGTAACATTAGAAATCAACGTCAAAATTATTTGAAAAAACAGCAGTTAAATAGAACCTTTAAGGTTTTTTAGGCTTGAGAGAGAATGCATTTGGAAAACTCTTTTTTACAATACGTATTTCACGATCTGCTTGCAATTGTGTTCTGAATTTACCAGCCCAAATTTTATAGTTTGGAGTTTCATATTTCATTTCTACAACTTTACTTGGGAAGTCAGTTTCGAATTTTGCTAAGGCTTTTTCAGCCCCAATACGGTTTCCGTTATAAACTTGAATTTTTATAAACCCTTGGTCTTTATTCAGTTCTTTTTTTAGCGTCAATACACGGTCAATTTCCAAACTCTTCTGAATGCTTACCACACCCTCTTGAGCCAAAATTTCGCCTGAAAACAAGACACTTATAACGATTAATTTCCAATTACATAAATTCATAGTGTAGTATTACTTTTACAAATGTAAACGAATAAAATTAAAAGTTAAAAATTTTACTTATTTAGAATGTTTATAAATTAGAAATTTACGCATATCTAACATTTCAAAAACGGACATTAAATGGTACTTTTGCGTAATATTTTTTATAAACGAATATTGCCTATTTGCATGATAAAATCGAATCAAAGTTTAGAAATGACTTCTATCAACGCTATGAAACAGGGATTTAACTTTTATACGCTTTCGAAAATACTATTCTCGGGGCTTTTATTTTTCTCAATTACATTCACATCACTTTATGCTCAAGATGGAGATCCTGCCAAAGGAAAATCTTTATTCAATGCCAACTGTGCAGCTTGTCACCAATTAGACAAAAAAATGACAGGGCCTGCGCTTCGAAATGTGGAAACACGTCTTAGCGAAGATGAAGGTTTAGATAGAGTCTGGCTTAATGCTTGGATTCGCAACAGTGCTGCCTTAATCAAGTCTGGGGATGCATACGCTAATAAGATTTATGCTGAATACAATGGTTCTGCGATGACCGCTTTTCCACAATTATCAGATGAAGATATCACAGATATTTTAGCATATACAGCTCAAGAAAAAGCAGCTCCAGTAGCAGCTACAGCAACCACAGTTCAAGGAGCGCCAACAGAATCCGGTGTTTCTCAGGAACTCGTTCTGGGTGCCCTCGCTATTCTTTTTGGATTGTTGGCATTAGGTCTGTTTTTAGTAAATAAAACATTGCGTCGTTTTGCAACGGCTAATAATGTTGAAATTGCAGAAGCAGTTAAAAGAAAATCACTCTGGAAAGCTTTTATCCAAAACCAATTCTTAATGTTGGTCGTAGCAATTTTCTTTTTATTGTCAAGCGCCTATTTTGTGTATGGCTATTTTATGCAAGTTGGTGTTGATCAAGGCTATCAACCAATTCAACCGATACATTACTCTCATAAAATTCACGCAGGTGACAATGGGATCGATTGTAAATATTGTCATTCTTCTGCGCGTGTAAGTAAGCACTCTGGAATTCCAGCACTGAACGTATGTATGAACTGTCATAAATCTATTTATGAGGTATCACCAGAAACAGCAACCGAAGAATACACAAAAGAATTTTATGATGGAGAAATCAAAAAATTATACGATGCTGTTGGATGGGATGATGACGAACAGAAATATACAGGAAATACAAAACCGGTAAAATGGGTGCGTATCCACAACCTTCCTGATTTTGCTTACTTCAATCATTCCCAACACGTTATGGTGGCTGGATTGGAATGTCAAACTTGTCACGGTCCTGTAGAAGAAATGGAAATTATGTATCAGTTCTCTCCATTAACAATGGGCTGGTGTATCAATTGCCACAGAGAAACAAATGTAAAAGTTCAGGATAACGACTATTATGATAAAATTCACGAAGCGCTCACCAAGAAATACGGAGTAGAGCAATTGACTGCAGCCCAAATGGGTGGTTTAGAATGTGGAAAATGTCATTATTAGAAATTAAATAAAACGATCAACAAGTAACATTAGATATATGTCATCAAATAAGAAATACTGGAAAAGTGTTGAGGAGCTAAATCCGAGTCATAGCTCCGCTGTTGAGACGCTTAAACAAAAGGAATTCACACAAGAAATCCCAGTAGATGAATTTTTAGGCGATAAAGAAAACCTGGAATCTTCTAGCACAACGCGTCGTGATTTCTTAAAATATGTAGGATTCAGTACTGCTGCAGCATCTTTATCGGCCTGTGAAGGACCAGTGATTAAATCGATCCCTTACGTAGTTCAGCCAGAACAAATCATCCCTGGCGTTGCAAATTATTATGCAACAGCTATTGCCAATGGGTATGATTTTGCAAGTGTTTTAATAAAAACAAGAGAAGGCCGTCCTATTAAAGTTGAGTCTAACAGTCTCGCAAAAGCTAATGGTGGGATCAACGCTAGAGTACAAGCTTCTGTATTAGATTTATATGACAACCAAAGAGTTGTTGGTCCACAAAAAGAGGGACAAGAAACAAGTTGGGGAGAGCTTACAGCAGAAGTAGCTCAAAAATTAGACGCATTAAAAGGAACTAATAAATCAATTGTGTTATTGACACAAACTTTTGCAAGTCCATCGACTTCAAAATTGATTTCTGACTTTAAACAAAAATATGGAAATGTAAGCCACGTCGTTTATGATGCGATTTCAGAATCAGCTGCGGCAGATGCTTACCAAAATACATATGGCACAAGAGGATTAGCCAACTACGATTTTTCAAAAGCACACACAATTGTATCTATAGGCGCTGACTTTTTAGGCGACTGGCAAGGAGGTGGCTTTGATGCTGCATATGCACAAGGACGAATTCCTAAAAACGGAAAAATGTCCCGTCACATTCAGTTTGAAGCAAACATGAGTTTAACAGGTGCAAATGCTGATAAACGTGTTGCAATCAAACCGTCTCAACAAAAAATAGCACTTGCGAAACTTTACGGAAAATTATTTGGAACGGCTGTTGGAGGGGATCTTCCTGCACATTTAGAAACTGCTGTAAATAATGCGGCTTCTGAACTGCTTAAAGCAGGTTCTAATGCGGTTGTTCTTTCAGGAATCAAAGATGTGGACGCACAAAACCTTGTGTTAGCTATCAATGAAAAACTAAACAGTAAAGCGTTTGATCCTAACAACACCATCCATACCCGCCAAGGGAATGATAATGCGGTTGCAAAATTAGTATCAGACATGAATGCTGGTAAAGTTGGTGCAATCATTATGGCAGGTGTGAACCCTGTCTATACACTACCAAATGCTTCTGAATTTGTAGAAGGATTAAAACAAACAGAATTATCAGTAGCCTTCACCATGAAAAATGATGAAACGGCTTCTGTATCACAATATGTTGCTGCCACTTCTCATTATTTAGAATCGTGGGGTGATTTAGAAACCAAGAAAGGACATTACGGGCTCATGCAGCCAACAATTCGTCCTTTGTTTGATACCAAACAATTTCAAGACGTATTATTAGAATTAGTTGGAACTTCAGGGTCTTACCATGATTTTGTAAAGTCCTATTGGAGCAGTAATGTATTAAAAGGAGCTTCTTGGAATGATAGCTTGCACGATGGTGTCTTTGTGTCATCAACGTCTGCAACGCTAGAAACAGCAGATGCTTTTGATGGCAGCTCAATCTCAGCAATAGGAGCCGCGGTTAATGCACTTGCTGCAACAGTAACTTCAGGGATGGAGCTTACGCTGTACCCAAAAACTGGAATGGGCGATGGTCAACAAGCAAACAATCCTTGGTTGCAAGAATTTCCTGATCCTTTAACAAGAACTACCTGGGATAACTACTTAACAGTATCTGAATTTGATGCTAAAGAACTAGGATTCTTTTTAGAGACAAGTACTTTTTTCAGTGAAAACAGTCATGACGCCGATGGTGGGTTAAATGGAAAATATGCAAATGTCTCCGTAAATGGAGTGACTGTAAAAGTTCCAGTCATCATTCAACCTGGTCAAGCAAGAGGTACTGTAGGAATGTCCTTTGGATATGGTCGTACACAAGGTCTCAAGGCCGAAATGCAAACGGGTGTCAATGCATATCCTTTATATAATAATTTTAACAATGTACAAACCGCTACTGTAGAGTTAACGGATGGTAAGCATGAATTTGCTTGTGTTCAGTTGCATAATACATTAATGGGTAGAGGAGATATCATCAAAGAAACTACTTTGGAAATTTTTAATACAGAATCAGCTTCTGATTGGAATCCAATGACTATGGTGTCATTGAACCATGAAGAAACTCCTGTAGATTCTCCAGATGTAGATTTATGGGATGAATTTGACCGTTCGATTGGACATCATTTTAATCTTTCAATTGATTTAAATTCCTGTACAGGATGTGGAGCTTGTGTGATAGCATGTCATGCAGAAAACAACGTTCCAGTTGTAGGAAAGGAAGAAATTCGTAGAAGTCGCGATATGCACTGGTTACGAATAGATAGATATTATTCTTCAGATGAAACATTTGAAGGAGATAACACAACCAAAGATGATATTCAAGGGTTAGGAAGTTCATTAAGCACTTTTGGAGAGATGGAATTTCCATCTGAAAACCCACAAGTTGCCTTCCAACCAATCATGTGTCAGCACTGTAACCATGCACCATGTGAAACAGTTTGTCCAGTTGCAGCTTCATCTCACGGTCGTCAGGGTCAAAATCATATGGCGTATAACCGATGTGTAGGAACGCGTTATTGCGCAAACAACTGTCCTTATAAAGTACGTCGATTTAACTGGTTCTTATATAATGAGAATGACGAATTTGATTACCACATGAACAACGATTTAGGTCGTATGGTGATCAACCCAGATGTGACTGTTCGATCAAGAGGGGTCATGGAAAAATGTTCGATGTGTATTCAAATGACACAGAAAACAATTTTAGACGCGAAACGCGATGGAAGAGAAGTGAATCCAGATGAATTCAAAACTGCTTGTTCGTCTGCATGTGACTCTGGCGCAATTGCGTTTGGAGATATAAATAATAAGAAAAGTGCAATTACCGAACTTAAAGATGATGAGCGTGCTTATCACTTATTAGATCATGTTGGTACAAAACCTAATGTTGTCTATCAAGTAAAAGTAAGAAACACAAACGAAGCATAAATAATAAGAAATAATATAAAAGGATTATGGCGTCTCATTACGAAGCACCTATCAGAAGACCATTAGTTACAGGGGAAAAATCATACCATGATGTTACCTTGGACGTTGTTGCACCTGTTGAAGGAAAAGCAAACAAATTATGGTGGGTAGTATTTTCTATTGCACTTGCAGCTTTTGGCTGGGGAGTAGGGTGTATGATTTATACCGTCTCTACGGGGATTGGTACTTGGGGTCTAAACAAAACTGTTGGTTGGGCTTGGGATATTACGAACTTCGTTTGGTGGGTTGGTATTGGACATGCAGGAACTCTGATTTCAGCAGTATTACTTTTGTTCAGACAAAAATGGCGTATGGCGATTAACCGTTCTGCGGAAGCCATGACTATTTTCTCTGTAATTCAAGCCGGATTATTTCCAATTATTCACATGGGACGACCTTGGTTAGCATACTGGGTATTGCCAATTCCAAACCAATTTGGATCTCTATGGGTAAACTTTAACTCTCCTTTATTGTGGGATGTATTTGCAATTTCAACCTATTTATCAGTGTCACTTGTATTCTGGTGGACTGGTTTATTACCAGATTTTGCTATGATTCGAGATCGTGCTGTAAGACCGTTTCAAAAGAAAATATATTCATTATTAAGTTTTGGATGGAGTGGACGTGCAAAAGACTGGCAACGTTTTGAAGAAGTATCTTTGGTACTAGCAGGCCTTGCAACCCCTTTAGTACTATCAGTACACACCATTGTATCTTTTGATTTTGCCACGTCGGTAATACCAGGATGGCATACAACAATCTTCCCTCCTTACTTTGTAGCAGGGGCGATTTTTTCAGGGTTTGCTATGGTAAACACCTTGTTAATTATCATGCGTAAAGTATGTAATCTTGAAGATTATATAACAGTGCAACACATCGAATTGATGAACATCGTAATCATGATTACGGGTTCTATTGTTGGAGTTGCCTATATTACCGAATTATTTATCGCTTGGTATTCTGGAGTTGAGTATGAACAATACGCATTCTTAAACAGAGCAACAGGGCCTTATGCTTGGGCTTACTGGGCTATGATGTCATGTAATGTATTTTCGCCACAATTCATGTGGTTCAAAAGACTTAGAACAAGTATTATGTTCTCATTCTTTATCTCAATTGTTGTAAACATCGGAATGTGGTTTGAGCGTTTTGTGATTATAGTGACATCTCTACACAGAGATTATTTACCATCTTCATGGACTATGTTCTCGCCAACATTTGTAGATATTGGTATTTTCATTGGAACCATCGGATTCTTCTTTGTGTTATTCTTGTTATACTCTAGAACATTCCCAGTGATTGCACAAGCGGAAGTCAAAACGATATTAAAGTCTTCGGGACAACGTTATAAAAATATTAGAGAAGCAGGCGGAAGCTTGGTTGGAACCGGTTCAGATGACCGAACAGCCCCTAAGTCAAAACCAGCTAAAACACCTAAAAAGAAAAAAGAGTAGCCTATGGGATCTTCTAAAGTTATTCACGCACTATATACAGATGATGATGTCTTGTTAGCAGCAGTTAAAACTGTTAAGAACGAAAAGCATCACATTGAAGAGATATTTACGCCTTTTCCAGTCCATGGACTCGATAAAGCAATGGGATTAGAACCCACTCGAATTGCCATCGCCGCCTTTATGTATGGCTGTGTTGGTTTGATTGTAGCTACGGTTATGATGAATTACATCATGATAGACGACTGGCCTCAAGATATTGGAGGAAAACCTAGTTTTAGCTATCTCGAAAACATGCCGGCATTCGTGCCAATTATGTTTGAGTTAACCGTATTTTTTGCGGCACACTTAATGGTGATTACATTTTACCTAAGAAGTAGAATGTGGCCATTCAAAAATGCAGAAAATCCGGATCCAAGAACAACCGATGACCATTTTTTAATGGAAATCCCTGTTCATGGTAATGAAAAGGAATTAAAAACCTTGCTTACCCAAACAGGTGCAGTTGAGGTTCATATCGTTGAAAAAGAAGCACATTAGTATTATGAAAAGTGTATCAAAAATAATCGTCTTAGCATTGGTCTTTGTAACTGTGTATTCATGTCAAAACAATAACAGTCCAAACTACCAATACTTTCCAAACATGTATGCTCCGATAGGCTATGAGGCTTATGGTGAATACGATGTTTTTCCAAACGCACAAGAGGCACTATTGCCTGTTGATGGAACGATCTCTAGAGGTCATTCTCTATATGAATTTGAAAATACAAATGAAGGCTATGCAGCAGCACTTTCAGATTTGAAATCTCCTATAGCATCCACCGAGTTGGACGCTAAAAGAGGAAAAGAGTTGTATGATATTTATTGTGGAATCTGTCACGGAAACAAAGGAGCTGGACAAGGGAAGCTAGTAAAAAGAGAAAAAATTCTTGGGGTTCCAAGTTACGCAGATAGAGCTATTACCGAAGGAAGTATTTACCATGTCATATATTATGGTAAAAACACCATGGGATCTTATGCAAATTTATTAAATGAGGAAGAACGTTGGCAAGTAACAGCTTATGTAGAAACCCTTAGATCAGAATTAAAAAAATAAGAAAAGTAAAACATTTATATCAACATGTACACGTTTTCAAAAAGACTTAAAATTGTTTCTCTCTCTCTATTCGTTATAGGCGTCATAGGATGGGGAACAAGCTATGTAGCAACTCATGGACTTACCCTCGATGATGTAAAAGTACTATTAGCAGAAGAAAATTCGCACCACGGAGCAGAAGCTTCTCATGACGTTCAAACAGACGGTGAAGCACAAGCTGCAATGATACATTCTACACACGATTCCGATGCCCATGCAGAAGAAGCACACGGAACGGAAGCGCACAGCGATGATGCACACGCAGAACATGTATTGCACCAAATGCATAACAGACCTTACGCCGCATTGTATATAGCAGCATTCTTCTTTTTCATGATATCCTTAGGAGTACTTGCTTTTTATGGCATCCAATATGCAGCACAAGCAGGTTGGTCGCCCGTACTTTTTAGAGTCATGGAAGCCATTACATACTATGTTTTACCTGGAGGATTAATTGTTTTAGGAATTGCATTATGGGCAGGAGATCACATCTTTATTTGGATGGATCCAGAAGTTGTAGCACACGACGAACTTATTCAAGCAAAATCAGGCTGGCTAAACAAAACCTGGTTTGCAATACGAGGATTAATCTTTATCACAGGATGGAGTTTATACCGTTATTTCTCACGTAAATTCTCATTAGCACAGGATTTAGCAGATGTGAATGACAATAGTAATTTTAAAAAGAACTTTAGAATTTCAGCAGCATTCTTAGTGTTTTATATCTATACAGAATCGATCATGTCTTGGGACTGGATTATGAGTGTCGACCCACACTGGTTTAGTACCTTATTTGGATGGTATGTATTTGCAAGTATGTTTGTAAGTGGAATCACTGTGATTGCATTGATTACAATCTATTTAAAATCTAAAGGGTTGATGGAATTTGTAAACGACAGTCATTTACATGATTTAGCTAAGTTTATGTTTGCCATTAGTGTCTTCTGGACGTATCTATGGTTCTCACAATTCATGCTTATATGGTTTGCAAACATCCCTGAAGAAGTTACGTATTTTGTAACTAGAATTGAAGACTATAACCTTCCGTTCTTTGGAATGATTATTTTAAACTTTATTTTCCCTTTCCTCGTACTCATGAACAGCGATTACAAACGTGTCCCATGGTTTATAGTTATGGCAGGTATTATAATTTTATTTGGACATTATATTGATGTTTTCAATATGATTATGCCGGCAACAGTAGGAGACCGATGGTTTATAGGCGTTCCTGAAATTAGTGCTGTACTATTGTTTTTAGGATTGTTCTTATTCATTGTTTTTTATGCGCTTTCAAAAGCACCATTATTAGCAAAAGGAAATCCTTTTATCAAGGAAAGTGAACACTTTCATTATTAATTAAAATTTAAAAAAGACAACATATAACGATGACTGGCTTATTAACAATCTTAATTTTATTAGGGATCACTATTGCAATTTGGCAAATGGTCAAAATCTTTGATTTAGCACAAGTAAATAAAGATATATCTCAAGTAGCGAACGATAATGACAACAAAGTTCAAGGATACCTGATGCTAGCCTTTTTAGGCTTTATATATGGAATCACAATTGTGTCATTTGCACTTTGGGGAGATTTACCATTAACATCAAACTCAGCTTCTGAACACGGTCCTGAAATTGATCGTTTGATGATCATTTCTATGGTGGTGATTTTTATTGTACAAACAATCACACAGTTCTTATTACACTATTTCGCCTTTAAATACAAAGGAGAAAAAGGACGTAAAGCATTATTTTATGCAGACAATGACAAACTAGAATTTATCTGGACTGTCATCCCAGTTATTGTATTAGCAGGCCTTATCATGTATGGATTGTTCACTTGGACAGACATCATGACTATTGACGAAGATGAAGACCCAATTGTTGTAGAGCTGTATGCACAACAATTTAACTGGAAAGCACGCTATGCTGGTGAAGACAACGTTTTAGGAAAAGCTAACGTTAGACTCATCAACCTTGATAATGCTAATATTTTAGGTTTAGATGAAGCAGATCCAAACGCACAAGATGATATCATTACGACTGAATTACACCTTCCTGTAGGAGTTCCAGTATTATTCAAAATGCGTTCGCAAGACGTTTTACACTCAGCCTATATGCCTCACTTTAGAGCGCAAATGAACTGTGTACCAGGAATGATTACACAATTTGCATTCACGCCAACAGTGACTACTGCAGAAATGCGATTGAACCCAGATATTTACGAAAAAGTAAGAAACATTAATAAAATCAGAGTTAGTAAGAGTAAGAAACTACAAGCCAAAGGGGAAGAGCCTCTAGACAGCTATGAGTTTGATTACCTATTACTTTGTAATAAGATATGTGGAAAGTCGCACTATAACATGCAAATGAAAATTATTGTAGAATCTGAAGAAGACTACAAGGCATGGTTACAAGAACAAAAATTATTCAAGAACTCTTTAGTTCAAAATTAAAAAATTAAAGAAATAACAATATAAGATTATGTCAGCACAGGTAGATACTCACGCACACCAAGACGATCATGGACATCATCCGAAAGAAACTTTTATAACTAAATATATCTTTTGTCAAGATCACAAAATGATAGCTAAGCAGTATTTGATTACTGGAGTTATCATGGGGGTGATTGGGATATTAATGTCTCTGTTAATGCGTATGCAAATTGCATGGCCAACAGAGCCAAACGTCATTTTTGAAGCTCTTTTAGGAAAGTGGGCACCAGGAGGTGTCATGGATGCTGATATCTATTTAGCCTTAGTGACCATTCACGGAACTATTATGGTATTCTTTGTACTGACAGCAGGTTTGAGTGGAACCTTTAGTAACTTATTAATTCCATTGCAAATTGGCGCACGAGATATGGCTTCAGGATTCCTTAATATGGTTTCTTATTGGTTGTTCTTTTTGTCAAGTGTAATCATGATTATTTCATTATTTGTTGAAGCAGGACCCGCAGCAGCAGGTTGGACAATATATCCTCCTTTGAGTGCCTTACCATTAGCGCAAGGGGGTTCCGGAGCTGGAATGACTCTTTGGTTAGTGTCCATGGCTATCTTTATTGCTTCTTCATTATTAGGCTCTCTAAACTACATTGTAACCGTTTTAAACCTTAGAACAAAAGGAATGTCAATGACAAGATTGCCATTAACAATATGGGCGTTCTTCATCACAGCTGTGATTGGAGTCGTATCTTTCCCAGTGTTATTATCGGCTGCATTGTTATTAATTATGGACCGTAGTTTTGGAACATCATTCTTCTTATCAGATATTTTTATTCAAGGTGAAGTATTACATTACCAAGGTGGATCCCCAGTATTATTCGAACACCTGTTTTGGTTCTTAGGACATCCAGAAGTTTACATTGTATTACTTCCAGCCTTAGGGATTACTTCTGAAGTCATAGCAACAAACTCACGTAAACCAATTTTTGGTTACCGTGCCATGGTTGCCTCTATTTTGGCGATTGCTTTCTTGTCAACAATCGTATGGGGACACCATATGTTTATCTCAGGAATGAACCCATTTTTAGGATCGGTATTTACATTCACTACCTTACTAATTGCCATACCATCTGCGGTAAAAGCATTTAATTATATTACCACCTTGTGGAAAGGAAATTTACAGTTAAACCCAGCCATGTTATTTTCAATTGGTTTGGTATCTACCTTTATCACTGGAGGACTAACAGGAATTATTTTAGGAGATAGTGCTTTAGATATTAATGTTCACGATACTTACTTTGTAGTAGCACACTTCCATTTAGTTATGGGGATATCAGCATTGTACGGATTATTTGCAGGAGTGTATCATTGGTTCCCAAAAATGTTTGGACGTATGCTAAATAAAAACTTAGGATACATTCACTTCTGGGTAACAGCTATCTGTGCTTACGGAGTATTTTTCCCAATGCACTTTATTGGGATGGCAGGACTTCCAAGACGTTATTATACTAATAGTAACTTCCCATTATTTGATGACACTTCAAATGTTCAGATTTTAATTACAGTCTTTGCACTTGTAGGAGGTTTATTTCAACTGGTATTCTTATGGAACTTTGTTCACAGCATGTTCTATGGTAAAAAAGCAGAACAAAACCCATGGAGGTCTAATACATTAGAGTGGACGACCCCTGTAGAACATATGCACGGAAACTGGCCAGGAGAAATTCCTCATGTACACCGTTGGGCTTATGATTACAGCAAGCCAGGTCATGATGAAGACTTTGTGCAACAACACATTCCTTTAAAAGAAGGAGAAGAAGAACTACAACACTAGATTGTTAGAACATAATAGCATATTTAAAAGCCTTTCTTAAAACAAGAAAGGCTTTTTCTTTATATTTGTTTATATGAATGAAAATCTGGATCCAACCGACGACCATTTCTCAGCAGAAGAACACGATATTGAAAAGGTATTAAGACCCCTCTCATTTGACGATTTTGCAGGTCAAGACCAAGTTCTTGAAAACCTACAAATTTTTGTGGAAGCCGCAGTCGAACGCGATGAAGCCTTAGATCACACCCTGTTTCATGGCCCTCCCGGTCTAGGAAAAACCACACTCGCACACATTCTTGCAAATGAACTAGGAGTTGGAATCAAAGTTACCTCAGGTCCTGTTTTAGACAAGCCTGGAGACTTAGCAGGATTACTTACTAACTTGGAAGATAGAGATGTACTATTCATTGACGAAATTCACCGACTGAGTCCAATTGTTGAAGAATATTTATACTCCGCAATGGAGGATTATAAAATTGATATTATGATTGAGTCAGGCCCTAATGCGCGCACGGTTCAAATCAACTTAAACCCTTTTACATTAATAGGCGCAACAACTAGGTCAGGACTACTAACCGCCCCAATGCGTGCCAGATTTGGGATAAGCAGTCGCTTACAATATTATTCAACTGAACTCCTCTCAACGATCCTCCAAAGAAGTGCTGAGATTTTAAAAGTCCCTATCAGTGTAGAGGCAGCTATAGAAATTGCAGGTCGAAGCCGAGGCACCCCGCGTATTGCCAATGCCTTATTAAGACGTGTAAGAGATTTTGCTCAAATCAAAGGCAATGGAAAAATAGACATTAAGATTGCTAAATTTGGATTGAAAGCCCTGAATGTTGATGCTCATGGATTGGATGAAATGGACAATAAAATTTTAACAACCATTATAGATAAGTTTAAGGGAGGTCCTGTTGGAGTGACCACCATTGCAACCGCCGTGAGTGAAAGCCCAGAAACAATCGAAGAAGTTTACGAACCTTTTTTAATACAACAAGGATTTATCATGCGTACCCCAAGAGGTCGTGAAGTGACCGAACTCGCCTATAAACACTTAGGACGTATCAAAGGCGATATTCAAGGAGGATTGTTTTAGTGTTGATTCAGCACTCTGACTTCGTCTGTCTGCTGATAGGCAGGCTCAATGAGACACTTAAATGAATTTAAAAGATCACTATTCAAGATTAATAAAAGCAGAAGCTAAACGCCTCGGTTTTTTATCTTGTGGTATGAGTAAAGCAGGTTTTTTAGAAGAAGAAGCACCCCGATTGGAGTCCTGGCTAAAAAAAAATAGTCATGGCGAAATGCAATACATGGAAAATCATTTTGACAAACGCCTTGATCCCACCTTGTTAGTTGAAGGCTCCAAAAGTGTCGTTTCATTAATCTATAATTATTTTCCTGAAGAAACACAGCAGGATATAGACGCCCCAAAAATAAGTAAGTATGCCTATGGTAGGGATTACCACTTTGTGATTAAAGACAAACTCAAACACCTTTTAGAGTTTATTAAAGAAGAAATAGGCGAAGTTCATGGCCGTGCCTTTGTGGACTCCGCCCCAATTTTAGAAAAAGCATGGGCTAAAAAATCAGGATTGGGATGGATTGGAAAACACAGTAATTTATTAACGCAACAAGTGGGGTCTTTCTATTTTATAGCAGAGCTTATTATTGATTTAGAACTAGATTATGACACCCCTGTAACCGATCATTGTGGAACGTGTACCGCCTGTATAGATGCTTGCCCCACCGAAGCAATCACTTCAGAATATGGCGTGGATGGAAGCAAGTGTATATCGTATTTTACCATAGAACTCAAAGAACAAATCCCCACCGAAATGAAAGGGCAGTTTGATAATTGGATGTTTGGTTGCGACGTGTGTCAGGATGTATGTCCGTGGAACCGATTTTCAAAAGCACATAGTGAACCCTTATTTAATCCGAAGCCAGAACTGTTATCCATGACCAAGCAGGATTGGGAAGAAATTACGCAGGAAACTTTCAGCAAGGTATTTCAACATTCAGCTGTAAAACGCACAAAGTTTTCGGGGCTAAAAAGAAATATTAAGTTTTTAAAAGATTAGTTTTATTAACCTAAATTAGAATTCTGAACCCTATATGTTATAGTTAGAACATATAAAGTAGTAATTAAATAGGCATCGCTTTCAAACTAAAACCACAATCATGAACAAAGTCATCACACTCCTCTTCATCTTAGTTTTATGCATTCAGTGTAACACAAAAGTTAATCCGGATTCAGTTAATAAACCCCATGGAGTGATTGCCAAAAAAGCTATGGTCGTTTCTGCTAGACAAGAAGCCTCTAAAATTGGTGTCGACATCATGAAGCAGGGAGGGAATGCTTTTGATGCGATGGTTGCTACCGATTTAGCATTGTTAGTTTCTTACCCAGTTGCAGGAAATATTGGAGGTGGTGGTTTTATGGTTTTCCGAATGAAGGACGGCACAACAGGTAGTTTAGACTTTAGAGAAAAAGCACCCATAGCAGCTACAAAAGACATGTATCTTGATAAAGATGGAAATGTAAACTCAGATACAAGTAAATTAGGTGCCCTCGCTGTTGGTGTCCCCGGTACAATTGCCGGGCTATTTGAAGTGCATAAAAAATTCGGATCACTCCCTTTTGAAAAATTGATAGAACCCGCTATAAAATTAGCCGGGAACGGAGTTGTTGTCACGAAAAAGCAAGCCATATACCTAAATCAAAACAAACAAAATTTCAGGAAAGCTAATAAAAGAACCATTCTACTAGACAAGGACTGGGAAGCTGGGGATACAATTAAATATCCTAAGTTAGTAGAAACACTAAAACGAATTAAAACAAATGGTAGAGATGAATTTTACAAAGGAAAAACCGCTGATATTTTAGTGGAACAAGTTCAAAAATTAGGCGGTATTATAACCAAAGAAGACTTAGCCAACTATGAAGCTCAATGGAGAGACCCGATCACGTTTATGTATAAAGGGCATAAAATTATTTCCATGCCACCACCTTCAAGCGGTGGAATCTGTATTGCCCAAATTTTAAAAAGTATAGCCCCTTATAATATTGAACAATATGCACATAATTCAACGGAATACATCCAACTCATTGTAGAAGCCGAGCGCAGAGCTTATGCAGACCGTTCTTATTTTTTAGGAGACCCAGATTTTGTTAACATCCCAACAGACAGTTTGATGTCTGAACACTATCTTTCTAAAAGAATGGCGGATTTTGATTGGGAAAAAGCCACCCAGTCGAGCACACTTTCAAGAGGCTCAATTCCAGGATATGAAAGTGATGAAACTACCCATTATTCAATTGTGGACCCTTTTGGAAACAGCCTCGCTGTGACCACCACTTTAAATGCGGCCTATGGATCTAAAGTCTATGTCGAAAACGGCGGATTCTTTTTAAATAATGAAATGGACGATTTTAGCGCAAAGCCAGGAGAACCAAACATGTACGGTTTAGTAGGGGCTGATGCCAATGCTATCGCTCCCCAAAAACGAATGTTAAGCTCCATGTCGCCAACCATTATCGAAGTAAACGGTCAACTTAAAATGGTATTAGGTTCGCCAGGTGGCTCCACAATTATTACCTCTGTGATGCAAAATATTTTGAACGTAATAGAGTATGATATGAGCATGCAAGAATCGGTTTCGAAACCACGGTTTCACCATCAATGGTTGCCAGATAACATCAAATTTGAAACCACCTTTGATACGGTTGTTTTTAATTCACTAAAAAAGTTAGGGTACGCTATAGACCATACGAACTCCCCCATAATTGGAAAAGTAGATGCAATTTTGGTTCTGCCCAACGGCAATTTAGAAGGCGGAGCAGACCCAAGAGGAGACGATACAGCAGTTGGATTTTAATCTAAATCTGAAAGAAAATCAAACTTCTTAAACTCAGTGACCGGCTTTAACTTTTGTAAAAGAATAGCTATAAAATTTCATTATTAAACTGAACTGTCTAACTTTGCCGACCAAACTAACGTATATGTCAAAATTGAGTAAACACGATTTAGAAGCTCTCGCTTATCACGAAAATCCGTCCCCTGGAAAAATTCAAGTAGTTCCTACGAAAAAATACGCAACGCAAAGAGACCTAGCATTGGCTTATTCTCCTGGAGTTGCAGCACCATGTTTGGCGATTGAAAAAAATCCATCTGATGCGTACAAATACACCGCTAAAGGAAATTTAGTAGCTGTCATTACCAACGGAACCGCTGTTTTAGGGTTGGGAAATATTGGGGCGGAAGCCTCAAAACCAGTGATGGAAGGAAAAGGATTGCTTTTTAAAATATTTGCTGATATTGACGTATTTGACATCGAAGTAAATACTGAAAATGTAGAAGAATTTATTCAAACAGTTAAAAATATAGCCCCCACTTTTGGAGGGATTAATTTAGAAGACATCAAAGCACCAGAAGCCTTTGAAATTGAAAAACGTCTGAAAGAAGAACTCGATATTCCTGTGATGCATGATGATCAGCACGGCACGGCAATCATCTCAGCCGCTGCCTTATTGAACGCCTTAGAAATTGCAGAAAAAAACATTCAGGAGGTTCAGATTGTGGTCAGTGGTGCTGGAGCAGCTGCCATTTCGTGTACGCGATTGTACCAATCATTTGGTGCAAAACGCGAAAATATTGTAATGCTTGACAGTAAAGGTGTCATTAGAAAAGATCGTGAAAATTTAACATCTCAGAAAGCGGAGTTTGCGACCCATCGAAAAATTGATACTTTAGACGAAGCAATGAAAGATGCCGACGTATTTATTGGTCTTTCAACATCCGATATTGTGAATCCTCAAATGCTTTTATCAATGGCTGATAATCCAATTGTGTTTGCAATGGCAAATCCTGATCCAGAAATAAAATACCACCTCGCCGTCAAAACACGAGACGATATTATTATGGCTACGGGACGAAGTGACACTCCTAACCAAGTCAATAATGTACTTGGTTTTCCTTTCATATTTAGAGGTGCCCTCGATGTGAGAGCGACTTCCATCAATGAAGAAATGAAAAAAGCGGCAGTAATTGCACTCGCAGATCTGGCAAAAGAACCTGTTCCAGAACAAGTAAATATAGCCTACGGAGAAACGCGTTTGACTTTTGGTAAAGACTATATCATTCCAAAACCATTTGATCCTCGTCTGATTGCAGCCATTCCTCCCGCAGTCGCAAAAGCAGCGATTGAAAGCGGCATCGCCTTAGCACCAATTACTGATTGGGAACACTACGAAGACACCCTTTTGGAGCGTATGGGATCCGATAATAAAATTGTAAGACTTTTATTTAATAGAGCAAAACTAAATCCGAAACGTGTTGTTTTTGCGGAAGCAGATCAGTTAAATGTTCTAAAAGCAGCGCAAATTGTATTAGAAGAAGGGATAGCAACTCCTATTTTATTAGGAAGACGAGATGAAATAGAACGTCTAATGGAAGAACTGGAATTTGATGATGAAGTACTTATTATCGACCCTAAAGCAGATGAAAGTAGTATCCAAAAAAACAAATACGCTGAAATATATTGGAAGGAACAACAGCGAAAAGGCGTCACACTTTTAGCAGCTCAAAAATTAACGCGTGAACGTAATTATTTTGCTGCAATGATGGTGAACGAAGGCGATGCGGATGCCCTTATTTCTGGATATTCTAGCAATTATGGCTCTGTACTAAAACCAATGTTGAATTTAATTGGGATGGCACCCGGAACCACTCGAATTGCGGCTACCAATGTGATGATTACCCAAAGAGGTCCAATGTTTTTGAGTGATACAGCGATTAACATAAATCCATCTGCCGAGGATTTGATAAAAATTGCACAGATGACGTCTGGAGTCGTTAAAATGTTTGGGATAGAGCCTGTCATGGCAATGATTTCATACTCTAACTTTGGATCATCAAAGGATAAAACAGCAACTAAAGTAAGAGAAGCAGTATCGTATCTGCACCGAAGACATCCAGATTTGTTAGTCGATGGGGAATTACAAACAGACTTTGCTCTGAACAGTGAGATGTTAAAAGAAAACTTCCCTTTTTCTAGACTCGCAAATAAAAAAGTAAATACACTTATTTTTCCAAATTTAGAATCGGCAAACATCACTTATAAACTCCTAAAAGAACTCAATAAAGCAGAATCTATTGGCCCTATCATGATGGGATTACGAAAGCCAGTTCACATTTTGCAATTAGGGGCTAGTGTCGATGAAATTGTGAATATGACGGCCGTTGCAGTTGTAGATGCACAACAAAAAGGAAAAGCGGCAAATTAACCTTCTAAATCACTTTCTTTTTTCTTCTTAAAATATTGTATTATTTTAGTACATTTGAAGTTCAAAGGAAGTGAAGATATGATTACACACATTCAGGGGAAGTTAGTTGAAAAAACACCTACACACGTCATTATTGATTGTAGTGGTATAGGGTATTTTGTAAATATTTCACTCCATACATTTTCTCAAATACCCGATCAAGAAGCAATTAAAGTTTTTACACACCTTCAGGTGAAAGAAGATTCTCATACACTTTATGGGTTTATTAGTTATTCAGAAAGAGAAATTTTTAGATTGTTAATTTCTGTCAGTGGAATTGGTGCAAACACAGCACGTACCATGCTATCGTCGCTCACACCCAAACAAATTAGAGAAGGGATTGCTGTTGGAGATGTAGCTTTGATTCAATCTGTAAAAGGAATTGGTCTTAAAACAGCGCAAAGAGTTATCATTGATTTGAAAGATAAAGTCCTCAAAATTTATGATATTGACGAAACTTCCTTGACTCAAAACAATACAAACAAAGATGAAGCGTTATCTGCTTTAGAAGTCTTAGGCTTTATGAAAAAACAATCCGAACGCATCGTAGAAAAAATAGTAGTCTCATCTCCAGATGCCACGGTCGAATTTATTATCAAGGAAGCGCTTAAAAACCTGTAAATCATTTGAAAACCGCTAACTATAAATCATATTTTAAGAGACTCTTTCTTGCAGTCTTATTTTTGCATAGTACTTCAATCTTGTTTGCTCAAGATCCTACGACTGTTAGAGACTCTGCGTCCACTACCTTTTCATTTGGAAAACTAGACACACCTGACCCAGCGAGTATTGAAAGCAAATACACCTACGACCCCCTTACAGATCGTTATTTTTACACCTCAACTGTAGGAGACTTTAATATTAATTACCCCGTCATATTAACGCCCAAAGAATTTCAAGACCTAGTGGTCAAAGAAAGTTTAAAAGCTTATTACAAAGAAAAATTAGATGCACTTGACGGAAAAAAAGAAGGTTCTGAAGAAGCTAAGAAAAATCTAATTCCAGATTTATATATCAACTCTAAGTTTTTTGAAACCATATTTGGGAGCAATGTAATTTCAGTAGTACCTCAAGGGTCTGTCGAAATGGATCTTGGAGTGATGTACACAAAACAAGAAAATCCAGCATTTTCACCAAGAAATCAAAGTAATTTTACGTTTGATTTTGATCAACGGATCAGTTTAAGTTTGACGGGTAAAGTAGGAACACGATTAAAAGTCAACGCTAATTATGACACGCAGTCCACGTTTGATTTTCAGAATTTATTTAAAATTGAATACACGCCGCTTAGTGAAGCTGAAGGACTTGTTAGTCAAGGGAAACAAGCGCTAAGTAAAGTAAATCAACTGGGTTCAGGCGCAGCTAAAGGACTTGCGCAAAAAGAGTTAAATAAACTCAACTCCGACAATGAAGATTCAATTTTACAAAAACTCGAACTCGGTAATGTAAGCATGCCTCTAAATAGTTCGCTAATTACGGGAGCACAAAGTTTATTTGGTGTAAAAACAGAACTACAGTTTGGAAAAACTAGAGTTACAGCCGTGTTTTCTGAGCAACAATCCGAAACACGCTCCGTTACTGCACAAGGCGGTGGAACTTTAGAAGACTTTGAATTTTTTGGTTTAGATTACGACGAAAATAGACACTTTTTTTTAGGTCAGTATTTTAGAGAAAAATACGATGATGCACTCAAAAACTATCCATTTATTAACTCTCAAGTTCAAATCACAAGGGTGGAGGTTTGGGTCACCAACAGAACAAATCAAATTCAAAACGTCCGAAATATTGTGGCACTCCAAGATTTAGGGGAGTCCTCAGTGATTGGGCTAACCTCCATTCCTGCAGGATTTATAAACGTAGGGCCTGGTGCGAATCCTAGTAATGGAAATAACGATTTTGACCCTGCAAATATTGGCAATGCAGGTTCCCCGCTTTCGGAAGCTATTCGTGATATTGCCACCGTACAATCAGGATTTTTATTACCGGGTGTCAATGAAGGGTTTGATTACGGAAAGCTGGAAAATGCCCGAAAATTAACGGAAGGTAATGGGTTTACAGTGGACACACAGTTAGGTTATATTTCTTTAAATCAACGTCTTCAGAATGATGAGGTTCTTGCTGTTGCGTATCAATACACTATTGGAGATAAAGTGTATCAAGTTGGAGAATTCGCTAATGACGGACTCGCTGCGACTGACGTTGTAGAGGATGTGAATACAGGTATCGAAACTGTCACAAACCAGAGTTTAGTCCTAAAAATGTTAAAGAGTGCGGTCACTAACGTCAACCTTCCTGTTTGGGATTTAATGATGAAAAACATCTATAATACAGGTGCTTATCAGCTATCCCAAGATGATTTTAGATTAAATATTTTCTATAACGAAACCTCAGCATTGAACTTTATTACCCCCGTCAGTGGCACACCATTTCCAGCACCCACAGGCAATGATGACCCAATAGAAGAAACACCCTTAATTCGATTGTTTAATTTTGACCGATTAAACTTCAATAACGATCCTCAGAATAAAGGAGATGGGTTTTTTGATTTTGTTCCGGGTGTTACAGTGATTCCTCAAAACGGAAAAATCATATTCACCAAAGTAGAGCCTTTTGGTAGTTTTTTGTTTGAAACCCTTAGATCAACGGGTTCTGAAGACTATGATGGTGATGAAACAATTCTAGGAACTTACAATCAAAATCAAGCAAAATACGTTTATAGATCGCTCTACAAAAACACCAAAACAGCGGCTTTACAAGACAGTGATAAAAATAAATTTTTGATGCGGGGACGCTATAAATCTTCTGGAGGCTCCGGAATTCCAATTGGTGCTTTTAATGTGCCAAGAGGTTCTGTAAAAGTAACCGCTGGAGGGCGAGTCCTTGTTGAAGGTGTTGACTATACTGTGAATTACCAGATAGGAACGGTCCAAATTTTAGATCCTTCATTGCAAGCTTCCAACACCCCAATTCAGGTGTCGGTCGAAAACAATGCTGTTTTTGGACAACAAACAAAACGCTTTACAGGAATTAACGTCGAGCACCAGTTCAACGAAAACTTTGTCTTAGGTGCCACTGTTTTAAATTTGAATGAACGTCCCATTACACAAAAAGCGAATTATGGGAGCGAATCCATCAACAACACTATTTTTGGGTTTAATGGAAACTATTCCACCGAAGTTCCATTCCTTACCCGATTGGCTAACAAATTACCAAATATTGATACCGATGTTGAATCTAATCTATCCCTTAGAGGAGAGTTTGCATACTTAAAACCTGGTACTCCAAAGGGAACTGATTTTGACAGCGAAGCTACTTCTTATGTCGATGATTTCGAAGGCTCCCAAAATGGAATTAGTTTACTAAGTCCACAATCATGGTTTTTATCAAGTCGACCTAAAGATCTTGGACGTGTATATACAGAGGGTGCTGAAGATGAGCTAGGCTATCAGAACGGATTTGATAGAGCACATTTAAACTGGTATTCTGTTGACCCTATTTTTTATAGCGGGCAACGCCCTGGAAGCATTACTGATGATGATGTTTCTGATCTCTATGCAAGAAGAATCTTTATTGATGAATTGTTTCCACAGGTGGACATTGTCACAGGACAATACACTGTTATCAACACTTTAGATTTAGTATATAACCCCGAAGAAAGAGGTCCTTACAATTATAAGCTGGATGCTGTTGATGGTATTTTAGAAACTCCACAAAACAGTTGGGCAGGAATCACAAGACAACTCACCTCTACGGACTTTGAACAATCAAATGTAGAGTATATAGAGTTTTGGTTGATGGACCCCTTTTTGGACAACCCGTCTAACCCAGGTGGAAAATTAGTTTTTAACTTAGGAAACATCTCTGAAGATGTGATTAAAGATGGGAGAAAACAATATGAAAACGGACTCCCAGAAGATGGAGATATCAGTTTTTTACCGCCTACATCATGGGGAACCGTTACGCCACAAAATCAATCCCTGATATACGCATTTTCATCCCAAGGAGATGCTCGAAACAATCAAGATGTAGGACTGGATGGCTTTGATGATTTTGAAGAAAGCACCACTTCCGATCCAAGATTTACCCCTTTTACAGCACTTGATGATCCAGCGAATGACAACTATAATTATTACCTAAATACCGACGGAGATATTTTTGAGCGTTACAAAAGGTACAATGGGCTAGAAGGAAATTCACCAGATGCAGTTTCAGACACCAATCGTGGCTCTACAACCCTACCAGATGTAGAAGACATCAATAGAGATAACACTATGAATACCATAGATAGTTATTATGAATATGAAATAGACATCTCTACTTCAGATCTAAACAATCCTACCAACTCCTATATAGTCGATAGAAAGTCCGTTTCAAATATCACTTTACCAAATGGGTCTTCTTCTGGAACGATCAATTGGTATCAGTATCGAATCCCCATTTCAGAATTTACAAATGATATCGGAGGCATATCTGATTTTCGATCCATTCGATTTGCACGTATGTATCTTAAAGAGTTTACAGAATCGACAGTGCTTCGATTTGGGACCTTGGATTTAGTACGAAGTGATTGGCGTCGTTATCAATTGTCATTAGATGACGACTCAAACGATGCTACGCAATTAGAAGGTACCGATTTTAGTGTTGGGATTGTTGGGATTCAAGAAAATGATGGCGGATATGTATCTCCTCCAGGAGTTCAGCGCGAGCAATTAAATAACAACAACAGTATTGTACGCCAAAACGAACAATCCTTAGTGGTGGATGTTTGTGAGTTGGAGTCCGAAGATGCTAGAGGTGTTTTCAAAAATATTAATGTGGATATGCGTCAGTACAAGAAACTGAAAATGTTTATTCATGCCGAAGATGGTGAGACCAACAGTTTTGAGCAAGGAAGCTTGGTAGGGTTCATTAGAATGGGGAATGATTTCACACAAAACTACTATCAAATAGAAATTCCTTTACGCAAATCTTCAGGAGCTTCAGGCGCCTCTGCAAATGAAGTCTGGCCTGAATATAACGAGATAAATATTCCCTTAGAGTTTCTTGAAAAAATAAAAGCTTTGGGTATTAGTCAAGGAACCTTAAGCAATGAAGACCCGACATTTTACAATGTGATTGATGGGGAATTACAAGATACTTCGGTCGGAGAATTTGAACCCTTTTCGTTAAGTTTTAGTTCCAACTTAAATGAGACCCCTGTAGAACAACGTATTGCAATCAAAGGAAATCCAAATTTTGGAGACATTAGAACTTTAATGGTCGGCGTCAAAAACATTAGTGCAAATTCACAATGTGCAGAGGTATGGTTCAATGAGCTGCGTCTTGCAGACATGGACAACGAAGGCGGATGGGCAGCGATTATGAGCGTAGACACCAATATCGCAGACTTCATGAATATTAATGCCACGGCAAAACGAAGTACTACTGGATTTGGTAGTTTAGAACAAGGACCAAACCAACGAAGTCGTGAAGACTTGAAGCAGTATGATGTAGTCACCAATATGAATCTTGGGCAATTGTTGCCAAAAAAATGGGGCTTGGAAATTCCTTTTAATTACGGACAAAGTGAAGAACTCATCACTCCTGAGTACGACCAACAATACAAAGATTTAAAACTACAAAGCCGATTGGACGCTGCCAACTCTTCTGAAGAACGCGAACGTATCAAAACCCAATCTGAAGACTATACAAAACGACAAAGCATCAATTTCATAGGCGTCCGAAAACAACGTACTGGAGATGCCAAGCCTAGAGTTTACGATGTCGAAAATTTAACGATGAACTATTCGTTCAACCAAATAAAACACCGTGATTTTGAAATTGAAAACTCTTTGGATCAAAATGCGAGAGTAGGTGCCAATTACAATTATAGCTTTAACCCCATAAAACTGGAGCCCTTTAAGAAAAACGATTCTCTATTTATGAATAAATATTGGAAACTCATAAAGGACTTTAATTTAAACTTATTGCCTTCCAGTCTATCGGTGAGTTCTGACTTTGTACGACAATTTAACAGTCAGAAGTTTAGAGATGCAGGCTTAGGGGCAGATAATATTACAGTTGATGAATTGATTAGAAGAAATTACACCTTCGATTTTCAATACACCATTAATTACAACCTAACAGATGGCTTGCGATTGAACTTTACATCTTCCACAAATAATATTGTAAGAAATTACTTTATTGACGACGAATTAAATGGCGATCAAGATCCAGAGCTTGGAGTGTGGGATCGTTTCTTTGATTTTGGAGATCCAAACAGACATACCCAACAATTAGGGATTAATTATGAATTGCCGTTAAATAAATTTCCGGCATTGAGTTTTGTAAACTCCAATTATTCCTATACTGGAGATTTTCAATGGAACAAAGGGTCTGACTTATTGGTCGGAGATGCCGACATATCTTTAGGGAATTCTATTTCGAATGCCAATCAGCATAACTTGAATACTACCTTTGATATGCGCAAACTGTATCGTTATTTAGGAATAAAAAAATCATCTCGAAGAAGTAGAACTCCAAGGTCAAAGAATGAAACATCAAAACCTAGAGCATCTTCGAAATCTAAAAAATTCAACTTGAAGGATTTTGGGATTGGATTGCTAACCAGTGTCAATCGAATGCAAGTCAATTACTCTGAAGGAAACAGCTCTTTTTTACCAGGCTATCTACCAACACCAGGATTCTTAGGAACGCTTAGACCTACAGCTGGATATACCTTTGGAAGTCAACGCGACATAAGAAGAATTTCTGCGGAGAATGGATGGCTTACAACCTACGACCAATTTAATCAGCAGTACACAGAAACCCATACCCAAAACATTGACTTCAATATTAATATGGAGCCAATTTCCGATCTAAAAATTGATTTGAATGGAGGTAAAACCTATGCAACTAACTTTACTGAAAGTTTTAATGCAGTTGATAACACCTATAATTCCTTAATACAAAACACCTTTGGAAATTTCAATATTTCAACCATATTAATCAAAACTGCTTTTAGTCAAAGTGATGAAAATAAGTCGGTTCCATTTGAAGAATTTAAAAGCAACCGATTAGTGATTGCCAACCGTCTGGCTCAAAACTTTTATGGCGCCAATGGATATAACACAGATGCAGAAGGCTATCCTCAAGGCTTTGGAAAAAACAGTCAAGCCGTATTATTACCTGCGTTTTTAGCCGCCTACTCTGGTAAAAAATCAAATAAAATCAGTTTGGATGCTATCAGAGACATTCCAATTCCTAATTGGACTCTGAAATATACAGGGTTTATGAAAAATAAATGGTTCAAAAAGCGCTTTAGAAGATTCTCTTTAACCCATGGCTATAATGCATCGTACACCATCAATCAGTTCAGGACTAACCTTGACTACAATGCAGCGAATCCAAACCTAGACTATGTGTTGCAAGATGATAATACGCTTGATCAATCTGGGAATTATAAAGCAGAAACCTTATATAGTAACATCAATTTAGTAGAGCAATTTAGTCCTTTGGTGAAGATCGATTTTGAAATGAAAAATTCAATTAAGGTCTCTGCTGAAATTAAAAAAGACAGAAGTCTCTCTTTAAGTTTTGACAATAATCTTCTTACTGAAATTCATGGTAACGAATATATTTTTGGACTTGGCTATCGAATAAAAGATTTAAAAATCCGTTCGAAGTTAGCTGGGCCACGAAGAATCATCAAAAGTGATTTGAATATGAAAGCCGATATTTCAATGAGGAATAATAAAACCATCATTCGGTATTTAGATTTAGACAACAATCAGGTGAGTGCAGGTCAAACGATTTGGAGCATGCGATATGCCGCAGATTATGCGTTCAGTAAAAACTTAACAGCCATCTTTTACTTTGACTATGCGTTCTCAGAATATGCAATATCAACGGCATTTCCTCAAACAACCATTCGTTCAGGATTTACGTTGCGTTATAACTTTGGAAATTAATATAAACCACTTAAATATTATATAATTATGAATGTTCCCTCAGATTTAAAATACACAAAAGATCACGAATGGGTAAAAATTGACGGCGATACAGTAACCGTTGGGATTACCGATTTTGCACAAAGTGAATTGGGTGATATTGTCTATGTTGAAGTGGACGCTTTAGACGAGACTTTAGATGCTGACAGCGTTTTTGGAACTGTAGAGGCGGTCAAAACTGTATCAGATTTGTTTTTACCAGTAGCAGGAGAAATCGTAGAATTTAATGAGTCTTTAGAAGAAGAGCCTGAAAAAGTAAATGACGACCCATATGGCGACGGTTGGATGATTAAAATAAAGGTTGCAGACACTGCAGATTTAGAAACACTTTTGAGTGCAGATGATTACAAAGCAATCATAGGTGCTTAAAAACGTCTTAATATATAGTGTTACTATTGTATATACAATTTCGATAGGTGTTTTAAGTTTAGCCCATCTTACAAAAGTGCCAGAACTCAATACAGGTTTTGATGATAAAATAGCACATTTTGTTTTGTATGCGGGACTCTGTTTGTTCTGGTTTATGAGTTTCCATATTCTAAAATCAAAATCAAGTTTGCTTTTAGCGTCTCTATTTTCAATAGTTTTTGGGGCAGTGATTGAAATTTTACAAGGAGTCGTTTCTATTTATAGAACAGCCGACGTCTTTGATCTTGTGGCAAATTGTCTAGGAATTTTAACAATGGCTCTTATTATTCATACAAAAAAAGAAGTTATCATTAAAAAACTTTAAACCTTTGTGTATTTATTAATTTTTTAACTAATTTAGGCTCGCAAAAATAACACCAAAAATGGAATTAAAGAAAAACTCAAACGCAGACGTCAGTAAGAATGCATCCCTCTATTTCGCAGTTGGTTTAGCACTTATGTTGTTTTTAACATACAGTGCCCTTAACCACAAGACTTATGACAAGTCGTCAATTGATATTGGGAAGTTAGATTTAGACGCAGAACTCGATGAAGAAATTCCTTTAATAGATCAATTAACCCCGCCACCGCCACCGCCACCGCCACCAGCGGCACCCGAGGTAATTGAAATTGTCGAAGACGAAGAAGAAATTGAAGAAACGGTTATTGAATCTACAGAAACGGATCAAGAGGAAGAAATTGAAGTTGAAGAAATTGAAGTTGAAGAGATTTATGAAGATGTCGAAGTTCCTTTCTCAGTAATTGAAAATGTACCTGAATATCCTGGGTGTGAAAAAGGTTCCAACGCTGAAAAACGTAAATGTATGTCTGCTAAAATTGCAAAATTTGTACAACGCAAATTTAATACAGATTTAGCAGGAGACTTAGGACTGTCAGGAAGACAACGTATTAGTGTGATCTTTAAAATTGATAAAAAAGGAAATGTAACGGGTGTCCGCTCAAGAGCGCCTCACCCAAGATTAGAGAAAGAAGCAGCGCGTGTAATCAATATGTTGCCAAAAATGAAACCAGGACGTCAACGTGGAAAAGCAGTGGTTGTTCCTTATTCTTTACCTATTACGTTTCAAGTTCAAGACTAAGCTTCTTTAACAGTGTGAAATTATATAAATCCTGCCTCGGCGGGATTTTTTGGTATGTTTATTGTGGTATATAAATTTATAACCCTTAAATCATATCATTATGAAATCGCCCCCAGACGACTCCCAAAAACGATTGCCAAAGAAAAACATGAAAGCTAATGTCGGCCGAAATAGTTCCATCTATTTTGCACTCGGTTTAGTTTTAATGCTATTCATTACGTATCAGTCTATCAATTATAAGTCATATGATAAAGCTGCTATTGATATAGGTTCTCTAAATCTAGAGCAAGAAAACGAAGAAGAAATTCCAATTATTGATCTTAAATTACCCCCACCACCCCCACCCCCACCAGCAGTTGCACCTCAGGTTATTGAAATTGTAGAGGATGAAGTAGAGATCGAAGAAACAGTTATTGAATCTACAGAAACGGATCAAACAGAAGAGATTGTTGAAGTGGATGAAGTTATGGTAGAAGAGATTTATGAAGATGTCGAAGTTCCTTTCTCAGTGATTGAAAATGTACCTGAATACCCTGGGTGCGAAAAAGGTACAAATGCTCAAAAACGAAAATGTATGTCCGATAAAATCGCAAAATTTGTTCAAAAAAAGTTTAATACAGATTTAGCAGGTGATTTAGGATTGTCAGGAAAACAAAAAATTAATGTAATGTTTAAAATTGATAAAAAAGGAAATGTAACCGGTGTTCGCTCTAGAGCGCCTCATCCACGATTAGAAAAAGAAGCGGCACGTGTGATTAATTTATTACCAAAAATGAAACCAGGCCGTCAAAGAGGAAGGGCAGTGGTGGTTCCTTACTCGTTACCAATTACTTTTTTAGTTCAAGATTAATACAATTCACTTTTTAAAATCTAAAATCCCGCAATTGCGGGATTTTTTTTGGCATATTTATTGAATACTCAAAAGGGTAACCTTAAAAACAATTCGTATGGACACTTCAAAAAAACCGTTAGTCAACCAAAACAACTCTTCAAATGAATACTCCAAACCAAAGAAGAAAGACGCTAATTTAAAGTACAACCCTACAATTTATTTTTTAATTGGATTAGCGATTACTTTGTTTTCAACCTATAGTTTGTTTGAAATGAATTTTAAAGTTAAAAATCAAACCTCATTCACAACTCCGCCTCCTATAATTGAGGACCTCTATGTCTACAATGATATTAGCTATGTTGTAGAAAAACAAAAAGTGATCGTTAAAAAACAACGCACCTTCGTAGTTAAAGATCCAATTATTTCTGATGCTCCAATAATAATGGAGGCTCCTGTTTTTGTAGACGAACCGCCAACTGATTTTGTTGACACTTCTGTTCCTGTAAGCAGTATTTCAGTTTTAGGTCCAGACGAAAACCTAGAAGTTATATTTACGGTTGTAGAACACGTTCCTGAATTTCCAGGATGTGAAAAGGGCTCCAACGCAGAAAAACGAAAATGTATGTCCGACAAAATTGCCAAATTTGTGCAACGAAAATTCAACACTGACCTTGCGAACGACTTGGGCTTGACCGGAAAACAAAAGATTAGCGTGGTCTTTAAAATTGATAAAAAAGGAAATGCAACAGGAGTTCGCTCTAGAGCACCCCACCCACGATTAGAAAAAGAAGCGGCACGTGTGATTAATTTGCTGCCAAAAATGAAACCAGGCCGTCAAAGAGGAAGGGCAGTGATTGTTCCCTATACCTTGCCCATTACCTTTATAGTGCAAGAATAATAGTTCCACTTTTTAAAATCTAAAATCCCGCAATTGCGGGATTTTTTATAAACTATATTCAGTCTCTTATTATGAGTGTTTCAAATACAGATAGCGTTTTTCATAATCAATGACTGCAAACCCTTTTTTAAGGATGTCTGCTCCAATAATGCCATCAACTGGAGAAGTATTTATAGATTCAAACGCATCATTCACATAACTCAAATCTATCAATGCGATTGGAAAACGAGTTTTTATCCATCCACCAATTGAGAGTGTATTGTTTTTGGATATCAGCGTATCAATCTTATCACGACCTGCACCACTGGCCTTAACGACTGAGGGGTGCGATGTGAGTTTAAATTTATCTTCAAGCTTTAGGTCTACAAAGGTTGTGGAAGCACCAGTGTCTAAAATGAATAACCCTTTTACACCATTAACTTTTGATATAATTTTAAAATGATTAGATGCAATAGGGTGCATCTTTACCTTAAAATAAGACTTGTTTAATAAAAATTCAGACAAAGACATAGGGAGTGTTTTCAAAGTAAATTATTTTTAACAAAGATACTATTCAAAATCTTACTTTTGCACTATGATAATCACAGATACACACACCCACCTATATAGCGAAACATTTGATGCCGATCGAGCCGAAGTTATTGAGCGTGCATTGGACGCAGGCGTTACCCGATTTTTCATTCCTGCGATCGATTCCACCTACACAGAGGCCATGTATGCACTCCAAAACAGCTACCCAGAAAACATGTTTTTGATGATGGGGGTACACCCAACGCATGTTAAAGATAATTACTTAGATGAATTGTCGCATGTTAAAAAACAATTGGAAGCCCGAAAATTTGTGGCTATTGGAGAAATCGGTATTGATTTGTTCTGGGATCAAAGCATGTTAAAAGCACAGCAAGATATGTTTAGAGCTCAAATCCAACTTGCCAAACAATATAAGTTGCCAATTGTCATTCACTGTCGAGACGCTTTTGATGAAGTTTTTGAAATCTTAGAAGAAGAAAAAGGCCCTGATTTATCTGGAATTTTTCATTGTTTTACGGGGAACTTAGAACAGGCACAGCTAGCAATTTCGTACAATATGAAACTTGGAATTGGAGGTGTGGTGACTTTTAAAAATGGGAAGATTGATCAATTTTTGAATCAAATCGATTTAAAGCATATTGTTTTAGAAACAGATGCTCCCTACTTGTCACCAGTACCTTACAGAGGGAAGCGTAATGAAAGTAGTTATATTTTGAATGTTCTAGAAAAATTGTCTGATATTTATGGAGTTTCAAAAGACTATATTGCAGAGATTACGACTCAGAACTCAAAGGCTGTCTTTAAACTATAAATCAAATGAAACCTCAAATACTATTAATTTATACAGGTGGAACTATTGGAATGATTAAAGATCCAATTACAGCAACCTTACAGGCATTTGACTTTGCCTCTCTTATAGAAAAAATTCCAGAACTAAATTTATTAGATTGTGACATTGACACCGTTTCTTTTGAAACGCCAATAGATTCTTCCAATATGAATCCATCTCACTGGATTGCAATTGCCACAATTATAGAAGAAAACTACCTGTCTCACGATGGTTTTGTCGTGCTTCACGGTAGTGATACGATGAGTTACACCGCTTCAGCACTTAGTTTTATGCTGGAAAATCTTGCAAAACCAGTCATCCTTACGGGGTCACAATTGCCAATTGGTGATTTGCGAACAGATGCCAAAGAAAATTTAATCACGTCCATTCAGATTGCAGCACTGCAAAACAACAACACACCCGTGATTAAGGAAGTCGGACTGTATTTTGAGTATAAGCTATATAGAGGGAATCGTACCACCAAAATTAATGCGGAACATTTTCAGGCGTTTGCTTCCTTAAATTTTCCAGCACTCATTACTTCTGGAGTACATTTAAAGGTTAATCATGAGTTGTTGCATAAAAATTATTCACAGGCTCGATTGGTTGTTCATAAACATATGGACACAAATATTGTCCTTGTAAAATTATTTCCAGGGATTACACCAATTATCTTAAAATCGATTTTAGAAATTCCAGGGCTCAAAGCGGTTGTAATTGAAACTTATGGGAGTGGTAATGCCACTACAGAAGACTGGTTTTTAGAAGCCATTGAAAGGGCTTTATTTAAAGGCGTCTTTGTTATTAATGTCACCCAATGTGCTGGGGGGAGTGTGCATATGAGTCAATATCAAACTGGAAAACTTCTCGAAAAGTTAGGTGCTATTTCTGGAAAGGACATGACAACGGAGTCTGCAATCACAAAATTAATGTTCATGCTGGGTCTTGAAACGCCAAAAAACATGTTTAAAACAGTTTTTGAAACAAGTCTTCGTGGAGAAATATCCTAAAATTAGGCCTTAAAAATTTCATCAATCAAACTATTTTTTCTTTATTTGGGCTGCTAAAAAAAGCAAATTAGAGAGGTGGCCGAGTGGCTTAAGGCGCACGCTTGGAAAGCGTGTATACGGCAACGTATCGAGGGTTCGAATCCCTTCCTCTCTGCAAATACCTTTGTGTTAATGACTTAGGCTTTTTAGTTGACAAAGAATCACTTTCTTTTTGAAATTAGTATTAAGATTTTCAACTAAAAATTTATCGAGTTTTGTCATTTTTATTTTGGTAATTACATTTTTTTTATATCTTTAACATCTTGTAGAAACACTAATATTTTAATAAAAATCAACAACATAGAACAATGAAAAGATTAATTCCAATTCTAGCTATTGCATTTGTAATGGCATTCGGGTCTGTAAGTGCAACTTCATACACGAACATTAACATGAACTCTCTTACAACTACTATTGTAAGTCCAGTTCAAGAAGAAGCTGCTTCAGACAGTGCAGAAGAATCTATCGGGTTTCACCAAGAACTAAAAAACAGATTTATTGAAGGTGGTCCTGGATTTATGGGGATCGTTTTGTTATGTCTTATTTTAGGACTTGCAATTGCAATTGAAAGAATTATTTTCTTAAACCTTTCAACTACAAACTCAAAAAAATTAATTGACCAGGTAGAGGGTGCATTAGCTTCAGGTGGTTTAGATGCTGCTAAGGAAGTTTGTAGAAACACAAAAGGCCCTATCGCATCCATATTTTACCAAGGATTAGACCGTGCTAACGAAGATTTAGACTCCGCAGAAAAAGCAGTGGTAGCTTATGGTGGTGTTCAAATGGGACAGTTAGAGAAAAATGTATCTTGGATTTCATTATTTATAGCTTTAGCACCAATGTTAGGATTCATGGGAACTGTAATCGGAATGATTCAAGCCTTTGATAAAATTGAAGAAGCTGGAGATATGCAACCATCACTTGTTGCTGGTGGTATTAAAGTAGCACTTTTAACAACGGTATTTGGACTGGTTGTTGCAATTATATTACAAGTCTTTTATAACTACATCATTGCTAAAATAGACAGCATCGTAAACGACATGGAAGATTCCTCTATATCATTAATGGATATATTGGTTAAAAACAAAAAATAATAACACCTCAATACTAAATTAGATAATTATGGATTTACAAAAATTATTGAAAATTGTAGCTATTGTCATCGGTGTGATTTCAATCTATTTTCTTGGAGATATTATATCTACTGGAAATGATCAGATAAGAGCTGGCGAAGGGAGCGGAACTGTAAACATGTTTATGTATGTGTCTTATATTGTCCTAGCGATTGCAGTCCTTATTGTATTGGTTTTTTCAGTACTCAACTTAGCTTCAAATACTGCAGGATTGAAAAACACTCTTATAGGTGTTGCTGCTTTTGCAGTTCTAAGCTTGCTTTGCTACTATGGTTTTGCCAACGGCGTGGAAACACCCCTTAAAGATGGTAACATGCTCTCTGCAAGTGGATCAAAGTTAATAGGTGCTGGTTTATACTTATTCTACCTATTAGCATTAATTGCTGGTGGAATCATGTTAGGATTTGGAATCAAAAAAATGGTAAAATAATATGGCTAAGCGATCTGCACCTGAAGTGAATGCTGGCTCAATGGCCGACATAGCCTTCTTATTGTTAATATTTTTCTTGGTCACAACAACCATAGAAAAGGATTCTGGACTCAACCGTAAACTTCCACCTATGGAAGAAGATGTTGAGCCGCCAATCATTAAGCAAAGGAATATTTTCACAGTACTCTTGAATGGTAAGGATCAATTGCTTGTAGAGGAAGAATTGATGGAAATCAAAGATTTGAGAGCTGCGGCTATCGAGTTTTTAGATAATAATGGCGATGGAACTTGTACCTATTGTAAAGGGGTAAAAAACTCATCTTCATCAGATAATCCAGATAAAGCAATTATATCGTTAAAGAACGATAGAGAAACTACCTATGCAACGTATATATCAGTTCAAAATGAATTGGTAGCAGCTTATAATGTACTTCGAAATAGAAGAGCACTTGAAGTAGGACCTCCACAAGGATTTACAGATATGAATTTTGTAGAAATGCAAAAAAATTATAAAGATGCTCGCTTTGTAGGAAACAAAATAAAGTTGAAAGAAGTGATCAATCAGATAAAAGTAGAGTTTCCTCAGAAGCTTTCTGAAGTTCAGTAGTTTAACTAAAAAAGTAAAGAAACAAAATGTCAAAATTTAAAAAGAAATCTGACGGAGGTACACCAGCCATTTCAACGGCCTCGCTTCCAGATATTGTATTTATGTTGCTGTTCTTTTTTATGGTAGCTACCGTGATGCGTGAAAATTCTCTCAAAATCAAGAACGCACTTCCTGTTGCCAACCAAGTTGAAAAACTTGATAAGAAAAACCCAGTAAGTTATATTTACATGGGAAAACCAAGTGCTGGCTTTGAAAAATATGGAACAGAATCTAGAATTCAACTCAACGATCAATTTGCAGAACTTTCTGAAGTAGGTGCATTTATCGGTGCTGAAAGAGCTGCTTTAAGAGAGGAATTAATTCCATTTCTTACCGTTGCCCTTAAAGTTGATAAAGATGCCAATATGGGAATCGTAGGAGACGTCAAACAAGAACTTAGAAAAGTAAACGCACTCAAGATCAATTATACTACTGGTGTTGGTGATGCGTTGAATAACATCAAATAAAAAAGTACTTTAAAACATTTAAAAGGCATTCTACTTAGAATGCCTTTTTTTATTTAATTTAGTGTCATAAATCAAGGCCATCCCTTATGAGATTTCGTGTATTTTTATTCTTTTTTTACAACTTTTGTGTCGGTGTTTTTGCCCAATCTATCAACGTAACTGAATTGGACAGTCTGTATAGAGAAGACCAAATTTATATTGGAGTTACTTATAATGCCCTTATGAATTTACCGAATGGAGTGTCTCAAAGTAGTTTTTCCACGGGGTTTCATTTTGGTGTTATTAGAGACTTTCCTATCAACAAACAACGCAATATAGCCCTTGGATTAGGACTGGGGTTTTCCATTAATTCCTTTAATCAAAACATTAGGATTAGTGCTTCGAATCCCACTTCCTACACTATTTTGGAAGACATTGATTTCTCCAAAAATAATTTTTCTCAACACCTTTTAGAAATACCCTTTGAGTTTCGTTGGCGTACGTCTAACTCTGAAACTTATAAGTTTTGGCGGATTTATGCAGGCCTTAAATTAGGGTATGTATTGGCTTCAAAATCTGTATATAAAGGAGCGCCAAGGGATGAAACACACAGCAACCTGTCTGGGTTAAATCCTTGGCAATACGGATTAACTATGAGCGTTGGGTATAATACGTGGAATGGATATATCTATTATGGCCTAAATCCAATTTTTGACTCTATTTCATCTACAAGCGCACAGTCTATCGATATGAATGCATTGAAAATAGGTCTTATCTTCTATCTCTTATAGCCAGTGATTATACACTAAAAGTTGAGGGACTACGCCAACAAAAAGGCCTGCTACAAGTTCTTTGACAGTGTGTGCATTTAAATGCAATCGTGAACTCGCCATGGCTCCCATTACAATTACAAAGAGGGCAAAAGCATTGCTAAAAGAATAGCCATAATGCAAATTAACCAGAGCCATAAAAATGAATGCACCCCCTGTACTCATCATGTGAATACTTGTTTTGAATTTTAAAACAGCTAAAATCGTTCCTAAAACTGCAGTCATCACAGCCCCTAAAAAAAAATAGTGTAATTCAACACATATCGGTTCTGATAAAATTATAAAACTTAAATATCCCAGTATAATACCGTTCAGTAGTAAGGGCCAAATACGTTCTTTCGAAGTTTTTAGGTCAATGGAATGGACAAGCTTGAATTTATTTAAAATAAAATACAAAAATAGTGGTACTACAACACTCCAAAGGATGATTGAAAGCAACCAGAAACTGATTTTAAATGGGTGGTATTGAAGCGGAGTTACTGTAAAAAAATACACCGCACCCATCCATGGCATGAGTAAGGGGTGTAAAATATAAGAGATGCTTTTTAAAAATGTAGTTAACATAGGTAGGATTCGTTCTTGTAATATTACTAAAAAAAATAGTATTTAGGGGACTCGTACAGCTAAAATCAAACCTATAAGTTTAAGAATTATTACTAAACTCAAAATGACCTGCGTTATTCGGTGGCTTTTTATTTAAATTTCTTAATTTTGCGACCTTAATAGCAATGAATAATGAGCGCGACATTTCCTGAGTATAAAGGACTTAACTTACCAAACGTAGCAGACCAGATGCTGAAGTTTTGGGAGGACCATGATATTTTTGATAAAAGCATTACTTCTAGAGAAGGGAAACCTCCTTATGTGTTTTTTGAAGGCCCTCCATCCGCCAATGGATTACCAGGCGTACATCATGTTTTGGCACGTGCTATAAAAGATATTTTTCCACGCTACAAAACCATGAAAGGGTTTCAAGTAAACCGTAAAGCAGGTTGGGATACACATGGACTTCCTATTGAACTGGGCGTTGAAAAAGAATTAGGAATTACAAAAGAGGACATCGGTAAAACCATTTCTGTGGAAGATTACAATGCCGCCTGTAGAACAGCAGTAATGCGCTATACAGATATATGGAATGACCTTACACAAAAAATGGGGTATTGGGTTAATATGGACGATCCCTATGTTACTTACGACCCAAAATACATGGAAAGTGTTTGGTGGCTTCTAAAACAAATTTACAATAAGAACCTTATTTATAAAGGCTATACAATTCAACCGTATTCGCCAAAAGCAGGGACGGGCTTAAGCTCTCACGAGCTGAATCAACCAGGCACCTATCAAGATGTCACGGACACAACCATTGTGGCGCAATTTAAAGCAATAGAAACATCACTTCCAGAATTTTTACAGAATGAAGGACCTGTTTTGTTTTTAGCATGGACGACAACTCCTTGGACTTTGCCAAGTAATACGGCTTTAACTGTAGGTTCAAAAATTGAATATGTTCTTATAAAAACCTATAATCAATATACGTTTGAAGCTACTAATGTAGTAGTTGCAAAAGCTTTGGTTGGAAAACAATTTAACGGAAAATTTAAAGAAGTAGAAAATGTAGAAGGATTGGAATGTTACCAGTCTTCAAATAAAAGCATTCCGTTTTTTGTTGTAAAATCGTTTACAGGAAAAGACCTTGTAGGGATTTCCTATGAGCAATTGTTAGAATATGCCCTGCCAAATGACAATCCTCAAGATGCCTTCAGAATTATCTCTGGAGATTTTGTAACCACTGAAGATGGAACGGGAATAGTACACACAGCCCCAACATTTGGAGCGGATGATGCACTAGTTGCCAAACAAGCAACCCCAGAAATTCCTCCATTATTGGTAAAAGATGCAGATGACAATCTAGTTCCCCTTGTGGATTTACAAGGCCGATTCAGACCTGAAATGGGAGAGTTTGCAGGGCGATTTGTTAAAAACGAATACTACCTAGAAGGCGAAGCACCCGAAAAATCTGTTGATGTAGAGCTGGCAATTAAGTTAAAAACTGAAAACAAAGCCTTTAAGGTTGAGAAATATAAGCACAGTTATCCAAATTGTTGGAGAACAGATAAGCCTATTTTATACTATCCGTTAGATTCTTGGTTTATTAAAATCACGGATGTAAAAGACCGCATGTTTGACCTTAATCAAACGATTAATTGGAAACCAAAAAGTACAGGTGAAGGTCGTTTTGGCAACTGGTTGGCAAATGCAAACGATTGGAATTTATCACGCTCACGTTATTGGGGAATACCACTTCCAATATGGCGGACTGAAGATGGGAAAGAAGAAATCTGTATTGGGTCTGTGGAAGAACTCAAATCAGAAATGCAAAAAGCAGTCCAAGCAGGAGTTTTGGAAAATGATATTTTTGAAGATTTTATTGTTGGAGATCAGTCGCTTGAAAATTACTCCAAAATTGATTTGCATAAAAACATTGTGGATACCATTACATTGGTATCGCCTTCTGGAAAACCAATGCACCGCGAAAGCGATTTAATTGATGTATGGTTTGACTCTGGAAGCATGCCGTATGCTCAATGGCATTATCCATTTGAAAACAAAGACCTTATTGATGACAATAAAGCCTTTCCAGCAGATTTTATCGCAGAAGGAGTCGATCAAACACGGGGATGGTTTTATACACTTCATGCCATTGCAACCATGGTTTTTGATTCTGTAGCTTATAAAAACGTTGTTTCAAACGGCTTAGTCTTAGATAAAAACGGACAGAAAATGTCCAAACGTTTGGGCAATGCAACCGATCCTTTCGAAACCTTATCTACTTACGGCGCTGATGCAACGCGTTGGTATATGATTAGCAATGCCAACCCGTGGGATAATTTAAAATTTGATGTAGAAGGTATTGAAGAAGTGAAACGAAAGTTTTTCGGAACCTTGTATAATACGTATTCCTTTTTTACTCTTTATGCAAATATTGATAAATTTAGTTATGCCGAGGCAGATATTTCAAGCCAAGACCGTCCTGAAATTGACCGTTGGATCCTTTCAGAACTAAATTCTTTAGTTGAAAAAGTAGATGCCTATTACGCGGACTATGAGCCTACGAAAGCAGCCCGTGTTATCTCTGAGTTTACACAAGAGTATTTAAGCAACTGGTATGTTCGCCTTAGCAGAAGACGCTTCTGGAAAGGGGAGTATGAAACCGATAAAATATCAGCATATCAAACCTTGTATACTTGCATGGTAACCATTGCAAAGCTTGGAGCGCCAATAGCCCCATTTTTTATGGATCGTTTGTATTTAGATCTAAATTCGGCTACAAATAAAGAAACATTTGAAAGTGTTCACTTAGCAGATTTCCCATCTGTGCAGGCGGCTCTAATTGATAAAAATTTAGAACGTAAAATGGAGCAAGCGCAAACAATTTCATCATTAGTGTTGTCCTTACGAGCAAAAGAAAAAATTAAAGTTAGACAGCCTTTACAAAAAATCATGATTCCGGTGAATTCCACCACTCAAAAAGAAGATATTTTAGCAGTTGCGGATTTAGTAAAACATGAAGTTAATGTAAAAGAAGTTGAGCTATTAGAAGATGCTAGCGATATTTTAGTGAAACAAATCAAGCCAAATTTTAAAGCCTTGGGGCCTCGATTTGGAAAGGATATGAAACTAATTGCCAATGCCATTCAAAATTTGAAACCTGAAGACATTAAGCAAATTGAAGAAAAAGGAGAGTTAGGTATTGAGATTAATGGAAAAAGTATTAATTTAGAGCGCAATGATGTAGAGATTACTTCTCAAGATATCGAAGGATGGTTAGTGGCCAATCAAGGAGCTGTAACGGTTGCTTTGGATGTTACTATTTCGGAGGCTTTGAAAGAGGAAGGAATAGCTAGAGAATTAGTCAATAGAATTCAAAATTTAAGAAAAGATTCTGGATTCGAACTCACCGATCGAATTGAGGTTTATTTACAATCAGAAGTTGCTATTGAGAACGCTATAAAACAAAATTTAGAATATATTAAACTAGAAACATTAACGGAAGAGCTACACTTAGTAGCGCAACTAGATACTGGTGTTGACATTTCATTTGATGCTATTAATACCAAGTTGCATATCCAAAAATCCATATAATTATGTCTATTGAAAATACAAGCCGATACTCGGATAACGATTTAAAAGAATTCAAAGCGCTCATTTTAAAAAAAATTGACAAAGCGCAGCACGATTTAGATCTCATTAAAAGTGCTTACATGAATGATTTAAACAACGGTACTGAAGATACATCACCTACCTTTAAAGCTTTTGATGAAGGCAGTCAAGTGATGAGTAAAGAATCAAATTCACAATTGGCTATCCGTCAAGAGAAGTTTATTAGAGACCTAAAAAACGCCTTAAACAGAATTGAAAATAAGACGTATGGTGTTTGTAGAGTGACAAAAAAACTCATCAACAAAAAACGTTTGGAATTGGTTCCACACGCCACTTTAAGTATTGAGGCAAAGAACATGCAAAAATAAAATGTCTAAAAAACAGACATTTTTATTAATTGCGTTGATTCTTCTTATAGATCAGACCTCAAAAATATATATCAAAACACACTTTGAACTAGGTCAAGAGTTTAAAGTATTTGAGTGGTTTAGAATTTACTTTATAGAAAACGAAGGCATGGCATGGGGTGCAAAACTCAGTGATATTTCTTCTTTTATTTCGGATTCTAGTGCCAAGTTGTTTTTAACAATTTTTAGAATTTTTGCTGTCTGCGGAATTGGCTATTGGCTTTATCAAAGCCTGATCAAGAACACTTCTAAGATATTAACTTTTGCACTTGCGTTGGTTTTTTCGGGAGCGTTAGGAAACATTATTGACTCTGTTTTTTATGGCATTCTTTTCGACGAAAGTTTAGGGCAAACAGCGACCATATTCACTTCTGAAAGCTATGGAAATCTCTTTCATGGAAAAGTTGTTGATATGCTTTATTTTCCCTTATTGAAAGGCTATTTTCCAGAGTGGATTCCATTTTTTGGAGGGAATTATTTTTCTTTTTTCGACCCTGTTTTTAATGTTGCTGACATGGCGATTAGCACAGGAGTTGGGTTACTTTTGGTGTTTAATAAACAAGTATTTCCAAAATCCTCAACGACTTAAAAAGTATATGTTTTATTTGGAGTAACACAAAAATCTAAGGGCATGTCATGCGGTTCGATATCATCTATGAAGATTTCAGCACCAAAAAATGACAGTCCAATTTTTATAGTATCTTCTGAACATTTTTTTAGAAACCCATCATAAAACCCTTTTCCATAACCAACACGATTCCCTTTTTCATCAAAAGCAACGAGTGGAATAAAAACCACCTCTATTTGTTTGTCGCTTATTGAGATTCCGTTCTCGGGTTCTGGAATATTCCAAGAGTTTGGTTTTAAAATAGTATTATCTTGCAGTAGTACATGTGACATGGTTCGAGTTTCAAAATCGCTTTTAGACACCACAATATGCTTATCTTTACCTGAAAGAATCGACATAATAGGCTCTGTGAGGACTTCATTTAAGGACTCAATTGTCAAAAATATATGAAAAAATGAATGTTCCCATATTGGAAGTTTAAGGACTGAATTTGCGATTTGAAGACTCAAGTCATCCCTCTTTTTTGAGTTTATTTCCTTTCTAAGTGTTTTATATTTTAATCTTAATACTGATTTTTTCACTCTATGATTTTTGTTGAAATATAAATACTCCTCTCATTATAAGCGTCTATTTCTTTCGATATAAGTAATAATAGCTTGTGCAATATTTTTTTCTGAAGCTCCTTCAATTCCTTCAAGTCCAGGAGTCGAATTGATTTCCATTATTAAAGGTCCACGGTTCGATTGTAAAATATCAACACCACAAATTGGTAATTTCAATTTTTGAGCCGCCTTCAAAGCAAGCTTGCTTTCTTCTTCGCTAAGTTTGTGATACGAGTAGGTTCCTCCTCTGTGAAGATTAGATCTAAATTCACCTTCTTTTCCTTGACGTTTCATAGCACCAAGAACCTGATTATCTACAATTAATGCCCGTAAATCGCTGCCATTAGACTCCGCAATATATTCTTGTACCAGTGCTCTCGCCTCCAATCCGTTAAAAGCTTCTAGTACCGATTCAGCAGCATTTTTGGTTTCTGCCAATACCACGCCAATTCCTTGTGTACCTTCTAGTAATTTGATAACAACAGGAGTGCCTCCGACGTGAGCAATCACTTTTTCTACATCAAAAGAATAATTGGTAAACACTGTTTTTGGCATATCGATGCCCGCTTTGGAAAGGTGTTGAAAGCTTCTCAGTTTATCTCTAGATCGGATAATAGCATCTGAAGAAACGGTCGAAAATACATTCATCATTTCAAACTGTCTGACCACCGCACACCCATAATAAGTCACCGAAGCACCAATACGCGGAATGATAGCGTCCACATCGTCTAGATATCTATCGTTATATAAAACTGTTGGTTTTTCCTTTTCAATAATCAAATCGCAGTTCAAAGGGTCAATCACCTCTACTTGGTGATTCCGCCGCTGCCCTTCTTCAACGAGTCTTTGCGTTGAGTACAAATCTTTATTGCGCGATAATATTACAATGTTCATGATATCAGACAGGTTAATCCTCTGCAAGATACTAAAAATGCAAATTCAATTTTTACAATCGTTGGAATTAATTATCTTTGAATTAATGAGTAATTCGAATATTGAACTTCAACTAAAAACCTTACCCAATACGCCTGGTGTCTATCAGTTTTATGACACTGCAGGTGTGGTTATTTATGTTGGCAAAGCAAAAAATTTAAAAAACCGGGTTCGTTCCTATTTTAATAAAGTTCATGACTACGGAAAAACAAATGTACTTGTTAAAAAAATTGTTGAAATCAAGCACATTGTTGTAGAGACAGAAACGGATGCCTTATTGCTAGAAAATAATCTTATTAAAAAATACCAACCTCGGTATAATGTGCTCTTAAAAGATGATAAATCCTACCCTTGGATTTGCATTAAAAAAGAACCTTTCCCGAGAGTGTTCCAAACCCGTCGCATGATTAAAGATGGGTCTGAATACTTTGGGCCTTACACCAGTATCAAAACTGTATATACTCTATTAGACCTTATTAAAGGCTTGTTTCCACTTCGTACGTGTAAATATGATTTATCTAAAGAAAAAATTCACAATCAAAAATATAAAGTATGTTTAGAATATCATTTAGGGAACTGTAAAGGGGCTTGTGAAGCTAAAGAAGCTGAGGTTTCTTATTTGGAGAATATTGCTACGATTCGTGAAATACTGAAAGGAAATTTTAAAAATTCAATTTCGGTTTTTAAGTCCCAAATGAAAACTTTTGCAGAAAACTTAGAGTTTGAGGCGGCACAATCTCTAAAAGAAAAATTACTCATTCTCGAGAACTATCAGGCAAAATCAACCATTGTGAATCCTAAAATTAGCAATGTGGATGTATTTACAATAGTAAGCGATGAAAGTTATGCGTACGTCAATTTTTTACAACTATCTTATGGAGCCATCATTCGCTCTCATACCATGGAACTAAAAAAGAAACTTCAAGAAAGTGATCAAGCGCTCTTAGAACTTGCTATTACTGAAATGCGTCAACGCTTTGCACTTGAGTCCAAGGATATTTATGTTCCATTTGAAGTTAATTTAGGAGCAGATTTCAGAATTACGGTTCCTAAAGTAGGAGATAAAAAGCAGCTTATTGATCTTTCGTTACGTAATGCGAAGTACCAACGTTTGGAACAATTAAAGCAAGTTAAAATAACAGATCCTGACCGTCATGTGGAGAGAATCATGGCACAGATGAAATCAGACTTGAGGCTTTCGGAGGCCCCAACGCATATTGAATGTTTTGATAATTCTAATATTCAGGGAACACACCCCGTTGCTGCTTGCGTTGTTTTTAAAAATGGAAAGCCGAGTAAAAAAGAATACCGTCATTTTAATATTAAAACTGTTGAAGGGCCCGATGATTATGCTTCCATGACCGAGGTGGTTTATCGACGTTATAAACGTTTACTTGATGAAAAACAGCCCTTACCACAATTAATAATCATTGATGGAGGAAAAGGGCAACTCTCTGCGGCTTTAAAAAGTTTGGACGATTTAGAGCTCCGTGGAGAAATTGCGATCATTGGAATTGCAAAACGTTTAGAAGAATTGTTCTATCCAAATGATCCAATTCCCTTATATTTAGACAAAAAAAGCGAAACCCTGAAAATTATTCAGCAACTTAGAAATGAAGCACATCGATTTGGAATTGAACACCACAGAAACAAACGAAGTAAAACGGCCTTAAATTCAGAACTGGAATCAATTGCTGGTATTGGTGACAAAACAATTCTAGAGTTATTAAAAAAATTCAAGTCTGTACAACGTGTTTCTTTTGCAGCATTGGACGAATTAGAACAGGTTGTTGGAGTGTCAAAAGCTCAGATTATTTATAATTATTATCAAAATAAACCCCATGCGTAACCTATTAATCTTATTTCTTCTACTCCTTTCTCATTGGAGTTTTTCCCAAGAACCTGAGCGAAAAAACCCAAGAGTTGGTTTGGTTCTTAGTGGAGGTGGTGCTAAAGGTTTGGCACATATAGGAGTGCTAAAAACATTAGACAGTTTAGGAGTTCGTATTGATTACGTTGCAGGAACAAGTATGGGCGCTGTTATGGGAGGCTTGTATGCAACTGGATACACTGGCAAACAAATAGACTCCATTATTAGTGCCACCGATTTTGATTTACTAATCACTGATGATGTTCCAAGAAAATCCAGGACGTTTTATGAACGAAAAAACGCAGAAAAATATGCTCTTACACTCCCGTTCAATAATTTTAAGATACAATTACCCTCTTCTATTTCGAGGGGACAAAACGTATTCAATTTACTTTCAAAATTAACATTAGATGTAAGTGGAGTTGAAGATTTTAGTAAACTTCCGATTCCTTTTTATTGTATTGCAACCGATATGTTAACAGGGAAAGAAGTTGTTTTAGATCGTGGAAATTTAGCACAAGCAATTTCAGCGAGTAGCGCCTTGCCAACCCTTTATCAGCCAGTAAGATTGGATAATAAATTATTAATGGATGGAGGGATCGTAAATAATTACCCCATCCTTGGTTTAGAGTCAAAAGATTTAGACATTATTATTGGGGTTGATGTTCAAGATGATCTTCTGACAATTAATAAATTGGAATCTGTGTCTAATATTTTGATTCAAATAAGCAACTTTAGAGTCGCTAAAGAGATGGTCGGTAAGTCCAAATTAACAGATATATATATCAAACCTGAAGTCTCTGAATATTCGCTTGTTTCATTTAAAGAAGGTGCTGAAATTATTCGTAAAGGACAAACAGCAATAACTTCTCAGCTAGAGGAATTAAAAATTATTGCTAAAGCTCAAAACTTCACAAAAAGAAAGGCTAAAATTCCTGAAATACAGAAAATTAAAATTAATGATATTTCAATTTTTGGTTTAAATAAATATACTGCTTCTTATGTAAGAGGAAAACTCAGGTTTAGAACAGGTGAAACAATTAGTTTTGACAACTTCAGTAAAGGGGTGAATAATTTAGTAGCTACCAATAATTTTGACAGTTTCTTATATAAATTCTCGCCCGACGGTGAAGGCTATGTTTTTAGTGCGAAAGTTACGGAAGCAAAAAACACTACTTTCATAAAGTTTGGAGCACATTATGATCAGTTGTACAAAAGTGCAGCACTTTTAAATTTGACTAAAAAACAATTGCTTCTCAAAAACGATGTATTATCTTTAGACTTTATTTTAGGGGATAATTCCCGTTATAATTTCGATTATTACATTGACAAAGGGTTTTATTGGAGCGTTGGCATTAATTCGAAATATATAGGGTTTACTAACTTCACCAATCCAAGATCCCTAATCAGTGAAAGTGTAGATCCAGATATCGACAAAATTCAAATGAATTTTAGCGAATTTACGCACCAGTTTTTTGTTGAAACTCTCATCAAAAAAGACTTAGCACTCAAAATAGGAATAGAGTTAAAAGATTTGAAAATTACGACTAATGACAATGTATTTTTAACTGTTTTTGACACCCCAGAATACAAGTTTGAGGATGGAGAGTATTACAGTCTTTTTGGTTCAATAAAGATTGATACCATCGACAATGAGTTATTTCCCACTAGCGGTTTTCTCTTTGAAGGTAGTTCTAAATTTTATTTTGGTTCCTCAGCCCTTAGAGATGATTTTAATGAATTATCAATCTTTAAATCAAAAATTTCAAAAGCCTTTACAATCGTTGACAAGCTCTCAATCAATATTACCACAGAAGGTGGGTTTAAAGTTGGAAACAGCAACACGAAGGCACTTCATTTTGGACTTGGTGGGTATGGTTCTGATTATTTTAATAACTATTCTACGTTTTATGGCTACGATTATTTTTCGTTGAATGGGAATAGTTATGTTAAAGTAGATTCGACACTTGATTATGAGTTTTTAAATAATCATCATATTAATTTTTCAGCTAATTTCGCAAACATTGGCGACGATATCTTTTTAAGTAGCGATTGGTTTGAATCCCCTTCTTACGAAGGGTATTCAATAGGGTATGGGTTGGAAACAATTATCGGGCCTATCGAGTTAAAGTATAACTGGTCTGAGGGGTCTAATGAGTCCGGTTTTTATGTCAATGTTGGTTACTGGTTTTAGAACTTCCAAATTGTGAATTGATTTGTTGCTTAAAAATTATTTAAGACTTAAGAGGTATTCATTTTATAGTTTGGAATAATAATTGCAAATTTGTAACAAACATCAAAATATCTCGAAATAATTATCTATCATAGGTTTCCATGAAAAAATCAGTATTAATCTTCCTTATATTTATGGGTTTTAAATTCTTAGGAGCTCAAGCGCCCTCTTCTTTTCAAGAAGGGGAATGGCTTCGATTTAAACTTAGCTATAGCGGATGGGTAAAAGCTGGTAATGCAACTCTTGAGATTTCTGAAACTACTTACAATGACAAACCTGTGTATAAAGTAGTAGGAAAAGGTTGGACAACTGGTGCTGTAAAATGGTTTTTTAATGTAGAAGATCATTACGAAAGTCATTTTGACAAACAAACAGGTCAGCCATACAAGTTTATTAGAAATATTGACGAAGGTGGCTATACCAAAAATCGAATTGTAGATTTTGACTATGTGCAAAATAAAGCCCTGATAAATGATTTGAAGGAAAACACAAAATCAACTGTAGATATAGATCAAAACATCCAAGATTTGGTTTCGGCATACTATTATTTGAGAGATCATTACGATACAGAAACCATTCAAGAAGGAGGTGTTGTAGAACTTAATATCTTTTTTGACAGTGAAATATTTTTATTCAAATTAAAATATTTAGGGCGAGAAACTATTAATACGCCGTTTGGAAAAATTAAATGCATAAAATTCAGACCCTATGTGATGGCTGGTCGTGTTTTCAAAGAAGAAGAAAGCTTAACCTTGTGGGTAACAGCTGACGAGAATAAAATACCAATGAAAATAAAAGCTGATTTACGTGTCGGCTCTTTAAGAGCTGATTTAGACGCTCTAAAAGGACTAAAACACCCCTTTGAAATACAATTATAATAAGCGATGACAAAAAAACCAACAACCGAAGAATTATTAAACCTCCTTGATGATAAATACCACGCGATAGATCAAGATCGTGAGGTACATTTGGAAGGACTATTGCACAGTAATTCGATAACCTATTGGGACTATATCCATACAGATGCGTTGCTAGGATTACAAATCCAACGTACAACCTTGCCAGATGAAATGGTATTTATTGGCTATCATCAAATCAATGAATTAATTTTTAAAATGATTCTTTGGGAAATCAAACAAGTAGCTGACGCACCCTCACTGGAAGTTGTTTTTTTTCAAGATAAACTCATGAGAATCAGTCGTTATTTTGATATGTTGACCACCTCTTTCAATATCATGAGAGAAGGGATGGATATTGCTCAATACAATAAATTCAGACACACCCTAACCCCTGCGAGTGGGTTTCAAAGTGCGCAATACCGTAAAATTGAATTCGCTTCAACTGAGCTTATTAACCTGATTGACGTGCGTTTTCGTTCCAATATAGACAGAGAAACCCCTTTTGAACATGCCTTTGAACACCTATATTGGCAAGCTGCTGGGAAAGATTACAAAACAGGTCGTAAATCCCCCTTGTTGTCTAACTTTGAAAATCGTTACAAAGAAGAATTTATAACCTTTATGAAAGTTTATAACACCAAAAATATATGGATCCGTTTTAAGGAACTTTCGGTTGACAGCCAAAAAGATAAAAGCCTCATTGATGCCATGAGACACTACGACTATACAGTAAATGTTACCTGGGTAATGGCTCATTACAATGCTGCAAAGCACTATATTTTAGGAAAAGAGGGCGATGGAGAAGCAACCGGTGGAAGCGATTGGCAAAAATATATGCACCCAAAATACCAAAAAAGAATATTTTTTCCAGAACTTTGGAGCCAAGATGAAAAAGACAATTGGGGACATGACGTGGAGTAAGTATAAAAAGTATTTTAATGTAAAATTTTTTCTTTACGGAATTGTTATAATCAGTTTTTATAGTGTTATTAAAAGTTGCTCAAAAGATTCCTCAGACGATGTTGAAATAGAAGAAACAGTCTTTGAGCCAGATAATTTTAAGTTCGGCTACAACCTCAATAATTATCAGGTTATAAATGACACCGTTAGAAGTGGAGATAGCTTTGGCGTACTTCTCGAAAAACATCAGTTGTTTTACCCGAAAATCCATCATATTGCCGAAAAAACAAAAGAAGTTTTTGATGTCCGACGCCTCAGAATTGGAAAACCCTACACGGTTTTGTTTTCAAAAGAAGCTGTTAAGACCCCTTTAGTTTTTATATATCAACCCAATAAAGTCGAATACTTAGTTGTTGAGTTTTGTGATTCAATTATTACCAGTATCGAAAGAAAACCTGTTAAAATCATTGAAAAGGAAACCTTTGGCTTTATTGAAAGTACACTTTCTGAAACGATGGAGGATCAAGGACTTCCTACTCAATTGATTTACGATATGTCAGATGATATTTATGCTTGGACCATTGATTTTTCGAGACTTCAAAAGGGGGATAATTTTAAAGTGATTTACAACCAACGTTTTGTGGATGACTCTGTGTATGCAGGGATTGAAAGCATCAAGGCTGCATTTTTTGAGCATAAAGGGGAGTCATTTTACGCCTTCAATTATATGAACGAAGCATCCAAAAATAATACTGACTATTTTGATGAAAACACCAAAAGTTTGCGAAAAGCTTTTTTGAAAGCCCCGCTACAATTCAGTCGTATTTCATCCAGATACAATCTAAAAAGAAGGATTGCTTATTACGGAAATCGCGTCAAACCTCATAAAGGCACTGATTTTGCCGCTCCTATTGGTACACCAATTTTAGCAACCGCTAACGGAACCGTCATAGAGTCAAGACGAAAAGGAGGGAATGGGAACTATGTGAAAATTAGACATAACGCAACTTACAGCACACAATATCTACACATGAGCAGACGCTTGGTAAACATTGGAGACTATGTCAAACAAGGCGATGTAATTGGGAAAGTAGGTATGACGGGAAATACTGGTGGCCCTCACGTATGTTATCGTTTTTGGAAAAATGGCAAACAAGTCGATCCATTTCGTCAAAAACTTCCGGACGCTAAAGCATTACCCGCACATTTAAAATCTAATTTTGAGGAATTTATCGCACCCTTGAAGCAACAACTCGATTCAATAAATTAACTCTATATATTTAAAATTATCCAATGGCATTACAATCAATAAATCCAACGCAAACAAAATCTTGGGCAAAATTAAAAGTTCACTTTGAAGCAGTCAAGGATGCACATATGAAAACATGGTTTGCTGAAAACCCAGGTCGTGCGGATGAATTCACTATAAATTGGGAAGATTTTTATGTAGATTTTTCAAAAAACAGAATCAATTCTGAAACCATTCTTCTTTTTAAAGAACTGGCTGAAGAGCTACAACTTAAGGATGCAATTTCAAAATATTTTGAAGGGGATATAATCAACCATACTGAAGGGAGAGCCGTACTTCATACAGCACTTAGAGCCCCTCAAGACGCCAATGTTTTAGTAGACGGTGAAAATGTGATTCCCGAAATTCACGCAGCAAAAGCTTTAATAAAAAACTTTTCGGAAGCCATCATTAATGGTTCCAAAAAAGGATACACCAACAAAGCGTTTACTGATATTGTAAACATTGGAATTGGAGGCTCTGATTTAGGGCCTGCCATGGTTGTAGATTCTTTGGCTTTTTATGGCAACCATCTCACACCCCATTTTGTGAGTAATGTTGATGGTGATCACGTCAACGAGGTCATAAAGAACCTCAATCCAGAAACCACACTTTTTGTGATTGTGTCTAAAACATTCACCACTCAAGAAACCCTTTCCAATGCAAATACAATTAGAGAATGGTTTTTACAACATGCCACCCAGGAAGATGTCGCAAAGCATTTTGTAGCCGTGTCTACCAATACTTCCAAGGTACAAGCCTTTGGAATTGAAGCTTCCAATATTTTCCCAATGTGGGATTGGGTAGGGGGTCGTTTTTCACTTTGGAGTGCTGTAGGACTAAGCATTAATTTGGCTGTTGGATACGATCATTTTGAGGCTCTTTTAGAAGGAGCTCATAAAATGGATACGCATTTTAAAGAGGAAGAATTTGAAAATAATATCCCTACCGTTTTAGCTTTTCTAAGCATCTGGTATAATAATTTCTTTAAAGCAGAAAGTGAGGCGGTCATCCCTTACACCCAATATTTAAATCAATTTGCAACCTATCTTCAGCAAGCCATTATGGAAAGTAATGG
>CESU01105820.1_pt1 | contig 88184 bp, 83 predicted proteins | sample 531141 | NCBI WGS metagenome assembly CESU01 (sample SAMEA2621401, study PRJEB7988) | marine metagenome | isolation source: saline water (ENVO:00002010), including
GGACCAGATCCTATGATAGCAACATCATATGATTTCATAATAATTTATTTTTTAAATTTAACACAAAAGTACAAACATATATTCAATGGAAGAATAATTTGATGTCTAAATATTTACGGCGGTCGTATGTTTAACTTCAGATATCACAAACATACTATTACTACTACCTATATGGTCTATATTAGTGAGTTTATTGACCATGAATTTCCGGAATGACTCCATATCTTTCACGTGTACTTTAAGCAAGTAATCATAATCCCCACTCAAATGGTAAACCTCCAGAACTTCGTCTATAGTGGCGACTTCTTTTTCAAATTGATTGACCAATTCTTGAGAATGTTTTACGAGTTTGATATGACAAAATGCCACAAAAGCCCTTCCAATACTTTCTTTATTAAGTAAGGCGACATAGTGATCAATTACCCCAGCTTTTTCAAGTTTTTTGATGCGTTCATACACAGCTGTTACCGACATATCAAGTTTTGATGCCAATTCTTTATTGGTTTGTTTTGCATCTTTTTGAAGAAAGTTTAGCAATTGAGTATCTATGGAATCTAATTTCATTTTGGATAAATTTCTGGTTAAAAATTGTTTTAATCAAAAATATAAATTTATTATCTATATTTATACTAAAAATTAGTTTTATTTATTGAAAATAAATAAAGTTGTTGTTTTTAATTCTAAAAAGATTGAAATTTGAGAAAAAATTAAACCAATCAATTATGGCTTTTAAACCCGCAGACAGCATACAAGATTTACAATATTTTGGTGAATTTGGAGGCGTGAACCCTTCTATTTCAGATGCAACAACCTTTACTTTTGTCTCTGCCAAAACAATGTCAGATACTTTTGAAGGCAACACTGAAGGCTGTCACCTGTATGCACGACACACGACTCCGTCAAACTTATACTTGGGCGAAGCCTTAGCGGCTTTGGAAGGTACTGAAACTGCCAATGTGTTTGGTTCTGGAATGGGTGCCATTACAGCAGTGCTTATGCAACTTTGTGGTGCTGGTGATCATGTGGTGTCGAGTCGTACGATTTATGGTGGAACTTATGCTTTTCTAAAAAACTTCGCTCCCAAGCTAAATATACAAACAAGCTTTGTGGATATTACAAAACTAGAAAGTGTTGAAGCAGCCATCACCTCTAAAACTAAAGTCCTTTATTGCGAGTCTGTGAGCAATCCTCTTTTAGAAGTAGCTGATATTGCTGGATTGGCAGCTCTCGCTAAAAAACACAACTTACAATTGGTGGTCGATAATACCTTTTCACCGTTGTCTATTTCCCCAAGCAAATTAGGTGCTGACATTGTAATTCATAGTTTAACTAAATTTATCAATGGAACTTCTGATACAATTGGGGGTGTTGTTTGTGGTACTCAAGAAATGATTGACAATTTAAGAAGTGTCATTGATGGAGCTGCTATGTTGTTTGGATCTACAATGGACAGCCGTCCGGCATCTTCAATCTTGAAAAACCTTAGAACGCTTCACATTCGTATGAAACAACACAGTATGAATGCGCTGTATTTATCCGAAAAATTTGAAAATGATGGTATCACCACCGTTTACCCTGGGTTAGAATCACATCCGTCACATAAAATTTTTAAACAGATGATGAATCCTGAATACGGATTTGGTGGCATGATGACGATTGATACTGGAAGTTTAGAAAAAGCCAATGCGTTAATGGAATTAATGCAAAAAGAAAACCTAGGCTATTTAGCTGTAAGTTTAGGGTTTTACAAAACTTTATTTAGTGCTCCAGGAAGCTCCACATCTTCTGAAATTCCAGAAGATGAACAAAAAGAAATGGGACTAAATGAAGGTCTAATTCGATTTTCTATTGGGCTGGACAATGATATTGAACGGACGTATCAACTGATGAAATCTTGTATGAAATCTGTCGGGGTCTTATCTTAGATTCCTTTTAGACGGGTCCAAAAAGCATCTAAATCCCCTTTATTTACGTCAGAAGCATAAAAGGGTGCAGCTTCCCAACGGTCGTCGGTTTTAGTAATAGTGAATTTAAAAATCGAGGAGTTTGGGTCGTTTTCATTCATGAGTGGGTAGCGTAAATCTTTGAATAAAAAGGTGTCTGGAGTATCCGTTTCAGTCAAGTTATAGTAGCCGCTACTAAACCAAGCTAGGGTTTTTAAATCCTTGGGCATCCCTTGTATCAGTTCATGATTTTTAGGAAGTTTATGCCATTTACTAACGGTCGGTTTTGTATCTAAAATTGAATAAAACCCGACAAAGTAAGCATCTGAAGTTTCAGCAATGCCATACCATAAAATATTATTTAGGATTGTAGGCTGTGTTTGAAAACGCACATAATTCATTTGTTGATCCTCCAACGATTGCTTGTAAACACCATGAACATGGTATTTATTTACGAAGGTGAATAACATGTATAAAGAACTGATTCCCAACCCAATTTTAAGAAACAAGCTACGCTTAGTCGAAGTACGGTTGAAACACATCATGATAATTAAGGCGATTAAAAAAGGGAGTGTATACAATGGATCGGCTACTGCGATATTATTAAATGCGACTCTGTAGTCTGAAAAAGGTGCAAATAATTGCGTCCCATAGGCGGTAAATGAATCTAGTATAGGATGGGTGAAGATTGAGGCGAAAAATAACCACATCCATTGGTTTCGAGTGGTCATTCCAAAACGTTTCCCTCGGTTATAAATCCAAAAGACGAGCATACCAAATCCAATAGCCGCCAGAATGGCAAAGAGAAAGGAATGCATAAACCCCCGATGAAATGCCATCGCATCAATTTCGTTATTGAAAAGCCATTTTCCAACAAAGACATCCAAATCTGGAATGGTGCCTCCAATAGCTCCAAACAACAAAGCGCGATTGCCAATTTTTTTTCCGAGAACAGCTTCGCCACAAGCGGCGCCTAATAAAATTTGAGTGATTGAATCCATAAAGGCGCAAAAATACAATTATTTGAAAGTGTAGCGATTTATTTTATATATTTATATCGTAGTGAAGCCCAACGCTTTTCTTCATAACCAGTTTTATTTTTTTTTAGGCGATTATATCACTCTAAAACTTGTACATAAGAACTTTTTTGTACTCATTTTAGAGAACTATTAGATAAGAAAATGAACAAAATTAAAAAACCTTTAAAACGTGGAAAGTTAAGACTCCTTTTGGGTAAAGAATATTTTATTCTTAAACGCAAATGGAACTGGTTTTTTACGAAGCGACACTATGCAAAGACATTTTGCAGTCTTAGTTTTAGACACAGTATTTTTAAACATCGTTCTGTTATTTTGAGAAAACTAAAGGATGTTGAAATGTATCTTCAGGAAAATAAACGAAAAAACCTTGAAATTGCCATTAGACATTTAAATAATATTGAAATTAAACCTGGTGAAAACTTCTCTCTTTGGAAACTTGTAGGACGACCAACAAAAAGAAAAGGTTACTTAGAAGGCTTAGTATTGAAAAGTGGAAAGATTGAAAAGGATATTGGAGGTGGACTATGCCAACTAGGCAATCTGCTTTTTTGGATTTTCGCACACAGTCCATTATCAATATCTGAAAGGTACCGACATGGATTTGATGTTTTTCCAGACGTTAATAGAAAAGTTCCTTTTGGAGCTGGTGCAACTTTATCATATAATTATATTGATCTCCAAATAAAAAATGACACGCTTCATAATTTTGTAATAAAACTTTGGCTAGATAAAACGCATTTAAATGGAGAATTATTTTCAAAAAATAAAATTAATAAGTCCTATAAAATAGAAGAACGAAACCATCAAATAAAACAACAGTTTTGGGGAGGATATTCAAGACACAATCAAATTTTCAAGATTACAACTTCAGAAACCTCCGAAACTGAAGAACTGATGGTAGAAAATCATGCTATAATGATGTATAACCCTTTTTTAGAGGAGAGATGACTACTGGAAATAACATACACTTAGTTAGAAACGACTAACATCAATTGGGCTTTGATTAAATAATTAAACTATGAATACTACAATACTTAAAGCAACACTGGTTCTAGCAATCGCTTTCAACTGTTCCTGTAAAAAACAATCAAAAAATATACAGGACGAAACTCAAATTGAAATAACAGAAAAAACAGATGAACTTCATCTGTCTTCAAAAAATACAATAACTCTAAACAAAGGAAAACGTTGGAATGCAAATCCAGAAACAACAGAGGGCATTAATAATATGAAAGAGATTATGAATAACTTCACAAATAAATCGTCTTTAAAAGCCTACGAATTACTTACAGAACATTTAATATTAGAATTTTCAAAGGTTTTTGAAAAATGCACCATGAAAGGAGAAGCACACAATCAATTGCATAATTTTTTAATTCCTATTAGTGATTTGTTTACAACGTTATCGTCCTCAGATTTAAAAGAATGTCAAGATAGTTATGAAACGTTAAAGAAACATCTAAAAAAATATCAAACGTACTTTAAATGAACGATCGAACAATCTAAAATGAGAAAACGTATAAAAAAAAAGAAAAAGATGGTAATACTCATTTTTATAACGACAACTATTTTGATGCTTAAAGCTAATTATTCTGTAAAAAAAAGTGCGGCGAACAAGACGTTTTCAGATTCTTCTGTAATTACAAAAAACAAAGTGGGACTTTTGCTTGGAACCTCAAAAATTTTAAAAAATGGTCGAATTAATTATTACTTTAAATACAGAGTAGATGCTGCCGTGGAGCTTTTTAAAAAAGGTAAAATTGAATTTATACTGGTTAGTGGTGACAACGGAACTGAAACCTACGATGAACCTACTGAGTTTAAAAATGAGTTGATAAAAAACGGAATTCCTGAACATTCAATTTTTCTTGATTATGCTGGATTTAGAACGTTAGATTCAGTGATAAGATCAAAAGAGGTGTTTGGACAATTAAGTATTACTATTATTTCACAAAAGTTTCATAACGAACGTGCAATCTACCTTGCTGAAAAAAACGGAATTTCAGCAATAGGTTATAATGCGAGAGATTTAAGTGGAAAATATGGCTTTAAAACACGCTTTAGAGAGTACTTTGCAAGGACAAAAGCTTTTTTGGATGTGATGTTTGGAGTTGAACCTAAATTTTTGGGAGCAAAAATTGAGATTCAATAATCTAGGGTTTATTAAATAAAAACAGGACTCCGACTTTAGGTTTCCCAACTTGCGTTGTTTCTATAAAATTTGTATCATTACAATCGCTATGAAAGCAGCCACTGTTGTACAACTCAAAAAAGAATTAGAAACCTTAGATCCTGAGCATTTAAAAACGCTCTGCCTGCGATTGGCACGTTTCAAATTAGAAAACAAAGAGCTTCTCACTTATTTACTTTTTGAATCGGAAGATGAAGCCTATTACATTGAAGGCATTAAAGAAACAGCAGATTTATTATTTGAAGAAATCAATACCAAAAGCTATTTTTATATCAAAAAAAGTGTGCGTAAAATTTTACGGATGCTTAAAAAACATGCCCGTTACTCTAACAAAAAAGAAACCGAAATTGAGCTCCTACTCTATTATTGTTACAAACTAAAAACATTCAAACCTTCAATAAACAACAATGTGACCCTTACTAATATTTATTTACGACAAGTGGAAAGCATTGAAAAAAAAATAATTAAATTACACGAAGATTTACAATATGATTTCAGTGTTCAACTGAAGGATATTACAGATCTTTAAAAATATATCTTATGCAAATTTTAGGAATAGACATTGGTGGTACAGGAATGAAAGGGGCTATTGTAGATAGCGAAACAGGAGATCTTTTGAGTGAGCGACTAAGAGTACCCACTCCAAAACCAGCCACTCCAGAAAGTGTCGCCAATGAACTAAAAACTCTAATAGATTCTTTTGAATGGAATGGACCTGTTGGGATTTCGTTTCCGACAGTTATCAAAAATGGCAAGGCGATGCAATACGGCAATCTCGATAAGTCGTGGCAATTTACACAAGTAGATGAGTTGTTTAAATCCAAAACTGGTAATGACTTTTATATTGTAAATGATGCTGATGCTGCCGCTATGGGCGTGATGGAATTTGGAATTGGAAAAAACCAAATGGGTTTGGTTATTACAATTACGTTAGGAACCGGTATTGGTTCTGGAGTGTTTTTTAATGGTCAATTATTATCTAATTTTGAATTAGGTCGAATGTATGGTCGCAAAGGAGATATTATGGAGTTATTCGCTGCTGATTCGGCTCGTAAACGTGAAGATTGGAGTTTTAAAACATGGGGTAAGCGCGTCAATTTCTTTTTAAAGCACGTTGAAAACACCTTTAACCCCGACCTTATTATCATTGGAGGTGGCGTGAGTAAAAAAATGGATAAATTCAAATCTTACATAGATATTCAAACCCCTATCAAAGCTGCGGAATTAAAAAATAACGCAGGAATTATTGGAGCCGCTATTTTTGCAAAAAAAATTGTTGAAATTAGTCAAAACTTACCTTTTTAATTTTTTTTTCATATCATTATAAAAGCAATTCCCAAATTGCTTTATTATGAACACACCTACCAGATCGAATTTTTCGATTACTTACTCCTGAATACATCAGTCTAAGACGAATGCTTATCACTGATATTACAATTAGTCAAGACTCACCTGTTATACTGTATCAAATTCCTTTTGAACTCACCAAGGCACCAAGCAGAGTTTGGAAACAAGTACTAATAGATTCTTGGTATTCCACAACACAACATAAAGGACGTATTTCAAAAACCGTCATGTGGGTTTTTCACAATCGAATCTTAATTAACAAGGTTCCTATTGATCTTGTCAGAAATGATTTAGAATCTCTTGTGGCTGCTACTGTTGAGAAAACTAATAAACTGATGATTATGAGATCTCAACTTGTTATTTAAGAATGTTATAAATCAACTCATTATACAAGTCTTTTGGAGAAAGATTGGCCCCAACGCCTTTACTTTTAGTATCGTACGTTCTTAATGTCTCTAATACCCCACTGATTCGTTTCATTGGAAAATTTCGAGATACAGTAATGTAATCATTTACAAAATACGGATTGACTCCTAATGCTTTTGCAACTGTGCCTGGGTTTCGATCGCGAACTGTATGCAAGGTCATCAATTTTGTAAAATACATATATAAGATCGATATGGTCAACACAAATGGATGTTGTTTTGAGTTTTGAGCAAAATAATGGACGATTTGATATGCCTTTTTGTGATCCAAATTCCCCAATGCCTTTTGTAATTCAAAGTTGTTGAAATCTTTAGAAATTCCAATATTTTCTTCAATCAATTCTGGCGTAATCTCTTTTTGAGCACCTATCACAATTTCTAATTTATTGAGTTCATTGGCAATCTTACTCAAATCATTACCTAAAAACTCCGTAAGCATAAGGGCCGCTTTTGGAGTAATCGAAATCTGTTTTGATCTTAAAAAACTTTGAATCCAACTTGGGATTTTATCTTCATATATTTTTTTACTTTCAAAAACAACGGCTGACTTTGAAAGTGTTTTATAAAGAGCTTTCCGTTTATCTAACGTTTTATATTTATAATTAAAAACCAAGACTGTTGTAGGTTGCGGATTTTTGGCATAGTCTGCAAGCTGTTCAATTGTTTTGATAAGATTTTGAGCTTCCTTCACAATAATTACTTGCCGTTCAGCCATCATTGGATACCGCTTTGCATTGGATACAATATCTTGAACGGATACATCTTTTCCATAAAGTACCATCTGATTGAACCCTTTCTCTTCTTCCGCCAACACACGGGATTCAATATAGTCAGAAATGACATCGATATAATAGGCTTCCTCACCCATTAAAAAATAAATGGGAGCAATTTTACCTTCTTTAATGTCAGTTAACAGCTGGTTCGTAGTATTCATTCAAAAAAAATTACCAAATTTGTAGAGTGCAAAATTTAAATTTTCCTACATATTCGTTCAGGCTCAAAAATAGCGAAAATAATACTCATATATTTGATGTTATACGTAAAAAATTTGTGGTACTTCAGCCCGAAGAATGGGTACGTCAACATTGTGTTCAATATTTAATACATGAAAAAAACTATCCTATTTCACTGATTAATGTAGAAAAAGAACTGCTTATAAATGGACTTAAAAAACGATATGATATTGTAGTATTCAATCCTGATGGAAGTTTAATACTTCTTGTAGAATGTAAAGCACCAAAAGTTAAAATATCTCAAGGAGTTTTTGATCAAATCGCACGTTACAACCTCAAACTAAAAGCACCTTTTCTGATGGTCACTAACGGATTAAATCATTATTTTTGCATTATGAATCACGATTCGGAAAGTTTTGAGTTTTTAGAAGCTCTTCCAAACTATAACACCAAAGAAATTTGAAACTCGCAATTGTCATACTAAATTGGAATGGGCAGCAACTGTTAGAAACGCATCTACCTTCTGTGGTTAACTTCGCTGATGGGCACACCATATACGTCATTGACAATGCCTCTACAGATACTTCGGTCTCATATATAGAAACACAATTTCCTTCTGTTAATTGTATTAAACTTGAACATAATTCTGGTTATGCTGGTGGTTATAATGAAGGTTTAAAACAAATTGATACGGATGTTTATTGCTTATTAAACTCCGACATTGAAGTAACTGAAAACTGGTTAAACCCAATAATAGATACCTTCAAAACTGAAGTTAACACTGTCATCATACAACCCAAAATATTAGATTACCATCATAAAAACAAGTTTGAATATGCTGGAGCAGGAGGCGGATTCATCGATCAGTTAGGATACCCATATTGTAGAGGACGTATTTTTGAATCCTTGGAGGAAGACAAAGGGCAATACAACGACCAAAAAGAAATATTTTGGGCTTCTGGGGCTTGCCTTTTTATAAGAGCTAAAACTTTTAAAGATTTAGGAGGATTTGATTCTAAATTTTTTGCCCATATGGAAGAAATTGATCTTTGTTGGCGTGCGCAAAATAAAGGTTTGACAGTGGCTTACGTTGGAACGTCAACAGTTTACCATGTTGGAGCCGCAAGTTTAAAATCTTCTGACCCAAAAAAAACCTTTTTAAATTTTAGAAATAGTCTTTACACATTAGTTAAAAACACAGACAAATCATTAGTGCTTGTTGTGCTTTTAAGATTAATTTTAGACGGAATTGTAGGGCTTCGTTTTTTGTTACAAGCCAAACCAAAGCACATGATAGCAATTATTAAAGCTCACGGAAGCTTTTATAAAGCTCTCCCCTATTTACTTCAGTTTAGACATCTACATTCTATTAGAAAATCACACCATCAAATCCCCTCAATAGTATGGTCATATTTTGTACGAAATAAAAAGTATTTTAATAAATTATAAAAAGTTGTGTTAATCATAGTGTTAACCACAATAATTTTTTAATTTTACGTTATAATAAAAAACCATGAAGATGAAGAAAATTTATATAATGGGAGTTACAGCACTTATGGTGCTTGCTTCATGTGGCGCAAACAAAGAATTGGTTGCTGCTCAAGAAAAATTAAAAAATACTGAAGATTTATTAAACTCAGCCACTGTAAAGCTAAACAGTTGTTTGTCTGATAAAGCTGTTGCAGATGCAAACCTTACGGCTCTGAGAGATCAATTGTTTGATTTAAGAAAAACAAACGACGCGTTGATTAGCAGCACAGAACAAATGACTTTATTGACTTCTAAAGGAGCTGATAATTTAGAAAAAACCTTAGAAAGTCTTCAAGAGAGAGATTTAAAAATCAACCGTTTACAAGATGCAATCACTAAAAAGGACAGCATTACATTGGCGATTGTTTCTAGTTTGAAAAAATCAGTTGGAATTGACGATCCAGACATCGAAATTAATGTAGAGAAAGGAGTTGTTTTTATTTCCATTGCTGATAAGTTATTATTTAAGAGTGGTAGCTTTGTAGTCACCGAAAAAGCCAAAGGAGTTTTAGAAAAAGTAGCTAAGGTCATTAATGACAAACCTGATTTTGAAGCGATGATTGAAGGACATACGGACAATCGTTCGTATTCAAATGGTGTCTTAGTTGACAACTGGGACTTGAGTGTCAAACGTTCTACATCTGTCATTAGAATCTTACAAGGTATGGGTGTTAACCCTGCTCAGTTAATTGCAGCTGGACGCAGTAGTTATGTTCCTTTAACAGATAACGACTCTGCAATGAGTCGGTCTAAAAATAGACGCACACGTGTAGTTGTACTTCCTAAAATTGATCAATTCTATGAAATGATTGAAAACGAAGTAAAAGAACTTTCTGGTCAATAGTCACTTCAATCTAAAAAAGATTACAAAAGCCCACCGTTTTGGTTGGGCTTTTTATTTGAAAGCTAATCCCTTTATTTTATATTTGCTGAAAAGCTATAACTCCGTATAATGAAGATATCGTATAACTGGTTAAAACAATTTATAAAAATTGACTGGACTGCAGAAAAAACCTCTGAGCTCCTCACAGACTTAGGTTTGGAAGTTGAAGGTTTAGAATCCTTTCAATCCGTAAAAGGCGGATTACAAGGAATCGTTGTAGGGCATGTTCTCACCTGTGAGCAACACCCCAATGCCGATCGATTGAGAATCACAACTGTCGATATCGGAACGGATGCGCCTTTGGCAATTGTATGTGGAGCACCTAATGTAGCTACTGGTCAAAAAGTAGCTGTAGCAACTATTGGAACCACTCTATATACTGCAGAAGGTGAAGCTTGGACTATTAAAAAAGGTAAAATACGTGGCGAAGAAAGTCACGGGATGTTATGTGCTGAAGATGAATTAGGCCTTGGAGGATCTCATGAAGGAATTATGGTTTTAGAGGATTCTCTTGAAATTGGAAGTCCCTTGGCAAAACATTTTGACATAGAAGATGATTTGGTGTTTGATATTGGATTAACTCCAAACCGTGCTGATGCTATGAGTCATTATGGAACAGCTAGAGATTTGATGGCTGGCTTATCTCAACATGGGATCAATGCAAAACTTATAAGCCCTTCCGTTACTGCATATCATGTAGATGATAGAAGTCTTAAAATTGATATTAACATTGAAGATAAATTAAAATCTCCGCGTTATTGTGGATTAACAATTTCGGGTATTGTTGTCAAAGACTCTCCTCAATGGCTCCAAAATAGACTCAGAGCCATCGGATTGAATCCTATTAATAATATTGTAGATGCTACAAACTATGTGCTACATGATTTAGGACAACCCTTACACGCTTTTGATGCAGACAGAATATCGGGAAAGAAAATTATCGTAAAGACAGTCAAAGCAGGGACAAAATTTGTAACACTTGACGGGGTTGAACGCACTCTTCATGAGGAAGATCTCATGATTTGTGATGCTGAAAAACCTCTTTGTATTGCAGGAGTTTTTGGAGGTGAAAATTCTGGTGTTTCTAAAGAAACGAATTCAATATTTTTAGAAAGTGCTTATTTTAATCCTGTAAGCATTCGAAAATCCGCTAAAAGACATGCACTCAACACAGATGCTTCTTTCCGTTTTGAACGTGGTATCGACCCAAACATTACTAAATATGCGCTGAAAAGAGCCGCATTATTAATCATCGAAATTGCAGGTGGGAAAATAACAAGTGACCTGATCGATGAATATCCTAAAAAAATTGAAGATGCTCAAGTATTTTTAAACTTTGAAAAGGCAAATAAACTTATTGGAGAAGAGCTTCCTAAGGAGACTATTAAAAGCATTCTAAGTGCTTTAGAAATAAAGGTGAATAATGTAACCGAAAGCGGTTTAGGCTTAACCATCCCTGCATACAGAAATGATGTACAACGTGAAGTGGATGTGATTGAAGAAATCCTTAGAGTTTATGGTTACAACAATATAGAAAATACCAATAAATTAAATGCTTCCATTTCTAATACCTCTAAATTTGAAAGTTACAAGATTGAAAATATAATTGCAAATCAACTCGTTGGTCAGGGGTTTTATGAAATCTTAAACAACTCATTGACTTCCGATAAATACACGGCATTTAGTGAATTACTAGAGCAGGCAAATGAGGTTAAAATATTAAATCCACTAAGTACAGATTTATCAGTAATGCGCCAATCCTTAATTTTCTCAGGTTTGGAATCTATTGCATTTAACATCAACAGACAACAAAGCGATTTAAAGCTTTTTGAATTTGGCAAAACCTACCATAATTTTGAAGCCAATAAAGAGGAATTTAATCACCTTTCTATTTTTGTCACTGGAAACAAAACCGAAAAACGCTGGAATAGTCAAGAAACAGCTGTTGATTATTTTTATTTAAAAGGGTTGGTTACAGCAGTATTTGAACGTTTAGGAATTAAAAAACTTAAAAGTTCCCCACTAAGCAATGATGTTTTTAGTGAAGGACAACAACTAAGTGTTGGAAAACATCCTTTAGTTGAGTTTGGAAGTTTAAAAACATCGACTCTAAAACATTTTGGAATCTCTCAGAGTGTGTTTTGCGCCGATTTTAATTGGGATAACTTATTAAAAGTCATCAACCAACAAACAATTAAATTTAAAGACATTTCTAAATATCCAGAAGTCAAACGCGATTTCTCGTTATTAATAAATGAAGACGTTACTTTTGAAAGCATCTTTAAATTAGCAAAACAAACGGAAAATAACTTTTTAAAAGATGTAAATCTATTTGATGTATATACGGGGGATAAATTAGCCAAAGGCAAAAAAAGTTATGCTGTTAGCTTCACACTACAAGATAAAAACAAAACGCTTACAGATGTTCAAATTGACAAAATAATGTCGAAAATCCAGAAGCGTTTTGAATCAGAGCTAAGTGCTGAGTTGCGTTAATTAACCTTCCTTAGAAGCCAAATAACGTTCCGCATCTAAAGCGGCCATACAACCAGTTCCTGCCGCCGTAACAGCTTGTCTGTATACGTGGTCTGCTGCATCACCACTCACAAAAACACCTTCAATGTTTGTTTTTGAAGAGCCTGGAGTGTTAATAATATAACCCGTTTCATCTAAGTTTAGAAACCCTTGGAAAATATCGGTATTGGGTTTATGTCCAATCGCTACAAAAAATCCAGTAGCAGGAATTTCGGTGACAGCATTTGTTTGATTGTTTGTTGCACGAACCCCAGTAACCACTTGTCCATCTCCTAAAACTTCATCTGTTTCTGTATTGAATAATATTTCAATATTTTCAGTATTCTTTACACGATTGGCCATAATTTTAGAGGCTCTAAATTCGTCTCGACGGACCAACATAGTAACTTTAGTACAAAGCTTAGATAGATAATGAGCTTCTTCACAAGCAGAATCACCTGCTCCAACAATAACAACTTCTTGATTTCTGTAAAAGAACCCATCACAAACTGCACAAGCTGAGACACCACCGCCAAGTTTTAAATATTTTTGCTCGGATTCCAAGCCTAAATACTTGGCCGTAGCACCTGTAGAGATCACAATTGTATCACAATGAATTTCTTTTGTACCATTGATCCAAACTTTATGAATTGGACCAGAAAAATCAACTTTAGTTACCCATCCATCTCTTACGTCTGTTCCAAAACGTTCAGCTTGCGCTTGTAATTCTAGCATCATAGCAGGACCTGTGATGCCATCGGGATATCCTGGGAAATTCTCGACCTCATTGGTGGTAGTTAATTGACCTCCAGGCTGAGTACCTTGATATAACACTGGAAACATATTGGCACGTGCAGCATAGATAGCTGCAGTGTAACCGGCAGGACCAGAACCAATAATTAAACATTTTACGGACTCTATAGTATCAGACATAATTTCAAATTTAGGATACAAAAGTAGGCGTTTTACATAAAATTATAGCGGGAAGTTATTAACAGTTTTCAATAGAATGTAGATTAATTAATATTATTCCTTGATAATCAAAAACCAGTAAAATAATCTTAACTTTGTTAGAAATTCAAAAACGTGCGTTATGTTGATTATTGGTATTGGTGGTGGAACAGGAAGTGGGAAAACGACAGTAGTAAATCAAATTTTATCAGAATTTCCTGCAGGAGAAGTTGAAGTAATTTCTCAAGATTCTTATTATAAAGATACCTCTCATTTATCCTTTGAAGAACGTTGTAAAATTAATTTTGACCATCCAAAATCAATAGATTTTGAACTTCTTGAGTCTCATTTAAAAGCCTTAAAAAAAGGTGAGAACATTAACCAACCTGTATATTCCTTTAAAACTCACAACCGTACTGGAGAAACCACAATTACCAAACCCAAAAAGGTAGTGATAGTTGAGGGGATTTTGATCTTATCTAATACCGAATTACGATCTCTATTTGATATAAAAATATTTGTTCATGCAGATAGTGACGAACGCTTAATGCGTCGTTTAAAAAGAGATATTGCAGAGCGCGGCAGAGATTTAGACGAAGTTTTAGAGCGTTATCAAACAACTCTAAAGCCGATGCATCAGCAATTTATTGAGCCGATGAAAGCTTTTGCGGATATTATCATCCCAAACAATCACTACAATACAGTAGCTGTCAATGTGGTGAAATCAATTATAAACGAACAACTCTAATGATAAAGAAGTCCAACCTTTTCTTAAAACTCTTGAAACCTTTTAAGAATATTTACTTTATTATATTTATTGTTTATATTGTGTGGATGGTGGTTTTTGATGCCAATTCTTGGCTGATTCACTCGGATCTGAATGATGACATAGAGGCTTTGAATTCCAAAATTGAGTTTTATAATGGGGAGATTGAGAATGATAAAAAAGAAATCAACACATTAAATTCAACTGATGGCATTGAAAAATATGCGCGTGAGCATTATAAGATGAAAAAAGAAAATGAAGTCGTCTATATTATAGAAGACGCCGATAGTTTAAAGATTAAAAAAAATGAGTAAGTCAAATCTTTTTCAAAATTTTGAATCTCTTTCTGCTAAAGCATGGAAACAAAAGATTCAGTTTGAACTTAAAGGAAAAGATTTTAATGACCATTTAGTTTGGAATTCTATTGAAGGAATAGATGTAAAACCTTTTTATCATTCTGACACATACTCTAAAGCACCTCAAATTCAACACAATGCTTCAGACTGGAAAATCGGACATTCAATTTATGTGAATTCCATAGAAAAAAGTAATATTCACGCTCTCGGGTTAATTGACAACGGAGTTGAAAGTTTACATTTTATACTTCCAAATGAAACTATTTCAGTTGAAGGGCTTTTAAAAAACATTGACACTTCTGAAGTGTCAATTTATTTTGAACCTTTATTCCTTTCTGAAAAACTAATTGAAAAACTTCAGACTTTTTCTCTTAAAAACAAGGCTTCATTTTATACTTTACAAGATCCTATCGGGAACTTGGCTCGATCTGGAAATTGGTTTAAAAATTTAAAAACTGATTTACATACACTAAAAAAAACAATTTCTTTAGGAGATAACTTAAAAGGCGTTATTTCTGTTGATTTGGGTCTATTTCAAAATGCAGGTGGCAGTATGATTCAACAACTGGCCTATGCCCTAGCCCATGCCAACGAATACCTTAATTTATTTGATGGCAATTCCATCAACTCTGTAGTTTTTAAAGTTTCTGTAGGGAGTAATTACTTTTTTGAAATTGCAAAACTTCAAGCATTGCGAGTCTTATGGCAAAGTCTTACAAAGGATTATGGTTTTTCAATTGACTGTCATATCCTTACCCAACCCAGTAGACGAAACAAAACAATATACGATTACAACATCAATATGTTGCGAACAACCACCGAATGTATGAGTGCTATTCTTGGAAGCAGTGATACTATTATTAATATGCCTTATGACCATTTGTTTCATAAAGATAATGAATTTGGAAATCGGTTGTCAAGAAACCAATTATTGATACTCAAAAAAGAAAGTTATTTTGATACTGTTTCCAATCCGACACAAGGCACTTACTATATTGAAACACTGACAGAAAAATTAGCACAAAAGTCATTAGATTTATTTAAAGACCTAGAAAAACAAGGGGGATTTTTAAAACTTCTTAAAGATGGAATGGTTCAACGTAAATTAAAAGAACATGCGCAAAAAGAACAGCGTATGTACGATGACGGAACAGAAGGCCTGTTAGGTACTCATTATCAACAAAACTCATTGGATAAAATGAAATCCGATTTAGAACTCTATCCGTTTATAAAGCAGCAAGGACGAAAAACTTTAATAGAACCCATCATTCCACGAAGAATTTCTGAAGAAATTGAACAAAAACGATTGAAAGATGAGTAGAAAAAACGTTCAACATATTGTTTTAGATGGAGTCAAAATCGAATCCACAACAAAAAAATCATTGGATACCGCGGAAACCATCGCTATAAAATCAACTTACTTTGAAAAAGACAGTACTGAACTAGAACACCTAAATTTTGGAGCAGGAACAGCTCCTTTTTTAAGAGGACCTTACAGCACAATGTATGTGCAGCGACCATGGACTATTAGACAATATGCTGGATTTTCGACAGCTGAAGACAGCAACGCTTTTTACAAAAGAAATTTAAAGGCAGGTCAAAAAGGTCTCTCAGTCGCATTTGACTTACCCACTCATCGAGGGTATGATAGTGATCACGAGCGTGTTATTGGCGATGTTGGCAAAGCAGGAGTTGCAATTGACTCTGTTGAAGACATGAAATTATTGTTTGATAAAATTCCTTTAGATCAAATGAGTGTTTCTATGACAATGAACGGAGCGGTCTTGCCAATTATGGCTTTTTATATTGTAGCTGCTGAAGAACAAGGGGTTCAAATGGAGCAATTAAGTGGAACTATTCAAAACGATATACTAAAAGAATTTATGGTGCGAAACACCTATATCTACCCTCCTGAAGCTTCCATGAAAATAGTTTCTGACATCTTTGAGTTCACAAGTAAAAATATGCCTAAGTTTAATAGTATTAGTATATCTGGCTACCATATGCAGGAGGCAGGCGCAAGTGCCGATATAGAACTTGCTTATTCCTTAGCCAATGGACTAGAATACATTCGTAAAGGATTGGATGCTGGTTTAGAAATAGACACTTTTGCCCCACGATTATCTTTTTTCTGGGGTATTGGGATGAATCACTTTATGGAAATAGCAAAACTTCGTGCAGCACGTATGTTATGGGCGAAAATTGTTCAAAAATTCAATCCTGAAAACCCAAAATCTTTAGCATTAAGAACCCATTGTCAAACGAGTGGATGGAGCTTGACAGAGCAGGATCCTTTTAATAACGTCGCTCGCACCTGTGTTGAAGCTATGGCCGCAATTTTTGGTGGCACTCAAAGCTTACATACAAATGCTTTAGACGAAGCAATTGCATTGCCTACAGATTTTTCAGCTAGAATAGCTAGAAACACCCAACTATACCTTCAAAAAGAAACCAATATTACCAAAACTGTAGATCCTTGGGCAGGTAGTTATTATGTTGAAAAATTAACCCAAGAAATCGCCGAGAAAGCATGGAGTCATATTGAAGAAGTAGAAGCTTTAGGAGGCATGACAAAAGCCATCAAATCGGGAGTACCTAAACTTAGAATTGAAGAAGCAGCGGCTCGCAAACAGGCACGTATTGATTCTGGACAAGATATAATAGTAGGAGTCAATCAGTTTAAGCTAGAAAATGAAGATGCATTACACATATTAGAAGTTGACAACGAACTTGTTAGGTCTCAACAATTGGAGCGGTTAAACCACACTAAAACACAGCGCGATTCTAAAAAAGTAAAGCTGGTTTTAGAAAAAATAACCAAAGCAGCAGCTAGTGGAACTGAAAATTTATTAGCTTTAGCGGTAGAAGCCGCCAGACTTCGTGCCACACTTGGAGAAATAAGCAAAGCACTAGAAGAAGTCTTTGGTCGGTATAAAGCAGAAATAAAAACATTTTCAGGGGTGTATAGTAAAGAAATAAAAAATGATCTCTCTTTTGAAAAAGCCAAGCAATTGGCCAATCAATTTGCGAGTTCAGAAGGACGTCGTCCAAGAATAATGATTACAAAAATGGGGCAAGATGGTCATGATCGTGGAGCAAAAGTAGTTGCGACTGGATATGCCGATTTGGGCTTTGACGTTGATATTGGTCCTCTATTTCAAACGGCAGAAGAAGCTGCTAAACAAGCGGTTGAAAACGATGTACACATTTTGGGCGTATCTTCTTTAGCAGGAGGTCATAAAACTCTCGTTCCTAAAGTTATTGAAGCTCTAAGGTCATACGGTCGTGAAGATATTATGGTGATTGTGGGGGGTGTAGTTCCAAAACAAGATTATCAATTTCTGTTTGATGCAGGGACCGTTGCTGTTTTTGGTCCAGGCACTAAAATCAGTGAAACTGCTATAACTGTGTTGGATATATTAATAAATTAATTATATTTATACGATTATTGACCAAAATCAACCGATAAGTAAGTTGCAAATGAAAGCCCAAATCTCATATGCCGCTATCAAAAATCATAGCAATTGCAAATCAAAAAGGAGGCGTTGGTAAAACAACAACTGCTATTAATCTTTCTAGTGCTCTTGGCATTTTAGAACAAAAGGTTTTGCTTATAGATGCCGACCCACAAGCTAACGCAACTTCAGGGATAGGGATTCTAACAAAAAATGAAGCCTACTCTATTGTAAATCTATTTGAAGGAGATATAAAGACGCAATTATGTGTTTTAGATACACACAGCCCAAACTTAAAAATCATTCCTGGATCTATAAAACTCGCCGAAATTGAAATCAATATTAAACACCAAAATTTAAATCAATTAAAAACAGCTTTAGAAACAGTTAAAAACGAATTTGATTTTATAATTATTGATTGCTCCCCATCTTTAGGGTATCTCACATTAAATTCTTTTGTTGCAGCAGACTCCATCATCATACCTGTTCAGTGTGAATTTTATGCATTAAATGGACTTAGAAGGCTACTTACTACTATTAAAAGAGTCAAAAAATCTTTCAATTCAAATTTAACAATTGAAGGTATTCTAATGACAATGTATGACAACCGACTGAGTCATAATAGCCATGTTATTAATGAATTAAAAACTCATTTTAAGGATTTAATACTTAAAACAATCATCAAAAGAAACGTAAGTTTAAGCGAAGCTCCAAGTTTTGGAACGAGCGTTTTTAATTATAAAATCAATTGCGAAGGCGCAACCAACTACCTCAATTTATCACGAGAAATTATGAATAAAAAAACTTCGATTAAACAAAGTTCTTTAGGAAAAAAAATACCTCAAATTTTAAAAGAAACTGAAGATGGAATTTCAATTAAGTGTTCTATTAAAGATGAAAATTTAGAAACTGTTAAAACGTTTTCATTAGAAGATAAAAACTATTACAAACTTATTGGGTGTTCAAAAAATAAAGTTATTTCCCAATTAGGGCTGGTATATAATGATTTACATAGCGATGTATGGATGTACCGAATTTCATACAAGACAAGATTGTTTAGAAAAAATTTTCTATATATATTTTAATAAAAATAAAGTAGATCACATTAAATTAAGACGTTTCAAATTCAGTTGAAAACTTGACTAAATTCTTAAACAATTTGGTTTTTATTCGTCGTAATTAATTGTATTTTTACATGATAAAAAGAAATCATTAATGGGAAAACTCATTGCTATAGCAAATCAAAAAGGAGGCGTTGGAAAAACCACAACAACGGTTAATCTGGCTGCTTGTTTAGGGGTTTTAGATAAAAAAGTATTGTTAATTGATGCTGATCCACAAGCAAATGCTTCTTCTGGTCTTGGGATCGATGTAGAGGCAGATGCTCCAGGAACCTATCAACTATTAGAACACAATTGTACCGCAGAAGAAGCCATCCAAAAAACAACTGCTGCAAACGTTGATATCATTCCTGCCCACATTGATTTGGTTGCTATAGAGATTGAATTAGTGAATATGGACAAACGTGAGTATATGCTCAAACAGGCCATTGAATCTGTGAAATCCAAATACGATTATATACTTATTGATTGCGCGCCGTCATTAGGATTATTAACTCTTAATGCATTAACTGCCGCAGACTCCGTAATTATCCCAATTCAATGCGAATATTTTGCACTAGAAGGCTTAGGGAAACTACTAAACACTATAAAAAGTGTACAAAAAATACATAACAAACAATTGGACATTGAAGGGTTATTACTTACAATGTATGATTCTCGATTGAGACTTTCTAACCAAGTGGTAGAAGAAGTTCAAAACCACTTTACAAACATGGTTTTTAAAACCATTATTCAGCGCAACGTAAGACTCAGTGAAGCCCCTAGTCACGGAGAAAGCATAATTTATTATGACGTAAATAGTAAAGGTGCTACAAATTACTTAAGTTTGGCTAAAGAAATCATCAGTAAACAGTAAATATAATGGCCAAAGCTATTAAAAAACAAGCCTTAGGACGCGGACTATCTGCTCTATTACAAGATCCTAAAAAAGAAACATCAACTGTTGGAAGTACAAGCAACAACCATCAGGTAGGAACTATTATTGAACTCGAATTAGCTTTAATAGAAGTCAATCCATTTCAGCCTCGAACACAATTTAAAGAAGAAGCTATAAGAGAACTAGCGTCTTCTATACAAGAGTTGGGGGTGATTCAACCCATAACAGTACGTAAAACAACATCTAATACATTTCAATTGGTGTCTGGTGAACGCCGTTTTAGAGCCTCAAAATTATTAGACTTAAAAACAATTCCGGCCTACATACGCGTTGCAAATGATCAGGAAGCTTTAGAAATGGCATTGGTTGAAAACATTCAACGTCAAGATTTAGATCCTATTGAAATTGCTTTAAGTTACCAAAGATTGATCGATGACATTCAATTAACTCAAGAACAAATGAGCCAACGGGTTGGAAAAAAACGATCTACCATTGCAAATTACCTAAGATTATTAAAATTAGATCCCTTAGTCCAAACAGGAATGCGTGATGGTTTTATAAGTATGGGGCACGGAAGAGCTATCGTGAATATAAGTTCTCATTCAGATCAAATTGCCATATATAAAGAAATTATTTCCAATAAATTATCGGTTCGAGCAACGGAAACTCTTGTTAAAAATTATAACAGTCCAAAACCAGCAAAAACAACAAAAAAGAACGAACTTCCTAGTTTTGTTAAAAATAGTATTGGGAAAATAGCATCTTATTTTGGGCATAAAATTGATGTTAAAATGGAAAAAAAAGGAACTGGAAAAATTCTTATTCCATTTCATTCTAAAGAAGACTATGATCGCATCTTAAAATTATTTGAAAGTGATAAATAGGCATTGGATCGTTATATTTTTTTGTGCATATTCGATGGTTAATTTTGCTCAAAACACTGAAGACACTCAAGAAGAGTTAGATATTGATGCTTATAAACCTGTAGTCATGGATCCTTTAGCACCTTCAAGAGCTGCCTTCTATTCCGCTATTCTTCCAGGTCTTGGACAAGCAGTTAATAAAAAGTATTGGAAAATTCCGATTGTATATGCTGCACTAGGAACGGGCATCTACTTTTATTTGGATAATGACAAGAATTATAAACGCTACAGAAACGCTTACAAAAGACGCCTATCAGGTTTTAGTGATGATGAATTTTTTGGAGAAGGAACAATTCCTCTTTTATCTAATGAAGCACTCATCCGTGCCCAAGAAACCTTGAGACGGAACAAAGAATTATCCTTACTAATTACAATAGGGCTTTATGCATTAAATATTATTGATGCAAATGTAGATGCTCATTTACTGCAATATAATGTGGACAAAAACCTAGCAATTAATCCATTTGTTGACTTCGATACACCCGATACATCTGCTCAACTTGGCTTATCAATCAACTTTAATTTTTAAATGAAAATAGCACTTTTAGGATACGGTAAAATGGGGAAAGTAATTGAAAAAATTGCTGTTAGTCGCGGACATGAAGTGACCTTAAAAATTGATAAAGACAGTACACCTTATGACATAACTTCGGTGGATGTTGCTATTAATTTTAGTACTCCCGAGTCAGCAGTTGAAAACATTCGAATAGCCCTAGAAAATAATATCCCTGTCATTTCAGGAACTACTGGGTGGTTATCTGAAATGGAATCTATAAATACATTGTGTGCTGCTAAAAACGGTGCATTTATATATGCATCAAATTTTAGTTTAGGAGTTAATATCTTTTTTGAGCTTAACAAGCATTTAGCCAAAATGATGAAAAACTTGTCCGATTATCAGGTAGATATTGAAGAAATTCATCACACTCAAAAGCAAGATGCGCCTTCTGGTACTGCCATCACACTTGCGGAAGATGTGATTCAGCACAGTACTCACGATTCTTGGGGGCTTGCGCCGTTAAAGGATAACAATAAATTAGCTATTACAGCCAAACGTATTGATTCAGTTCCAGGGACTCACACTGTAAATTACAGTTCTGAAGTGGATCGTATTTCATTAACACATACTGCACACAATAGAGAAGGTTTTGGACTGGGAGCTGTTGTTGCAGCAGAATGGATTCTTGGAAAAACTGGCGTTTTCACAATGAATGACGTGTTAAACATTGGTTAAAGCCACTCAAATAAGTAGCATTAACCAATAAATTTATATCAAATAATTTTAAATATTATGACATTATCTCAGTGGTTTATTTTTTTCTTAGCAATTCAGTTAATTCATGGATTGGGTACTTGGAAACTATATGTTAAAGCAGGTCGAAAGGCATGGGAAGCATTCGTACCTATTTATAATGGAATCATTTTCATGAAAATACTGAACCGTCCATCATGGTGGGTTGCGTTGTTATTTTTACCTGTAATCAGTTTAATTATGTTGATTGTCATCTGGGTAGAAACCGCTCGAAGTTTTGGAAAAAACACTTCAACAGACACTGTTCTGTCAGTCTTAACCTTAGGGTTTTATGCTTATTATTTAAACTATTTTACAGACTTAAATCACGTAAAAGAGAGGAGTTTAAAACCTAATTCTGGTTTTGGAGAGTGGGTAACCTCCATACTGTTTGCAATCGTCGCAGCTACTATTGTTCATACCTATCTTTTACAGCCGTATGTCATTCCATCTTCATCTCTAGAAAAATCATTATTGGTAGGAGATTTTTTAATTGTGAGTAAAATGCATTATGGTCCTCGAGTGCCAATGACTACTGTAGGGCTTCCTATGGTACACGATACGATTCCTGTATTGAACAAAAAGTCTTACTTATTTAGTGATAAAATTGAAGAACAAAGGACTTCTTTTAAAAGTAGATTTCAACTCCCCTACTTACGAATTCCAGGATGGGAAAAAATTGAACGTAATGACATAGTCGTTTTTAATCAACCAGCAGATACTCTGCTTGATATGAATGACTTTAGACCCGATAGAAATTACTACAAGCCGATCGATAAAAAGACTAATTTGGTAAAGCGATGTGTAGCGATTGCAGGTGACACCCTAGAAATCAGAGATGGCTATGTATATATCAACGGGGTTCAGAACGAACTCCCATACCGTGCAAGATTGCAGTTTAGTTATGAAGTAAACTTAAAACCTGGGAAAAGATTCGAAAATAGCATTATTAATCAATTAAAAACACGCTACGATATTACAGATGGCATCTATGCGATGGATAATAAAATTATTATTCCAGCAGCTTCCAATGAAGCTGTACAAGTGTTTAAAAACCATCCAAGTGTGGCATCGATATCAAAATTTATCGAGCCCAAAGGCAAAGCGGATACTGGCTTGTTTCCTCAAGACCCAAGTTACGAATGGAACCGTGATTTTTATGGCCCCCTTTATATTCCTAAAGAAGGAACTTCTATGGCTCTAAATTTAAAAAATCTTCCTGTATATAAACGACTGATTACCGAATACGAAGGAAATACAGTCTCTACAAAAGGCAATCAGATTTTTATAAACGGACAACTTTCAAATTCATATACCTTTAAACAAAACTACTATTGGATGATGGGTGACAATCGTCACAATTCCATTGACGCTCGTGCTTGGGGGTTTGTGCCTTTTAATCACGTAGTGGGAAAACCAGTCTTTATTTGGATGAGTTGGAATTCCAACGGAAAAGGGTTTAATAAAATACGCTGGGATCGTATGTTTACAACTGTTCATGCCGATGGCGAACGCACCTCTTACTTTATTCCATTTTTAATCCTGTTAGCAGGTTGGATTGGATACAGTAAATGGCGTAAAAGAAGAGCCACAACAGCCTAATTTGTAATTATGACACTTCTTTACCCGACATATTTTCCGAATATTGCTTCTTATATAGTGATGGTTCAGTCTGATGTATGTGTATTTGAAATATGTGATTCTTACCAAAAACAGACCTACAGAAACCGCTGTTATATTTATGGAGCCAACGGAAAACTAAGTCTTAATATCCCCGTTCATTTTACACAGAAAAACAGACAAAACACAGATGAAATTGAGATAGAAAACGCCTCTAAATGGCAATCTATACACTGGAAGTCAATAGAGAGTGCTTATAAAACCTCTCCGTTTTTTGAATTTTATGAGGATGAATTTAAAGAGCTTTTCGAAAACCAGAAAGATTTTCTATTAGATTTTAATTTAGAGTGTATTGCTGTAATTAACAGTTGTTTGGATTTTGAGCCTAAAATATCATTTTCTGATCAATTTTCAAAAACCTCTTTAAGAACAGATTATCGTTTTTTAGTCAATGCCCGTAAAGAACCTCTAATTGAAACAGACCCTTATATTCAAGTTTTCCAAGAAAAGCATGGATCTATCACAAACTTAAGCATCTTAGATTTGTTATTCAATGAAGGACCTAACGCTTTAAGTTATTTAAAAAACCATTCCCTCACTTTTTAGAGCATGACTCAGGTTCTCGTATATTATGGCATTCATTTTATAATCCCCTTATTAATCGCTTTATTATTTTATAAAAAAACCTGGCTCAAATCCTACACAATTTTTTTGGGTGCTTTTCTTATTGATTTGGATCACTTACTAACCACACCTCTTTTTGATCCTCAAAGATGTAGCATCGATTTTCACTTCCTTCACTCCTTCGGCGCAATCGCAATATATGTCTGTTTATTAGTGCCTAAAAAAACTCGCTTGATTGGAATAGGGCTTTGTATTCATATCATAGCCGATAGCTGTGATTGTCTATTTTTGTAACGTCAACTCCGTAAGAATCGGAAAATGATCCGAATAAGGTATCGTGTAGTTTTTGAATGTTCCCGCAGAGAAATTTTGATCAGCTAAGATGAAGTCTATCCGCACAGGAAAATACTTAAAATCAAAAGTACTTCCAAAACCAGTACCGGAGGTCTCAAAAGTATCCTTTAAATCTCCTTTTAAAATTCTATATACATACGAATAAACAGTATTATTAAAATCGCCACAAAGTAGTACTTTATAAGGCGATTTTGCAACATGATTAGCAACGAGTCCAGCTTGATGTTGTTGTGCTTTAAACGTAGTCTCTAAGCGTTTAAGCAGCTTGTTTGATTGCTCAGAGTCCAGTGTTTCTACATCTACATTAGCATCAATTCCAGACGATTGAAGGTGTACATTATAAACACGCGTTGTATCTGACTCTATAAGTAGATCTGCGTATATCGCACTGTTTGCAGAATTAGGGAAATCAATAAAACCAGAATCTAAAATTTTATAGGTGGATAAAATAGCAAGTTCCGATTTGTTGTTTTTAGAGGCATTTGTTTTATACTTGTAAGGGTATTCTTTAAATTCCAAATCCGTACTTGAATCGTACTCTTGAAAACACAAAATATTTGGAGATTCCTCAGTAATAAATTCCTGAATTTTAGTAGGGATAGTTTCATCTTCAATCCAATTGTAGACATTGAACAAACGAACATTATAGCTCATAATGGTGAAGGTCGCTTCTGACTTTGGAACGGACTCTGAAGAGAATTTATAAAATGACAAAACTTGACTGTACCCAACAATGAGAACTAATAAGGAAAGGATGAGTTGTTTTTTTAGCTTGATAAGCCAATAAACCGCAAAAAGAATGTTCAGAACAATCAATAAAGGAACGGACACACTAAATGTAGATATCAAAGCATACGATTTAGGTGGCACATATGATATTCCGTAAGATAATAGCAACAAGAGTGCAACCACTGAATTAATCAGAAATATAAACTTATTAAGAAGGTTTAAGTTTTTCAAATTTCTTTATTTACCAGCTCGGAATAAAAAATCCTTTTCTGGTTGTGTTAAACTTTCATAGCCACTTTTACCTATTTTATCTAAAATAAGGTCAATTTGTTTTTGATGGGTAAATCTGTCAAACTCTTCCTTTTTCTTACCAGCAAAAGAAGTTTTTTTCTTCTTGTGAACTGTTTTTAATGGCGCTGTCGTCCTAGAGAAATAGGCTGTAATACGATCAATAAACGCTCCAATATCTGTGCCTTTCTGAAATTGTGTTGCATAAAAATAGCCTAATATGCTACCTCCAAAATGAGCTATTGAACCTCCTGAATTTGCAGAAAATAGACCTGGAACATCAAACAATACGATTGCGATCCCTATGTATTTTAATGGGAACTGAAAGGTAAAAAACCGAACCTCTTTGTTGGGAAGGTAGGTACACAAGAATATGATTATTGCACGCACTCCCGCAGAGGCACCAACTAAAGATCCCACAGTATTTAAAATACCTGAAGGGAATAAATTATAAACCAATACAAAAGCAAAACCACCAGACAGGATGCCCAATATGTAAACTTTAAGCGAAATTCCTTCTTTGAATAAATTTGAAAACGAACGTCCAAAGAAATATAAGACTACCATATTAAAAAACAAATGGACAAAACTGTAATGAGTGAAACCGTACGTTAATAACGTCCAAGGCTTAGAGAGAACATCAGAGAATGATTTTGAAAGCGATAGCCATTCTAAATTTGATCCACTCCCTTGAAATCTAAAGGTGATAATACCAAAAAGAAAAACAATAATATTTGCAACAATGATTTTTTCAAACACATTGAGTCTTGATAGTTTTTCTCTAATATCTTGATTTAAACTTGTCATTAATTCCAACGGTATTTATCAAATTGATTTTTTTTCCAGAAATACATCAGTAAAAAACCTGTAATCGCTCCTCCAATATGGGCTATATAAGCAGTATTGCTAGGACTAAAAATTGAAACTCCTGAAAAAGCAGAAAATAAGTCTAGAGCAATAATACCGGGGATGAAATATTTTGCTTTGATTGGAATTGGCAAGAAAAGCATCATTAACTCCGCATTTGGATTAAGCATGCCAAACGCGACCAAAACACCCATAATTGCACCCGATGCCCCAACCATAGAACCATTAGTCATAACATTTAAGTCAAATAACATACGAAACGTTTCTCTATTGAGAGGATTCAGACCATAGTTGTAACTAGACATCAATGGTTCTAATTTAGAAGCTAAAATTTCGCCTTTAAACATCTGATCATTTATAATATTTAAACTGGAAGCGTCTCTGATAAAATCAAAAGAATAGCCCAATGCTTTTAAGTCGCTTAACATTGGATATATTTGAACATAGTACACTAAAAATGTCAAGGCTACAGCTCCCAAACCTGATGAGAGATAAAAAATTAAAAATTTCCGTTGACCAAATATGCGCTCTACAGCTGTTCCAAACATCCATAACGCCAGCATATTAAATAGTAAATGCTGAACACCACCATGCATAAACATGTGGGTAAATACTTGCCATGGCATAAAATTATCGCTCAACGGATAGAAGAGAGATAATAATCCATAAAATAAATCTTTATTACCCAGTAAGTAAGTTCCTAAAAACACAATAATATTGATGATAAGAAGATGCTTAACGGTTGGGGTTATTTGACGCATATTAGTTGAATTTTTTATCGAGTTCTTCGACCTTTAAGGTTGTGAAAACTGTTTTGTTAGAAGGTGAAATTGAAGGTTCTTTACAAGAAAACAAGGTGTTTATGATGTGTTCTTGTTCTTCGCGTTCTAATTTTTTTCCGTTTTTAATTGCCAAACTTTTGGCGAGCGACTTAGACAATAAATCACTGACACTAAAGTTGACATCGGGGACTTCGTGTTCTATATCGTGAATGAGTTGCTCGAAAACAATATGGACTTCAGATTCTTTGACTCCGACGGGAACGCCTGTGAGTTCTATACTTTCATCTGTAAACGAAGAAAATACAAATCCAGTTGTTTCTAAAGCCTGTTGAAGGTCTTTTAATATGGTATTGTCCGATTTTGAAAATTTTAGCTCTAAGGGAAATAACAACTGTTGACTAACAGCTTCATTTACGGTCGTTTTTCTAAGAAATTCTTCATACAAAATACGTTCGTGAGCTCTGTTCTGATCAATGACAAGCATCCCCGATTTGATCGTATTGATGATGTATTTGTTGTGTAATTGAAATGTTTTGTGTGTCTTTTGTTCTGTGGTATCGTCAAAGATTGACGAAGTCATTTCATCAGATTCATAATTAACCTGACTAAAACTATCTGAATTTGATTTGGATTCCAAACCAACATACAGCCCTTCCCATGCGTCACCAGCAGGTTTAGAATACGAAGGTGGAGATTGATTTGGATTTGAAAAGGGATTAAACGTTCTATCGACTTCAACTTTTGGGTGGATTGTTTGTCCTCCTTCAAATCCATAAGGGGTGTCTAAATTTTTATCTCGATCAAAATCAAGTACTGGAGCAATACTAAATTGCCCTAAACTGTGTTTGACAGCCGCTCTCAAAATCGCATAGATTGTTTGTTCATCATCAAATTTGATTTCCGTTTTTGTGGGATGAATATTGATGTCTATACTTTTTGGATTGACTTCTAAGTTTAAAAAGTAACTAGGATGTTTACCTGGTTGAAGTACGCCCTCAAAAGCTGCGGATATGGCATGATTCAAATACGGACTCTTTATAAATCGATTATTTACAAAAAAGAATTGCTCTCCTCTAGATTTCTTTGAATATTCTGGTTTCCCAACAAATCCTGAGATTGTTAAGACTTCTGTTGTTTCTTCAACGGGAACTAGTTTTTCATTGGTTTTTCCACCAAATGTACTCACAATGCGTTGTCTAAAATTTCCTTTTAAAAGATTAAAAAGATCGCTTCCATTGTGGTACATAGAAAAACTGATCAATGGGTGCGCCAAGACGACTCTATGAAATTCATCAATGATATGACGTAATTCTACAATATCAGACTTTAAAAAATTACGTCTTGCTGGAATGTTGAAAAATAAATTTTTAACTGCAATCGAAGAACCATTGGGGGTTGCTATGACTTCTTGAGAGGTAAAAACACTGCCTTCTACAGATAAAAGTGTCCCTAACTCGTCAGATGCTTGTTTGGTTTTCATTTCCACATGAGCAATCGCTGCAATGCTTGCTAGAGCCTCACCTCTAAACCCTTTTGTATGGAGATTGAATAAATCGTCTGCGACTTTAATTTTGGAAGTGGCATGACGCTCAAAACTTAAACGAGCATCGGTCACACTCATTCCTTTTCCGTCGTCTATAACTTGGATCAATGTCTTGCCAGCATTTTTCACAAGAAGCTTTACCGTTGTTGCTCCAGCATCAATCGCATTTTCTAGAAGTTCTTTTACCACAGATGCAGGACGTTGTACAACTTCTCCGGCTGCAATTTGATTTGCAACGTGATCGGGTAACAATTGAATTATATCTGCCATGTATTAGAAAAATATACTTAAATCAAAATCTATAATCCAAAGGAACACAAATATTAAAATTAAAATTATAATGAAAACTCTTCGGTTCGCTAAGGAATTGGGGTTGGTCTTTAAATCGTCTATTGCATTGGTAAACTTGCCTTTCAAATTTGTTTTTTCGATGGTAACACGTTGATCATCAAATTTATGTTTTATTTCAAATGGGCTTCGCTCGCTGTTATAAAAGCGAGGAGTGTAATTATATCTCTTGTTTTTTTTTATTTTAAATATACCCATGACGTAACATTACAAGGAGTCTAATATGTAGATTCCGATCAACAAAAGGACGCATGCAATTAACAGCCAAGTTAATGAAAAACCTGATGATTTTCTAGTGGACTTCAGACGAAAACGCTCCTTAACTGAATTCGGATTGTCAGCTAAAAAAGACTTCGAAGACGTTCTCAACTTAAATGTTCTGGTTTTTCTAGGTATCAAATGCTTTGTATTTTGAGACTATTCAAAAATACTTAAATCTGTAGAGTGACAAACAAATCAAACAAAAAATTATCAACAGTTGTTGATTTTATAAGGTATGGCTCAAATGTGCCATTTTAATTGCAGTGATTGCAGCTTCTACCCCTTTATTTCCATGAGCACCACCAGAACGATCAATAGATTGCTGAAGATTGTTATCTGTTAAAACGCAAAATACAACAGGTACGTCATGAAGAATATTTAAATCCTTAATGCCTTGAGTCACACCTTCACACACAAAATCAAAGTGTTTTGTTTCTCCTTTGATGACACTTCCTATAGCTATAACGGCATCAACAAGTTGTTGCTGCATTTTTTTAGCGCCATAAATGAGCTCAAAGCTTCCAGGGACATGAATGGTTCGAATGTTTGATTCTACTACACCACAATCTATTAAAGTGTCTACAGCGCCTTTAAGCAAGCCTTCTGTGATGGATGGATTCCATTCAGAAACAACAATCCCAAACCGAAATTGTGTCGCGTCTGGGAGTGTCGTTGTATCGTAATTAGATAAGTTGGTGTTTTCTGTAGCCATGATTAGTTTATCGTGGCTTCTGCTTTACCAATAAAAACATCAATGTCTTTAGCCTCTGTACTGTCTGGGAAATCAGATTTAATTTGATTAAAGAATCCTAATGCTTTTGAATTATTTCCTAATTTTAAACCAATAACCCCTGCCTTGTAAAGATACATAGGAGTCGTGTAATCGTTTGATTTAAGTTGTGCTGCTTGTACGTAATAGTCGTAGGCATCCTCTAACTGCTCTAACTGAACAAATGCATCTCCTATGCCTCCTTTTGCTATAGGCCCAAGAACATCATCTTCAGATGAAAAAGCGTTTAAATAAGTCACAGCGTTTGTGTAATCTTTCATGTTTAAGTATGCCATACCAGCATAATAGTTGGATAAGTTTCCAGCTTTTGTTCCACTGTAAACCTCAGCAATATCTAAAAACCCATATTTGCCATCCGCTCCATTAAGAGCCAATGTGAAAAGAGAATCCTTAGAAGCCCCATTGACTGCTTGGTCAAAATATTGTTGCGATTGGAACATATCATTTGTTGCGACACTTTCTTTTGGCTCTTGTATGAATTTATCAAACCCTAAAAAACCCAATACCAATACGGCAGCCAAACCAACGATGATAAAAATATATTTTTGATTTTTTATAACCCATTCTTCGGTACGTGATGCCGACTCGTCGAGGGTGTTAAAAACCTCAGCGGTTGTTGATCCATCTTCAATTGAAGTCTCTTTTTCTGTCTTCGTTGACGGTTTTCCGCCTCTTTTCTTATATGTTGCCATGGTTGTTTTATTATTGAGGTTCAAAAATATAATTTTTATTCGTAAAAAAAAGGCAAATTATTTGTTATTTTTCAATAATTTGCAGCATCTTTTTAAAGCCCTTGCAAGAAGATAATTATAAAATATAGACCAATTTCGCATGATTTTAAAATCATTAAACTTATTAAACTACAAAAATTTCGATGCCTTTACGGTAGAATTCGATGCTAAAATTAATTGTTTTGTTGGTGCCAATGGCGTTGGAAAAACAAATATTTTAGATGCGATTTACCACTTATCATTTGGGAAAAGCTATTTCAATCCTATAGCCTCTCAAAACATCCGGCATGAACAAGATTTTTTTGTAGTCGATGGTTTGTATGAAAAAAAGGATCGTGAAGAAAAAGTAATCGTTTCCTTAAAAAGAGGTCAAAAGAAACTCATCAAACGAAACGGAAAAGCATACGACCGTTTTAGTGATCATATTGGGTTTTTACCTTTAGTTATTATATCTCCTACCGATCGCGATTTGATTATTGAAGGGAGTGATACCCGTCGAAAATTTATGGACGGAGTCATTTCTCAAAGTGATAAAAGCTATCTAGAAGCCTTATTAAATTACTCTAAAATTCTTGCACAAAGAAATGCATTGCTAAAATACTTTGCCTTAAACAATAACTTTAATAAAGATTCGCTAGATGTTTACAATGAGCAACTTAATGAATACGGAGGTCAGATATATAGTAAACGAAAAACGTTTTTAGAGGCCTTTACACCCATCTTCAAAAAACGTTATGAGGCCATTAGTAACAACAGCGAAGTTGTTGACCTACAATATAGCAGTCAGCTAAATGATTCGACTTTAATGGAGTTGTTTGCAACCAGTATCAACAAAGATCGTATGCTACAATACACAAGTGTTGGAATTCATAAAGACGATTTGGATTTTTCTATTAAAGGCTATCCTATTAAAAAATTTGGAAGTCAAGGACAGCAAAAATCATTTTTAATTGCTCTGAAACTGGCGCAATTTGATTTTATTAAAGCACAAAGTGGTGAAACTCCCCTACTCCTTTTAGATGATGTTTTTGATAAATTAGACGAACAACGTGTGGCTCAGATTATTCAATTAGTGAATGATGAAAATTTTGGACAGTTATTTATATCAGATACCCATGCCGATCGTACTGAAAAAGCGATTAAAAGTGTCCATCAATCATATCAAATATTTCAATTGTGAAACAACTTATAGCCCTTTCATTTTTTATTTTATTGAGCAGTTGCAAGTCAGATGTCTCAACTTACATCCCTTTTATAGAAGGTTATTGGGAAATTGTAAGCGTCTCTAAAGATCAAAAGAAAGTCAAAGAATTTAAAATGAGTGGCTCTATCGATTACTTTAAAGTTAATTCTGATGTATCTGGCTATCGAAAAAAAGTAACCCCCCGTTTTGACGGAGCTTTTGAAATGTCTCAGCACGAATCCGAATTTACAATTTCTATAAGAGACAATCGTTTATGGATTGACTACGCCAACAATGAAGTGACTTACAGCGAAGAAATAATCCGTGCTAACTCGGCTAGTTTAATCCTCTCCAACTCCGATGGATTTATATATACCTACAAACCTTACGAACCTTTAATATTTGAATAATGAGCAAACGTCAGAACGATTCTTTTAAAATCGATGATTTAATGAAATCATTTGTTAAAGAAAACAAACTCGAAAAAGGGTTGGACAAAGTGAACGTAGAAGCTGCTTGGGCAGAAATGATGGGCAATGGAGTTAATACCTACACCAACAGTGTGAAACTAAACAAAGACACGCTGTATGTAGAGCTAAGTTCGTCGGTATTAAGAGAAGAGTTGAGCTATGGAAAAGATAAAATTATCAATATGCTGAATGAATCTCTTGGGAAAAACCTCATCTCAAAATTAATTTTAAGGTAGTATTAGGTACAAAAAAAGCCACAATAGAATTGTAGCTTTTAGGATATTTTATTGAATGTGTTTAGAACATCTCTCTTCCTGAAAAATGGAAAGCTCCTTCAATCGCAGCATTTTCATCACTATCACTTCCATGCACTGCATTTTCACTGATAGAGTCTGCAAACATATTACGGATGGTTCCCTCAGCAGCTTCAGCTGGGTTTGTAGCGCCAATTAAAGTTCTGAAATCTTCTACAGCATTGTCCTTTTCAAGAATCGCTGCCACAATAGGGCCACGTGTCATGTAAGTTACCAATTCACCATAAAATGGACGCTCACTATGAACGGCATAAAAAGCTTCGGCATCGGCTTTTGTAAGTTGTGTTAATTTCATTGCTACGATTCTAAAACCTGAAGCAGTAATTTTTTCTACTATTCCTCCTATATTCCCTTTTTCAATAGAATCGGGCTTAAGCATTGTAAATGTTTTGTTAGTTACCATGGTCTTTGTATAAATTATGTGCAAAAATAAGGTTTTTCTATCAATAGCGTCCTAATGGATTAAAAAAAGGACTAAATTATTGCTCAACCAAGAAAAAATTTAAAAATTAAGCTATTAATTCCAGTTGGAATCTGATGCGATTTGTATGTTATTTGTTTTGTCTTTCTAAACTAAGGCTTGAGAAGTCTGTAGTTTTTCATTCTTTTTTATGTTTCACTAATAACTCTTTTAGAGGGTGTTTGAGTTTTTGATATTTTTCTGGAAGTCGTAAAAAAGGTTCTATTGTAAAACTGAATGCATTATCTCCATTAAAAACCCAATAATTCTCAACAATAGATCCGTTTTTAGTTTTGATATTATAACTAGGATTATCAACCAAATAAAATTTATTTTCTTCTGCACTAAAACTTATACCCATTTCCATTAAGTCGTATTCATTTGAGTAACTAAGTTTTAAAAGGGGTCTAATTGTTTTTTTTCGTTGGGTAAACTTTAAACTTTTGTGTGAAAAACTGTCAAGTTCTTTTGCCCAAGGGATATTTCTTTCTTTCCAGTTCACTAGATTATCCCAAGATTTAAATGCTAGTGAGGTGTCATTTTCTGACTCAGTAAAAACAAATAGATTTTCTTGAATGATTTCTATGTATTGTTCTTTAGGGTTAATAGTTACAGTCGTTTTATCGGCAGCAATTTTTGCGTCTTCCATTCCAAAAAATGAGCTTAAAACGCAAAATATTATTTTTATGTCTTGCATGGTATTAGGGGTTAAAAATTAATTTCTCATTTTCCGTCTCTTTAAACCCGATTGTTCGAACTTGCAAGCCTCAAAAAATGGTTTGAATTGTATAGTTTGGAAATTCTAGTTGTACTGGCTTATAAAAAGGTTATACTTTTCTACGATTTCACCAAACGTATTTGAAATGTAACTCATGTTTGGGTTCTCGCGAATAACCCTCCCCAAAAACTCGTCGAGTTTGAAATAAAAGTCCTCATAAACACTTTTGTAATAATAATCTGTCAGAACATCTGTGGATTTTCCTTCGGTTGATTTATGGGCGTCAAACGTTAATTTAATTTTCTCAACTGCTAATTTCAACAGTTTAGAATCATTTGTTTCTAAATACTCTAAAATTAAATCTACGTCTCTTAAGTCTTTTTTCATTGGAACAATCCAAACACAAAAAGGAGCGTCTTTAAGAAACTCTAGTTCTATTTTAAAGGTTTGTTCAGACGCCAAGGACTGTGCTGCACTACAGTTCTCATAAATAATATTAGCATTTATTTGAAATGTATCCATGTGTGCATAGAATTGTTTTAAATCCGTATCCTTTATATACGATTTATCATCTAAATACTTTGAAACCAAATCACAGAGATCTCTATTCTTATTCATAGAAGCAATGGCGACTTTCAAATGCGCAACAATTGTTTCTTTATTTTTTAATCCACTAGGAGCTGATAGCACTTCTGCTTCTAACTCTTTCAATATACTTTCATGTGTCGAATAGGAATAAGGATGCGTTAAATAGGATACAACCGCTCTATCGCTTCTCTTATAGGAAATGAGACTCTCTTCAGAACTTTCATAATGCTTACCACTTGTCTCTAAATCATAATTGTAATGATTAGACAAGGAAATTATTTTATTATAATACTCTATAACACCCTCGTTTTGGGCATAACTTAAAGTACTTGTTACTGTAAAAATTATAATAATAAGTTTTTTCATAATCGTTTGGGGTTTGAATTGATTTAAAACTATAAAATTCTTTTTGCTTCACCAAAACCGATTGATAAACGTAGGGTTTCAATTGATAAACGGTCAACTTATCTGAAATACATCTTAATAATGCATTCAAAATTGAGTGCAATAGCACTTATAACATTGTATATAACAGAAATAAAACTTGAACGAAAAGTAGTTGAGTTTTTAAATGTGAAACTGAGTTTTCTAAATAATATCATTCATTTTTATTTTTTAAAATATTATATATTTTATACTTTAGCAGAAGCCACCTAATCTAAAAACCTCAATTAAATGAACAAAATCCTCAAGTATCTCGACCTATCTTTACCTGCTTTTTTCTATGATAACCTAATTAGCTTTGGAGTCCTTTTCATTCTCTTTTTAGTTGCCTTAATTGGCCTTCGAAAGATTTTAAAACTTGTTTTTAACAAGATTTTGAAATTTGAAAAACTCAACAAATACCATCAAAAGATAAAAGCCCTAAAAACATTCTTGATGTTTTTAACGAAAATAGTGTTATGGACTGGGAGCTTAACAATAATTGGTTTTAGCTGCTATGCTATTGTCAAAGACATTAATATCTACAATTTTTTATTAAGCCAAATTGCCAAAATTCCTGCTAATTTTTGGTATAACTTATTAATCAGTTTTGGTAAGATCATTGCCCTTGTTATTTTTTCAAAATATTTTATTCGATATGCGAATTTGTTACTAAAAAAGGGCAAGCAAAAATTATTGGAATACAAGAATGTATGCAAAAATGACGAAAGTATTAAGCTCGTTTTTAATCACTTAAATCGCATTGTTAAGTTTGGAGTCATTTTAACGATTGCTAATATTTCACTATTTCTACTAATCTCTAACTCGGAAATATTAACAGTAAGCAGGTTGATTTTGAAGCTGTTTTTTATCATTAACATAGGACTGCTTATTGTAAGTGTTTTTAAAGCAACGGTTGAAATAATTGATGCTATTTCAGAAAAATATGCAACCAAAAAAGGAGTTGGCGACTACTACAAAGAATTGCATTATTTGGTCCCTGTTTTTAAAAGAACTGTTGAATACATCATTTACACCCTCACGGCTTCCGTAACAATTGTACAATTTGAAGCTCTCACTACCTTGAGTCAATATGTTTTTAGTACCGTACAATCCATTGGCTTGTGGTTTGTTGCACGTCTATTGATTGCAATTTGTAATTTATTTATCGATAGAAATTACTTAAATGAAAAAATAGAAGGTGAAATTTTGCAACGCAACAAAACTATTTACCCTATTTTTAAGACCCTTATTTCTGTTGTCATTTACTTTATTATTATTCTGATAATCCTAAATCTATTTGGATTCAATCCTTTACCTCTTCTTGCTGGAGCTGGTATTTTAAGTATGGTTTTAGGACTTGGGGCTCAAAATATTATCAATGATATTTTAACAGGCTTTATAATCATTATGGAAAATAATTATAAGGTTGGTGATATTGTTGAAATTAACGACATGCCATGTGAAATTGAAGAAATATCCTTGAGAACTACAAAAGTACGAGCAGAAGATGGAAAGGTGATTATTCTTCGAAATGGAGACATTAAACAAGTCGTAAATCATTCATCTAAATTCACCAATGCAATGGTGAACATTGGGATTGACAAAGACAGTAATCTAACCCATGTTTATGACGTATTGGAGTCGTTATCAAAAGAATTATTCAATCAAAATGATGACATGCTCGAACCGATGGAAAATAGAGGTGTTGTAGATTTCTTAGGTCCAGAAATCATTATTCGGACAATTACAAAATGTAAAGCAGGTAAAAACCTTGCAGTCAAACGGATCATTAGAAAAGCTATCTTATTAAGGTTTCGTCAAGAAAATATTAAAATTCCTTTCGATGTACGTGTTAAAGTTTTAAATAAAGGTGATTAGATAATTTTATAGGTTTTTATTGACTCCCTAGAACTCTAAGCTTATAGACCCTCAGATGGTGGGCAAAGCTTAGCAAGGTCACCAATAGGCTTGTTGGGATTTTTACGTACTTGTATCATATATTTGGATATGCATTTGGAGCGTTCAAGGTCCTTAGGTATGCCATATCTTCCCTTACGAAGTAGAATTCTAGCACCGGAGCCACCACCCTTATCTACGAGGGAGCCGCCGCGAAGGTACCAGACGAGGGCGAGTTTGTAGTCGCGCTCGACGATCTTCGTATATCGACCAATAGCGGTCGCAGCGGGACCATAATTCTGGCTGTCAGCGCAGTGCAGCCATTTCAGTCCCTCGGGTTCGCGTTTCAGGTTGTACATTTGATAGGTGCCAATCAACACTTGAGAATGAGCGTAACCACGCAGGGCGGCCTGCTCATACCGGCGCATCGCCTTGGCAAGATCAGGCTTGCGAAAAGGGAAATGGCCATTTTGCTGTAAAACACCGATAGAGTGATAGCCAATGGCTGCTCCTTGACGGGCAAGATTACGATACATCTGAAAAGTGAGTTCGTAATCCTGCGGACCACCCCGCCCCAAACCAGCCCAGATGGCGAGATTGTTCATCGCTTTCCAATGGCCAAGCTCGGCCCCCTTCGTAAAAGCGATGCGGGCTGCGGCAACGTCTTCGGCACTATTGCGTGTATTCCACAGGCGCAGACCCTCACGATAATAACCCTCTGCTTCCTCAGTGAAGGGAGGCAGCGAAGTCGGGTCCAGTTTATGGCAGACAAAAACCTGGTCTAGCGCTTGCCAATCGATGCCAAAAGGTTCTCCGGGGTGTACATTGTATTTGTTCATTAGACAAGCTACAGCTAGAAGAACGAATAAGAGAAAACTGATTTGTTGAAATTTTTTTTTCATCTCGCTTGTTTTTAATATCTAAGCTATACTAACGAATTTAGGTCGGTTTTCAACAAACCAATTGATTAACGTAGCAAACCAATTGATAAACGGTATTTATTAGTTGAATTTGCACCTGAGATTTATAAAAAATACTGCTTTCCATAGAGAATCATCCTTACAACTATTTTAAAAAATTGTATCTTTGTAAGCTATGAATACTACAGAAATTTTAGAGCTTAAAAAAATACTATCTGACCCAAAAAAAGTGGTCATTGTCCCTCATAAAAATCCGGATGGAGATGCCATGGGATCTACGCTAAGTTTGTGTCATTACCTTAAAAAACTAGGACATTCGGCAACCGTCATAGCCCCTAATAATTATCCAGAGTTTCTTAAATGGATTCCCGGCACCAAGGATGTTCTCATTCACGAAGAAAACACCACTGCTTCTGAAGTCCTCATTTCTGAAGCAGATCTTATTTTTACGTTAGATTTCAATGCCCTGCACCGTTGTGGTGCAATGGGAACGCCCATTGAAAATTCAGCGGCAATTAAAGTGATGATTGATCATCATCAAATGCCAGAGCAGTATGCAACTTACGTTTATTCTGATGTGAGAATGTGTTCTACAAGTCAAATGGTATATCACTTCATTGAAATGATGGACGATTTAGAATTGATTGATGTTGCTATTGGAGAGGGAATTTATACAGGTATTATGACCGATACTGCCTCGTTCCGTTTTCCACTGACAACAAGTACCACCCACCGTGTGATTGCGCATTTGATAGATGTTGGAGTTGAGAAATCAAACATTCACAACGCAGTATATGACACCAATAGTTTTGGTCGCCTAAAGCTTATGGGCTGTGCCTTGAATAACTTAAAATTTTTAGAAGATTTTAAAACATCCTATATAAGTCTAACCAATAAAGAATTAGATGCTCATGACTTTCAAAAAGGAGATACAGAAGGTTTGGTCAATTATGGATTGTCTCTAAAAGGTGCAAAATTTGCTGTCATATTTATCGAGCATAAAGAAGAAAGCATCATTAAAATCTCATTTCGATCAAAAGGTAATTTTGATGTAAATACGTTTGCAAGAACACATTTTAACGGTGGCGGACACAAAAATGCTGCTGGAGGTCGTAGCAATCTGAACCTAGAAGATACCATTGCAAAATTTATTAGTATATTGTCTGATTATAAATCGGAACTCAATTCATGAAACCCACCCAGTTTTTCATATTAACTTTTTTAATTTTTGTCAGTTGTAAACCTTCAGAAGCAAGGCGTCCACTCTCAAATAATTCGGGGTCGTTTATTGATTCTTCAATAGAACGTAACAAACAATTAAACAATAGAGAATATGCTCAAATTGAAGTTTATATACAAGACTCTGAAAAACCGTTCCAATCTTCTGAGTATGGGTTTTGGTATGCTTATAACACTCAAATAGAGACGGACGCACAAACCCCAAAGTTTGGCGATTTAGTGCATTATGATTTTGTACTTAAAACTTTAGAGAATCAAGTCATTTACCCAGACAAAAAATTAGAAACACAACGTTATTATATCGATCAACAAGAACTGTTTTCAGGTTTGAGAGAAGGTTTAAAACTCATGAAAGAAGGTGAATCGATTACGTTTATATTCCCTTCTCAAAAGGCATATGGCTACTATGGAGATGAAAATAAAATTGGCAGTAATGTACCTCTAATTTGCGACGTTTCCTTATTAAAACTTACGAATAACTAACACACTAAAAACTATTTAAAACCCAATAAAAAATAAGAAAAATGAAATTCACAAAAGTATTTATTCAATTAGTTATAGCAGGACTGCTTATCAGTTCCACTGGATGTCAAGAACAATATCCGGATTTAGGTGAAGGTGTATTTGCCGAATTTGTAACGTCTAAAGACACAATCATCGTAAAGTTATTTTATGACAAAGTCCCTTTGACAGTTGCCAGTTTTATAGGACTCGCAGAAGGATCTCACCCTATGCTAGCGGACTCTATGAAAGGAAAACCATACTATAATGGAACTGTGTTTCACAGGGTGATTGATAAATTCATGATTCAAGGGGGAGACCCGACCGCGACTGGATCTGGAAATCCAGGATTCAAATTTGCAGATGAATTTGACGAAAGTTTAAAACATGACAAACCAGGAATTTTGTCCATGGCCAACTCTGGACCGGCGACCAATGGGAGTCAGTTTTTTATTACTGAGAAACCAACGCCACACCTCGACAACAGACATTCAATTTTTGGAGAGGTTGTAAAAGGGTTCTCTGTAGTGGACACCATTTCAAATGTAAAAGTTGCTTCAGGATCGAATAAACCACTTGAGGATGTAACGATTTTAGAACTAAACATCATTCGTCAAGGAATGAGCGCTAAAGGATTTGACGCAACTGATACATGGAACACAGAACTTCCATTAGTGGAAGAAAAACGTTTACAAAAACTTGAAGAAGCCAAACAAAAAGCAGAAGAAGCTAAAAAAATTGCAGATGAAAAAATGAAGATTGCGGCGGATGAAATGGTTCCCGTTTTAAACATTTACAAAAGCAAAGCAACACAACAAACATCAGGATTACTTGTTTATAATATCACAAAAGGCAACGGAGCAAAACCAAAATCTGGATCCACAGTTAGGCTAAATTATGAAGGCTATTTTACGGATGGTAAGTTATTTGGCACCAATATTAAAATAGTGGATGAAAAATGTGGAACTTATGACATGCGAAAAGAACAACAAGGAGGCTATAGCGCGATGCCAATGAAAATTGATCCACAAGCGCAAATGATTGCAGGATTTAAAGAGGGCGTATTTAATATGTCTGTAGGAGACAAAACATTCTTATACCTCCCTTCCTATCTTGCTTATGGAGAAAAAGGGCGTGGTCCTATCAAACCAAATAGCGATTTAATGTTTATTATTGAAATGTTGGAAGTCGTAGAATAAATTATTTTGATACTAAAACTAAAAAAGCAGCCTGTTGGCTGCTTTTTTTATGAATAAAATTAGACACTCTAAAATGAATTACAATAAATTGAGATTCTGAAATAGATACAAAATGACAGGCTTATTGCTTTTAGACTACTTCTTTCAATAGAAATTGAATCCTTATGCTTTTGGAATGTTTTTTAGAATTTCTAGAACAAAAACCCAAAATTTTTGAACAGAAGAAATCTGAGCGCGTTCATCAGGTGAATGGGCTCCTTTGATATTAGGACCAAAACTAATCATTTCCATATCAGGATAATTAGTTCCTAAAATTCCACATTCCAAACCGGCATGACAAGCTGCAACGTGTGGTTTCTCATTATATAACTCTTCGTATAAGGACCTTAATACTTTCAAAATAGATGAATCCATATGAGGTGCCCATCCAGGATAATCACCTGAAAGCTCCACTTCACAACCAATAAGCTCAAAGGTTGCACGTAACATCATTGCTAAGTCCATTTTAGAGGATTCTACAGAAGAACGCGTTAAGCACCCTATTTTCACGTTTCCTTCTTTGATAACAACGCGGGCAATATTATTGGACGTTTCAACCAGTTCTGGAATATCGGGGCTCATACGATACACACCGTTCCATGCAGCATAAATAGCACGCGTTAACCCTTCTTGTACTCCCAAGTCCATAATAAATTTTGGCGCGTCTATTTTAGTTAAAACTACAATTAAGTCTGGCTCTAATGTTTTTAGTTCGGATTGTATAGCTTCAATTTGAAGTCCCATTTCATATTTGAAAGCATCTTCTTGCACCATATCAATGGCTACAATAGCTTTGCTTTCTCTTGGGATTGCATTGCGTAAACTTCCACCATCAATTTCAGAAATACGCAATCCGAAATTTTCAAACGCATCAAACAACAAACGGTTCATGATTTTATTGGCATTTCCAAATCCTTTATGAATGTCCATCCCTGAGTGACCACCTTGTAAACCTTTAACTTCAATAGAATACCCTATTTTAGTTTCTGGAGTTGACTCTTCGTTGTAAGTTCCAACAGCGGTTACATCTATACCCCCAGCACAGCCAACTCCAATTTCGTCATCTTCTTCAGTGTCTAAATTTAAAAGAATGGCGCCATTTAACAATCCACCTTCTAGACCCATGGCTCCAGTCATACCTGTTTCTTCATCGATAGTAAACAAAGCTTCAATAGCAGGGTGTGGAAGGTCTGTACTTTCTAAAATAGCCATAATAGTTGCTACTCCCAGACCATTATCAGCACCTAGTGTTGTTCCTTTTGCTTTGACCCAATCTCCATCCACATACATCTCTATACCTTGAGTTAGAAAATCAAAATTAGTGTCGCTATTTTTTTGATGTACCATATCCAAATGTGATTGCATCACAATTGCTTTTCGATCTTCCATTCCCGCGGTAGCTGGTTTTTTGATGATGACATTTCCGACAGCATCTTCAATGGTTTCTAGAGTTAAATTTTTTCCAAATTCTTTCATAAATGCAATGACGCGTTCTTCTTTTTTAGAAGGACGGGGGACGGCATTCAAATCAGCAAATTTGTTCCAAACTGCTTTGGGTTCCAGTTGACGTATTTCTTGGCTCATGATAGTTGTGTTTTTTTGTTGCACAAAGGTACGGATTCCATCCCGATCATAAATTAAAATTATTACTTTTGAGTGATGTCAAATAAAGGAAAAGTCATACTTGTTTTGAGTTTACTGCCTCAATACTTTCTGATAAGAGTATTAAAGCAATACCCTGAATATGTGGAAGCATATTATAGTTTGGGGATTTTTCCAATCATCTCAAAACTGCTAAACACAGCTTTTAAATGGATTCCATTTTCTGTTGGAGACCTGTTGTATAGTGTCTTAATCTTTTTTATTTTGAGATGGGCTCTTAAAAACCGAAAACGACTTAGAACAGAACCCAAAACTTGGGGCTTGAATGTTTTATCCTTTGTATCCGTTCTTTATTTTATGTTTCATTTGTGTTGGGGCTATAATTATTACCGTGTGCCTTTACATACTACTCTGAACTTAAATCCAAAATATACAACAGCTCAATTAAAATCAGTTACCAACAAATTGGTTTTTAAAACTAATAAACTGCACTTAGCAATTACCAAAGACTCTTTGATAAGAACAACTCTCCCCTATACGTTTGTTGAACTGACTAAAATGAGTCAAGCGGGTTATACTCAGTTAGAAAAGCAGTATCCTAATTTTAAACACGATGGACAAAACAGTAAAAAATCAATATTTAGTACGCCATTAACCTACATGGGTTTTAGTGGTTACGTGAATCCGTTGACCTTAGAGGCTCAAATTAATGCTATAATGCCTCTTAATTCAATGCCAACAACCATAGCGCACGAACAAGCGCATCAGTTGGGTTATGCCGCTGAAAACGAAGCCAATTTTATTGGTTTTTTAGCGAGCATTCATAATGAGGACCTTTATTTTAACTATGCTGGGTATAAATTTGCATTGCGTTATTGTTTACGAGAGTTGTCTAAAAGAGATTTTGATGCCTACGAATCTACTTTGTGCACCATCAACCCTGGCATCTTAGAAGATTTTCAAGAGGCATTTGAATTTTGGAGTGTTTACAAGAACCCAATGGAGCCATTATTTAAAGAGTTTTATAGCTATTTCTTAAAAGCAAACAACCAAGCAAAGGGTATTGAAAGCTACAGCTATGTGGTGGCCCTTTTAGTGGATTATTTAGAGGACAGAATTTTATAAAACCCCTGTCGTTTTTGGGTTTAATTTTTTTTTATAGATTTGTTATAGATTCTGACCCAAGTCTAAATCTTCACAAGCGATTGTTTCATTTTAAAAAATTAAAACTAACATGAATATTGAATCTATTAAAGACACGCTAAAAAAATCTACAATTTTTCACTCAGAAGGAAAAATAGTAAATACTCAAAGTATTATTGGATATGAAAAGAAATTTAAATGGCGTTGGATAGCCACCCAATTGAATACCTTTATTGTGGCAACTGATTTTGGAAACGAAGAAATAAATAAATCATTGATTGAAAATCATTTGATGGAAGCATTTAAGTATTCAGAGAAAAATTATACAGGGTGGCCTAGAGGTTTACAGTCTGGAATCGGAGTTATTTCAATTTTAATTTCCACTAACATTACAGAAGAGGCAAAAGATTATTGTGTAAAATTAAGATCTGGAAAAAAGTGGGCTGGATTCACCATCCCTGTTGTTCATAATTCTAATACAAACGAAACTTTTCAATTTAAGAAAAATCCTATGTGGGGCCGTATTTATTACCCACACTTTAAAAAGTTAATTAATAATTTAAAATAAATAAACCTAAAATATAAATTTAAAGAACAACTACTGCCCTACTAACAAAAAATAGCCTGTATCTAAGGACACAGGCTATTTTGTATAAAACTTAATGATTATTACTTATTCACAACTGTCATATAGTGCTTCAAGTTCTTCATCACTATTCGCGGTTTGCTGAGTACCATCTTCAAACTGAACGGTCATTGGATAAGAAATCATACACGTATCATTATCTGAAAGTTGAGATACATAGTCAAAAAGCTCATCGAAATTATTAACAGTATCTACAATTCCATTTTCTGAAACGAAGGAGAATGGAAATACGATTTCAAAACATTGCTCTTCACATTCATCACAATCTTCAATGTCATAACAATCGTTGTAGAGAGTATCAAATTCCTGAGGGCTATTTACAGTTACTTGAGATCCGTCAATTATTGTCACAGAAATAGGATACACGAATCCTGCAAATTCAAAGTTATATAAATCTTGTTCGGAACTTACAGTGACTTCATTGCCTTCATAGTCAACAGCGGTTAGAGGATAATTCAATTCAAAACATTCTTCTTCATAATCATCATCGTAATCGTCATTGTTGTCGTAATCGCTATAACAATCATCTAATATGATTTCAAACGCATCATAAGTATTAATAGTTTGCTGTGATCCGTCTGCGAAAGTAACATCAAAAGGAACTTCAATATAAACTTCTGAGTCAAAGTCTAAAGTTTCTAGGAAAGCAAACAATTCATCATCACTATTTCAGGTCTGTATAAACTTTCTCCAAAAAGTGAAATTAAATTTAGCTCCTTATACGCTAATAATAATCTAAATTTTAAATCTCAATTTAACGAAATCAAGCAATCAACCCTAGATAAATTGACCATAGAAAACTTAGGATTCAATATAAATCACTCAAGAAATTGGAATGAAAAAGTAAAATCAAATTTGTCTGCAAGTTTTTCAAGCTATGATTTTAGTTATAATGGCGAAGAACTCTTAGATGCTTTTTTTAATTACGAAACGGTTAAGAAAAATAAAATAAACGACACTAACCTTTCATTAGACGTAGAATATAAATTTAATAACCGCCATAAGTTGATGAATGGATATGATTTTATTACTAATGACATCAGTTACACTATTGGTCGTATCTCAGATGTTATTTTCGATGAAGATTATACACTCGAATCCATAAATAGCAAAAATAATACCCATTCGGTGTACAACGAGTACGCGTTTAAAAACAATCGAATTTCAGTAAATATAGGCTTGCGAAGCACCTATTTTTCGGCCTTGAAAACATTCTATTTTCAACCAAATCTAAATACAAACTTGAGGATCAACAACAATTTAAGTTTTCAGTTATCTTTGGAAAAGAAGAATCAATTTGTGAGTCAAATCGTTGAATTTGAAACACAGAATTTTGGCTTAGAAAACCAAGTATGGGCCTTATCCAACAACTCCAAAATTCCTGGATTAGAAAATAAACAAGCCTCACTTTCTATAGTATTTAAAAAAAATGATTGGTACGTAGATGTTGGTTCTTATCTCAAAAACACCAATGGAATTACTTCTTTAACAAAAGGGTTCAACAGGGATGTTACAGATTTTTCTACAGGAAGAAGTGAAACAAAAGGACTTGAGGTATTAGTTAAAAAAGAATTGAATAAATTTTCGACACTCGTAAGCTATACACTCTCCGATACTACCTTTCAATTTAAAGATTTAAATAATGGTACGAGTTTTAAAGGTAATTTTGATTTAAGACACTATTTAACAATTATACAAACTGCAAAATTTAATAATTTAGAATTTTCTGCTGGTTGGCGCTTTAAAACCCCAAGACCTTATACGCCAGTAAATGGGTTGATTGGCAACAATGCCAATAACATTCAAATCAGTTATGATAAGATCAACAGCGCTCGACTTACAAACTACAGCCGATTTGATATTTCCTCCTCTTATAAGTTTGAAGTTTCAAAAACAATCAAGGGAACCATCGGGGTTTCATTGTTAAATGTATTTAATGAAGATAACAACATCTCCAGAAATCACAGAGTTGTTCTTGATATAGACAGTGCTTCATATAGATTAAGAGAGCTTAATAAATTTTCAATTGGAAGAACTTTAAATATGGGTGTTTTATTGAAATTTTAAAATGTCTTTTGAAGTTTAAAAAATTTAATAACCTGCATAATACAAACTAAAACTATTTAAAAGTGAACTGAACTAGTACGCTTTTAAATTTTTTTAAATACATTTAACGTCAAACTAAATTCTATATCCTAATGAAAAAATTAATCTTCCTTTGGAGTTTCTTCGCAGTGTTTTCTGTTTGTGCTCAAGATTATTTCCCAAAGAATGATGGAGTGAAATCTAAAAACATAAATTTTACAGCCATTACCAATGCGAAAATTTATATAACCCCTTCACAAAGTATTGAGAACGGTACCCTATTGATTCAAGAAGGAAAGGTTATAAAAGTCGGAACCAATGTAGAACTCCCTAAAAACACAGTCTTAATTGATGTAAAAGGAAAATCTATATACCCTTCATTTATTGATCTCTACTCCGATTTTGGCATTTCAAAACCCAAACGTGAAAGTAGCGGAGGTCGCTCGCCTCAATACAGTGCTAATCGTGAAGGCTTTTATTGGAATGACCATATACGACCAGAACAGAACGCTATTGACCATTTTAAATATGATCAAAAAACAGCTAAACCGCTATTAGAAGCTGGATTTGGAGTGGTAAATACGCACTTACAAGATGGCGTTGTTCGTGGAACTGGAGCATTAATTGCGTTAGACTCCAATGGCAGTGATTCTCAACGCATTTTATCCGATCAATCAGCACAGTACATTTCCTTTTCAAAAAGTGTACGTTCGCGTCAATCCTACCCCTCCTCAATTATGGGAACGATGGCCTTGTTGAGACAACTTAATTACGATGCCGGTTGGTATGCAAAAGGAAACGTTTCCACAAAAGACCGTTCAATTGAAGCCTACAACCAAAATAAAAGGCAAGTACAAATTATAGAAGCTGGCAGCAGAGCCAATGCTTTAAGAGCCGATAAGGTTGGAGACGATATTGGCGTACAATATGTTATTTTGGGTGGTGGTGATGAATATGAACGCATCAATGATATAAAGAACACAAAAGCAACGTTTATTCTTCTTTTAAACTTTCCGAAAGCCTATGATGTAGAAAACACCTTTTTGACCAATTCTCTAGAGCTCGAAGCGATGAAAGAATGGAACCAGCGTCCTGGCAATCCAATGGCATTGGAAGTCAATGGAATCTCATTTGCGTTTACAACCAAAGGGCTAAAATCGATGAAAGAATTCAAAGCAAATATTCAAAAAGCAATAGAATATGGTTTAGATAAAGTCTCTGCCTTAGAAGCCCTGACAACTCAACCTGCTCAAGTATTAGGAAACTCAAAACTTGGGAACCTTAACGTTGGGAGTTATGCAAATTTCTTGATTACTTCTGGCGATATTTTTGATGCTAAAACCACACTCTATGAAAATTGGGTGAATGGCTCAAGAAATGTGTTTGAAGATTTATCAAAGAAAGACATAAGAGGAGACTACAGTTTTAAGATTAATAATGACAACTATGATCTCAAAATATCTGGTACACTCAGTAAACTTAAAACTGAAATAACATCCGATTCATTAAAATTAAGCAGCAGTTTGAAATATGAGAACGATTGGATGCATTTGATGTTTTCTACAAAAGACACGACGCAACAAGCGTTTATTAGAGTGAATGCAAAAGTTATTTCGAATGTTGAAACTATCAAAGGAACTGCCACCTTACTGGACGGAACAACTCCTGACATACTAGTATCACGCCTTGAAAGCCCCTCTAAAAAAGAGGTGAAATCAAAAGAAGAAAAACCCTTAAAAAGTCCAAAAGTTCTTCCGGTCAGCTATCCTAATGGAGCTTATGGATTTACAGAACTTCCAAAAGCAGAAACGATTTTATTTAAAAATGCGACTGTATGGACCAATGAATTAGAAGGAGTACTTGAAAATACTGACGTGCTCGTAAAAGATGGGCGAATTTCAAAAATAGGAACCAACCTCAAAAATTCAAAAGCTACTATAATTGATGCTACTGGAAAGCATTTAACTTCTGGAATTGTGGATGAACATTCGCATATTGCTGCAGCAAGTATCAACGAGGGCGGTCAAAACTCTTCTGCTGAAGTGAGTATTGAAGACGTCATTGATGCCGATGATGTGGATATTTACAGAAATTTAGCTGGTGGAGTTACCACCATTCAAATTTTACATGGCTCTGCCAATCCGATTGGAGGGCGTTCTGCAATTATAAAATTAAAGTGGGGCGACTCTGCCGAAAATTTAATCTATAACAATACGCCTAAATTTATAAAATTTGCACTCGGTGAAAATGTCAAACATTCAAACTGGGAAAGTTACAGCCGTTTTCCACAAACACGGATGGGCGTAGAACAACTTTATATAGATTATTTTACGAGAGCCAAATCATATGATGCCTTAAAGAAAAGCGGAAAACCGTATCGAAAAGATACCGAGATGGAAGTGCTTTCAGAAATTTTAAACAAGGAACGATTCATAAGTTGCCACTCATATATACAGAGTGAAATTAATATGTTGATGAAAGTCGCAGAAAAATTTGATTTCAACATTAACACTTTTACACACATTTTGGAAGGCTATAAAGTAGCCGATAAGATGAAAACGCATGGTGTAGGCGCTTCTACCTTTAGTGATTGGTGGGCATACAAATATGAAGTGAATGACGCCATTCCTTATAATGCTTCTATATTGAATTCAATGGGGGTAGTCACTGCCATTAACAGTGACGATGCAGAAATGTCCAGACGCCTTAACCAAGAAGCTGCAAAAGCGGTAAAATATGGTGGTACTTCTGAAGAAGATGCTTGGAAAATGGTAACCCTTAACCCTGCCAAACTCCTCCACATCGATGATAAAGTTGGAAGTGTCAAAGTTGGAAAAGATGCCGATTTAGTACTTTGGAGCGACCATCCCCTATCAATTTATTCAATAGCAGAAAAAACACTTATTGAAGGTGTCACTTATTTTGATATCGATCGTGATTCAAAACTTAGGGAATCGATTGAGAACGAAAGAAACGAACTCATTCTTATGATGTTAAAAGAAAAAAATAAAGGCATGAAAACACAGCCGATAAAGAAAAAGGACAAACGGCTTTTACACTGTGACTCCATGGATAATAATCAACTATAAACATATAACAGATGAAACTTATAAAATTAATTATACTATCAATTGTTTGTGTATCTGTAGTAAATGCACAACAAACTCCTGCAGATTCACAATCACAGTCAATAGCAATTGTGGGTGGTACGACCCACCTAGGAAATGGAACCATCATTCTAAACAGTCTAATCACTTTTGAGAGTGGAATTTTACAAACTGTATCTGAATATAACGGAACAGAAGACCTCTCTGATATGGAAATCATCGATGCTAAAGAACAGCATATTTATCCAGGTTTTATTGTACCAAACTCAACCCTAGGTCTTGTTGAAATTGATGCCGTCAGAGCTACAGACGACGATTCAGAACTAGGGACTTGGAATCCACATATTAGAAGTTTAATTGCTTATAATGCCGAATCTAGAGTCGTAGAAAGTATGCGCCCTAATGGGGTACTCTTAGCACAAATCACACCAAGAGGTGGACGTCTTTCAGGCACTTCCTCTATTGTACAACTAGATGCTTGGAATTGGGAAGATGCCGTTATTAAAGCTGATGACGGAATTCACTTAAATTGGCCTAGCACGTTCAGTCGTGGACGTTGGTGGTTGGGTGAAGACCCCGGTTTAAAAAGCAATCCAAAATACAGCAATCAAACTGCTAAAATTGAAACCTATTTTAATAATGCAAAAGCAAATAAGAAGAGTGCCAAAGCCAAGTTAAATTTGCCTTTAGATGCCATGGGGGGACTTTTCAATCAAACCAAAACATTATACATTCATGTGAATGATGAAAAAGGAATCGTAGATGCCGTTGAATTTTCAAAATCACAAGGCCTTTTAAAGACTGTTATTGTAGGTGGATACGAAGCCTACAAAGTCGCACCCTATTTAAAAGAAAACGATATTTCCGTATTGCTTCGACGGGTACATTCACGTCCGAACAGTGACGATCATGATTACGATTTACCTTTTAAAATGGCACGTCTTTTAGTCGAAGCTGGAGTAACTGTAGGTTTGGAAACGAGCGGAGATATGGAACGTATGAACTCTCGAAACCTTCCCTTTTATGCAGGAACTACAGTCGCTTACGGACTCTCAAAAGAACAAGCATTGCAATTGATTACTTTGAACACTGCTAAAATACTTGGCATCGATTCTAGTTATGGTTCTTTAGAAGTTGGTAAAAGTGCGACCTTATTTATAAGTAGCGGGGATGCTTTGGACATGCGAACTAACAATTTGACGAATGCGTTTATAGACGGTCGTGAAATAAGTTTAGAAAGCCATCAAACAGAACTATGGAAGCGGTATTCTAAAAAATACGAAAGCAACTAAAATTTTCTCTGTAATAATTAAAAGGTTCAAGTTTCGGCTTGGACTTTTTTGTTTCAGCTAAAAAAATTAAACACTATTTTTGTGGCATGGTTAAAACAATAAGCAGTCTTCAAAATCCTTTTATAAAACAACTGGTTCAGCTCAAAGAAAAGTCGAAACTGAGAAAAAAAACAGGTTTATTTGTCATTGAAGGAAAACGCGAATTATCACTAGCTATTAAAAGCAACTACAGCATTGAAACCCTCTATTATTATGCAGATTTATTTTCCGCAGCTGAAGCCGCATCATTAAAAACATATGGGATTGATGTGATTGAAATCACCAAAGCAGTCTATGAAAAAGTAGCCCACCGAGAAACTACTGAAGGTGTCATTGCTGTGGCAAAATCAAAAGATTTTGATTTAATTAATTTAGAGTTTAAAAACAACACTCCTTTAATTCTTGTAGCAGAAGCCCCTGAAAAACCGGGGAACATCGGTGCCTTACTTAGAACCGCTGATGCTGCTAATGTGGACGCCATCATCATTTCTAATCCACTCACAGATTTATACAATCCGAACATCATCCGATCCAGTGTCGGGGGGGTGTTTACAGTCCAAATAGCGATGGGAACTTCTGAGGAAGTAATCACTTATTTAAAATCCAAGAACATCTCCATCCATGCTGCAACACTTCAAGATTCAGTGGTCTATGATTCTATTGATTACAAAAAAGCAACAGCGCTCGTTGTTGGTACTGAGTCAACAGGGTTGAGTGAACTATGGCGCGAAGCCGCTAACACAAAAATCCGTATTCCAATGCAAGGAAAAATTGATTCAATGAATGTTTCTGTGGCTGCAGGGATTTTAGTTTTTGAAGCCAAAAGGCAACGAAAGTTTAGCTAAAAAATACTTTTAAGCATTTGTTAAAACAATTTTTGTAAAAACTAACTTTAGTTATTGCGTGTTCCGTTTGATTGTAGTAATTTTAAATTATGACAGAAGCCGATATAGCAGAAGAAAACGCAGCGATAGCTAAGGAGTATAAAGAACTTCTTAAAATCAGCTATAGAACTCTGTCAACTTCCGATAAAAAGTTAATTAGAAAAGCATTTGATGTTGCCGTTGATGCCCATTCAGATCAAAGAAGAAAGTCAGGAGAAGCCTATATTTTTCATCCCATTGCTGTAGCAAAAATTGTGGCTTCAAAAATTGGGTTGGATGCCACCTCCATTGCAGCTGCACTTTTACACGATGTTGTAGAAGATTGTCCACGCTATTCTATTGATGATATTCAACAATTATTTGGAGAAACTGTAGCCCGAATTGTGGATGGATTGACAAAAATATCTTCTTTAAATAAAGATATGAATGTATCGATGCAGGCTGAGAATTTTAGAAAAATGTTGCTCACACTGCACGATGACATTAGAGTAATTATAATCAAAATTGCCGACCGTCTTCACAACATGCAAACTATTCATTCGATGCGGGAGGACAAACAATTAAAAATTGCTTCTGAAACGTTATATATTTATGCGCCTCTTGCGCATAAAATTGGATTGTACAATATTAAAACAAAGCTAGAAGACTTAGCTTTAAAATATACGGAGCCAGAAGTTTACAATGACATTTTACTAAAACTTGAAGAAAGTAAAGAAGAACAAGACCTTTATTTAAAAGATATTAGCAAGGTTCTAACCAAGGCTTTAAATAAAGAAAAAATAAAATACACCATAAAAGGGCGTCCAAAATCTATTTTTTCGATTCGAAGAAAAATGCAAAATCAGGGGGTAGCTTTTGAAGAGGTCTATGACAAATTTGCGGTACGAATTATTTATAAATCTGATGAAAAAGATGAAAAATTTATCGCTTGGAAAGTATATTCAATTGTAACAGATCATTTTAGACCAAACCCAACACGCTTAAGAGATTGGATTTCTGCTCCAAAATCAACAGGGTATGAAGCCCTACACATTACAGTCATGGGACCAAAAGGTCGTTGGGTAGAAGTTCAGATTCGAAGTGAACGGATGAATGAAATTGCTGAAAAAGGGTATGCAGCTCATTACAAATATAAAGAAGGTGAAAAAGAGCATGACGAAAATTTAGAAAGCTGGATTGGAAAACTACAGGAAGTTATCGAAAATCCAGAATCAAATGCTGTAGAGTTTGTAGAGCAATTTAAGTTAAATCTCTATGCGAAAGAAATATTTGTATTCACTCCGAATGGTGATTTAAAATCGTTACCCAAAGATGCGACCCCCTTAGATTTTTCATTTAGTATCCATACCGAAATCGGAATGAAAACTAGAGGCGCTAAAGTCAATGGTAAATTAGTTCCTTTAAACCATGTGTTAAAGAGTGGCGATCAAGTGGATATTATTACTTCTGAAAGTGCAAAACCAACGGTAAACTGGTTAGATTATGTCACTACAACACGCGCAAAAAGTAAAATAAAGTCCTCTTTAAAAGAAGACAAAAAAATCGTTGGTGTTGAAGGAAAAGAAATATTGAGACGAAAACTCAAACAACTAAAAATCACTTTAAACGAACGATCAATTAATGAATTAGTGAATTATTTTAAACTCAATACAAGTTTAGATTTATTTTACCGTGTTGGCATCAGTAGTATTGATAATACGATGCTTAAAAAGTTTGCTGCTTCAAGAAGTAATGCACTTGTAAGCTATATAAAAAACAAAATTACGCGTCAAAAAGGGATCGCCAAAGAAACGGTTGAAAAAGATGAAATCACTTCCAAATACGACATGTTGGTATTTGGTAAGGAAGAAGAAAAACTAAGCTATAAACTTTCGTCCTGCTGCAACCCCATTCCAGGCGATATAGTCTTTGGGTTTTTAAGCATCAAAGAAGGAATAAAAATTCATAAAAAAGCATGCCCTAATGCCGTTAGTCTTCAATCTAATTATGCATACAGAATTATGTCTGCCAAATGGATTGATTCCTCTCAACAAGTGTTTAGAGCGGTTATTAAGCTCACAGGAATAGACAAACTCGGATTGGTTAATTCGATTACAAAAGTAGTTTCTGAAAGTATGAATGTCAACATAAAAAACATAAGTTTTGATTCGGATAGCGGTACATTTAAAGGACAAATTGCCTTAGAAGTCAACAATAATAATTTTGTTGAAAAACTGATGGAACGACTGCAAAAAATAAATGGTATCGAAAAAGTCTTTAGAGTCTAAAAATTAGTTTAAATTTGACCCTTATATGAGTGTAAAAGCTAAAAATAAAAATCAAGATATCGTAAAAAATGTTTTTACGAAATTTCTCGAAGAAAATGGCCATCGAAAAACCCCTGAACGTTTCGCAATACTTCAGGAAATTTATGACAACGATGATCACTTTGATATAGAATCACTCTATATCAAAATGAAAAATAAAAATTATAGGGTCTCCAGAGCAACGCTTTACAACACTATAGAATTATTATTGGACTGTGCTTTAGTACGAAAACATCAATTTGGGCAAAATCAAGCGCAATATGAAAAATCGTATTTTGACAAACAACACGACCATGTTATTCTTACAGATACTGGGGAAGTCTTTGAGTTTTGTGACCCAAGGATTCAATCCATTCAAAAAACAATAGAAGAAGTATTTGATATCGATATTCAAAAACATTCACTCTACTTCTACGGAACAAAAAAAAATACTAAAATTAACGATTAAATAGCATGGCAGTAGATTTACTACTTGGATTACAATGGGGTGACGAAGGCAAAGGGAAGATTGTGGACGTCTTAACTTCCAATTACAATATTATAGCACGATTTCAGGGAGGACCAAACGCAGGTCATACCCTCGTTTTTAACGGAATGAAACATGTACTTCACACAATTCCATCTGGAATTTTTCATGAAGACGCTGTTAATTTGGTAGGAAATGGTGTGGTAATCGATCCTGTGATATTTAAAAATGAATTAGACAAATTAGCTGCCCAAGACGTCGATTATAGAAAATCTTTAGTGATTTCTCGCAAGGCACATTTGATTTTACCCACACACCGTTTGTTAGATGCCGCTTCAGAAGCGTCTAAAGGTAAAGCCAAAATTGGATCAACTCTTAAAGGGATTGGACCAACATATATGGACAAAACAGGCCGAAATGGTATCCGGGTTGGCGATTTGGAATTAGACAACTGGAAAGATAAATACAGGGCTTTAGCAAATAAACACGAGTCCATGGTTAATTTTTATAACGTTGACTTAGAATATAATTTAGAAGAATTAGAAGCTGAATTTTTTGAAGCGGTTGATGTCCTAAAATCACTTAAGTTCATAGATTCTGAAGAGTACTTACACCAATCTTTACGAGATCAAAAATCAATTTTAGCAGAAGGTGCTCAGGGATCTTTATTAGATATTGATTTTGGAACTTATCCATTTGTAACCTCTTCAAACACAACCGCAGCAGGTGCTTGTACAGGATTAGGAATTGCTCCGACTTCCATTGGAGAAGTTTTTGGAATTTTCAAAGCATACACTACTCGTGTAGGATCTGGCCCCTTCCCTACTGAACTGTTTGATGAAGACGGTGAAACTATGGGTCGTGTTGGAAATGAATTTGGTGCGACTACAGGACGCTCACGTCGTTGTGGTTGGTTAGATCTAGTAGCCCTCCGCTATGCATGTCAAGTAAATGGAGTGACACAACTTATGATGATGAAAGCGGATGTTTTATCTGGATTCAAATCATTAAAAGTGTGTACGGCCTACAATTACAAAGGAAACATCATTCATCATTTCCCATATAATGTAGACCCAGAAAACATCACACCAATTTATACAGACTTTGAAGGCTGGGCAGAAGATTTAACGGAAATGAACAATGACTCAACACTTCCAAATTCGTTGAATGCATACATCGATTTTCTTGAGAAAGAATTACAAATTCCAATCAAAGTTGTTTCTGTTGGACCAGATCGAAAACAAACAATTTTTAGATAATAATTAAAATCTATCCTATGGGTAGATTTTTTTTTAGGACTTAAAATAATCTTAAGATTTATTTAAAGAACTCAATATTACCTATTTTTGTAACAAACATTATTACGTTGAAACACAAAAGCATTTATTACTTTATATGTATTCTACTTTTTTTAGGATCTATATTACATGCTCAAGAGCGACGAAGAATCGAGATTGAATATGCTCCCTTCATGACATTTGACGAATCTAAGCCAGATGCAACAATTCTGACTAGGGATAATTCAAAACAAGTACATATCAAACATGAAGGTATTGAACTTTGGTGTGATGAAGCCGTATATTATGGGAAGGAAGATTTTATAGAAGCCTACGGAAAAGTTCACGTAAAGCAAGGGGATACAATCAATATGACCTCAAAATATGTTGAATACAGCGGAAAAACTCAATTGGCATTCGCAAGCGGTTCAGTCGTACTTGAAGAACCGAGCTCTGTACTCACCACTGACACCTTGTATTTTGATAGAGTCAAACAACAAGCTTTTTATAGATGTTCGGGGAAAGTGGTTCGAGACACAACAGGAACGATTACGAGTACCATAGGGCGGTATTATATGAAGTCCAAAAAATACCAATTTGTAAACAATGTAAAACTTGTGAATCCAGAATATGTTATTAAATCCAAACAACTGGACTTTTATACACTTTCAGGTTTTGCCTTTTTATTTGGCCCCACCACTATCACCAGTGAAACCAGTGTGATCTATTGCGAACGTGGATTTTATAATACCAAAAATGACACAGGATATTTTGTAAAGAAATCTAAAATAAATTACGACGAGCGTGTTGTTGAAGGAGATAGTATTTATTTTGATCGCACCAAAAGTTTTGCATCGGCAACCAATAATATTACCATCACGGACACATTAAATAACACCATTGTTAAAAGTCATTATGCTGAAGTTTTTAGGCAAAAAGATTCTGTATTTGTAACTAAACGTGCATTGGCAATTACACTTCAAGAAAACGACTCTATTTTTGTTCATAGTGATACTTTGATGGTCACTGGGAAACCTGAAAAAAGAATTACTAGAGCCTATTATAATGCGAAAATTTATAAATCTGACTTGAGTGGCAAAGCCGATTCTATTCATATGAATCAAGAAACTGGACTGACACAACTTATTAATTTAGATCGCAATACCAACAATGACCCATTTTACAAAGTGGAGCATCCCATTTTATGGAATTTAAAAAACCAAATCACGGGGGATTCAATTCATTTAATTTCGAATTCTAAAACAGAAACCTTAGATTCATTAAAAGTATTTAACAATGCCTTCGTCATCAGTAAGGACAGTTTGGGTGATGGATACAATCAAATATCTGGACAAAAACTATTTGGCTTATTTGAAAACAATAGTTTATCAACAATAGACATTATTAAAAATGCTGAAAGCATTTACTACCTCAGAAATGAAGACAATGAGTTGGTAGGAATTGATAAATCAAAATCGGGTTCTATTAAAGTATGGATTACTAAAAACACGATTGACGAGATAAGTAAATACAACCAAATTGGAGGAAAAACGCATCCTGAAGTTGAATTCCCAGACAATGAAAAAATTCTTAAAGGATTTCATTGGCGTGAATCTGAACGTCCCACAAGTGTAGAAGATTTATTCAAAGATGATAAACCGTTCGTACTCCCTACTATAAAAGGATTAGATGCCTACATCCCTCAAGAAGAGTTTTTTGACTCCAACCTATTAGAACGCGTCGACAAAGCACGTCCAACTCCAACTAAAAGTTTAGAAACTCCCAAGAAAATAAAAAATAAAGCTGCTAGAAAATTACCAAAGAAATTTTTAAACAAGCCATCAAAGTTTAAAAAACTAAAAAAGAAAAATTGATTACAAACGATTTTTTTAAACACCAAGCACAAACTACACCGCATCCATTAGCGATGGAAATATCTTATGCAGAAGGATCATACATTTATGACCAAAATAACAAGCCTTATTTAGATTTTGTTGCTGGGGTTTCTGCTTGTAGTTTGGGACATCGGCATCCAAAGGTTGTCGAAGCGATTAAAAAACAACTTGACTCTTATATGCATGTGATGGTATATGGAGAATACATACAATCCCCTGCTGTCCAACTTACCAAATTAATCGCTTCAAAATTACCTCCAAAACTCGAAAAAACATATTTAACCAATTCAGGCACCGAAGCGATTGATGGTGCTATGAAACTGGCACGACGCTACACAGGAAGATCTGAAATTATAGCTGCCAAAAACGCTTATCACGGAAATACGATGGGAGCCTTAAGTATTATGGGATATGAAGAACGGAAACAACCTTTCAGACCTTTAATTCCAGACATACGTTTTATGGAGTTTAATAATTTATTAGACCTCTCTAAAATTACCACAAAAACTGCTGCGGTTGTTCTGGAAACAATTCAAGGAGGCGCTGGTTTTATAGAGCCTAAGAACGGATATCTAACAAAGGTTCAAGAAAAATGCAACCAAGTAGGCGCACTCTTAATATTAGACGAAATTCAACCGGGAATCGGACGTACAGGAACACTCTTTGGATTTGAGAATTACAACTGTATTCCAGATGTTGTGGTGACTGGAAAAGGTCTTGGAGGCGGCATGCCTATTGGTGCTTTTACAGCTTCAGAGGATATGATGGACAGTTTGTCAGACCATCCAAAATTAGGACATATCACCACCTTTGGCGGACACCCCGTTATAGCTGCTGCTGCACTAGCAACTTTAGAAGAAATCACCACAAGTAACTTAATTCCAGAAACATTAGTAAAAGAAGCCCTGATCCGAAAACACCTCCAACACCCTCTTATTAAAGAAATAAGAGGAAAAGGTTTGATGCTCGCTTTAATGGTTGATTCTTCTGAAATAGCAAACAAAATAGTTCTGCAAGCTAAAGAAGATGGATTGATTTTATTTTGGTTACTCTATGAACCAAAAGCCGTTCGGATTTCACCACCGCTTACGATCTCCAAAGAAGAAATTGAAAAAGGATGTAACATCATCCTGAACATTTTAAATTCCCTTTAAACAAGACTGTTAATTAGTTTGTTGAAAACATTCGAGTTTTTTGAGTGTATCAAGCAGATATACCCTTAAATTTATTAGTGTAAAAAAAACTTTTTATGGAGTTCAGTCAATCTGAAGAAAATGAAGATGTAACCCTCTCAAAATTTGAGTCGATGTTAAAAACCAATAGCGTTTTTTTCTTTGATTCTAATGAGTTTGAAAATATCATTCATCACTATTTAGAAAGTGGTAAAATTGCACTTGCAAAAAAGGCAATCAAACTCGGTTTGAGCCAGCACCCAGCTTCTTTAAACCTGAAATTATTTCAAGTTGAAATTTTAATTTTTGAAAATAAATTAAATGAAGCTGACCGAATGCTCTCTCCCCTCTTTGAAATAGAACCGAACAACGAAGAACTCTACATTCAAAAAGCGAATATTTACTCTAAAAAAGACCAGCACGAAAAAGCAATAGAAGTCTTTAAACAGGCTATTGAAATCGCCGAGGATAGCGCTGACCTTTATTCCTTAATAGGCATGGAATATTTGTTTTTAGATCAATATCAAGATGCCAAACACAATTTTAAAAAATGTATTGAGCTTGATGTAGAAGATTACTCTGCACTTTATAATATTATCTATTGTTTTGACTTTTTAGATGAAACTACGGAAGCAATTGAATACCTAAATAGCTACCTAGATAAAAACCCGTACAGCGAAGTTGCTTGGCACCAACTTGGAAAACAATACGTGGAAACCAAACAACTTGTAAAAGCCGTCACAGCTTTTGATTTCGCCATTATTTCTGACGACACCTTTATTGGTGCTTATCTAGAAAAAGCGAAAGTACTAGAAAAACTAAACCGTTTTGAAGAAGCGATTGAGAATTATAAAATTACCATCGCTATTGAAGATTCTACCGCCTATGCCCTCATCAAAATAGGATATTGTTATGAACGTTTGAATAATGGTGATTTAGCGCTTCAACACTACTATCAAGCAGTAGAAGAAGATCCGGCTTTGGATAAAGGATGGATGCGTATTACATCGTTTTTCTCATCAAAAAAAGACTACAAAAAAGCCTTGTTTTACATAAATAAAGCCATTGATATCGATGGAGATAATGCAGCCTATTGGTTGATCTATTCTACTATTAATGAACGCCTGCTTCTTTTAGAAGAAGCCGAACGAGGCTACAAAAGAACGCTCGAATTAGGCGATTGTGAATTAAGTACTTGGCTCTCTCGTGGCGATATTTTAATCAAACTTGGGGAGTATGAAGCCGCAAAATTTAATTTTGTACAAGCCTTAGAATACCACCCAAAAAGTGAAGAATTAGAATTTCGACTTTCAGGCGTTTGCTTGAAACTCAATAATATGGATGCGGGCTATGCACACCTTTTGACTGCGATGCATATAAACATGGAACACGTGTTTATTTTAGAAGAATTATTTCCTGAAGTCTATAAGCGTAAAGCCGTTCTTCAATTAATTGAGAATTTTAAAAATACGCATCAGTAAAATTTGTATTATAAGAGCTATATTTGAATGATTATTTTCAAATACTCCTTACTATATTCAATAATTTTTTTTTAAATGAACCGATCCCCACTAGATTACTTAATAATTTCACTTAAAGGAATGGCTATGGGTGCTGCTGATGTTGTACCAGGCGTTTCTGGAGGAACCATCGCATTCATCTCTGGAATTTACGAAGAACTGATCGGGTCCTTAAATAATATCAATTTTTCCCTTTTAAAAAATTTAAAAAATGAAGGCTTTAAAAGTACTTGGAAAAAAGTGAATGGTCCTTTTTTGTTGGCGCTCTTGTCGGGTGTTTTTGTGAGTATTATCTCATTAGCAAAGGGCGTTGAATGGCTGTTAGAAAACCACCCTATATTACTGTGGTCGTTCTTTTTTGGATTGGTCCTTGCAAGTATTATATACATTGGAAAACAGATTAAAATAAAACCATCAGACTATATACTATTTTTAGCAATGGCCGTTGGAGCCGTCGTTGCTTACCTAATTACCACTCTCAACCCTGCTGAAACTTCAGATACAAATTTATTTCTATTTTTTGCAGGAGCCTTGGCAATTTGTGCGATGATATTACCCGGTATTTCAGGGTCATTTATTCTAGTGATTATAGGTGCCTACGGTCCTGTTCTTGAAGCACTTAACAGTCGAAATTTGAAAATGATTCTAATATTTGGCGCGGGGGCTGTGGTTGGATTGTTGTCGTTTTCAAAACTTCTAAAATGGTTTTTTGAAAAATACAACCGCTTGACATTAGCCGTCATAACAGGGTTCATGATTGGATCTATGAACAAAATATGGCCTTGGAAAATAGCATTGACTTTTAGAACCAATTCAAAAGGCGTAAAAATTCCTTTGAACGAAGAAAGCATCTCCCCTTTTAATTTTGATGGAGATCCGCAACTTTTACAAGCCATCGGATTGATAATATTTGGGGTTTTAATCATTCTTATTTTAGAGAAAATAAGTACTAAAAAGAAACCTGTTGAAACAAGCTAACAAGCATATAAATCCATTTTTACTAACCCTTAAAGGGGTTGTTATGGGAGCTGCCAACAAAGTGCCTGGCGTTTCTGGTGGAATTGTGGCCTTTGTAATGGGCTTTTATGAAGAGTTTATTTATTCCTTACAGAAATTCAACATCAAAGCTCTGAAATTGATTTTCAGTGGGCGGTTTAACAGCTTTTACAATTATGTAAATGGACGATTTTTAACCCTACTTTTTTTAGGGATGATCATAAGTTATTTCAGTGTTTCTAAACTGTTGGACTACTTAATTGAACGCCACGAACTCTATGTTTGGAGTGTGTTTTTTGGAATGATCGTAGGTTCGATTTATTATATATATAAAGATTTTAAATCTTGGAATACAAAAACAATAGTGATGGCTTTACTTGGAATCCTTGTGGGCTTAAGCATCAGTTTTTTAAACCCTGCCACACAAAATGACAACCTTTGGTTTGTGTTTCTATGTGGGATGATTAGCGTTACAGGAATGGCGCTGCCAGGGTTTTCAGGTTCTTTTATTTTAATTTTATTAGGGAATTATGTCTTGTTGTTAGTGGACTCTGTAAATGTCCTTTTTGATACGTTTGTATTTATGTTTTCAGGGGATTTTAGTTTTATATCAGACCCACAACATCTAAGACTCCTGAAGGTTTTATTGGTTTTTACACTGGGTTCGGTGGTTGGTTTGGTCAGTCTTTCACATTTGTTGAGCTACATTCTAAAACATTATAAATTCAAAACACTGGCACTTATTATGGGGTTTATCACAGGATCCCTTGGTGTTGTATGGCCATGGAAAGAAGCCTTGTACAGACAAGATAGTTTTGGGAACTTTATAACAGATACAAATGGCGAACAAATCATTGAAAACTATCAACGTTATTTGCCAGAAATGAACACACAAACCATTTATGCCCTTCTATTTATTATTTTTGGAGCAGCTATTGTTCTAGGGTTGGAATGGTATGGAAACAAACGGAAACACCATATATGAAGAATTTTGGACTGCTCGGTAAAAATATAGACTACTCCTTTTCAAGAGGGTATTTTAAAGATAAATTTGAAACTCACAAATTAGACTGTTCCTATAACAATTTTGATTTAGAGAAAATCGAAGATTTTAAAGCCTTAAAAACCAATGAAACACAACTGTCTGGACTTAATGTCACTATCCCTTACAAACAAGTGGTCATTCCTTATTTAGATGCCGTAGATTTAGAGGCCAAAGCAATAGGCGCTGTGAATACTATCAAAATAGAAAACGGTAAATTAACAGGCTATAATACGGATCATTATGGGTTTGAACAGAGTTTAAAACCCCATCTAAAACCCCACCACAAAAAAGCCTTAATTTTAGGCACTGGGGGAGCTTCAAAAGCCGTTGCTTTTGCTTTGAAAAAATTAGGCATTCATTTTGAGTATGTGTCAAGGACCCAAACTTCCACTGTAAAATTTACCTATGAATCTTTAGCTTTAAATGGGATTCAAGACTACCAAATTATCATAAACTGCACCCCTCTTGGAACATTTCCTGACACACACAAATGTCCAAGTATTCCTTTTGACGAAATTACTTCAAACCATTTATTGTATGATTTGATTTACAATCCTGAGGAAACGTTATTCCTCAAACAAGGCAAGGAGAAAAATGCCACTATTATCAACGGACTTAACATGCTTCGTATTCAAGCGGAGAAGTCATGGGAAATATGGAATTCCTAATTAAAAAAGTAATTTAAAAGAATTATATAATTTGTAATTTAAAGGGATAATGTTATATTTATGGTTCAAGTCATTATAACACTAAAACATTGAAAGATATGTCAGAGCACGATAACCTGCAAGATGCAGATGGAGATAACCTAAACGATACTCCCCAAGAAAACAGTACAACAGAGCAACCTACAACTTCTGAAGAAACTTCTCCAGAAGACCTCTCTACTTCAAAAACACTTACTGAAGAAACTACAGAAACCCCTGAAGAGGTCGTGGAACTTTCAACTACATCAGAAAAGGATACTACTGAAGAAACGCCTAAAGAAGAGCAAGAAGTGACGACATCTGTAGCCTCTAGCGAGAATGAGGAAGAAGACGTTAAAGAATCCGTTAAAGAAGACGTTAAAGAAGTGGTTAAAGAAGTGGTTAAAGAAGAAAAAGAACTTGAAGTCAACTATGAAGACCTTTCACTAGAAGACTTAATAAAAGAATTTGAATCGCTGTTGAAATCTGAAAACATTCAAAATGTTAGAAACAGTATCAACGAAGTGAAAAATAATTTTAATGCTAAATTCAGTGCATTAATTTCAGAAAAAAAAGAAGCTTTTTTAGCTGAAGGTGGAAACACTATAGACTTTCAATTCACGAGTCCTTTAAAGAAACAGTTCAATGAATTGTCTAAAACGTTTAGAGAAAGACACCAATCTTTTCAAAAAAACAGAACGCAAGAGTTGAATCAAAACCTTGAAATTCGCTTACAAATTATTGAAGAAATAAAAGGATTAATTAATGTCGAAGGAGATATCAATTCGGCTTATAATACTTTTAAAAATCTACAAGAACGTTGGAGGAATACGGGACGAATTCCATCTAGTGAAAACAACAATACATGGAATAATTACCGTCACCATGTTGAGATTTTTTATGGCTTTTTGCACCTAAACAGAGATTTAAGAGATTTAGATTTTAAACATAATTTAGAACAAAAACAGAGAATTATAATCAGTACGGAAGAGTTGGCTAATGAAACAGATCTAAACCGAGCGTTTAGAGAACTTCAAGCACTTCACAAGATTTGGAAAGAAGAATTAGGGCCTGTGGCCAAAGAATATAAAGATGAACTTTGGGATCGATTCAGTGCTGCAACCAAAGTGATAAACGACAAACGTCAGGATTATTACAATCAACTTGAAGAAAAGTTTGAAGAAAATCTTAAAATTAAAAATGAGATCATCGCTCAAATTAATGCTATTTCTGAAAAAACTATAAATTCTCACAAAGATTGGCAAGGAAATATCAAAGAAATTGAAACGCTAAGAGAAGCTTTTTTCAAAACAGGAAAAGTCCCTTCAAAGTTAAATGAAAAAACATGGTCAGCTTTTAAGGACGCTGTAAGAACGTTTAATAAGAATAAAAATAATTACTATAAGAACTTAAAGAAAGATCAATCAGAAAACTATAAGAAAAAAATAGAATTGGTCGAAATTGCTGAACAAAATAAAGATAGTGAAGACCTAGAAACCACTTTGGCTTTGATGAAAAATATTCAAAACAAATGGAAAACTATTGGACACATTCCACGTAAAGACAGTGATAAGTTATGGAAACGTTTTAGAGGTGCTTGTAATGCCTTTTTTGACCGATACCATGAAAATAAAAATAACGGAACGGAAGACGAAGTAGCTGCTTTTGAGCAAAAAAATACTCTTTTAGAATCCCTTAAAGCCTTTGAATTAGGAGACGCTAATTACAAAAACTTGGAAGTATTAAATGACTTCTCTAGTCAATGGAAAAAATTAGGACATGTCGTTCAAAGCAAACGTTTTATTGATGGTAAATTCTTTAAAACTCTCGATGGATTTTATTCTAAGCTTGGTTTGGATAAAGAAGCGATGGAGGATTTGAAATATACGCTCAAATTAGAGACACTATCTCAAGATCAGAGATTGTTTAACAACGAAGTAACATTCATACGGAAAAAAATGGATGAGATTAAAAGTGAAATCAATCAGCTAGAGAACAATCTTCAATTTTTCTCAAACGTAAAAGATGACAATCCTCTGGTAAAAGAAGTCCATAAAAGTATTGACAAACATAAGGCTGCTTTACAAACATGGAATGCTAAATATTCTAAGATCAAAAAAATGATTCAGTAGGCGCTAATTAAAGTTTTTTAGCTTCTTCCCAATACACATCCATCTCTGCTAAAGTCATTTCTGAAAGTGATTTTTTCAGAGATTTTGCTTTGTTTTCCAAATACTGGAAGCGTTTGATGAATTTCTTATTGGTTCGCTCTAGCGCATTTTCTGGATTGATCTCTAAAAAGCGTGCATAGTTAATTAATGAGAACAAAACATCTCCAAATTCATCTTCGATAGCGTCATGGTTTTTGTTATTGACCTCTGCTTTGAACTCTCCAATCTCCTCCTCTACTTTTTCCCAAACCTGATCAGAATGTTCCCAATCAAAACCAACACCAGCTACTTTCTCTTGAATCCGACTGGCTTTGACCAAAGCAGGTAAACTATTAGGAACGCCCTGAAGTACATTGGTTTTTCCTTCTTTAAGCTTTAAGTTCTCCCAGTTTTGCTTGACTTCTGTTTCATTTTCTACAACCACATCTCCGTAAATATGAGGATGCCTATGAATCAGTTTCTCACAAATGCTGTTGATAACATCTGAAATATCAAAATCCTTTGTTTCACTTCCAATTTTAGCATAAAAAACAATGTGCAATAAAAGATCGCCAAGTTCATTCTTTACTTCTTTTAGATCCTGATCCAAAATAGCATCTCCTAATTCGTAAGTTTCTTCAATAGTCAGTGAACGAAGGGTTTCCATGGTTTGTTTTTGATCCCATGGACATTGTTCACGAAGTTCGTCCATAATAGTTAACAAACGGTCGAATGCTTGTAATTGGTCGGCTCTATTGGTCATTTTGATTGTTTAAATTAATCGTTGATATGCGAGATTGACAGGCTTTAAATTCAGTTATTATAGAATCTACAATATCGGAAACACAAGCTATTTCATCGATGAGTCCAGAAATTTGTCCAATTTCTAACTCACCCTCTTCTAAATCGCCTTCAAACATTCCTCGTTTGGCACGAGCGCGACCTAAAATATTCTTTAAGTCTTCAGTCGTTGGAGAGGTTTTATATACCGCTTGTAAATCTTGATAAAATTTGTTTTTCAAAAGACGAACAGGTGCTAGTTCTTTTAAGGTTAATTGGGTATCTCCTTCTTTGGCTAAGAGAACAGCATTTTTAAAATCGGCATGAGCAGACGATTCTTTACTCGCTACAAATCGACTTCCAATTTGAACTCCGTCAGCTCCCAAAGCCATCGCAGCCATCATCCCATTTCCTGTGGCTATACCCCCAGCTGCAAGCAAAGGGATTGTGATTTTCGTACGTACCATAGGAATAAGAGTGAGTGTAGTGGTCTCATCACGTCCATTATGACCACCCGCTTCAAAACCTTCAGCGACTATCGCATCAACACACGCTTCTTGTGCTTTTAAAGCAAACTTTAAGCTGCTCACTACATGAACCACAATAATACCACGTTCTTTCAACCAAGAAGTCCAAGTCTTGGGATTTCCAGCAGAAGTAAACACTATTTTTACTCCTTCCTCCACAATAATTTGCATCAATTCCTCAATATTTGGATACAGCATTGGAATGTTCACGCCAAAGGGTTTTGTAGTCGCTTCTTTACATTTTTGAATATGGGTTCTCAAAACATCTGGATACATAGAACCTGCTCCAATAAGCCCCAAAATTCCAGCATTACTCGCTGCGGAAGCTAATTTCCATCCACTGTTCCAAACCATCCCCGCCTGAACAATAGGATATTCAATTCCGAAGAGTTTGGTAACCTTATTATGCATCTATTCTTTTATGAGTTTAAATGTAATAGAATTTTTGGAATTAATGTAGATTGTTAACACATAAAGCCCTTTTGATAATGCTTCAATATTGATAGGCTGCATGCTTTGGAGTGAATTATCATATACCAATTGCCCTAAAACATTATGAATAGAGACCTTTACATTTTCTAACGGTACTGAAAACTTCACAAATAAATTAGACTTAGCTGGATTGGGGAAAATTTCAAATTCCATTTGTTTTTCCGAATGATGCTTGAATCCTAAAGTTAAAGCAGATTGAAAATCTGGAATCCCATAGCCTAGAAAAAAATCGGGATTCGAATACTGAGAAGACGACTCTCGAACGTACGCCATAATTTCAGCATTTGTAGCATCTGGTAAAGCTTGTACAAGAGAAGCAACGCCTCCGGCTAAAATAGGAGAGCTGAACGAGGTGCCATTAGATTGCGTAATTAGATTGCTGCTATTAATTACATAACTACCTAATCCACGGGCTGCTACATCTGGTTTATGTGTGGGTTGGAAAGTACTTCCTTGAGAACTAAACGAAGCATAATTTCCATTTCCATCAACTGCGGTAATTGACAAAACGCCTGCTGCATCCGCAGGTGCTCCTACACCAGAAGCTCCTGAATTTCCTGCTGAATTTATTAAAATTAAGCCTTTTTCAAAAGCGATATTCGCTCCTTTTGAAATATAAGCTGTAGTACCGTTTAACTGGGCACTTGTATAACTATAACTCGAATTATCATAATCTTTATAGCCTAAAGAGCTATTAATCACATGTACCCCTAAACTATCAGCACGCTCGACGGCTTCCACCCAATAACTTTCCTCAACAGGGTTTTCAATGGGTGCATCCTCAGTTCTAAAAAGGTAGTAGGTCGCATCTGGAGCCGTCCCTACATATTGATCCTGAACGAAACCTGCCATGGTACTTAATACTTGTGTGCCGTGTTGACTTGAAGTTGACGTATAAACAGCGGCTGTTCTGTCAACAAAATCATAACCACCCATTAAATTTCCTGTGTTGCGCAAACGTTCAAATCCGTCCATTGTGTCCACGTTTGGAAATCCTGCATCAATAACAGCAACCACCACGCCATTTCCTGTATAATTTGATATATGTAAATCATCTACATTCAGCATTTCAACTTGGTTTTGAGTGGTTCCGTAGGTAAAGTTAGTAAGACTGGCTTCTACTTGAAATTTATTTTGAACCGATTCAATGCGCGCATTTAAATTTGAATCTGCAAAAACGATCTCATCTACAAAACTGTGAGTAGTCTTTAAACTATTGATATCTACTTCCGACCCTCTTACATGCACCGAATTGAACCATTTTGATTTGGCTTTATAAGTAATTCCGGTAGAAGCTTTGATTAGAGTAATATAGGGTTCATGAACAGGTACATCTCTTTCATCAATTGCTATTGAATGATTAGCCTTCCTATCTATTGCTGCTTGAGTTAAAATACTAATTGGACTTGAAAGTGAAGCCGTTGCGTTTGGCTTATCAGAAAAATATACCCAGGCGTCTTGCTGAGAATAAACAGTGAATTGAGAAACTAAAAAAATAATTATAAGTAGAGGTTTTTTCATAATTACATAAATTTGTATTAAGCAATTTAAGAAATTACTCCCGAACCAACTAATTCATCTTCTAAATACCAGGCTACAAACTGTCCTTCAGTAATAGCGGATTGAGGTGACTCAAAAGCCACGTAGAGTCCATCCGTTGTAGCATATAGGGTTGCTGCTTCCAAGGCTTGACGGTAGCGAATACGTGCCATTACTGGAAGGGATTGACCAATTTCGATTGCTAAATCAGGACGTACCCAATGTGTTTCTAAGGGTTGAACCAACAACACTGAACGGTACAATCCAGGATGATTTTTTCCTTGACCTGTGTATATTATGTTATCAACTACGTCGGTATCAATTACAAACAGCGGTTCTACAGTCCCACCAACAGCCAATCCTTTTCGTTGGCCTTTGGTGAAATAATGAGCCCCTTGATGGGTTCCTACAGCAACACCATCAGTAGTCGCATATTTGATTTTTCGTGCTCTAAAAACCAACTCTTCTTCTTTGGATTCAAAGTTGGGTTGTGTGGTTTTATAATCTTCAAAACTATCTGGAATTTCTATTATCTGTCCCTCTTTAGGCTGCAATTGTTGTTGTAAAAAATCTGGTAAACGAACTTTACCAATAAAGCATAATCCTTGAGAATCTTTTTTATCAGCAGTTACTAAATCTAATTTTGTAGCAATCTCACGGACTTCTGGCTTGGTTAATTCTCCAATAGGGAATAGGGTTTTAGAGAGTTGTTCTTGCGACAATTGACATAAAAAGTATGATTGATCTTTATTAGAATCTACTCCAGAAAGGAGTTTGTAAATTTCCGGATTTGAGGAACCTTCAACAGTTCCTTTTCGACAATAATGGCCCGTAGCTACATAATCGGCGCGAAGAGATAACGCGATTTTGAGAAAGACATCAAACTTAATTTCGCGGTTGCAAAGAATATCGGGGTTTGGAGTGCGACCATTTTTGTATTCATTGAACATATAATCGACAATTTTGTCTTTATATTCTTCACTTAAATCCACTGTTTGAAAAGGGATGTTTAGTTTTTCTGCGACCAACATCGCATCATTGCTATCATCTAACCAAGGACAATCGTTAGAAATGGTTACGGAATCATCGTGCCAATTTTTCATAAATAGGCCTATGACGTTGTACCCCTGCTCTTTTAGCAAGTAGGCAGCAACACTAGAATCTACGCCTCCTGAAAGGCCAACAACAACTGTTTTCATGTTGCAAATTTACAATTTATTATAATGCTGAGCTATGCTTCCTTTGGAGGAATGTATTTGACTTATTAGGGTTTGAAAGTACTCCAAAGAACGTCGTTTGTTGTATAGAAACTTAACTCTTATAATCCCTACTTAGTACTCAATACTTAATACTATGTATTACTTCTTCCGTTTCTGTTGGGCTGCTTTTTGTGCTTCAGCTTGTTCCATAATTTCCGCCATTTTCTTTTGAAAACGGTTTTGTTTTTTTGGTTTCGCTTTGCTCACTTGAATTTTAGCCAATACTTTATCTTCATCAATGATGTAGTTTTTGATGACTAACATAATTCCGATACTAATAAGATTGGAAATAAAATAATACAAACTCAATCCAGAAGCATAGTTATTAAAGAAAACCAACATAATGACTGGAGAAAGATAGATCATATATTTCATCATCTTACCCATATCAGGCATGCCCTCTTGAGTTGGCTGTGTAGCCATTTGCTGCCCTGTGGTCATCTTCATATAGAAAAAGATGGCAATAGACGCCAAAATTGGAAACAAGCTAATATGGTCGCCATAGAAAGGAACGTTAAACGGCAATTCGGCAATAGAGTCATAAGAACTTAAATCATCCACCCATAAGAATGATTTTTGACGCAATTCAAAAGCAATTGGGAAAAACATAAACAAGGCATAAAACACAGGCATTTGCAACATTCCTGGCAAACATCCGCTTAATGGGCTTGCCCCTGCTTTGTTTTGAACTGCCAAAGTTTCTTGTTGCGCCTTCATTTTGTTGTTCTTATATTTCTCGCGAATGGCATCCAATTCTGGTTTTAAAATTCTCATTTTCGCTTGAGACAAGAATTGCTTGTATTGTACAAAAGACAATAGTATTTTAACCATAATAGTCATCACTATGATAGCGAGTCCATAAGGTAAATAGTTGGTCAACCAAGCATATAACGGACTAAAAATCGCTTTATTTATCCATCCAAAAATCCCCCAACCAAATGGAATACTGGCTTCTAAATTTCGATCGTATTTATTTAAAATATCATCATAGGTTGGTCCATAATAAATATTCATATTGTGCGCTAATTCGCCTCCTGAATAACTTAACGGAAGACTGACCTCATAACGCTTGGTGAATAACGTATCTATTGTTTCGTCCTGCACCAAATCAAAAGACTTTAGGTCTACTGTTTTAAATGCCGTGTCCGGAACTAAAATTGTACTAAAGAAATGTTGTCTAAAAGAAAGCCAAGCCACATCTGACTCGGTGTCATCATCATCACCACCCTGAGATAATTTATTAATTTTATCACCTTCGTGTTGGTAAGTTAAACGCGTGTATCGGTTTTCAAAAGAAATACTTTGATCTTGTCTGTGGGCTTTAAATTTCCAATCGAGCTGAACATCTTGAGAGGTGTTTAGAACGTTTGATAATCCTTGTGATTTCACAGAGAAGCCCAACATGTAGTCGTTTGGTTTCAATTCATATCGGTATTCTAGAAACTGAGTTTCTGAGACTTTAAGACGCATGGAAAGGACTTGGTTGTCACCTGAAGTACTTAGCGTAGGCTGAAAATACAGGTTTGTAGAATTAAGTGTACGATTATCCGATGTTGCAAAATTTAAATTAAAAACAGAACTTCCATCTTTGATTAAATACACGGGAACAGAATCGTGATTGACATAACTCTTTAACCTAACTTCGGAAATAAATCCACCTTTATTATCAATTTTAAGGGCTAATACTTCGTTTTCAAAAGTTGTAACATTGGTAGTCGCAGAAGGTAACGTTAACGCATAAGCAAAGTCTCCTATTTGGTTTTTCATACTAGCCAATCCCTGCGAATCTGTAGGCAGTTGGTTGTTGTTTGAATTGTCCGTAATGGCCATCTCCGCAGCAGCTTGATTGGCGGATTCGGTTGCTAATTGTTCTTGCTTGGCTTTTTCTTGTTCAGCTAGTTGTTCTGGAGTGGGTTGGTTTTGCCATAACATATACAATAAAATAGCACCTATAAGTAAAAACCCAATGATTGAATTTATATCTAATTTCTTTTCTTCCATATCTTTTAATTTATAATTGACATACACGTTTGAGGTGTTAGTCAAATAAATACTGTTAGTTTTTTGTTTTATGTTTTAAAGCCGCTTTTATAAATGCCAAAAACAACGGATGTGGGTTGGCAACGGTACTTTTATATTCTGGGTGGTACTGAACTCCTACAAACCAAGGATGTGATGGAATTTCAATAACCTCAACGAGACCGGTTTCAGGGTTAAAACCCGTAGCTTTTAAACCAGCTTCTTCAAGTTGTGTTTTGTAGGCGTTGTTAAACTCGTAGCGGTGTCTATGACGCTCCATGATTGAAGTCGTATTATAAACCGATGCGATCTTTGTGTCTTGTGAAAGATCACATTTCCAAGAGCCCAATCGCATGGTGCCTCCTTTTTCAGTGACTTTTTTCTGAGCTTCCATGATATCAATAACAGGGTCCGGAGTCTCAGGATCCATTTCAGAGGAATTGGCTTTGGTAAATCCTAAAACATTTCGCGAAAATTCAATAGTTGCCATTTGCATTCCTAAACAAATTCCGAAAAATGGTATTTTTTGTTCTCTAACATAGCGAATCGCTTCAATTTTTCCTTCAATACCACGTTCACCAAATCCAGGAGCGACTAACACGCCATTTAACTGAGATAGCTTTGTGGCAATATTTTCTGGTTGAAGGTATTCAGAATGAATTGATTCAACTTTGACCTTTACTTCATTGGCTGCACCTGCATGAATAAAGGCTTCAAGAATTGATTTGTATGAATCTTGAAGTTCAACATATTTTCCAATCAATCCAATAGTTACTTCACTTTTTGGATTTTTAAGTTTTGCTAAAAAGTTGTTCCATGAAGTTAAATCAGGTGTATGACTTTCTAAATTTAACTGTTCTAAAACAACTGTATCTAAACCTTCTTCTAACATCAAATTTGGAACATCATAGATGGTAGATGCATCAATAGACTCGATGACGGCCTCTTTTTTAACGTTACAAAAACGTGCCAATTTAGTACGAATACTGTCACTGAGTTTATGCTCGGTTCTACAAACCAAAATATCGGCTTGTACGCCACTTTCCATCAATGTTTTGACACTGTGTTGTGTGGGTTTTGTTTTTAACTCGCCTGCAGCAGACAAGTATGGAATTAAAGTCAAATGTATGACTAGTGCATTTTCATTGCCCATTTCCCATTTAAGCTGACGCACTGCTTCCACGTAAGGCAGAGATTCTATATCTCCAACGGTACCGCCAATCTCTGTGATTACAATGTCATAGTCTCCCGACTTTCCTAGAATCTGAACACGGTGTTTAATTTCGTCCGTAATATGAGGGATGACTTGAACTGTTTTTCCTAAAAACTCACCACGACGTTCTTTGTCAATCACACTTTGATAGATACGACCTGTGGTTACATTATTTGCTTGAGAGGTTGGTACATTTAAAAAGCGCTCATAATGCCCTAAATCCAAGTCTGTTTCGGCACCATCATCTGTTACATAGCATTCACCATGTTCATAAGGATTCAAAGTTCCTGGGTCAATATTAATATATGGATCTAATTTTTGAATTGTTGTGCGGTAGCCTTGGGCCTGAAGTAATTTTGCTAAAGATGCAGCAATAATTCCTTTACCTAACGAAGAGCTTACGCCTCCAGTAACAAAAATATATTTCGTAGTAGTGTCTGTCATTATGCGTTGTTAAACGCGAACAAATTTACGAATAAGAATTGAAATATTGAGTATTATTGGGAGTTGTTTATGAACACTTCATATAAAACGAAAAAGCTATCTAAAAAGGGATTGTTTTGTCAATCTGAACTCGTTTCAGATTCAACACAAATTGAATTTCTGCCACTTTAGATTCTGAAATAAATTCGGAATGACAGGTTTTCAACCTTTTAGATAGCTTTTGAATAATTAAGATATTAAAACTAAAGTAGGGTTATTTAACCTCAACGAGTTCAACATCAAATATTAAGTTTGCATTTGGAGGAATTACACCACCTGCACCTTGTGCTCCATAGCCTAAATGGCTTGGAATAACAAAACGTGCCTTATCTCCAACATTTAAAAGTGCAACACCTTCATCCCATCCTGAAATAACTTGACCTGTTCCGAGTGCAAATTCAATCGGTTCTTTTCTCTTATAAGAAGAATCAAACACAGTTCCATCAGCTAACTGACCTTTGTAGTGCACAGAGACCGTAGCTCCTTTAGCTGCTTTTGAACCACTTCCCTTCTGAAGTATTTGGTAACGAAGACCACTATCGGTTTTTTCAAATCCTGCGGCTAATTTATCTAATTCTGCCTCAACAGCTGCTTTTTGTTTGGCTAGATTTTTTTCTCTTGCCCCTTCAAAAGTTCTAAAAGCTTCCACTGCTTCGAATGCTTCTGCATCTGCACCTACAGCCACAATTTCTAAGGTTTCTAAAATATCTCCTTGTCCAATGGTATCAACTATATCTTGACCTTCAACCACGTTTCCAAAAACAGTATGTTTTCCATCTAACCAATCCGTTGGAATGTGTGTAATAAAAAACTGACTCCCATTGGTTCCAGGTCCCGCATTTGCCATGGATAAGATTCCAGGCTTGTTGTGTTTTAAATCTGGATGAAATTCATCATCAAATTTATATCCAGGATTCCCTGTTCCTGTTCCAAGTGGACACCCTCCTTGAATCATAAAATCTGGAATGACTCTATGAAACTTAAGACCGTTGTAGTAAGGATCTCCTTGTTTTTTTACAGAATTCTCTAGGTTTCCTTGCGCTAATGCAACGAAATTACCAACTGTTCCAGGTGTTTTTTGATATTCTAAATTTACTAAAATTTCACCTTTAGAGGTGTTGAATTTTGCATATAAGCCTTCGTTCATGAGTATGATTTTATTGTTTTTTTAATCGCTGCAAAGATAAGCAGGAATTATAAACAACAAAGTTTAAGGAATGGTTTTGTGAAAAAACAATTAATTTGCCACTTCACTTATAAATTTAAGGCGATACAAACGTAATTCCTGATCGTCGTACTCTCCGTCAAATTCTTCAATAGCAGCTTCTATATCATCGGATTCAGATTCCATAAAATAGTCGTGTATTTCATCTTGTTGATCTTCATCAAATATTTCATCTATCCAATAATTAATATTTAATTTTGTGCCAGAAAATACAATAGCTTCCAATTCTCTAATAAAATCAGCCATATTCATTCCTTTAGCGGAAGAAATATCGTCAAGAGGTAATTTTCTGTCGATATTTTGGATGATATAGAGTTTCAAAGAGGAGTTTAATCCTGTGGACTTGATAATCATATCTTCCATGCGCTCTATCTCATTTTCATCGACATACCGCTTTATGAGACTCACAAAATCTTTTCCATAACGCTTTGCTTTTCCTTCGCCAACGCCGTGAATATTATAAAGCTCTTCGATCGTGATTGGATATTTAAGTGCCATATCTTCTAGGGATGGATCTTGAAAAATTACAAATGGAGGGACCCCTAATTTTTTAGCATTTGATTTACGGAGATCTTTAAGCATCCGCATCAGTGCTTTATCGACTATATCTGAAGAATTATTATAATTACGATTTGATTCTAAATTATAGGTATGGTCTTCCGTCATCATAAATGACTTAGGCTCTTCTATAAATTCACGTCCTATTGGTGTGAGTTTTAAGACCCCATAGGTTTCAATATCTTTACGTAAGTACCCAGCTACGAGGGCCTGTCTAATTAGCGCCATCCAGTAAAGTAAATCATGATTGCTGCCTTTGCCAAAAAATGGTAATTCGTTGGTTCGATGCGATTTTATGAGTGCATTGTCATGACCTATTATGACATTGACAAGGTCTTTACTTTTATACTTTTCGTGGGTATGTGATACAATCTCAAGCATTAACTTGACTTCCTCTTTCGCTTCTGTTTGGGGTTTAGGGTTCCGAACATTATCATCCATATTACCCCCATCTCCTGTTTCAGTATCAAATGATTCTCCAAAATAGTGTAAAATAAATTTGCGGCGTGACATAGAAGTTTCAGCCATTGCGACAACTTCTTGCAATAAAGCAAAACCAATTTCTTGTTCAGCAACTGGTTTTCCTGACATGAACTTCTCAAGCTTTTCTATGTCTTTGTAGGCATAATATGCCAAACAATGTCCTTCGCCACCATCGCGACCCGCACGACCTGTTTCTTGATAATAACTTTCAATACTTTTTGGAATATCATGATGAATCACAAAACGCACATCGGGCTTATCAATACCCATTCCAAAAGCTATAGTTGCCACTACAATATCTGTATCTTCCATCAAAAACATGTCTTGGTGTTTTGACCGAGTTTTGGCATCTAAACCAGCGTGGTATGGCACTGCTTTGATCCCGTTTACTTGAAGTATTTGAGACAATCCTTCAACACGTTTTCTACTTAGACAATATATGATTCCTGATTTACCTTCATTTTGTTTTACAAATCGAATGATGTCATTATCAACTTGATCTGTTTTTGGGAGTATCTCGTAAAATAAGTTAGGTCTATTAAAAGACGCTTTAAAGGTTTGAGAATCTGTGGTTCCTAAATTTTTAAGAATATCTTCTTGAACCTTAGGAGTAGCAGTCGCTGTTAAGCCAATGATTGGAATATTATCCCCTATTTGAGTGATAATGTGTTTGAGATTTCTGTATTCAGGTCTAAAGTCATGTCCCCATTCACTGATACAATGGGCTTCATCAACTGCCATAAATGAAACAGTTTGATCTTTTAAGAATTCAATGTTATCAGGTTTTGAAAGCGATTCTGGAGCAACGTATAAAAGTTTGGTAACTCCGGATTCTATATCTGATTTGACTTGTTTAATTTCGGTTTTGTTTAAAGAAGAATTCAGTACATGCGCAATTCCTTCATAATTGGAAACGCCTCTTATTGCATCTACTTGGTTTTTCATAAGAGCTATAAGTGGTGAAACCACAATGGCGGTACCATCTTGCATTAACGCTGGTAATTGGTAACAAAGAGACTTACCACCTCCTGTGGGCATGATGGCGAAGGTGTTTTTTTGCTCTAAAATACTAGTAATGACTTGTTCCTGCAGTCCTTTAAATTTATCAAAACCAAAAAAGGTTTTAAGTGCTTTATGTAATTCTTTAGTCGAAATACTCATTTATGGTTAATTTCTTATCTTAATTTTAAAAAAAACAAGGGTAATTGAATCAAAAGTGGAATAAATCCAGAAACACTCCTATTTTTTTTGTTTTTTTGTATTGTGAATTAAAGGTAGATATATTTAAATAAGTACACAACCAAAATATAAAAAAATTGAGTTCAAAAAAATCTATAGTAGCGTTAGCCAAAGAAACCATTGCTATTGAAAGCTTAGCAATTTCTCAACTTTCAAATTTCATTGATGATACTTTTGCTGAAGCTGTTGAAATTATATACAATTCCACAGGTCGTGTTATAATTACAGGGATAGGGAAAAGTGCAATCATAGCAAATAAAATTGTAGCAACTTTAAATTCTACAGGAACTCCCTCTGTGTTTATGCATGCCGCAGATGCCATTCATGGCGATTTAGGACTTATCCTAAAAGATGATGTTGTGATTTGTATTTCTAAAAGTGGAAATACTCCAGAAATTAAAGTCCTTATACCCTTTTTGAAAAATGCAGGGAATACGTTGATTGCAATTACTGGAAATCAAAAATCAGTATTGGCAGAGCAAGCTGACTTTGTTTTCAATTCTTATGTTGAAAAAGAAGCTTGTCCGATTAATTTAGCGCCCACTACGAGTACCACAGCACAGTTGGTGATAGGAGATGCCTTAGCTGTTTGCTTATTAGAGCTTCGCGGTTTTACAAAAGATGATTTTGCAAAATACCACCCTGGAGGTGCCTTAGGAAAAAAACTATTCCTAAAAGTAAGTGACATCTTAATTCATAACGAAATCCCTAATGTGAACCCAGATGCAAGTATCAAAAAAGTAATCATAGAAATTTCAGAAAAACGCAAAGGAGTTACTGCGGTAACAACTGACACTAAAATTGTTGGAATTATTACGGATGGGGATTTAAGACGTATGTTATCTGAAACAGAAGACTTATCGCTACTAAAAGCGGAAGATATCATGAGTAAAAACCCAATATCCATCACAATTAATGCCATGGCAATTGATGCTATGGAGTTGATGGATACCCATAGAATCTCGCAACTCTTGGTAGAAGATCAAGGCAACTATGCAGGCGTGATTCATATACATGACCTTATAAAAGAAGGGATTATCTAAATTATGGGAACGCAAAAAGAAATGTCATTTTTAGATCATCTTGAAGAATTAAGATGGCATATTATCAGAGCCTTAGGAGCTGTCATGCTTGCGGCAACAGCAGCCTTCTTAGCGAAGGGTTTTATATTTGATATTCTAATTTTTGGCCCAACAAAAGCTGATTTTTTTACATATGAATTTCTTTGTAATGCCTCGAAATTATTAGGATTTGAAAGTTTTTGTGACACCAATTTTGATTTTGAAGTTCAAAGCCGAACCATGGCAGGCCAGTTTTCTGCACATATTTGGACCTCCATTACTTTTGGCTTGATTGTAGCTTTTCCTTATGTTCTGTATGAATTCTGGAAATTTATTAGCCCTGGACTTTATAGCAAAGAAAAAAATAGCTCAAGAGGTTTCATATTTATCTCCTCTATTTTATTTTTTATTGGGGTTTTATTTGGATACTACATTGTGTGCCCCCTTTCTATTAACTTTCTAGGCACGTATTCGGTTGCAGATCAAGTCCACAACGATTTTGATTTAAACTCTTATATAGGGCTCATACGAGCATCCACACTCGCATCTGGATTTATTTTTGAACTCCCAATTATTATTTATTTCTTGACTAAAATAGGATTGGTGACTCCTGAGTTTCTTCGTAAAAACAGAAAATACGCCCTAGTTATTGTGCTTATTTTTGCTGCTATTATTACCCCACCAGACATAGCAAGTCAAGTTATTGTTGCAATTCCCGTATTGATCTTATATCAAGTCAGCATACTGATCTCAAAACTAGTGTTACGAAACCAAAAAAGAAAAGAAAAAAATGGCAAATGAAGTAGAAGAATTTAATGCGTATCGCAAGAAAATGAACACCAAAATTCTTGCAGAAAACAATACTGTAATCAAACGCATCTTTAATTTAGATACGAATGCTTTTCAAGAAGGCGCTTTAAATACCCAAACTAAAGAACTGTTAGGCCTTGTGGCTTCAGCTGTATTACGCTGTGATGATTGTGTGCGGTACCACTTAGAAAAATGCCATGAGGAAGGGTTGAGTAGAGTACAAATTTCGGAGGCATTGAGTATTGCAACCCTTGTTGGAGGCACCATTGTCATCCCTCATTTAAGACGGGCTTATGAGTACTTGGATGTTTTAGAAGCCTAGTTAAATTTAATATAAAGTACCGAGAGTTGATGTATAGTTTGATTCATTTTACTATTTTTAAAATTCTTTAAGCAAACGAATGAAACGAGCATGCTAAAATTATTATCACTCAAGGGAATTACTAATAGCGAACACATGTGACCTTCCAAAAACAATAGATAATAACTCATGAAATTAAGAGTCGAAAATTTAATGAAGTCCTATAACGGACGAAAAGTAGTGAAGGATGTTTCACTTGAAGTAAATCAAGGTGAAATTGTTGGTTTGTTAGGACCCAATGGTGCGGGGAAAACAACTTCTTTTTATATGACTGTTGGTTTGATTAAACCCAACGGAGGTGCCATCTACTTAGATGATAAAGAAATTACTTCCTATCCGATGTACAAAAGAGCCCAGAGCGGTATTGGATACTTGGCACAAGAGGCTTCCGTTTTCCGAAAACTAAGTATTGAAGACAATATTTTGAGTGTGCTTCAAATGACAAAACTTTCTAAAAAAGAACAAGTCGATAAAATGGAATCTTTGATTGATGAGTTCAGTCTGGGTCACATTAGAACTAACAGAGGAGATTTATTGTCTGGTGGCGAACGAAGACGTACTGAAATCGCTCGTGCTTTAGCAACTGATCCCAGTTTCATATTACTAGATGAACCTTTTGCGGGGGTTGATCCTGTAGCAGTTGAAGATATTCAAAGAATTATTGCTAGATTGACTAAGAAAAATATTGGCATCTTAATAACAGATCATAATGTACAGGAAACCTTGGCCATTACAGACCGAACGTATTTAATGTTTGAAGGCAGCATTCTTAAAGCTGGAAAACCCGAAGTACTCGCCAATGATGAGATGGTTAGAAAGGTATATCTCGGTCAAAACTTTGAATTACGTAAAAAGAAATTAGAATTTTAAAAGCACTTAAGCTTTTTTTAGAAACGGTTTTATAATCAGTTTGGATAGTTTAACTACCAAAAGCGATACTATTCCTACGCAAGACCCAACTGTAAAATCCCTTAAAAAACCTGGTAAACTTTCTAAGAGATGATGAAAGGATGCAATGTTGTGAATAAAAATCCCCCCTGAAACGAGCAAAAGCGCAATTGTACCAATGACTGACAAAGACTTGATAACCACTGGTAAAGCATTCACCAGAGTTACACCTGTAAAGTAAACACTATTTTTTTGTCCATTACTCATTTGAATTAACTTCAGTCCAAAATCGTCCATACGAACAATGAGTGCCACAACTCCGTATACACCAACCGTGGCAATCATGGATATAATACTCACTACAATTATTTGAATCGTTATCGACTGATCCAGTACAGTTCCTAAAACAATGATAATTATCTCAATGGATAAGATAAAATCCGTCAGAATCGCTGATTTTACTTTCTTTTGTTCTAATGCTAAAATTTCTATTTCAGACATTGATTCAGAAGCTCCCTTAACATCCGTATGTTTGTGTGGAATAAAATATTCGAATATCTTTTCGACTCCTTCATAGGCTAAATAAAGACCTCCTAAAATTAATATAATTGTAATCACCGAGGGCAAAAAAGCACTCAGTAAAAATGCAAAAGGTAAAATAATGAGTTTATTGAAAAAAGAACCTTTTGTTATGGCCCATAACACTGGCAATTCTCTTGAAGACACAAAACCAGATGCTTTTTCTGCATTGACAGCCAAATCATCACCAAGAATTCCTGCAGTTTTTTTAGCTGAGATTTTACTCATCACAACTACATCGTCCATAAGAACTGAAATATCATCTAATAATGCAAAAAAGCCAGAAGCCATAAAAAAGAAGTTTAGTTAATAATTACTTAGAAACAATAGACAAAAGAAAATACGCTATGATAATTAGTGGGATCCCAGCAAATTGAAAAACAGCCAAAAGTACTAGGGATAAAATAATCAAAATATAACGTGTTGCATTATCTTTAAAACTCCATGTTTTAAATTTCAAGGCAATCAATTTTATGGGTGCATTTAACAAATAACAACTCACTAAGGTTAATACAATTAAAAACCATGGATTTAAAATAATTGCATTGATGGCATCGCTGTTTTGATACTCTAATATTAATGGTAAAGAAATAATCAGGAGTGTGTTTGCGGGAGTTGGCAATCCAATAAATGCATCGGATTGATTCGTAGAAATATTAAATTTTGCCAAACGGTATGCCGACGCTAATGTGACTAATAACCCAAAATACGGAAGTAAATCAGAACTCTCCCATGAAGGTTGAGGCGCTAAACCTAGTAAATAAAAAAGCACCAAACCGGGTACCAGACCACTGGTAACCATGTCAGCCAGAGAATCCAACTGAACACCAAGCTCACTTTGGACGTTTAATTTACGAGCCAGAAGCCCATCAAAAAAATCAAAGAAAATACCAAGAAACACAAACAAGGCGGTGAGCTTCATATTGCCTTCTAAAGCAAAAATCACGGCGACACACCCAGAGAATAAGTTTAATAATGTAATAAAATTAGGTATATATGATTTCACGATAAATTGTATTTAATTAGTAAAAATAATAAACTATTTTTGTTTTGAGTAAATAAACAACAATATCTAAAAAAAAATAGAGTTTACATTAGTGTTTATGAGATCATTTAAAAAAAGCCCTTGCAAGTACTAAAATTTGTCTTTATATTTTTGACACCTCTACTAATGGTGTCTCAATCTACCCGTAAATATTCAAATGAATTTTTGAATATTGGAGTGGACGCCTCCGCTTTGGGCATGAGCAATGCCGTGGTGGCATCATCAAATGACGTGAACTCTGGCTACTGGAATCCTGCAGGATTGGTACATTTAGAGGATAGCGAGATTGCTATTATGCACTCCAGTTATTTTGCCAATATTGCCAATTATAATTACATTGCTTTTGCCATGCCTTTAGATGACCGCAGTGCGGTAGGACTGTCGTTAATTCGATTTGGGGTTGATGACATTTTAGACACCACTAAACTTATAGATCAACAAGGGGTGATCAATTACGATCGGATTAATTTATTTTCTGCGGCTGACTATGCTCTAATATTCTCCTATGCTAAAAAACTCCCTATAACAGGGCTAAATTATGGCGTTAATGCAAAAGTCATTCGACGTATTATAGGCGATTTTGCCTCATCTTGGGGTTTTGGATTGGATGTCGGAATTCAGTTTGAATCTAATGACTGGAAATTTGGTTTGATGGCTAGAGACATCACTACGACATTTAATGCATGGGCAATTGATGCAGACCGATTACAAGACATCAAAGATGCCATACCGGGACAAAATCAAGAAGAACCAGAAGCTACGGAACTCACACTTCCTAAGCTGCAACTAGGAATGTCGAAACTATTCACATTCAATTATGATTACACGCTAAGAACAGAAATTGATTTGATTTGTCGATTTGAAGAAAACAATGATGTGATTTCCTCCTCTTTTGTCAGTATCAATCCCGCTCTAGGTCTCGAATTTGGATATACCGATCTAGTGTTCTTTAGAGCCGGTATTGGAAATTTTCAAAATGAATTACAACTTGACAATTCATCTCCTCTGACATTTCAACCTAATTTTGGTGTCGGATTCAAATATAATGGCATATTTTTAGATTATGCCTTTACGGATATTGGCGATCAAAGTGCCGCACTATATTCCAATGTGTTTTCTCTTAAAATTGATTTAAGCATCTTTAGATAATGAACTTTAAAAAATTAATTACCCTTTTACTATTTATAGCAAGTTTCTCTGTAAATGCCCAGCTTCAACTAACTACAGAATCCAAAGTTAGTATTCTGACCATTGGCCCTGGAACATCTTTAAATGATGCGTTTGGACACAATGCAATTCGAATCAAAGACCCTGTTTATAAATTTGATATTGTGTTTGATTATGGAAGGTATGATTTTGAAACAGAAAATTTTTATTTGAAATTTGCCCAAGGAAAACTCGATTATCAAATCAGTCAATCTAAGTTTGAAACCTTTTTTAACTATTATCAGTACAACAACCGAAGTGTTAAAGAACAAGTTTTAAACCTGAATACAGCACAAAAAACAGCCTTTTATTTACTACTGAAAGAAAATATCAAACCAGAAAACAAATCCTATCCCTATGATTTTTTCTACAACAACTGCGCTACAAAAATCAAAGATGATATTGAAAACATCCTAGATTACCAAGTTATTTACAACCCGGCTCCTACTTTTAAACAGTTTTCATTTCGAAATTTAATTCGTTCCGATCTGAATCAAAATTCTTGGGGAAGCTTTGGAATTGATATAGCATTGGGATCAAAAATAGATCAGATTGCCAGCGTTGAAGAACACATGTTTTTACCTAAATACTTACACCAACTACTTGAAAATGCACGTTTAAAAACGGATGATTCAAGATTAGTAACCGCTTCAAAAACACTCAATCCTTCAGATGCTATCGTACAAAATAATTTCTTTAGCAGTCCACTTTTCATTTTAGGAATCCTAGCACTTATCATGCTTTTAATCACTTATAAAGATTACAAAAACAACAGCCGAAGCAAATGGCTTGATATTGGTTTATTTGCCTTCACGGGCTGTATAGGCGTTTTATTATTGCTGCTCTGGTTTGCTACCGACCACCAGACAACAGCATACAACTACAACCTTTTATGGGCCTGTGCCCTCAATGTTTTATTTATTCCATCGCTATGTAAGTCAAAACTAAACAATCGCGGTCTGAGCTATTTAAAATTCCTTGTAGTACTCTTGTGTTTGATGGGACTGCATTGGATGACCGGCGTACAATCCTTTGCAATTGGATTGATTCCACTTCTAATTGCTCTTTGTGTGCGTTTTTTATTTTTAATTCATCATTTCAAGACCGCAAATCGTCTATAATTATCCTTTCTTTGCAAAAACAAAATTTTGAATTACCTTAACGTAGAAAACATATCGAAGTCGTACGGAGAACTTAATCTGTTTGAAGACCTTTCTTTTAGTATTCATAAAGATCAAAAAATAGCATTTGTTGCCAAAAATGGTACCGGAAAAACGTCTATTTTAAACATTCTTTCAGGAAAAGACAGCCCAGACACAGGGCAAATTATTTATCGAAAAGGACTCAGAACTACGTTTTTATCTCAAGAACCTACACTCGATCAAAACCTTACGATTGAGGAGACTATTTTTAACTCAGACAATCCAATTTTAAAAGTCATAAATACCTACCATGCGGCTCTAGAGAATCCAGAAGACAGCAATCTCTATCAAACTGCTTTTGATGATATGGAACGGTATCAAGCTTGGGATTTTGAAACCCAATACACCCAAATACTATTTAAGCTAAAACTTGAAAATTTAGATCAAAAAGTGAGTGCACTTTCCGGGGGACAACAAAAACGGTTAGCCCTAGCAAATACCCTGTTAAGCAAGCCTGATTTACTTATTTTAGACGAACCTACAAACCATTTAGATTTAGAAATGATAGAGTGGTTAGAATCCTTTTTTGCCAAAGAAAATATCACCCTATTTATGGTCACGCATGACCGGTATTTTTTGGAGCGTGTATGTTCAGAAATTATCGAATTGGATGAAGGCTGTATTTATAATTATAAAGGAAACTATTCTTACTATTTAGAGAAAAAAGAAGAACGTATTGAGCGTGAAGCGATTGAAACCAATAAATCCAAACAACTCTATAAAAAAGAACTCGGTTGGATGCGGCGTCAACCAAAAGCTAGAACGACCAAATCTAAATCTAGAATCGATGATTTTTATGAAATTAAAGAACGTGCTAGCAAGCGCCGAAACGATCATGAAGTTCAGTTAGAAATCAACATGGAACGTTTGGGAAGTAAGATTTTAGAAATTTATAAAGTCTGCAAAGCCTTTGACGAAAAAGTGATTTTAGATAAGTTCGAATATGTATTTCAACGCGGAGAACGCATTGGGATTATTGGGAAAAACGGCACGGGAAAGTCTACGTTTCTAAATATGATTACTGGAGGATTAAAGCCCGATAGCGGTAAAATCATCCAAGGTGAAACGATTAAATTTGGTTATTATACACAAGATGGCATCAAACCCAAGCCGATGCAAAAGGTAATTGATGTTGTTCGAGAATTTGGAGACTATATCCCTTTAATGAAAGGCAAGCAAATTAGTGCTCAACAATTACTAGAACGCTTTTTGTTTAGCCGGAAAAAACAATACGATTTTGTAGAAAAACTAAGTGGAGGCGAACGAAAACGCCTGTACTTATGTACGGTTTTGATTCAAAATCCTAACTTTCTAATTCTCGATGAGCCAACAAATGATTTGGATATTGTAACGCTAAATGTCTTAGAAAACTTCTTACTCGATTTTCCAGGGTGTTTATTGGTAGTTTCTCACGATCGTTATTTTATGGATAAAATTGTGGATCATCTTTTTGTATTTCGTGGCGAAGGTATTGTGGAAGATTTTCCTGGAAATTATTCCGATTTCAGAACCTATGAAGACAGTACTCCTGTAGCATCAGAACCTAAGAAAATAACAACTTCAAAAGCTGCTACAGAAAGTCAATCCGAAGCCAAATTAAGTTTTAACGAACAAAAAGAACTCAATAATTTGGAAAGCAAATTGAAATCGCTTGAATTTGACAAAAAAGAAATCGAAGCAAAATTTCTTGTTCCAGATATTGATATGGACACTATCGGAGCACTTTCTGAAGAATTAAAAACCTTAAACGAAGTGATTGAGGAAAAAGAAATGAGATGGCTCGAATTAAATGAAAAACTGAATTGAATCGACTGTTTGCATATTTAAAATTTTGGTGGCACTCCAAAAATGAACATGGTGTCCACTCCCCTTTTGTATTTGATTTGCTTACCAAGTGCTTTTATGACCGCTCCAACCACAGCGCCTACCAACAGCTGTCTGAAAAAAATTCAAAATCAAAATTCTTAATTCGTTTAAGTGCTTATTTTAAGTTTGAAAACTGTTTAGTTTCTGAAACCATTCAACCAAAATTTAAGGAAGCTTTAAATCTAGTACAAAACACATCTACATTTAAAACGATTAACGATTTAATCAATAATCAGCAAGAAATTTTAAAAACTCCTTGCTTAATTTATCTCGATTTAAACACAATTGAAACAACTTCTATTTCTGATTTATTTCAAATTTGCCACAAAGATTCTACAATCCTTATTCCTTCCATACGAAAAACTAAAACCCAATTCAAACACTGGAATCAATTGAAATCTCAGTCGGAAGTATCTGTATCCATTGACACTTTTTATTGGGGATTGCTGTTTTTTAGAACCGAACAACCCAAAGAACATTTCACAATAAGGCTCTAATTTCTTGCAGATTGGAATATTACTTATAACTTTATGCCTCAAAATAATGTATGAAAATCTACACAAAAACAGGAGATACTGGCACCACAGGACTTGTAGGAGGCACGCGCTTACCAAAGCATGATTTAAGAATAGATTGTTACGGTACCGTCGATGAATTGAACTCCTACCTTGGTTTGATACGTGACCAAAAAATTTCAAATGACATCAAAGCAACACTTATAGAAATACAAAATCAGTTGTTTATCATTGGTTCTCTTTTGGCAACCGACCCTGAAAAACTTAAGGACGAATCTAAAAGAAAACGTCTTGGTATCACATTAATCAAAGCTGAGGCCATTACATTCTTAGAAAGAGAAATTGATGCGATGAATCTTGAGCTGCCTCCAATGACCCATTTCATTTTGCCAGGAGGACACCAAACCGTGTCATTCTGTCATATTGCGCGTTGTATATGTCGCCGTGCAGAAAGAAACGTCTCTAAACTTAATGTAAATCACCCCACACAACCTGAAGTCCTTATTTATTTAAATCGCTTGTCGGACTTCATTTTTGTATTGGCACGGAAATTGTCTAAAGAGTTAGACGGGGAGGAAATCAAGTGGATTCCCAACAAACCTTCTTAATTTAGAAGGGATTAACACCTGTTTCTGGCTTGCTATTTTTTTAGTTAATCAGATGATTTTTAAACGTTCATAACTTTATTGATGAAATAAATGCTTTTTTACTTGAATTTTTCAACTAAAAAATTATTTTTGCAAAAATTAAATACTTCAACAAATGTATTGGACATTAGAACTTGCCTCTTACCTAAGTGATGCGCCTTGGCCAGCCACTAAAGATGAATTAATAGATTATTCTATTAGAACTGGAGCTCCACTAGAAGTTGTGGAAAACCTTCAATCTATCGAAGATGAAGGAGACTCTTATGACTCCATCCAAGAAATCTGGCCTGATTATCCATCAGATGAAGATTATCTTTGGAATGAAGATGAATATTAAAAACTCAAAAATTATTTAAAAAAGTCTCAAATGAGGCTTTTTTTTTGCTTTATTTCACAAAGAAAATAACAACAAACTGTATC
>CESU01017391.1_pt1 | contig 80287 bp, 57 predicted proteins | sample 531141 | NCBI WGS metagenome assembly CESU01 (sample SAMEA2621401, study PRJEB7988) | marine metagenome | isolation source: saline water (ENVO:00002010), including
AAGTTCGGAATTAGATAATTGTAATCCCGTGATGATCTCTTGTACTTCTTTAATTTTATCTTTCTTATCATTGATCTCGTCCGTATTAATTTGAGTTATATCTCTAATATATTTTTTCTGAGATTCTATTTTATTTTTTACAATATCCAAGTCATAGTTAAGGTCTTTTAGTTTTTCTTTTACAATGCTATTCTTTTCTTTGATAAGCATATTCATCTTTGAAAATATGTTAATATCAAGTAAGTCTTCAATCACATCTCTACGATGTTGAGCCGGTAGTTGCATGAATGGAATGAACGAGCTGCTTCCCAATACAACAATCTGATGAAAAGATTTATGGTTTAATTTAAGAAGATTTTGCTCAAGTATTTTTTGATATTCTTTCGCGTGGGATGACTGATTTAATAAAGAATCATTTCTCCATATTTCAAAGATTTGTGGCTTGATACCACGGACAACCTTATATTCGTACTTTCCTATAGTGAAATTTACCTCAACAATACAATCACGATTATTAATAGTATTCACTAATTGTGGTTTATTAATATTACGATGAGGCTTTCCAAATAGAGCAAAAGATAAAGCATCAAGCATAGTTGATTTGCCAGAGCCATTCTGACCAACAATTAATGTTGATGATATCTTATTTAAATTAATTTCAGTCCACTTATCACCAGTAGATAAGAAATTTTTCCAACGTAAGTTTTTAAATATAATCATACTATTTCAAGTGCCTGTGCTTCAGTCAAAAGTTTTCTCATATCAACCTTTATCCGATCTTTATCTAGTTCAGTGTCAACAGATTCAACATAGCTATCTAATAATGTAGAAGTATCTTCAAGTGAAATGCTTTCGTCTTCTACGTTTTCACCAATAAACTCGTCAAAGTTCTCAGCGATTTTTAGCTCATGTATCTTCCTATTCTGTATTCTATCAACAAATCGATCAAATGTAAACAGATCTTTTTTATTTTTTACGACTATTTTGACAAACTTATGATCTAAATGATCAAGATTCATATCCAAATAGTTATAGTCACTATCATCGTATATAATACGCTCGTACAATGTATGTGGGTTTCTAATAGCTTCTATTTCACGTGTGTCAGTATCAATGACGTGAAAGTATTTGTTGTCATGTGCATCATTCCAAAAGAATTCCATTTGTGAACCAAGATACATCACGTTGTCTCTCTGAGACTTCGTGTGAAAATGACCTGATAGAACCTTTTCAAAACGATTAAAAAGTGTGTGGTCCATACCGTGTTGATTGATCACACCAGCCATTAAATTAAAACCTGATAGTTCTAAGTGACCACCAAGCCAATCGGCCTTACAATTTTTTACAAAATTTATTGATTCATCATGATTTTCTTGAGTGATCCAAGGCAACATTGCTAGTTTTAATGATCCGTATTCCATTACAGTTGGCTTCATTACAATATGAATTTCGTTCATAAAGTGACCAAGTAGTTCTTTAAGAGAATTCAGATCGTTTGTATTTTTATAATATGTATCGTGATTACCTGGCATAATGTCCATAGCAATACCCAGATCTCTTAATCGATTAAGAAAATGTTTTCTATTTGAATTAAGAGCTTTAAAGTTAACAAACTTACGATGATCATAGTAGTCACCAAGGTGAACTATTTGTTTAATATTATGTTCTTCACAATATGGAAAGAATATTTTATCATAGAAGGTATTTGCATTATTTAAAAAGATGTCCGAGCTATTTCTAATACCACAATGAGTATCATTCAAGACTGCTATTTTCATTTTTTAACATTCCAATCTGATTTTTCTTCAAGAGTATATTGTACTGCTTGATAGTAATCTTTGTCTTCATCGTTCATATGTGCAGCAAATAAACTAACTTTAGCCATTTGATTTAATAGATCAGTTTTGCCTTCTATTAAATGATCCTGTCCAGGAGACTCCATAATGTCTTGAATGGCATCCATATGAAGTTTGATTCTTGCTTGAATCTGACTCATTTTAAGAAATCTTGTAAATCTGAATCAACATTTCTGGCTCTTTTCTTTGGTGTCTTATTAGCCTTAGCATAAGTTTTAAGTTCTGTATCGTACTCTTTAACTTTATTGATTCTATCTTTTAAAGTATCAACAAAGTGAGTAGCTACTTGAGTGGCCTCCTCGCTTCCAGAAGACGTAATAAATGCTTCCACACCAGACTGAAGCATATATTTTTCTTTAATTTCTTGTTGTTTCTTTTCCTTTGTGATTCTTCGGAGAAAAGCAAACCAAATAATTTGAGTAAAATATGCAAAAGCGTTTGGTTTGCCTGAACGAGTTTTGGCATCAATATTATAATTTTCTACTGCTTTTAGACAATTTTCTACTGCATCCATTACCATTTCTTCACGATATGTATATCGTATAAAATTTGATTTATGTGAAAGATTTTCAGCTATTTTTAGAAATGAAATAGCAATATCATCTGGAACAATTGGTAATGTGTTATTATTATTTTTTGCTTCAGCAACTGTTCGGACGTATTCAACAACTGATAATGAAAATTCAGCATTGTTTACATAATGAACATTTTTAGATTTACTTTTGGCCATATCTCATGTCTCCACTTTATATTGACAATTATACTATATTTTTAGTTATTTGTACACAGATATTATCTTTAATATTTTAAAAATAAACGGTGTACATACCATGCAAATCATGGTATAATAAAGAGTATTCTTTAAACAGGGGGTAGTATCCAGCTCAGTGAAGCTTATTCTTCGGTGTGTTATTAAATGATAAAGTCACAACATTTTCAACTCCACTATCTGCTTCAAACTCTAAGACATTATTTTTGTCTTCTTTTTCATTTTCTTCTTCACGCGACATCTCAATTATCCGAGAAAGAGCCACTTCGTACTGCTTCATTAACTCTGAATGTGGAGTAGCTAAAGCCATACAATGATAAGCATTAACAGTAATTACCTCATCATTTTGTTCAACATATGTCATCCAAGGCTTAAGCACATATAAAGTAGTAGTATATTCTTCTTCAGTATTCTTAGTTCTAAACTTATCAATTAATAGACAATATCTCACAATTAAATCGTCTTCGAGTTCTTCTAATATTTCGCATATAATTTCATCACCATTTACCATCTTGATCTGTTTGACATTGTCTGTAATCATTGACCTAAACCTTTATTTTGTATAACTTGAAATTGAACTGCTCTCTCTTGTAAATTTTTATTCTTTCTTCTGAATGAAGAAGTGTATAGTTTTTCTTAGATTTGTATTGTATGTCGTCAGATATGTCATATAGTTTAGTAGTTACTCCGTTGTCGCTTTTTCTGAGTCCTCGTCCGATGCTTTGAAGTACTTTAATCTGTGACTTTGAGGGGCTAGCAAAAACAATATTATGAAGATTGCGTATATTAATTCCTGTACTAAAAGTCCCCAGACTGGCCACGATAATCGCGTCTTTTTGTTTTTCTGTTATTTTCCTTATAGCCTCTCTGTCAGTGGCTTCAGTAGCACCACTAACAAAGAATACTTTTCTATTTATATCAGCCTTAGACTGTATTAATTCATATAAAATCTTACCGTGTTTTTCTACAAACTGGAACAAAACTAATGAATTGCCTTTTTGGTCGAGAGCAAGATTTCTTATAAAATGATTACGTTTCTCATTTCCGATTATAAAATTTATTTCTTGTTGATATGTAGATCCGCTTATTAATTGCCTGACGTCTTCTCCATGTTCTAGTCTTAAAATGAAGATATCAAGAGCAGCCAGGGTCTTTTTATCCTGTAATGCTTTAGTTGTGGTAACCTTCATTACCTTTCCAAACAATCCTTCGAGTACTAATTTATGTGTTTGAGTTCCATCAAGTGTTCCAGTTGTACCAAAGCGATACACTGTTGTTTTAGCCTTATTCATAATATTAGATAAAGATTTAGATTTAAATCCATGAACTTCATCACCAAATATAACACCAAATTGGCTAAACCATGTTATAGGTAGTTTGTAAATTGACTGCCACGTACTAATAAAAACGTTTTCAGATATATTCATTTTAGCTTGACCAGAAAAGATAGCATGACAATCTTCTTCAGAAAATCCACTATCATTAGATGAATAATCACCAAAGTCTGACATCATCTGTTGTACTAAAGATGTTGTAGGAACAATAACTAAAACTTTATCATCATGATTTGCCATATACCATCTCATTAAAACATAAATTATTAATGATTTTCCAGATCCAGTTGGTGATAGCAAAATTGCTCGTTTTTTCCTAATGCTTTCACAAATAGCATTAAACTGATAATCTCTTACTTCAATAGCCTTACCTTTACTATGAATATTAAGAGACTTTATAAAACTCATAATGTCTTTAGCATCAATTTTGTTAAATGATTCAGGCGGTCCAAACGGTCCATCTTCATACTCAACTGTATATCCACGCTTCTCAGCAAATTCTTTTACATAAGACAACAAACCGACTGGCAACTCATAGCTAGCAGGATTAAATAATCGTACTTTACCATCCCATACTTTATTACGAAATAGTGGCATATATTTGTATCCTGGAACAAAAAATGAAAAGAATTCACTTAGCTCCATAGCAATTCCGTTATCGCAGCCAACAAGTAACATCGCTTCGTTTTTCTTTTGTAATAAAATTCTATCCACCGGCTTGAAACATCTTCCATTTTATAATATTACTAATTGTCTGGTGCTTCCAACGTAATGTATCTACTATTTCAGTTAAGGTCTCTACAGTCGTTTTAAAATAAATTACCTTTTCTTCACTCTGCTGTATATCTATATCCGAATCATAATAGCGATTCATATCCCCTTTCATAATTTTCATTCCACGGAATGGATCAAATTCCCATCCCTTTTCAATGAGTTCATCTTCTGTCAGCTTACCATTATAGTAAAGCCATTTTTCTTTTAACAATATTTTTTGATTTAACTCAGTTTTTTTCAGCTTGAGTTTTGTAATAGACAGCATCTCAAGATATTTTGCATGAAGTTTTGCAATTTCGATCGAGCTTATATCTAAATTATTTTCATCTATTTGACAGTCTTCTTGCCATTCTTCAAGTATATTTTCAAGTGTTAACAAATCAATTCTCCATAATATAGTTGTATATATATTCTATTTTATATTAAAATATTCCGTTCTAAATGATGCATTAAAAGTAACCATACTAGGTTCTCCGGATGTAGATGCAAATGCTATATTTCCTATTCCAGTTGGAACACAATCTATATATTGAATAGTTTTCACCACCTGATTGCTACTATTTAATATCATTAAACGTATATCTGCCTCATGACTAACGAGCGGTATTGGGACTACATCAGACGATAAGTTGCTTCGATCCTCGGTTAAAAGTTTAATCCAATTATACATTTCAGTGTAAGATTTCATTTCCTCATCTACTATGATTTCCATTTGAAGTTCATCAAGCGTTAATGTATCACCCGGTAATCCCACCGATGCAATTCGTTTATATGCCATTGCAGGAGAAGTAAATACTACACCTGGATGTGAAATAGACTGAGCAAAGAACTCTATATTTGCATACTGCTTTCTATCAATAATAATTTTAAATTGATTACTTTGTAGAAAATTTATATTAGATGTTAATTTTGCCATGTTAAACTCCTTGTTACTGGTATTTATACGAAAAAAAGGGCCCTAGAAAGGACCCTCAATTATACAATAATATCGTTTACGTTCTACTGTTTGAACATAACTTTAACAACTTTACCATCAGGATCAAACATGGTGCTAACACTAGTCGTTCCACCATTACCGAAAGTTGCCTTAGATCTGCATTCCCACCAATCCTCAGCCTCTTCACGAGATTCGCAGTGTATTGCACTCCATTCCAACTGCGAATCGTTACCTTCAGATTGTGGCTTATTAAATTGTCCTCTAACTTCCCACATAATTATATCCTTTTCATTTCTTCATTTTTACTAGAGTACGAAGGTGGAGACATTGGATGTTATATCCACCAGCTAAGATTGTATCGATTTCAATCCGCTTGTCTCCCTTGTCTGTTTCCACATTAAATACTCCGTGAAAACCATCTGAGGTTTTAGAAATATTTGAGTCTTTAACTTCTGTGACACCGAATGTTTCCAGCTTTTTAGCTACTTTAGCATTTCTTGCTTCAATTGTTCTTTTGCAGTTCTTTTCAAATATCTGAGCAATTCCTGCATCATTATTTTGAATGAGTGTGTTATAGTGACCTTTACCACCGCAAATCCGAAACATTTCTTCGTAGAAACCCCAATCGTCTTTGCCCCAATTTTTGTAACCTTCATTTACTGTTGCGCCATAGTGATAACCAAGGATGTTATTCAACCGCCATTCTTTAAGAGCTACTTTCCGTCCTAAGGCCCATTCGATTTGGCCGTCAATGAATTTTTTATCAAGATCGGTAAAAACATTTTCTAGGTTTGAGATGATCTGCTTCATTTGGTAGTCTCCTTTGTTAATACCTTTATACCACAGTTCTAAGGCAATGTACACAGTTAAATGCGGTTTAAGACAAAAAAAGCATAAAAAAAGCCCCACCGAAGTGGGGCTTAGTTGGAGGGTTAATCCCTCTTTTTATATAAGATTAATCTTATGCAGCGTCAAGAATGTGATCGACGCGGAAGATTCTGTAGTACTGGTTAGTTTTTACATTAGCAAGACCGTTTGATGGAGCGGCTCCAACAAATGGGTTTGACACCATGCCATAACGAGTTTTGAACCCGATACGTGGCTGGAAGTCATTCTCGCCTACGGCGCGGACCATGGTCAGCGGTACGTATGGGCAATAGAAGATACCTGCATCATAAGCATTGGTACCTTTATAGCCAACGTTTACATAATCCACTGTTGCATATGGATCGATGTATACTTTGGTACGACCGTTAAGAACACCGGCAAAAGTATTACCAGTATCGTCGACTGTCAGGCTATCTTTCAGAGCTGGAGCATAGTCCAACATTCCAGTAGCAGACAAGCAGGAAGCAACATCAGAAGAAGTAATGATGAAGTTACCACGACCTCTACGAGTTTCTTTTGCAATTGTGTTGGCTTCACGTTCGATTTGAACCATCAGACCTTTGAACTTTTCAACACTCCAACGACCATCTGCATCATCTTTCAATGAGAAGATACCATTGACAGCTGTCTGAGAAGTAGCAGCACCAGTTTTAGCTTGGCTGTTGATAGTACGGATAACTTCACGATTGATTTCTGCGAGGATTTCAGTCGAAAGAATGTTAGCCAATTCACTTTCAGCGTCCAGACCGTGGATTGCTTTCAGATCCTGTGCGAGTTCAAGCGAATATTCTGCTTTCAATGCACGTGTTTTGGCCGATACAGTTGCTTTCTCAATGGTGAAACCCATTTCATTGAAAGCAGAGTTTGGAGAAGTACCAGTGGTTCCAAGACCTTCACCATTTGCAGTATCCATACCGCCTCTTGGTTGAGCAGATGCACGCTCATCGTCTAGGGTAGTTGCAGTACCAGCAGTACCATCAGTAGTTCCAAGACCAGAACCATCAGCATCCATAGCTGTGCCAGATGAATCACCAGAGAACTTGGTATTTGCTTCGTTAAACAGTGCTTCGTCATTAGAAATTGAACCGCCATTGAAACGTGATTTCATTGCAAAGATCAGGCCAGTTGGACCAGTCATTGGCTGAACACCACAGACGTCATATGCCATCATGTTAGGCATTGCACGACGTACGAGCGAGATAAGGATTGGATCCCATTTGTCGATCGAACCAGTATTTGCACCACCAGGCGCATCCTCTGTCAAGTAACCTTGCTGAGCAGAACGAGCTTCTTGTAAAGCTTTTTCTTGGTTTTCGAGAACAACAGCAGTTACAGAACGTCTGTAGCTATCACCGATATTTCCGGCTGATTCTTCATTCAAAACCGGTGCCCACTTTTCAGTAAGCGATTTGTATGTATTAGACATCTTTTTGTCTCCTTAGTTATTTGATCTGATTGCAGTTAGATATTGATCCATCCGTGCGCTTGTTACAACTTCTTCACCATCATCGAGCTCATTAGCTTCGGTGATTGATTGGCGAGGTGTAGAAGCTTCAACTTCTACTTGAGGTTGTTCTGAAAAGTAAGATTCTACAAGAGTATCTACTTTAGCAGAAAATGCATCGGCTGATTCAAAATCAATTGATTCTGCAAGTTTAGTTAGTTTGTCGGCTTGAGTTCCAGCAAGATCTCTTGAAGCTTCTGCAATAATTGCATGACGCTCAAGATTCTGCATTTCAGATCTCATTTCGATGATGGTAGATGTTTCCTCATTGAGTTTTTCTTCCAGAGCAATTACCTGCTCGGCAAGATCATCAACAAGATCAACTTTGGATTCTGGAACTTCGATGTAAGATTCAGTGAACAAGTCTTTCAGACTTCCCATGAATGTTTCAGCGATTTCAGTTCTAAGACCAGTTTCAACAGCCAGTCTATTTTCTTCCATCCATGTTTCAACAACGTAGTTTAGATAACCGTCGACTTTTTCGACAAGCTCTTCACGTGCTTCGACAACAGCTTCAGAGATTTCAGAGTTATATTGCTCTTCCAGCTCTTCGACTTTTTCAGCAATAAGGGTTGCAGTGACAAGTTCCATATCTGCAGCTTTTTCCATAAGTTTGGAATTAACAGCAGCTTCAAAAATTGTAGAAGCTTTACCTTTAAAGTCGTCTGAAAGAGTTGCTTCGGATTCAACCAAAGCTTCCAGATCGTCATCAAAGTTATACTCTACTAATTCTTCATCGGACTCATCTAGATCCAAGTCAGTGCCAAATGCTTCTTGATACAATGTATTAATAACATCAGCAGGCAAAGTAGCCAACTTAGTCATATTTTCCATTTTCATTGCATTCATCATGCCATATCCAGCATTTAGCTTTTGCATTGGTTCTTGACCGGAAGTATCACCATTTTTGGCTTTACTTGTTCCGGCTGCGCCTTTTTTAGCTTGGGCTTTAGGATCAGTCTTTGTCATACCATCGTCTTCGGTATGATTAGGATCTGGTGCCTTACCTTTTGTAGTTGGTGCCTTAGCCTCGTCCACAACTTCCGTTGCTTCATCGAGGTCGACATCCTGTTCGTAATTTTGATCAGTCATGTTTTGACTCCTCTATTATTTAAGCAACGAGAGGAAATTCTTAAACTCACGAGTTTGCACTTCATACAATCCCGATCGCGGAGCTTTCTTAATTTCAGTCTCAATCTTTTCAATGTCTCGAGCTTCTATCACACCATTGTTCCATATCCAGTCGACCCCCTCCATAATGCCATTAACGAAAGCTTCTGGGGCGGATGGATCTTGAACAATGTCAACCGTTGCTAACATAAAATCTTCTTTTACATAGTTGGTTCCATTACGATTCTCTAGACTTCCCATACCACGAGTTGATACACCTAGTTGAACGCCACCATCGAGTAAACCTTTAACGATCTGCCCCATTGGAGTGTCTAATATAAGTGCCTTACCCATCACGTTATTACCGGACCAATTTAGTTCGGTAATGCGATGGGATACTTTGTCTAAGTTTACAGTGGGACCATCTGGATGGTTCAATTCACCGACTGCTCTCTTAGGAATTACTTGTTCTTTGTTATACTTAGCGATTGCTTTTTCCATAATAGCTTTTGGATAAATCCTGCCATTCCGGTTTTTGCTTTCAGCTTGTGCGAAAATACCTTCAATTACATGATTTTTTCCACCGTTTTCGGTAGCTTCTGTCATATAAGATATTTCTTGATCTTGGTATTCTGCAATTAATTTCATTTTACTGGCCTTTATCTTTAATCATTTTTATGCTCTTCCATCCCACCAAGTTTTACTCATTTCACCAATATCAATATTGTTGGCTGGACTAGTGACTTTACGCACATTAGTATAAACTTTATGCCCATTTTCTTCTGTACGAACACCACCTGTTTGCTTTAACCATAATATTCTACGCGAACGCTTATTAAAAGTAGTTGTACCAGGATCTGCTGGCGCATTATTATATTGATAACCAGTGTTATTTGTCATTGTTACCCAAGCCACGTTATCTACCCTTATACTGCTTAATGAATTCTTTAGCCATTGCCATAGCTTCTTTTTCATTTGGATATGTATCGAGTTCGTCACCGTCAATTAAAGTCTTAAATTTATTATGTGCAAGTTTTTGAATAACCACATTTTTACGGTCTATCTTCAACTTCTTAACTATATTAGAAGCCTCTTGTAAATTAGCTTTTAATTCTTTAAACTTAAGCATCTACTTCCTATTCTTCTTTACCAGCATATATATTACTTGCAACACTAATTCTTTCTTGTTCAATAGTATCACTTAATCTATTATTTAATTCTGCACCAAACAAATCACCAGCCTTAGAAAAATCACCATCACCAATTGCATTGACCATATCCATCAATGGATTAACTTCCTGCTCTTGTTGTACAGGTTCATCAACAGTTATATCTTCTTCTTCGGTAGTTTCAATTTCATAATCATTTTCAATCTCGTCTTCCATTGTATTCTCCACTTATTTAGTTATATTTATACAATTAATTATTTTAAAATTTAATTATTTTTCTGCCCTTGAGGCGGTTCTGCGGCTTTTTCTGGTGCCTCAGGTTGTAGAGGCTCTTGCTGATCTGGTTGTTCATCTTCCATTTCGCGTTCTTTTTCAGCATTTTCATCATCGACTTTATCTTCTAAATCTTTTATATCTTCTTCAGATAATTTTAAAACATTCTTCATAACCCAGTCTTTTGTAAAATACTCTCCTACATATTGACTAACCATATCTAATGTTTGTACTCTTTCTTTTAAAATTTCTGACTCTTTTAATTCGACAAAGTGATTATCTCTATTATAATCAACTCGAATGTCTTTTTCCCACTTTGACCAATCAGCTTCGGTTATAACTTTTTTAAGCACTAGCTGTTTTTGTAAAATTTTAAGAAATAAATGTGAGAATCTATTACGAAGTCTATCAATAAACTTTTGAAATTTAACTTCATCTCTGCTAATTTCAGTTGATCTTCCAATACTAAAACCATTATTTTCTTGATCTAATCTTTGTAATGGAACATTTAAAGATTTATACAAACGTTTTTGAAAGTAAATGATGTCATCAATCTGTCCTAGGTTGTCACCACCTGGAAGACTTGAAATCTCAGTACTTCTATTACCTTCTCGGCGTGGTAACCAGAAATCTTCGAGCATTGACATATGTTTACGATCATCTCGTAAGTCACCTGTATTAGCATCGTATACTAATTTATTGCGATATTTAGCCATGATATTTTTCATGTACTCTTCAGCTTTGCCTTTCGGAAGGTTACCAACATCGATATAAAAAATTCTTCTTTCAGGAGCTCGAGCTAGTCTATAAATGACAAGCGAGTCTTCCATCATTCTTAATTGGTTAACTGGCTTAATAGCCTTCTGTAAATGCGAAAGAACTTTTTTTCTTGCTTCATCTAACAAACCAGAAGTCACATAACTGATAGAATCTTGAGTAAATTTTACAGCCTGTCTGTTTTGTGAAGTATGTATTGCTCCGGCACCGCCCTTACCAGGCGTTTCTTGATACACGTAATATTCTTTTACATTTTCAATTATATCAGCATTTGTTGCTGAATCTTTTTTCTTTTTAATTTCTTTTACTTTACGCATTTTTGGAGCATCAATAAATCGAATATCTTGAATACCCATTTTTTCATTACTTGGATCTACAACTAAATGGTGGTAAATTTTACCATCAATATACCATCTTCTAAAGATATCATGACCATCTTCTGCAAAATTTAACATTCTTAAAATATTAGCAAATTCTTCTGTAATCTGTTCTTTAATATTTTCACTAGCCTCAATTTCATCTAGAACTAGTGAGACTCCAGGAGATTCTTCATCTATAACAATTGATTCATTTACGATGTCTTCAATAGCAGCGTCACATTCTGGATGCATAGCTACTCCACGATATTTCATTACTAATTGGTAATTATCTTTTGCACCACTTCCATCAATATCAACATATTGACCAAAATGACCGGCACCTGATGCAGTTACATAACCTGCACCATCATCGTCCTTTGCAGTAACGACTGATTTCAGCTTTTCTTCTTTATTTTTTGATCCAGCTCTTTTTATCTCAAAACCAAAAAGCTTAAGTGAATTATCATCTGCCATAATTAATCCTTTAAATATGTTGGCGAGGGGGAAAGTGCTTCCCCCTACACCTCTTCAATTAGTACTATTTATTACTCAATTAAGTAGTAACTTTAACACCAGTTGCTTCACCACCTGAGTAGCTTTCCCAGTATTGTACCTGGAAATCAACCGAGAATTCTTCGATTGTATCGTTGCTAGAATATGCCAGCGCGATCGGTGAAACATTTGTTGGAAAACAACCTCTAAATTTGTATGCATAAAGCACTGATTCATTTTTATCTAGTTGTTCTACAGTTAAGTCAGCTTGATAATCTAATGGAGAAGTAACACCAGTATTTGCTGAATGCGCGTTCATAGCATTCATCCAGATTTCCATACTACGTCTTACTTCAAAGTTAGTATCATTGATTACATTTACTGACCATGGATCAAATGTTCTATCTCCTGCCATATGAAGGACTCTTCCTCTATATGGTACGGGAATAGAACTTACATTCGATCCGGGTAATTGTCCAGCATTACACATAAATGATGTTAGTTCAACATCACCTGTCATAATGATCGGATATGCTAAAGTAATTTTAAACAGATTCGGGCGTGCGCCTCCACCTGCTAATTTAGCTTTAAATTGGTCTACACCTAAAATTGCCATTTTATTCTCCTATCCCCTTATGTAGCCTGACCAACAACTTCTTCAAACGAAACACCCGTGCGAACTGCAACGAAGTTAAGAGTGATGAAGTTAATGGACCGTGCTGGTTTAATAAAGAGACTTGCTACAAATTGATTTGTATCAATAATCGAAGCTGGATTATTAGTTTCATCGGCTACTAGCCTGAAATCAGTAATACCTCTTCGACCCTTTATATCTCTCAAAAGTGGTTCAATAATATTTACAAACTCAGCTCTTGTAAATTCATCATTAAATTCGAATAGAATATTTTTAGCAGCTTCTGCAATGGCTCTTTCGATAACCAAGAAGAGTCTACGAACATTGATTCTATCAAATGCTGATGGTCTTGATAAGTGTGTTTTATCACCAAACAACAATATACCTTGACCTGGCATATTAGTGACTGGGTTTATGCCAGCTCTATAAAGTTGATCTCTTTGTGATTTATTCGGAGAATAAGCTAGTGCTGTCACACCAAAATACTGACCTCTTCGTGTACCAGCAGGTGATACCCAAGGAGCAAAATTATTATCAGTAGCTGCACATAGACCAGCTGTTGATGATGCGGCAGGAATATGAATATACTTATCGTTATATTTGTCATATACCTTCAAGAAGTTATTATCTACTGCTAAATATGAGCTTCGCGTAAAGCCAGCAACTCCAGTGAGAATATCTGCATTAGCTCGTGCTCTATTATTAACAACAGCAGATCTATTCGGTGAAGCAAAAACCATACAATCTTTTCTCGTTGATGCTGCAATAGTCGTTAAATGGTTAACTAATGTTGTGTGATCAGTTGATCCGTTTAAGCTGGGAGCTATAATAAAATCAATTAAGTATTCATTAACGTCTTCAACTGTATTATACCCATTCATCCAATCGCCAACTCCTAACGGGTCACCGTTCTCACCAGTAGTTAATACTACATCTAATTGCGCAGCTAGTTTCATATCTGACGTTGTTGTTGCAGCTGAACCAGCTCCAGTTCCCATACCGGCTGGCATAGTAACTAATTTGACATACTGAGATCTACTATTAATAACATCAGTTATAAAGTTATTAGTTCCGTCAGCATTTTGTGCACCTTTAGCTTGTGAAACATACGGATATGTTTCTATTACTGAACCGGCTGTTCCGGAAAGATCGCCAGTAGTATCTACAATAGCAACATGAACTTCATCGTTTTTACCGCCAATAGCCGCAGTATGTGCTGATGTACCAGGGCCAGTATCATAGTTATCTTTATATGCCCAAGCATTATAATCTGTATGATATGCTGCATTTGTTGCATCTGCATGGTTTGACCCACAGATTTCTATTCTTAATGAATTTCCAAGATCTCCTGGATATCTTGCTATAAATGTGTGTCCACTATCTGTTAGCGTGCCAAACATTTGATCGAATTCAGCATCGTTTTCGACTGTAATATCACCTCTTGTGCCGCCGCTTTGAAAAGCGTTGACACCGGTATTCGAATCCATCCCTCTAATGACATAAAGGTCATTAGAATACCTAAGATAGTATGATGCGCTGTGAAAGTCTACAGTAGTGGCGTCATTTGGTGTTCCAAATGTGGCTACTAGTGTTCCTTCATTGTTAATGAGAATCGGTTCGTTACACGGACCCCAACGAAAATCGCCAACAATTGCGCCTGTAGAAGTAGGTACATTTGGTACGCCGTTGGTTAAGTCAATTTCTCTTGTAACTACTGCCGGAGACTCTGATGGTGCATATATTGCCATGTCGTTTCCTTTTCCAATCTAATAGAAATTATAAGTTTCATAATACGGTTATGTTCAATTAGTTATATTTATATACATTTGATTTTTAAAAAATTATTACCATTCTTGAACAACCCATGGCACATCATTTGCGTCTAAATTTGTTGACCATGGTTGATCTGCAGTTGCTGGAGCAATATTATCTAAACCATCATCTACAAAACCCCAATCTAATATGTCGTTTTCAATTTCTTGCATTCTTTGTTGAAACATTAAATCACGTATACTAATATCAGTCATCTCACTAAACGCAGATGTTCCAGCAAAATATCCAAACATAATTAAATTCATAACAATATCATCATGATTCCCATCTGAAGCTTCATATGATGAGCCTCTCGCAGTAAATGTAGAAATTTCTATTATTGTATCTTCATCTACAATTTCAAGTTTATTATTTTCTAATAAATCTTTAAATGAAGAACATCCAATTCGTTTTACTTTACGAGTCATAAGAATACCAAGCGCATCTGCTTTAATGACTGACTCAACAAACATATTTTCATATTCTAAATCATGATATAAACCATTACATACAACCATTCCAGCATCGTTTGATTCTATTACAACCATCGCCTGATTGTAGGAATTCGCATACTTATATATAATATTAGGGAAGAGGAGGGGAGAGATAAGATTATTGCGATATACAGCAACCTGCTTAAACGGCTCCGCGCTAATATCGATTACACTAAAAGTACTATAGTCCTGTCCTCTTCCTTTAGCAACATCAACTAACATTACATAATTGTGATCTTTGATTGGTTGGTTATAAACTTTTACACCATCCTTTGTAATTTCTAATGGATCATGCCTTCTTAATTCAAGGAGTGTATTAGCATTAATAAGAGTATCTCCTGTACCAAAAAATGTGTTTCCAAACTCTTGATCAAATTGTACAGGCGAAGTATTAGCTACTGTAGCTTTTTTCCACTCTTCGTCCCTTCCTGGAACATCCCACCAGTCGACTCTAAATGGAATAAATTCGTTTGTTTTTTGCGTTGCACCTTCCCAGATTTTGTGAAAAACATTACCTAAACCGTTTGCTGTAGATGTAATAATAACTTTTGTATCTTTACCAGATGACACAACTGGATAAGTTGATGTATAAAACTCAGCTGCTCTTTCAACAAATGCAAACTCATCGAGATAGAGTAGGTTAACAGACATACCGCGAATAGATGATCCGGATGTCGCAGCAGCAACAATCCTTGAATTATTACTAAATTCAATAGATCCTTTATTAAGAGCTTTGCATCCAGGCTGTAAAAAGAATGGTAAGTTCTCAAGCATTAAAGTTACTCTTCCAAGCATCTCCCGGGCGGTCGCACCCTTGTTTGCCATAACAGCAATAACTTTTTCACTATTAAAAAGCGCAAACCAAAGTAGATATGCCACTGATGAAATAGATTTACCAGATTGACGGCAGGCCAAGACAATATTAAATCTATTTGTATTAAATTGATTAAACATTTTTTCTTGATAAGGATATAGATCAAATGGAACTAAACCTCTATCAAGATGAATTACTTTACAATATTTTCTTGCAAAGTATGCAGGATCTTGCATGCATTTAGCGTATTCTTTAACTTCACTATTTGTCCAATTAGTAACAACACCATCACGTTTAACACTCGGATTGCCTAAATAAGAATCATTCTTTTCCATCATCTAATCTATCTGTAATATCAATTACGTTATCATCCTTAACAGGTTTATTCATATCTTGTAACATTCTTTGCAAATCTACTGTAGATCCTACAAATAAATTATTTGTAGTTCCCTCAGGAGCTGTCACCTGAAGAACATCCTTCTTTTCAAATTCTTTCTTTTTCTTATGCAGATCCATAAGTCTATCATTTACGTCGGATACATTTTTAATCATACCAGATACAACTTCGAAAGCTCGGGGATGTTCCAAAGCTCGAGCTACTTCAATCATATCTTCGAGTGCAGCATTACCTTTTTCAATTAAATCGTAATAAGTTCTACGAGAATAATCAAAATCATCTTCTGGTAAATTGTCTGACTTTTTCCAATCACTCATTTATCTAACTCTTTTTGTTCCGCTTAACGAAGAAGCCGGTCCTGAAGGACTCGATGTAGAAGCTCTTTGTTCAATATCACGCATTGCTTTTGCCTGAGGTGATATTGTAACTCTATCAGGCAGTATCTCACGTGTTTTCTTTGTCTTATTTGGATTATGATTAGGACCATGCGGACCCATTAAAGCGCCTTTCATTGCTCCAACAAATGATTCTGAATTATATTGTTTAAATGATAACATTATGCTGAATCCTCATAATAGTCGGTGGTTGTTGTGAATCCAAAATCGCTAAATGGCGTGGCGTTTAATGGATTCGGCTGTACTGTAGATTTAACTACTAATCCGTCTGAATCACCTGACAAATAATTTGTTTTATCAAAATAAATATCAGTAATTGCTTTATTAATAATATTACCGGTCCTAAACGGACCATGAAAATTAACTTTCATTCCAAAATCTAATGTGTATATAATAGTCCGTCTTTGTTCTAATGCTCCCTCAAAATCATCTTGGAATGATACTGATTGAAGAGTTATAGCAACGTCTTCTTTAACATCTGGATGTAATTCAAATGGTTTTAGAGTTAGATTATAATGCGGATTAAAATATGGAAGAATCTGTTCGACAATTTGTAGCGCATCATCTTGTAACTTAGCATATACATTTAATTGAAAGAATATTGTATAAGGTGCTGGTGAATATATTTTAGTAGCCTGCGTATTGCTTGTGCCGTATGCTTTATTATAATTATTCGATCTCGGTAAACTTCGCTCAGTGTCATATGACAAAGAAGTAATTTCAAAGGATAAACGTGGTAGTTTAAGAGACACTTTAGTGTTGTCTATTAGTGACGGATTTTCTCTAATTCTTTCAAGATATTTCTCGCGCGGGGCGTATGCTAATGGCACCTTAACCTGATCAGTAATAGTATTGTTTTTACCTTTTCGCTGGACGTATATATTATTAAAAAGCGTTCCAAAAGTTGCTACTGATTTTCTAATTCGTTCGTGATAAAAATATTGAAACATTATAAGTCCTCTGCATCGCCAAATGGATTACCTTCAGAGAAGTCTAAGAAGTCCACAAAACCAGTTAAACCACCTGAGTCATTGGCGTCAAATACGTCGTTTTGACCAGATATATAGCCATCAGATTCCGCTACGATTGATAAAATTCTTCTTGTTCTAGCATCAATAACTTTATCTGAATCGATATCTCTACCGTAAAATGCATAATTCGGGAAGAGAAGTGCATCATTCGCCCTATCATTTACAATTATTTTATTTTGTGTGAAGCCAATGAGGCCCGATGAATTACCCTGCCCAGAAGCTATAGCGCTATCAGTGCCAATATGGGTAAGCTCAAGCATGCACGAGACGGCATTATATGAAACAACTTCTCCGGTGACTTTTGTAAAGTTACCGCCAACTGAAAGAATACTGGAGTCAAGTTGATATATTGTTTCGCCGACAAAGAAGTCTAGAACACCCTCCTCACCACCTGAATCAAATCCAGAATCAAGATTAAGTGTAATATTATATGCATCCCCTTCAATACCATCGATTGTAGCAATTCCAGTATCAAAGTCTTCACTTGAATAACGAAATAACTCACATCGCAGCGAATATGTAGGAACATTGCTTAATTGATAAAAAGGTAATTCATGCTCAACATGCATAATTTCAAACATAGAATTTGAAAGTGGCAAGTAAATTATATCACCTTCTCTTGGTCGTTCTTCAGTAACAGTATTACTATTCTGACCAATCATATGTCTCCATCTTCGCCGCGATACCACAAATGTAGCAGCGTCTCTAATCTCAACACCAAACTTTGAGAAAAGGTCACCCTCTCCATCAAATCCCTGCTGATTCTCAATATACATCTCTATTTTATAAGATGTTGAAAATCTAGAGGGCACATCTTCACCCAGGATCTTATCTTCATTGACAATCTCTCTAGGCATATAATATACATCTTGACCATAAATCTTTAAGGATTCTATGATAATGTCTTCATATAAGTTTTGTTCATTTACCGATTTATCGGCAAAATATAAATTCTTTGCCATAAATTATCCTATATAAAAATCAATCGGTAATTCAAATTCTAATCTAAGTTTTTCTTCGAGGGCTTGAATTTCAATGTTAGCATCATCAAATATTTGGCGACCATTTAACATCACCCCACCTGGTAGAGTCATTCCTTCAAACTTCATAAGGTTTGATCCCCACTGCCTTTTAATCAAAGCTGTAGTATACATTTTTAACCACATATCATTAAAAATAGATTTACTTCCAGATGTTGTTGACGGATCGACTATTGCATAACACTCAGCCACGAGGTAGTCTCCAGCTTCAATATCTTTATCATCAAAATCACCAAAAATATGTAATCTATTTTGTCTACGCTGATAAGATACCTGGGGAGTGCCATTTAGCGTCATATTAATAAGATCAAGATATTGTTTCATCTGTACAAAATAGTTTAAACCACCAGTAAAATTATTTAAATTTACCATGTCATTAAGCATCATCTGATATTTTATATCAAACATTCCTGCGCCAGTAGAAGAGCCAACTCGAATAGGAAATAAATGTGTTACATATAATACATTATCTGATACCGGAATATATTTATTTGTAACATCAGTTTCAGTAACTAAATGTTTAAAGTATGTTTTAACAGTAGCATCGGAGTGATATTCTTGATACACTTCAAGTGCTTCATCTATCCTGTCATCTAGCTGCTCATCAGCAACATTAATGTCAATTACCGGCGCGCCTAATTTACGTAAACAATATTCTTCCAGTTGCTGTCTTGTTGTAGGTGATGCCATGCTAATGCCCCGAATTTGTAATAATCTTTATTCTATTTATATATTTTTAAATAGGACTTATATTGTTTTTACGCTTAGTTTTAAACACATCAAATCCATATTTTGATGCTCCATTTGTGGATCTACCAAGAACAAAAAACTCTGTTCCATCGTTATTCCATGACATACTTTGTGCATCATAGTCCCAGTCACCAACTGTAGTATATATTTCACCAGTAGCTGTTGAACTAGCAAAAGTCGCATTGATATCAAATGATGTAATAGTGCCCTTTGCTGGACCTTTATTATTAATAGTATACAATTTATTATCGCTATCGTTTAATGCAAATCCAGTTAGTGACGATACTGAAGGATTAAAAGTTCCATTATGTACAGCTGATTCTATTTCATTAGAATCCGATAAAATAAATTTATGTATTGTGTCTGTACCACTTGTTTCTGAAATATATAATGATTTACCTTTATTTTCTATTCTAACATCCGATGGCGAACCATACGAACTAACATCAAGAAATGGTACTGTTAAACCTGAATCGTCGTATGCTCCATTTATATCAGCGCTATCATTTGCAACATTTAATAATTTTCTTTTAACTAGTTTGTTTTCTGTATAATAAAGCTGCGTATTATCAGCACTAAATGAAAATCCACTTGCAATGTTATTTTGACTAACTGTAATATTTGAGAATGTGTTTGTTAATGTTGCTGTTGATATATCAAAATTCGTAGTCATTGAATATTCATAGATATTCTGTTTATTTGAGATATACAATTTACTTCCAGTATTATTAAACACAAGATGTTTACACTCACTGGCATTAGCAACGCCTGAAAAGTCTAAGAATGCATCATAAAGACTTGCCCAAAGTTTTAACCTTCCGGAATCTGTTGGTAAACCATTTATGTCATTACTCTGAGTTGAAGTATATTGATATATCTTTAAAGTAAAATTATCTAGAATATAAAATTTAGTTCCATCGTTACTGACTCCAATGTCCCAAGCACTTCTTACTTTTGAATCAGTAACATTTAACGCATTATTAGTCTGGTCTCCTATTTCGTGATCAATGAAAGATTGGTCAGAAATATCACTAATATCATATGGATTAGGTAAATTATATTGGTAAATGCGTCCATAAGTGTAAAATTTGCCATAAATTACCCACAACTTTGTTCCATCATTTGAAAATTTAAATCCCTGAGGAAACCCTGTGTGATAATAACATTCTCTATACTGATAATACCACACATAACCGAACGTAGGATGAAATCTTGTAAATGTTTCTATATAGCCAGCCCGCCGATATAGTGGTAGAGGATTTCTTTCATAATAATGCCAATTACTCCTTGTCTTTTGAAATATATGACCTAAACCTGCATCAGCAGTTCTTGTTCCAGAATATAAAACATAAGGTATTTGAAGTGTATATTCTACAATTTTATTATAATAAAGAATATAAAATTTAGTTCCATCGTGGCTAAAAAAATTAGAATATGTAGCATCCCATACTGGAGGTCCGTATGAACTTAACCAACCAGAAGGCCGAGGATACCGCCAAGGTGGCCACCTACCTGCGTATGTATTTTCATATCCAGTTGAAGTTACCCCATGTTTTCGCATATTAAATCTAGGATCTTGAACAGAAGTTACGATTTGATCATGCTCAAAATATGGTGATTTATATTCTAGAGTTGTCAGATCATTAGGCGTAGAAAGCTCATATTGATATATCGTACTGCGATTTGGATTACTTACATATATGGTATTATCACTATCATTAATATCTATTCCAGATAAATTTATACTTGATACTGTATGACCGGCTGATACTCCTAATTGATTATGGATAACATATTCTTGGTCATGTGTTGTACCTATAGTTTTAAAATCAAATGGCTTTGTTAACGAGTATCTTTTTATAGATTTATTTGCGTTACCAACAACAAATAGCTTTGAGCCATCAGCATTTAAAGTATGACCTGTGGATGATGTATCAAAAGGTGATGTACCAGAGGTTGAAAATATCTTATTAACCTTTGGAAGACCAAGTGATAAAAGCTCTAAAGCTTTTGGTGGATTAACTTCATCTACCATTAATCCACGAAGATTATATCTTATCGTTAAATCCATCGATGATACACCTGAATATGAATCAAATGCGCCATTAAAACTATCGCCTTCAACCCCAATAAAATTTGAAAATCTAGGCATAGTGTATCCACGACCGTCAGGTACATTAACTGTCCCTTTAAACGTTATAAAGTTCTCGGCAGTTTCCATTTTAAGTTCATTTAAATCAGTTGAAAAATTTAACCCAGATGGAACTATTGTAAAACTTGGAGTAGATCCACTGACCCTAGAAACAATTGGCATTCCAAGTGATCCGTGAGTTTTTACTTTTGGCGCAACAGGATTCCAGGTAATAGTATTACCGTCTGAATCAGACGTAAGGAAATTAACCATAGGCGTAAATGGACTTTGTTCTAAATCAAATGTCGAATCATAAATCGGTTGCCAAATTCCATCAATTGCTTCGACTCCACTTGCGCCAGGATTAAAGGCTCCAACTGATTTGTATTGACCTTCTTCGTATAATGTTAATACAAAATTTTCCGAATCATAATAAATTTTATTTTCTATAGGCATTTTTAATTTCCTTGATCATCATAATTTTTCTGGAGTTAATATATTGAAAGGATCTGCAGTATATCTAGCAGAATCAATTGTAAGAGGCCTATCTTTTGTTGTTTGGAATCTTGATATATGTGGATCGCTCATTGCAGAAATGCTTAAACCAATTGGTGGATGATAATCATATACTAATGTCATATCTGGCCTATATGAATCGCTTATATGAGCGTCATCCGGACCAAATAACCATGGACCACGGTCTGGATAAATTTTATTTTTCCCAGTAAACCGAATACCTAGACTATGTGAAAAATCAGTCTCATCAGAATTAGTAGGATCAATATAAAATCTATTTTTGGCAGAATCACTTCTTATATCTATTAGTCTTTTGGGCATAGTTGTTTCATAAGACCAACTAATACTGTCACCTCTGTCATCAATGTTTCTTAAATTTATTTCATAACTTGGTCTGGTAAAATCTGAATCATTTAAAGTAGACGTAAAGTCTACAACTTGTACTGTTTGACCTCGTTTTGTAGTTTCTGTTCCTAGTGTTATATTTCCCATAGATGTATTTAATTTTGTTATTTTTAGAAAAGATTTGCCTGACAAAGGATGATCAAAAGGCGATATATCAACGGTACTTACATCATAATTAGTTATTCCAGGCATATCTGGATACGGAGCTCCAGTTGCAGTAAACAAAACATCATTAGCGCCAATTGTGCCGTAAGAATCTATTGGTGGAGTAAAGTCAGTTAAATACGTTTGCCCTCTAGTCACGACAAAGTCTCTTAAATTTAAACTTGTGTTATATTCAGGAGCAAATCTATTTTCTGTGAATTCATAATTACTTAATCTTCCCAATAATAATGAAGTATTTTTTATATCATTAAAATTTAAATCAGCATTTATTTCTTTATTTAATACACCATCAATGTATAATTTTAGTGAAGTACCGTTATATTGTATCGATTGATATTCCCATTCTGCACCATTTGGAATGGGAAATGAGTCACCCTCTAAAAGTTCATTATCAACAATAAATGCCGGGCGGATTGATGTAGCAGAAGCACGCGATGTATAAGTAAAAATATTGCCCTTAGTTATAACCGGATTAATTGATAGCTTAGTATGCGAATCATCTAAATCTGCGTTAGATATTGATACGTCATAAGCGCTATCATATCTATTGCTATCTAGAATATTAAAGTCATAAACATATGATGTAAAATCTTTACTAACATCTTTAATTAAATCATATGGTAAATCTAAATACTGGCTGCTATCTGATGTGCTCTTAAAATCAACGTCAATACCAGTCTTATTAATTCCAGTAAATGTAGGAATATAATCTACTGTGTATCCCGGCGAACCTTCATTTCCAGATAAGCCTGTAAAAATACAATTTTTAACAGAAACATTATATTGATTCAAGTTGGCTGGTACAGTAAATGGTTTGTCAAAAATACAATTTTCTATAATTAATTTTTTACCTGGATATGTATTAACGTTGTAATAAAAAATTCCTCTTTTATTAGTAAATTTAACATTTTTTATTTTATGGTTACCAAAATTTCCGTATCCGGCACTACTATTATAATTATCAAACCTCACTAATCCGTAGGTCCAGCCTTCTATAGACAGATATGCTATTTCGGCTCTTGAGTAAAATCGACGATGATCATTCCAAAATATATAATATGAACTAGAATTGGTAAGTTCTAGTTTGACGTCTCTCATGTTATTCGTAGGACCACATATTAAAATATTTTTGCCATTGAGTATGTCACGTCCATTATTATAAGACATTGTATAATTGCCAGCTGGTAATATTAAAGCATCACCGTCAGCTGTAGCATTTATTGCATCTTTAATATCAGAACCTTGACCACCAGTGTAATTTACTATAGATCCACCAGTCTCTGAAATAAATTTATTAGCATACTGTAAACCAGTTTCATCGGGGTTTGATAAATCTTTTAATTTGGCGCCAATGTGAAGATTAGCATCTTTATAATCATCAAATGCTATTGGATAAGTGTATAATGAATCTTTTAAATCCTCAGGCCAAAGAAGACTTCCTAGTTTTCCGTATCCAGCTGGCGCGCCACCGCCGGCTACAATCCGACGGTCTAAAGCAGGTACAGTTGAGAATAATCTAGAAGGATCATAATCCCAACAATCCGGACTAAAATTATAAGAAGTATACCTATTAAGCAGAAATTCTTCTTCTCCTTCAAGGCCCATATTTGCAAAATGACCATAACCTGGGCTACCTTGGACAGCTCCTAGATAATAATTATATTTTCCTTTAAAAAATAATACTTCAAAATGGGTTCCACTCGGCGGAAAATCAAATGATCGATGATATCTACCATTCCGGAAACAATAAAGCCTTTCATCAGGTTCTGAAATAAACCATTGATCACATCTGTCATAACCACCCCATGACGTATCAGCTTCATACGCTCTAAAATTATTAATTTGGTGGTTATTAATTTCTGAAGGCACTAAATCACCGGTGTACGGCGCCCAAGACCGCAAACCAGAAGTATTAATTCCTGACATTATCGGCTGAGTATGTGGATCATCTGGAAAGGCATAGGCGGGCCCGTTGTTTGATTGGCCAAATTCGCCTAGATCCGGCGTTGTGTAAAAAAATGATGTATTTGATCTAAATCCTTTTTCTGATAAATGTAAAACTACATCATTAGAATAGTTATAGTGATAATTGTTGTTCGGACCTGGTATTGGACGCTTTTTATAATCATGTTCAAAATAAAATATACGTGAACCGCCCTTACTAATAGTTACATCTGATAATGTTACATGATTACGAGACGGATAATTCTTTCTCCAATGCTTCAGCCCCACCACATGTTTAGCGGACCCGGGGGGGCCATACAGTAGCTGATAGTTTCTATTGGATCTATACGAATATGCAGCTGTTGCTCGAGTATTTCGAAAAGTCCGCATGGAAAAAGGTTGTCCATTATTTGGAGGTTCTCGTAATGTTTGACGATGATTTTTATATGCTCTATCTACACTATGATAATAGTAATACTGTAACCAGCGACGAGGTCCGGACCAAAAACTTAGTGACGGCGCAGCAGTGTGATATTTAAATTTTCCATCATTACAATCTTCAAAGGTACTGGTTGTTGCCCAAGGTGATGCTACGGATCCTTCAATATATTCAGTATGTGGTGATTCAGGAGTGACCATGGTTCTTGAATGTGTTATATTACCTGAATATGTATTAGTATAATTTAGTAATGGAATAATACCATCTCCGGCCCACTTTTTTCCAGGAAGTGGTGTGGCAATTGAAGAAGAACCAGCATAACTATCGTTTATCCATAATCTAACTTGCCCGGGATCAATTTTAACATCCCATGCAATATTATGTTTTCCAGCCGGTGGTTTTTCAACAGTTAATGAAGGCCCAACATCGCCACCTGCTTTTAAAATTAAATTATTACCTTGTGTTTTAAATTCTACTCTATTAATGCTATCACCAGCATGAAACAAATGATATGATGCAGCATCCTGTGGAAAATATGCCCAAGTTTGAAAACCAGCATCATTTCTTAAATCGGGAAGATCTGTAAACTGTAAATCTCCTTTTTTAGCCATATATTTTTCATCACGAGTATAAGAAACTTCAGTGCCAGATTTAAAAAATTTATAATCTAATCCATCATACCCTAGCGCATAATGATCCCACAAAAGTTCAGGGTTTAAAGCTTTGTTGCGCGAGGCAAGAATGTCAACGTGAGAGTGGCTAACAGCAGTTGGATCGTCAAATGATAATTTTACATTATTAACTATGATTCCAGTTCCATCAACTGTTAAAAGATCATCATGCCCTTTACTAATACTAAACATTGTATTAGTTTCATCATCCGGTGATCCTCTACTCCATCGATATTCTATTGAAAATGGACTATTAAAATTTATACTGTCAACTGCGCTGTCTGCTCTTATTCCATCATTAAAATCACCCATAAATAAGCTGGCTCTACCAGTTGATATTGGCACCCGAACGGAACCTGATATATCTAATAATGTTAATGAATTAGACTCATTAGACAGATCTACTATTGTATATTGTTCACTATCGTATAATGAGAAAATAGGAGAATTATCGCCGTTGTCCTGCCTTATCCAGAAAGAAATTGCAAATGAATCAAACGCGTCAAGACTATCTAGCGCGGTGCCGTAATCAGCATATTGGTTAGGACCAAAATTTAAAGATTGTTTGGTATTACCGAAGTCTAACTCTATAACTTCATAAACATCAAGAGAATCACGCACAATAATTTCATCACTGACATTAAAATTATTAACACCAGGAACTAAGTTATATGAATTATATATGGATATTGTCATTAATAAACCTCAATAGTATTTTCTACTATTTATACTACTTTATAAACGCATTTTATCCATTAAAATATACTATATTTCCCATTTTAATGTACCAGTTACTGTTCCTCGGTTGGCTTCAAATGCTAGTGATGTTGCGTTATGATATGCGCCGTGCCAGCCATTATTACCGATAGCCCGACCACTGCCGTTATAAGGACCCAGACGAACGCACTTATAAAGAGTATAAGCTCCAGCAGTAGTTGTTGTCCAATAAGAACCAGTTACAGTCGGTTGCCAGTCTGTTGATAGTACTCTTACAATAATTATACCATTTCCTCCAAAGGTACCAGCTTGATAGGAATCGTGCTGGTGATCATCTGTAAAAACATCGTGAGAATTCTCATATGCACCGCCACCGCCGCCGCCAGTTCCATGGTCACCATTGTGTGCGTAAGAATCGGAGCCGGCACCGCCGCCGCCAGCACCGCCTGGCGTCTCGACCGTACCATCGTTGTTCTTTGGACCGCCACCGCCGCCACCAGCGTAAGTATTTCCGTCTAACCATGTTTTGCCATCGCCGCCCCTGGCCCCAGACGAACCGTAGGTGGATGTGCCATTTCTTCCATAAGTACTTGCTCCACCCCCGCCGCCGCCGTAGTCGCCTGAACCATAGCCGCCCCGCCAGCGATATCCAGTTCCAACATCTGTAGATGAATTATAAATGTCTGTAGCAGTGACGGCCGTGTTATTGTTCGGTGATGATCCACCGTTCCGTGATCCTCCACCTGTTGAACCTCCACCAGCATAATATACGGTGCTGGTGTCTGCACTTTTATAGGTCGTACTGCCACCGCCTCCGCCGCCGGCTCTAATTCGCCAGTCAATTCCATAATAAAACTGGCTACGTGTGCCAGCACCGGCGGGATATTGCCAGTGACTCGGATCCGCACCGCCGCTGCCAGTACTTGCAATATATTCTCTATTTGCAACTAGCGTTCCAGTCCAAGTTTTATATTCCCCCGCACCGCCGCCTGCGCCGCCATATGCGCTGCCGCCACCGCCACCGCCAACTACTAGAATGTCTACTTGAGGCATATGAGCTAAAGAGAACGATACAGCCTTAGTCGCAGCATTAAGACCATCAGATGCGCTTATTGTTAACACAAAAGTCGCATCCTGGCTATCGTGTGGATTAATAGTAAATACATTATCAGCTTGAGCAATTGTTGTGCCATTAAGACTTCCTGAAGTTATTGTATAAGACCATGTCAGTGATGCTCCGTCGGGATCGGCTGAAATAGCAGTAAGAACCGTGTCGGCTCCCCCTTGACTATTTAATGTATAAGAAGAATTTATTCCAGTGATAGGTGTCGGTCCAGCATTTACCATAGTAACAGATGTAGAAGCAGTAGTAGTAAATTTTCCATCAGTTACGATAATATTTAAAGTAAATGTTCCATTACTAGGATCGGATCCAGTAGCGATTGTAAAAGTTCCATCAGTATGACTAATAGTAGCCATACTTCCTAACCCAGAAGTAGTATACGACCATGTTAGAGGCATATATTCAGAATCAACGGCTGTAGCCGTAATAATTGTTGTAGCGGTAGTTGAGTTTATACTAATAGCATCATTGACACCGCTAATAACTGGAGCAGTATTTGTTAAAGTTGCAGCGAGATACCAACCGCCATCTACATATAACCATACTTTATTTTGATTAGAAGTTCGATATAAAGTACCATTCTGAATACCACTAGTAGGTAGCGAGGCATAATCATTTACTAACGTCACCCCATTTAGAGCTGACTCATCAGCCGCGGACGTTTTTTCATCTTTTGTTTTAGCAACTTTAGAAAAATGCCCTCTTTTACCAAAAGCTTTCCCCATAAATAGTCCGCGGGATCTGCCCCTTCTAGCCATCATCTATCTCCATTTAGATTAATTATTTATTTAGTATATAGCAGTTTAATAAACTGTTTCGGTATCAGTATTGTATGTATTATCTACATTTGTAGATGGATATGATCTGCCACCGCCCCACATTATTCTGACTGCTCCAGCGCCACCATCGCCAGCCGCGGCTGGTCCAGGATAATTGTTTGCGCCCGGTCCGGCATGACCACCGCCGCCGTAAGTAGTTCCTGATCCAGAAGATCCCGCAGCACCATACGAAGTACCACTAGAACCTGCGCCATAAACACCTACACCGCCGCCACTTGATAGCCCATTACCTCCTGCACCACCACCGCCAGCACCATGATGCGAGGTCGCCGTGGTTGGTTCACCATACCCGCCTGCATCACCTCCCGTATTCCGCCCTCTGCCGCCATTACCGGAATAACCAGCAGCGCCACCACCACCATTGGGGTTCGATGTTTTGTTCCGCCATGCGCCATTACCACCATTACCGCCGCCATGAGAACTAGCCAATGCAATTGCTGCTGCTGAAATAGTATTAGATCCGCCCATAGACGTCTGACCAGCAACGGTAGAAAGATTACTGTTCATAGTAGCGCCACCACCGCCCCCACCCATTGCAGAAATATATGATGTACCATCACCGCCGGATACAGTTCCAGCCTGGCCAAACCAACTTGTTCCTCCAGGCTGTGTGCCTGTCTGATTTCCCCAAAGATTGGAATCCTTGGCGCCTCTTCTACCAACTCTTATCGAATGAGTGTCTCCGGGTGTTACTGTAAAATCATTTATCCATTTTAAACCACCGCCACCACCAGCTGTCGGAGTCCAAGACGTATTACTGCCACTTCCATATTGGGACGATCCCCGAGCGCCACCACCGCCGCCGCCAACTAATACCATAGAAATTGATGTTATGCCAGTGGGAACTGTAAATGTGAAGTCTAGAGCGGTAGATCCAGAGTTTGTATATAACACACTGCTTGGCGCAGCGGTGAATTGCAATGTAAAATCTACTACTTGAGTTGTAACACTATTGCCATCAGTTACACTAAAGGTTAAACTAAAAGTTCCCTCATTTGCAGCATCTGTTGAAGGTGTGATAGTAAATACATTTATATTTGCTCCAGAACCTTGAGATATTGTTGCGGTATCTCCTAAAGTTCCTGTGGTTACTGCATATGACCAGTTTAAAGCCGCGATTCCTTCTGGATCCGATGATTGCAACGTAAGAACTCTAGGTGTTCCATCTGTTGCGAGTTCGTATGAAGCATTGACTCCTGTAATTGTAGTTGGCGCCTGATTTGTTACAGCATCACTAAATAAATACCAATATTTTCCGTCAGACATATATGTTCTTTTAACATCTAATACAAATAATAAATCTCCGTCAAAGTACTGATGTTTAGAATCATAATCATTCCAGCTTTCAATAGAAGTCATTCCTGCAGATGCAGTTAATGCGGCAGATTTATTTAAAACTATACCAGAAGATCTTTCTGCTTTAGTTCCAACAACTGCTGAAAACTGCCCTTTGGATCCAAACGCTTTTGATATAAGTTGAGCCTTTGATAATTTTGCCACTTAATTTATTCCTTTATCAATAACTACTGCCAGAAGTAACTTCCGTAACATCATTGTCCGCATTAGTAACTCTCGTATTTGGAAATGATCTGGATTGTGTTCCACCCCATATAATTCTTACTACTCCGCCTGCACCATTGCTACCGGCGCCTGAAGTGTCATCTTCTTTACCACCGCCACCGCCACCGTGACGTCCACCTCTATTAGAACCAATTTGCCCGCCAGATCCTCCTCCTCCTCCATTGTCCCGAGCCCCACCAGCGCCAGAATTAGAGAGACCATAAACATCAGTGCCGCCACCAGAATTTTGCGCGGTGCCACCGCCGCTCATCCCACCACCACCGCCGCCACCACCGCCTGAGCCGGCAGTCCCGACGCCGCTATTGCCGACACCGCCATTGCCGCCATTTCCAGACCAACCACCGGCACCTCCACCACCACCGCCACCATTATTACGGCGAGATGCGCCACCATTACCGCCAGAACCGCCGCCATCTTTTTCAGTGCCTGTACTAGCTCCGAATGCGCCACCTGCATGTTCGCCGTAAATACCCGGGTATCCACCCCACCCTTTTAATAACATAGTATTATTATTCATATTACCAGTTGTATTTCGAGTAGCTCCACGCCCAATACCGCTGTGACCACCTCTTCCTGAAGAACTGGAACTAGTGCTTGCTCTACCGCCTGAACCTATGTAAACCCATAAAGTTTCACCTGGAGTAACATCAAAAGTTCCATAGGCCATGCCTCCGCCACCACCGCCCGCTCCTGACCAAGCTGACGTACCTGCACAATAAGCAGCGCCACCACCACCACCTATACAAACCGCTGATATACTTGTTACTCCGGCAGGAACTACCCAGGCAGTGTATGCATTATATGTATCAGTCGTTTGTGTTGAACTTTCATTCCAACGAGAATATCTAAAGCTTCCGGCTGGAACAGTATGAATTAAAGTAAAATCTGAAGTTGTAGTTACCGGAGTATTTGCACCATCGGTCACGCTAAATGTTAGCGTAAATGTTGTATCATTTGATGCGTGTGGAGTAATAGCAAATACATTATCAACATTTTGGACTATTGTTCCGTTTAATGATCCAGATGAGACAGTATATGACCAAGTTAAAGTTTGACCTTCCGGATCTGTTGATGCAGCAGTAATAGTTGTGACTGTTCCGTCATGTGCTAAATCATATGTTGAATTTATACCGGTAATAGCTGTAGGAGGGTCATTAGAAACTGTAAACGAAACTACTTTAGTCACCGGAGTATTTGAGCCATCAGTTACACTAATAGTTAATTCAAATGTTGCGAGATCAGTAGCGTGTGGAGTAAGTGTAAATACGTTATCGTTTTGAGAAACTGTAGTATTATTTAATGATCCGGATGAGACAGTATATGACCAAGTTAAAGTTTGACCTTCTGGCTCTGTTGAAACTGCAGTAATAACAGTTGCACTAGCGCCATTTGCTAATGCATATGAATCACTAACACCAGAAATTGCAGAAGGAGGATCATTTATTACATTGGCGAGTATATCCCATCGCGAGCCGTTAAAAAGATAAAGTTGTTTGGTACTTTTAACAAATGATCTTTGTCCTATAGTTTCTTTTCGTGTATTCCAATAATTCACAAAGTCCACACTTGTAGCATGAGTAGTTATTTTCATACTATCCGGTGTGTCCGAAATGGCTTCTTTCATTTCTTTATAAGTTACATCGGTATCCTCGGGTACCATAGAAGCCATAGCGCCATTTTTGCTAAAAGCTTTTGAAACCATTGCTGCTCTTGATAATGCCATATATTTACTCTATTTTTCTGTAAATAGCCAACCTTGAGCAGTATTATAATATACTAACCCAAATGCCGCTCTATCAACATCAATTGTTAAATCAGAATCAGTACCTTCAATTTTATGTCCATTTCTTCCAATCGTAATGTTATTAGTCGATGCATTACCTGTTCCATCAATAATTCTAATCTCATCTCCTAATGTTGCAGATGAAGGAAGATTTACTACTTTAACTCCCCCGCTTGTGTCTAGAATTAATCTTTGGTTAGCAACAGCTGCTAATGGAGTAGTAGTAACCTCTGACCAAACAGCAGCAGTTGCTTCAACTCTAGAATTAATATAAGCGCTATCAATAAGATCTATAACTGCTGCACTGTCTGTTCCTGTTCCACCAGATGCAGATATTCTTGATTGGATATATGCACTATCAACAACAGCTTGTATTTGATCTGATCCAAGAGTAAGTCCAGAACCAGAACCTTTGTTTTTAATAACAGTGACAGTAAGCTCATCGCTATCATACGTACTAGTGTTAAGGCTAATTACATTAGAATTTGGATTAATAGTAAAATCATCAGTTTTAGAAAGCTTGATACCGTTAAGAAACACAGTGAGATTATCTGATTCAAACGATAATAAATTAGAATAATAATCATTACCAGAGAAGTTAGTTTGGCCGGGACCAGCAATAAACTTATAATCTTGGAAATAAGCGTCTCTTACAACTAAATTAGGAGGTTGAGCAGTTCCTTGATTTAGCACATTAATAACAAAATCATCACCAGAGTCTGCTTCAAATCCGGCAGCAAGTGTTAATGTATTAGTTGCAGCATTCATAGTATAGTCATTACCACTTAGCAATCTAATACCATTGTTAAATACTTGGAAATTACTATCTTCAACTGTTAGAGTTTTTCCATTATTATCAGCACCGGTAAACACTGTTTGACCAGAATCAGCGGTATACTGATAATTTTGGAAAGTTGTTTTATTGATATAATAATTATTTGATACATTTGTTAACTGAGCTCGTGCATTAACATATGCGCTATCAATTAGCTGAACAACAGCATTCGAATCAGTAGAAGCAGGAAGAGCTCCTGAAACCCAACTACCTGAACCGTTATATAGTAAAATACTATTTGTTGCTTTTCCAGCATCGTTAACATCAGTTAAAGCACCAAGAGTAGTAACTCCGGCTGAGGATCTAGCTAAGACATATGAACTATCAATAATAGTTGTAGCATCGGCATTAGCTAATAGTGCATCACCAACCAAAACATTTTCAATAGTGTTAACAATAATTTCATCGCCAGAATCTAAGCCATATGTTGTTGTTAAAGTATTTGTAGCAGAATTTACAGTATAATCATTTAAGTTAACTAAGCGAATACCGTTATTAAATACTTGATAATTACTATCACCTAATTTAAGTATTTCGCCATTAGCATCTGTACCGGTAAACACAGTTTGACCAGAATCAGCACCAAATTTATAGTTAACATACGATGGTAAATATTGTCCAACAACTCCATTTTGTGTTATAATGCTTTGAACAAAGGCGGAATCAACACTGGCCCCACCGCCGCCGCCACCACCTGCGCCTGGAATCCATTTACTTGTCGCTGTATTATATACTAATGCTTGACCATCTGTCGGTGACGGAGCATTAACATCAGTTAGAGCATTAAGAGTAGTTGAAGATCTAGCTGATACATATGCGCTATCGATAAGCTGTACTGCCAATGATGAATCTAAACTTCCAGAACCAGAACCAGCATCAGTAATACCATAACCAGCAAGCGTAGTTGGTTTATTTGTTAATGAACCAAATGAATCTACAGCATCTGTAATACCGTAACCAGCAATTGTTGTAGATCTATCCGCTAATTTGACCCATGCACCAGCGTGAGCATAATAAGCAGCTGCAGTTCCATGCACGTGAGCAAACATACCGTGATAGGTCGCGGGCGAAGGAAGATCCGCTTCAGTTGAGTAAACGTTGGAATATAACATTTTACCAGTTGTGGTAATGTTATTACTGCCCATGTTTAGACTGTCACCAGTAATTTCTGTTCTTACTCTTGCATCAGTATAATACTTATTTACACCTTCGCTTAAATCTGTAGTTGTATTGTTTGAATCCAGTAATTTAACCCATGCACCGGCATGAGCATAGTAGGCAGCCCCAGTTCCGTGTACGTGGGCAAACATACCATGATATGTAGAAGCGCTTGGGAGATCTCCTTCAGTACCATAAACATTAGCAAATAACATTTTACCGGTTGTGGTAATGTTATTACTGCCCATGTCTAATGCACCGGTCATGGTGCCACCAGCCAATGGAAGTTTAGCAGCAATACTAGTTGTTAGAGTAGTTGAGAAATTAGCATCATCTCCTAATGCTGCAGCTAGCTCATTCAATGTGTTTAGTGTATCCGGAGCCGCATCAACAAGAGCAGCCGCTGCGCTATCAGCATAAAGTTTGACCAACGCAACATCAGGAATTGTAATCCAGTTTCCAGCATATGAATACTTTGGAACACCATTCTCGAGAACAAAATTACCTTGATAATTATTTGCATTTGGTAATGCTGCAAGATTTGGATAAGCATTATTATAAACTAATTTATCAGCAGTAATAGTATGTGGTCCAAAATTAATATCTTGTGAACCAATACGTGTATCAGTCACGCCAATATTACTTATTAGCCCAGAGATAAACGCGCTATCAGCATGGTTGTGTAATGCGATATATGCGCTATCAATAAATGACGTAATATAAGTTTCATCCGTAATGCCTTTAATATACGTTTCATCCGTAATGCCTTTAATGTAAGCTTCGCTAGCAAATCCTTTAATGTAAGTTGAATCCGTAATGCCTTTAATGTAAGCTTCGCTAGCAAATCCTTTAATATAAGCTTCGTTAGCAGTGCTTAATACATTTGATATAATAAGAGGTACAGCAACATTTGAGTCAATACCTATTACTTTTGATGCGATACCGTTAGCATCTTTAACTTCCATTCCATTAGGGCCAGCCGACAGAGTTGTACCACCAAGATTAAGACTATTACCACTTAAATAAAGATCTCTAAATCTTTTTGTTGGACTACCTAAATCGTGTACAACATCATTTAATGGAATGATGCTTGTATTAAGATTATTAAATCTACTATGAATTATATGTTCAACATATTCACTATCGGCGGCAGAAAGAATATACGCACTATCAGCAACACTTCTAACATATTCAGAATTGGCTCTCGACTGAACATATGCTGAGTCAATCATACCGCTAGCAGCATCAGAGTCAATACCTTTGAATTTTAGTGTATTACCTCCACTATCTTTCACGGAAAGACCATCAGTTGCAGTAGCACTTAATGATATAGAACCTAGATTTATAGTGCTGTTACTTAAATAAAGATCTTTAAATCTTCTTGTTGGACTACCTAAATCGTATACAAGATCATTGTCAGGAGTAATATTTTTAACAAGAAGATCATTCATACCACCAGCAAGAATATTATGAATATGTGCGCTATCGATAAAGCCTTGAACATAGGATTGAGTTACACCGCCACCTATATCAGATTTAATCCAAGTAGCATCGGCAGCGCTATGAATATAATCGCTATCTACAACAGATTTTAAGAATTCAAGATCAATAATACTTTCGACCCAATCTGAATCGTATATATCTGCAATATCAACACCGTCAATATATAGTCCGCTATCAGCATTTATTTTACCACGAACATCAAAGTCAAAATCAGCGGTAGCTTTCTTAATAGCAATATTTTTAGTTTTCTCGTATGTTACATAGGAAATTTTCTCATTAAATAGTTTGTCTGTCGTGAGTCTTTCACCATCAACTTCAATATAACCGTTGAATATTTGCAGCGCAGGCTCAGTTGATGTGGCTGAAGGTCCGGCAATAACTACTCTACCAGCAACACCAAGACCAGCACCTGATGTTGTGAGATTTTTATTCATAATATCTAGCATGTCTTCGCCAGCAGTCATAGCTACAGTGCTACCATTCACGTTATTAATGGCTTTACCAATACCAGTTCTTGTGCCATAGAATTGTTGATTTACAGCTACTGGATTATTAAATTGTGCATTACCAGCTCTTGTTCCGAATGAATATCTGCTTTGACCTATTCCTACAGGATTTTCAACTCTAAACGCAATATAAGCTTCACTAACAGCACTATCTAATTTACCATCAATATAATCACTATCTGGCCATACATGATATACAAGATCATTAATGTAAATTTCATCAATTAAACTTTGTACAGCAATTGAATCATATCCATCGCCTTTAGCACCAAATTTTTGACGCTGTTGTACGTATGCAGAATCAAAGAAAAGCTCAGCAGAATCCGGAGCGATGACATATTGTATTTCATTAGTAAAATGATTTAAATATATCGTACTATCATATCCGCCAGATGGAATAACTACATCGCCATTCCAAAACAAACTACCAAAGTTAATAGAACCATTAACATCTAAATTATATTGAGGTGCATTATTAGCAATTTGAATACCAACATTACCTTGACCATTAAAATTCAGATGAGTATTATTATGGTGGAAGAATTGATCTGAAGTCTGTGTTGTCCTTAGATATTCTTTATTAATTATATTTTTTACATAAGGTGCATTAGCAACATGTTTAATCCAGACCGAATCAGCAGCAAATAATTGAACATAATCAACTATTCTTTCCCCTTGGATATATAACTCGTTCTTAAATCCGTTAATACCAGTTCCAGTAATATTAACCGGACCATTAACTTCTAACGCATATGGAGTACCAACTTGTACATTAGGTTTTAATAGATTTTTGTTCGCATGGCCGAAGCCTCCGTCGTTATTTGTAGGAACATTATTTTTCTCATCAAAAGCAGTAACACTTAATGTTGTTTGACCACCTTGAACACTAAACACGCCTGTCTCGGTAGCTGTATTTGCAGTCGTACCAAGACCAATTGCGACACTATTTAAATTAACGTTTCCAACCGATCCGATTGTAATATTTGAACCAAGTGCTAAGTTATTAGTGCCGTATGCTGTAAGCGATCTACCAAGAGCAATACCATTTTCATCAGCTATAGCATCGCGTCCAAAAGCAATACCAGAGTTTGTTACGGTATTATTATAACCAAACGCAATACCTTCTGAATTTGCAGTATTATTTCTACCATATGCCATAGACATTGTAGCACTAGCCATCGCGTTGTTTATGTTGTTATTAAAACCAAACGCAATACCTTCGCGAGTTACAGTATTTTGAATACCATATGACTGACCTTCATGACTAACATTACTAGTTTTACCATAAACCATACCACCGCCAGTGGAAATCGTACTAGTTATACCGAAGATATATGATTTAGCAAGATTTGATTGAGCGCCAGAGTTACTACCAGTGTTATTATTACCAAAGATATTAACTCGCGTATTATTAGTATTTAATTTACCTATTATATTAGATGAAAAATTACCAGTGTTATATGAGCCAATAGTTATTTCCCAATCACCGTTGCCAGAGGCTGGAGCTGAAACATTACCAACTCCCATAACCAATTGAGATTTAGTAGAACGGTTTGATCTACCAATAGCAATACCTTCTCTACTTACAACGTTCTGAATACCAAGAGCAATACCGCGGGTACCGTTACCAGAAATAATATTAGAAGATCCAACAGCAACAGATTCTTTATTACCTGATATTAAATTTTTCGAACCGATGTTTATTGAGTTTGTACTATTACCTGTTACGGTTGTCCTAAAGCCAACCGCCACAATATTCTGTTTAGTCCCACCAGGAGAGCCAGCTACGGTTCCGGTACCAAGTGATACTGAATTAGTTCCGCTAGCTGTTGCGCCACTACCTATTGCTAAGCTTGATCTAGTAGCAGAGGAATTGATACCAATTACCATACCTTTACTAGATGTTGTAATATCTCTACCAATAGCAAATCCGCTACCGCTTCCGGATTGTGAAACGTTTTTACCAATTGCAACGCCGCCATAAGAAGCATAGTTACCGCTACCAATAGCTACTGAATTAGACCCGCTGCCGCTTGCTGATGAATTTAAACCAATTGCAACACCAGTTCTTGCCGTAACATTGCTACCAATTCCAACTCTTACGCCCGAGTTACCAGAAACATTGACAAGATAGCCCATTGCTACCGCACCATTACCGTTACCAGACATATTGTTACTTACGCCAAGCGCAACACTATTTCTCATATTTCCAGCAACGCTTGTGCTCTGACCAACAACCACACTTCCCCTCGCGTTACTGCTAACTGAAGAGCTTTTACCAATTACTAAGGCGTTGCTGGCATTAGTTGAGATTGTAGAGCTAATGCCAATTGCGATACTATTGGTTGCATTGCCACTAACTGAAGTAGATGTTCCAAGGGCAAATCCATAATTAGCGGTTACAGAAGTATTTCTACCAATCGATACCGCTTCTATTCCCTTAGTTCCAGTAACACTAGCACCATAGCCAATAGAAAGGGCCTTGGCCGAAGCTGCTACAGTATTTCTACCAATCGATACCGCATGAGATGCCGAAGTTGCACCTGAAAGACTTGCAGTTCCTGAATTATTATAACCAATTGCAAGACCATAGCTTGCACCCGTGCTATTAACACCACGTCCAATTAATACTGTATTATTGGCATTGTCTCCTGATGTCGTTAAGCCGCGGCCAATAGCAACAGTTTCTTTATTTTTGCCATATATTTGAATAGCTTCACCAATAGCTAATATATTTTCATAGCTACCAGAAGTATCGGTAAGTTGAGGTAAACTAATTCCTTTACCAATTGAAATATTCCCAGCATTTCTTGATTGTAACTGCGTACCAATTGATAGCATACCAATATCAGTATATTGAGTATCTGCGTGGTGAGTAATATGACTACCTAATGCAATACTTGCACTATGCGGTGATTTAATAGTATGACCAAATGCAACAGCTTCTGCTGTTTCTAATTCAACTGGAGTCGCTAGTGGATCACCAGCAGTGACACCAGCAATAACATCATAACCAACTGCGGTTGAGAAAGCTGACGCTTTAGTATTATTACCGATACCGATAGACGCATAACCAACACTACTATCTTCCCAATCGTTTTGCCTTCCTGAAATAGTACCAACGTTTAAACCACCAACTCTAAATGCTCCACGTTTTGGAATCCACATCATACGTGGTTTTGTACCAAAGTTTGGAACTTGGCCTGGTGTCCGGTGTACTTCACTTGCCGAAGCATCTATACCAGAAGATAAGAATACTGCATTACCTGAATCAACAATGAATTTAGTAGCTAAATCACCAATAAGAAGTGCATCTTTTTGACCAACGATTACCGCACCGTATTCATCATAATATATTTTCTTTTGAACTCCGCCAACACCATCATCAACATTCAAAATATTCCATGGAGTTTCTAGACGTACACCAATATAGTCAGAATCAATAATTCGAACAATATGTGAATCTAGACCAATTTGAGCAATCTTGTCAGTACCATCAGCATTCTTTAATTTGATAAGATTACCAATTCCATCAGACTCAATTTGTTGAATTACCCCATCGACTCTGTCAATGAATAATTTTTGATATCTAGTAAATTTTTGATTAGCTGGATAATTATTAAAAACACCAGTATCTCTTGTTCGAACAGCTCCAGTTATTGATTTTGGAGTTGTATAATTTCCATCAGAATCATATTTGTAGAAGTAAATAGGAGTGCTAGTGAACATTCTATGAGCTGAGTCAAGATAGAGATTTTGACTTATTTTTAAATCTTCTTTTACTATTACATCGCCATGAACTGTAAAATCAGTATCTGTAGATAATGACATTCCGGTTGGAACAGTAGCTATCGTATTAATGATATGCGAATCTATAGAACTTCTATATACGTCAGTAGTAGATATTCTAGGATCAGGTCCATTACCATTTGTTGCATCAATATCGTAACCACCACCGGAGTTTTTAGGAGTAAATGTTCCACTGTAACTACCAGCTGATTCATCCCATCCCAGCAAGTTTCCAATACCATCACTCTCAGCTTTAAAGTACGGTGCGCTGTGAACAGACGGACCGATGAAAATTGTATCATTTTCGCCAATAGTTAAATCACGACTTGCTATTTGATTAACGATATGGGAGTCCATACTTGTTTCACGTAGGGTCGCTTCATGAGTATGTAAAATATGACCAAAGTTATCAGATTCTGCAACTGTAGTATAAAGCAGATTACCTGAAGCATCAGTCGCTTGTGATTTACCGTTATATCTGGCATGAACCAAGCTACCAGATATTAAACTGCCAGCACCATCGGATTCGAGAAGAGGCTCAAATAGTGTAGTTGTTGTAACACCAGCTGGTGTTTTTGCACCAAAGAAGAATGTTTTTGTTGAATCAACATGAACATCAGCATTGTATTGAAGTCTTTGACCTTGCTCAAATGTCATTCCGCCTTTAACAATAAAGCTATCATGCGTAGTAAACTTAGCTCCCGTGTGTGGGTAGCCCGGACGTGCAGCCATGGCCATGGCTTTATTACCAAGTGTGATGTTTCCGTAAATATTAGTTACACCAAATAGTTCAGTTTGACTTGTGAGTTTATTAGTACGATCTTCAATAACAATCACATCATCTAACTTGATAATTGCATCATCAACAGATTCGCCTGTACCTACACCACCTGGGAATATTCCAGGATGTAAAATCGTATCAGTGAAAACTCTTACTTGATATGAATCAGTAATTTCAAAGTCAATACCTTTTCTTAACTGACCTTTAAAAGTTGTGCCGTCTTCCTTATATACTTTTATAATTGGATCAGTAACACCATGGACAGCAAGGCCGGATTGAACGCTTAAGCTATCACCAGTGTCATCAAAGTAATTTGAATCTTTCGATATTATTGATCCGCCGGCTGGGGCAGTGATAAATTTACCTATGATAAGAGAATTTTTAGAATTGTCATCAAGCCCAGTGTGCATTTCTCTTGCAACTAAACTTAAATCGGTTGCTAATAACGAGGCTTCTTTAACATAGACTTTTTTCAATCTATTAGGATCAATCATAAACGGATCGTATTTAGCTTGGCCATAACCATATATCGCCGAATCAAATAATGCTCTATTTCCAAGAGAATCGTAATCTACTCCGCGAACTAGATTTGAACTTGTTCCATCAGCGATTGTTCTTCTAACAATAGTTCTGCCAAAATTAATAGAATCACTAAATGACATTACTACATGACTGTCACTAGGCGATCCATCTAAATTAAATCCATCAGCAATATTAGCATTATTTAAAGATACTGTTTGCTTAACATTCCAATATTGGCTATCCATAGTATATGTGTATGAACCATTTGGAATGTTATCGTGACCAAGAACTAATACACCTTGACGCAGATGGGTACTGTCACCAACATAAAGGCCTCTAGTGCCAATAAGTTTGCTTTCGTTTACACTAGAATCGCGAATACCAGTGAAATTACCAACTTTTAAGTTGTTCTTTGCCCAAATAAAATCACCATGTGCTTCTAAAGATTTAGAAAGTTTACCATCGCCCACGATGTCTAAATTATGAGTAGCGGTTTGGCCAGTTTGGTTAAGAGCGAGTTTTACATTTCCATCATAACGAGAGCCTTTTGCTCCATATCCACCATTGTGTGGTACGCCAATATAAATGGCATTAAAGCTATCGTGCTTCCAATAATAATCAGAATCCCAAATACTAATGACAAAAGCTGAATCGATATTAGACCGAATCCATGCTCTATCAGCAGCGCTTTTAATGTGGTCAGAATCTGCAATACCTTTAATGTGACCAGAATCTACAATACTTAAAATGTATGGTCTGTCAATATAATTATCTTGAGTCATCCAGCCTTTAGTAGGCCATCCAACACCATTTGCCATAATTGGTGGCTTAGTATTATTAGCCATATAAAATGCATTTGTACGAACGTTAAGACGTCCTTGCATGTCTAGGCCAATAGAATCTCCACTTGTTCCGCCGTTGTGAATATCACCTTTGTTAAATGCACCTGATAGCTGATATTCTGTAGTTTGGAAAGTATTTGGATAAATATTTCCATCTTGCATCGTTTTATATTGACCAGTCCAAGTCGCATCGTTTGATAAGCCTATGGCAACAGCTTTCGGTTTATCATTTGGATTATAAACTAATGCATCAGGCATTACTACCCAGTTATTTTCAGAGTCAACACGCATCTGAACATAATCAGTATCGAACATACTTGTGACAGCAGTAAAAATTTTACTTCCAGGTCTAAGAACATAACTATCAAATGACATGTCACCAATGTAGAAACTATCTTCATAAGAATTATCTAACCAACGGACTGATCCTCCGATTGTAAGATTGTTAACAATGCTAACGCTTCCTCCTACAGATATACTATCAGATACAGTTAATTTACCAGCAATGTTAACACTATCACCAAACGTGCCAGTTCCAGATGTTGTTAGATTTACAACTCCGGAGAGGTCGCCGGCCATAGTAATACTATCAGTAAATAGCGCAAATGTTCCACCAGTAAATGGTCCATCAACTGTAAGACGACCACTGACATTAACACTGTCACCAAATGTGGCAAAAGATGCTATGTTTAAATGGCCACCACCATCAATATATCCGGTTGAAACATCTAGATTGCCAGAGATGATAGCATCTTTTGCAACACTAAGGGAATCTTGGAAAGTCACAGTTCCTTTTACAATTAAATCGCTATCAATAATTACTGAATTTGAAAAACGTGTAGGAGCTGTTGTTGTAACAGGTGCTGGCTGTAAAGAAATATAAGAGCCAAACGGTAGCGCCGGGGTTGGTGATGCATCGGGCAGACCCCATTGAGATATGTCATAATAATTAGGATCACCAATCGTGCCACTTAATGTTTTGATTTCTGTATTTTTCTGTCTTGAAGCTCCACTCAATGTGCTTACATTTAAAGTATTATCGAAGTTTCTTAGCGAGAAGCTATCACCTAGACCACCAACAACATTTGTAACAGTATAAACTGAATCGTTTAAGAATTGGCCTATTCCAGTAACTGAAGGCAGTGAAAATCTAATTGTTGTACCGTCTGTTAGTAATCCATTTGTATTTTGTACGACTAAAATTGCTGGATTAGTTTGCTCAATTTCTGTAACAGTACTTAGTGGCAGTACAACAGGTTGAGGAATTAATACAACATCTTCCCCATCCGGGTCGATGTTCATTATGTAATCACGGATAGGCTGATCGTTAATATAGAGTTGAGCGTCAAAACTGTCAGCAGCGCGAGTAATAGGATTTCCGTCTCCGTCTACGTCTTCAACGCGCAAACCAGTCTTATGTCCAAAATAAATATTTCCACCTGATACATCCATTGCACCACGAGCAACAGTTTTACCAATAGCGACTTTTGTATTATTATTTTTGCCAACATTACTTGTGCTAGATGGCGCAGATAGAATAATAGTATTAGTGGTATTAGCATCAAGTTTTGTGTTTTTACCAATAAGAAATACTGATTGTGCGTTAGTAGTCGATATAATATTACCGTGGCCTAAAATGTAGTTATCTGTTACAGCATGGCCAGCTGAGTCTACGACATTGTTGCGACCTATAAAGAAGTTTTTACTTCTGGTACCACTAGTAGGAGTACCAAACACCGCGCTCGTAGCCGCAGAAGAATCAGTGTTGCCATGGCCAATAAACACTGACTGAGTGCCTCTTATATAGTTATTACCAGTAGCAGTTGCTATTGAAATACTATTATTACCATGTACTTTCGAACTTCCGCCACCAATTACCATTGAGCCACTACCGTTCGCTTCACCGCCAGTGGCGCCAAGCATCGTAGAATTGTTTCCACGAATAGTACCTTTACCAATTAGTAAACTGCTGTTACCTTTTACAACAGCAGTACTAGTATTGCCATATCCAAGTATAAACGAATTATTACCATCGATTCTACCATTACCAATTATTGCAGCATTATTACCTTCTACGATACCATGGCCAATTATTGCAGAAGATTGTCCTGATATTCTAGTAGATGAATTGCCGTTTATAATTGTTGAATAATCTGACGCACTATCTATTGTTGAAGATACTGAGTTTAAAATCATAGAGTATGTAGGAGTAGATGATGTACCTGAAGATTTAGATCCGCCAATTGTAGAACCTTGGCCACCAAGAATTACAGATTTATCACCATAAATATTTGCACTACTAGCACTTATAATTATAGATTTTTCAGCATCGCTATCAATTTTTGATGTTTCTGAGTTTAAAATAGCAGACTTTGATCCGCCAATTTCAGCATTAGAACCACCAATAATAAATGACCGTAAACCAGAATTAGTGCCTGGTTTACCACCTACACCACCTACTTTACTTGATGTCGAAGAAATAATTGTACCGAAATGGTCAGCAGTCATACTAGTGGCTATGATACTCGCTTCTTTACCGCCTAAAGCAACACCATAATTTGAGTGTACTTTATGATAATAACCAATAGAAATAGATCCTTCACCAATTGAGTCTTGATCTTGATCTGTAACTTTAACCCTACCAGCTCTTAAGATTCCTGCTGGAGGATAATATGCAAATACGCTTGGATTATTTGCTGCAATACTTGCAAAAGTAGATTCGCCACCAGCTGAATCAAACATCTCTATAGTTGCAGGACCGGCTTCAGTATTTCTATTAGTGGATGGATCTCTCCATGCACCATCCCATCCGCCGTGGATCATAAATCCACCTTTATGGCTATTACCATAATCGGTTACAATTTCAGTAGATGAGTATGGTACTGGTACATTAATACCTAATTCTTTTGATCCGTCAGCTGGTACTTGAGTAAATGTTACTGAAAAACCATCATCTGTCCATGGGTTATCAGCAGCAGCAGCGGCACCAGCTCTTTTTAACAACGCTCCGGTATAAATTACGTCTCCATCGACATAAAGGTTGCCTGTACCTGATGCCAAACCGATAGTTGACATATCTGATTCAGAACCAATACTTACATTACCATTTTGAATAGAGAAGAAGTTAGCATCTCTAATTTCAGCAAATTCTGCTGGATTACCATTTAAGTTCATGCCTGCCGAATAATCAGCAGCAGCTGTAATAGTAACGCCACGGCCAAATGCCATAGAGCCTTCACCCGCAACTGTATTCTGTCTGCCAAATACTATAGTGTCATCAGCTGAAACTGTATTGTCATGACCAAATGTTAATGTTCTATTAGTTAAGGCATCAACAACCGTATTACCTTCACCAATTGTAAAGTTAAAGCTACCCGCAACAGTATTGTTTTCTCCAAATGTATAATTTGCAGTAGCATTTGTTCCAACAACACCAATCTTATTACTTCCAGCCACTCCATTATCGAATGATCCGCCGATTGTAACATTACCATCACCAAATATTTTATTATTTGCGCCTAATATAACATTTGCGCCTACTACACTAGATACGCTATTATCAATACCGATAGCTACATTCTGATAATGTGATTGACTAGATGACCATGAAGCAGTAGTAGCAAGAGTATTTGAGCGACCAATTGCTATAGCATTTTCTAGATCGCCTGTTATATTATTATTAAATCCAATCGCTGCTCCAGCAAATTGTGTTTCAGGCGTACTTATACCATTAGTATTAACTGAGCTGAGACCACCTAAAACAATACCATTCGCCGCTCCGGAAGACACAAGAGGTTTTTGACCCATAGCAATAGAATAATTAGATAGTGCTTTAGCTGAATCACCTGCAGCAAAGGAATAGTCACCAAACGCTCTAGATGAGAATCCAAACGCATTTGAATACAATCCCATATTATTAACATGGACATCTTCATAGTCAAAATATCCAGCTCTAAATCTTGCTGCATTACCGTCGAATAGTAAGCGAGCTTTATTACTATCATCAATATCTTGTCCAAAAGCAGCCATAGTTGCAGTAGCTTGAAGATTAGATGGAAAAAGTTTTCTAGAAGCAGCTGTAGTCGGATCAAATTTAGCAGATACTTGAAATGATTTACTAGTAATATCAAAACCAAGTTTAGGCTCTGCTATGCCATATGCAAGCCTGTTTCCTAATCCTAAAGGATTAGTGCCGGTTTGAGCCGCAACAGCAGGGTCAGGACGATAAGCCACATCACCAATAGTGTTTCCTGGAACCGGTTTAAATAAACCACCACCGATATATTCTGAATTATCTTGAAATAAACCTCCAACAAAGTTAATCGATCCATCTTTTCTAAGTTCGATTAACGAACTATCCAATGATCCTAGAATTCTAATCATACCAAGCGAGTCACCAGTTAGGCTTAATGTCGCTGCAGATTCAACACTCATATCTGTTTTAAATACGTTTTGCTGTAATGTAGAGAAAAGGCCGCTATCTCTAATTTCTAAACCATAAAAATCTAATTCTCTTTGTCCCATCGATGGCATATCAGGATACGTAAATATAACATGTCCATCAAATGACCCAGGAATAGCAGTCGGCTTGCCGTCTTCACCAAATTTAAAGGTAGTTCCTCTTACAGTACCATCAGCACCGATAAATGTATTATAATAACCAGAATCTCTTAATCTCTGACGACCAAGGAAAAGACCTTCTTTTTTATCATGGACAAAATACTTATTATTATCCATATCATTGACTAAATCAGATTCAGCATATAAGAAGTTATCAACGCCTCTTACAACATCAATACTATCAGAAAATAATACTCTTTGCGGTTGAGCCGATCGTAGTACAAGATTTTGAGTTGATGCAGTACCAACAGTTTCTGTATTTTGATTATGTTGAGTGTTAGTAACTAGATGTTCAATTCTTGCGCTATCAGACATGAACTGACTAATAATGCCTCTAGCATAACCTACATAGTCACCAGTGAGATTTTGAATATCTCCGCTATCAGTGGCATCAATAGTCGATGTTACTATACCAGGATTAACATTCCATTTATTTGTTGTAGCATTCCATTTAAGATGGGCACGGTCGTAAAAACTGTCACCAAATACCGATAAGCCGGCACCATCTGCTGCAGCACTATCAACAGCTTCATCAGCGACTGTAATATTAATATCGTTTGTCGATACGGTTGTTGAGTTAACAATAGTTTGTGTACCATCAACCTGTAAATCACCTTTAATTAAAACGCGGCCTGTATTATCACCGACACCTGAAGGATCAATAACAATTTGATCTGGTCCAGTAATAAGAGGTTGATAAGATGTATCGATATGAGCGTATGTAAGTCTTGCGCTGTCAGCTGAAAATTGACTTATTATGCCAGAGTCAAAAGTAATACTTCTTCCAGAAAGAGTTAGGATATGGGCTGAGTCAATATCGGCATATGCAATTGCTGCACTATCAGACATAAATTTACTAATTGTACCGGAGTCGGCTACTAAATTACCAAATGCTTGATAGTCTATTTTTCTATTTGAATCTAGTAGTACATATTGATTGGCTACTGAAATACCAGGAACACCAGTTCCAAGGAGGTTAGTATAATATTCACCACCAATTGTAACAATTTGTGTAGCTATATTAGGAACTACATTACTATCAACAGCCGGACCAATGCCGATATAAAGTTTAGCAGTACCTGGAGAATTTGCACTATCAGCGTATGAATACGCCATTTCACCTATCGCTAAACTTGTCGGTATGGTCTGTGTAGCTGATCTTTTAATCTGGATTATAGATGCCATGAAATAAACAACCTATCTTATTCTATACTTTAATGTTAAATCTATTTATAATGATTAGAAGCCTTCTCCGGCATCTATATTCACGTTCTCTAATCTATTTGAGTTTCTCCATTTGAGCGTGGATTGGTCGAAGTATAAAACAGCACCATCACCTACATTCTCAACAAGAGCAATATCGGTAGTATCTTTCAGAGAGTTTCTGACTTTAATTTCTTTGATTGAAGGAAGAGGAGTGCCAATTTTAATGTTTTTGACTATCGTACGGTCAGTAGTAACTTTTATATTTTGGTATGTCATAGTTTTTCCTATCTAGTGACCGAGGGTACTAATGTCAAATTTCCTTGTAAAATGCGTTCTACTGTTATAAGGCCATCGCTATCGGTAGATGCTATCTCAACATCATACACAAATCGACCGGCGCGCATTGCATCGGTTTGTACATTAGTTAAAGATAGCTCTAAAATATTTTCTTTATTTTGTGGATTGTATGCGGTGCATCCAAATAGAACTGCAGAATCTGATGAGTTATAACTTTTTTTAATCTTGCCGGTCATGTCATAATTATTATGAAAGCTTCCTAAATCTGAATCCCAGTTAAGTAAAGTTTTTCTTGATCCGTCTGGATTGAATAGTTCTAACTGAATTACAACATCAGTTCCTTGATCGATTTCTATATCTTCGTAATGCGCCATTTCCCAATCCCTTAAACCATATCTTGTTAGCTATATTTATAAATAAAAACATAGTATTGCTATTTATACTGTTTACAATTATAGAAAAGTGTGGTATAATAAAGAGTATTCTTTAATGGAGAGGGATAGCACCTAATCATTACTAAGAAACATATCAACTGGAATAGCTAGTCTAATACCGCCTTGATAGGTTTTCACTAAATGATAAACATATCCTGGCATAATTATTACATCACCAGTTTTAGGCGCATATTCAATAGGGTTAAACATTTCAGCAGTTTTACCGAAATAACCTCTGTTAGCATTTGCTCTTGGATCGTATGCTACTAGTTCTCCACCCTTATCTACATCATCAGCAATTACATAAAACACCGCAGCAAATTGAGCTCCTGAATGATTATGAATATTCATAGAATATCCTTTTTGAGATCCAGTTAACCATGAACTAAAACCATGAGATATATCATTTAGATTACTATTAAATACTTCTTTAAAAAATTCCGAATATTTTTCTATAGCTAAATCTTTTAACAAAGGAATTCTATCTGTGAGTGAGCCACTATCAAATTCAGCTTGCGGTTTCATAATATTAGTACTAAGCAAAACCTCTTGAACTAATTCTTCACATTGGTCTGAAGTAATTTGAGTTTTATATATTGGTGTCGACCAACATTGATTAATACCCGATTTCAACATCATAATATCCTTTTATATCCCGAACCATACCGTGAATTACCATCAATGGCCAATCTATATTGTTAAGTATTCTATCGTATATTTCTTTGCTATTTTCGTATGTTTTGAAATATGGATCGTTTTCAGCCAAAAGCATTGGATCATTTAATAGATCATAAAAATCTTCGTCAAAATCTCTACTAATCCAATAAGCATAACATATTGCTACAACATAACTCTTGGCTGGATATAGCCATTCATCTACTTTCTCATTAAAGTGAAGAATAGCATTTTTAATAATGACCTCTTGATTATCATCAAAAACTATTTCTACTTTATTCAAATCGTCTGTATGATCTTTATTTAATCTATGATAAACTTCTTGTTTAACTTGCCATTCTTTCATGATACCAATCCAATAATCCTTTATATCCATTACAACTATTATCTAAATCTTTAACATATCGATAATGCTCTGTTAAGCAGTTTCCAAAATATGTGCATGAAGCACATATAGGACTTATCATTTCTTCTTTTTCTTTGTTTGTCCAATCAATGTATTGTTCCCAAGAATCCAATTCAAGAAAGAATTCTTTATCTTCGTCATCAAATTCCAAGACACCAAATTTGCCAGAAGGAGTGATGTATATATGATCATCCGAAAATGCATTGTATCTTCCTTTTACTGATTCTATAATTCTGTCTTCATTTACAAATTCAAACTTCATAGTGTCTTTTAACTTAAGCCACTTTATAACAAAATCTTCAAAGTCTTTGTGTGTCACATTATGAGCATTTGCTTGATTTATTGAATATGGTTTAATCTCAACAGACGTAATTGACGAACACATATTCAACATATTAATCATTTCAGATACATCTTTTTCTAGCACCTTTGGAGAAGCTAGAACCAAAACTGCAATAGGTACAGTACTCATCAGCATATTATTAAAGACAAGTTCTGACTTTTCTCTTGCTTCAAAATCATATGATACAGAAAGATACACATCATCATCATAGAAGCCTGGATGCATCATAGAGTAATTAGTGTTAATGCTAATTTCACCTGAATAATATTTTCTTATAACATCTTTAATACCGTAAAAATACGATTTCTTCATCGCACCGACTTCACCGCCATATAGATCAATGTGCTCTATATCCGGTACTTGAGATAACAACTCATCTAGTTTATCGAATGAAATTTGTTTCTGATCACCAAGTTGCTTAGTAGATAGGTAACAAAAATCACATCTAAAGTTACAAAAATATGACGGATTAATCGATACAATCATTACCTAGATGGAAAGGAAATATTCATTACTACTGCGAGTCTATCTTCTTCACCATAATAAGGAGTTACTTCATGCCATACATGAGCCGGAACAATAATAATTGTATTTTTTTCAGTCTCAATAGACATTTTAGATTTAGGTCTTGTTTTTATAACCTGGTTAAATGCCGGATCATGAAAAATTAATTTGCCTCCATCTTTGTCATTATCGACACAGTCTAAATAATAAACCGCAACCATCGAAGCACCGCTATGACAATGCAAACCTTTATAATCACCATTTCTCATAAACGGCAATCTTCCAGTGGTCTGCTCCATACGTTCTAAAATTTCGGTGTGTGTAATTGATTCATCATATTCATTAGCTAGTTTTAAAAATGACTTTGCGAAAAAATCATGTAAAATTTTGATTTCATTATAATTTTTAATATTATCATCGGTAAAAAGCGGGATGTGTACTCCATCATCTCCACCATCTTGATATGAAAGACCGGCCATAGCTAAATGATTTCTAAATATTGCCTGGCATACTGAATTAAGTGTACTACTTTCTTCTTCATTAATATCATGCAGCTCATGTAACATTTTTATTGGAAAAATAGTTTTTATCATGCGTATTCCCTCTCATACGGCGTCAATTGTCTATTGATGCTATTTATACTGATTATATCAGCTGCTAAAGTCTTCATATGTTTGCAATGATCTTCTACCATATTATGCTGTTTTAAATCTTTAACAGTTTTTTTACATCCATTACAAATTTCAAACATTGGACAAGTATAACATGCATTTTTTAAACTCATTAAATTTAAATCTGTTGCAAGAGGAGTTGAAAACCCACCACTCATTTCATAATCAAAATCAATAGCCTTATCTAAATCATCACCAAATGCACCACATGAATAGTAGTCACCTTCAGGTTGAAGTGTTCGAATACCAGAATCGCATGTTCTTGTTTGTGGACATACAGTAGATTCTCCTCTTAATCGAACCATCATTTGTTGAGTGTTATGTTCCCAATCGCTTAATCCAGCTTTCCATATTTCAACGTATTTCTCATATATTTTTGATAATTGATAAGGCGCAGACTGGGAACCTGACGCCATAGCATAATTTACTTTGCATACTACATCCATTTTCTTTGCAAGTTCAACTGTTTTAATATGGGTATCTTCATTCTCTTCAACAATAACTGCTATGAATGAAGGTCTATACCCAACATGTTCAAGCATTGCATCTGAACACTTCCAAAAATCTTCTTCTGTAAATTCACTATAATCACCTTTTAATCTTCCACCACCATATTGAAACGATGTAGCTACACCAACTCGAGGATGATTAAAAAGTTCTTTCCATTTCATTGGTTTCATAAGAAACGGATATAAATTTGTTGTAAGTGATATTGATGCAGGTAGATCATGCTTATCAAGATACTCTATAATTTTCCAATAATAATTTGGTCTCATCATTAATGGATCACCACCATTAACAATAATTGTTTGAGTCTCTGGAAAACGTTTTAAAAACTTAAATATCTTATTAAGATCAAGAGTAGCAGTATTATCCTCAAACGTAATTTTAGATGATGAACAAAACGAACATTTAAAATTGCATAATTCAGTTGGTTTAACAATTAAGTCCATGGCGAATTGCTAACGTTAAACCCAAAATTCATAGTGATTCTGTGCATATCAGGATCTCTGAAATGTTCAACTCTGTGTTCGAACTGTTCATCTTGGCTACCTACTACTACATCATATTTTTGAGGTAAATGAAAGGCTGTGATTCTATTATTTTGTGATATATTTCTAAACATAATTTCACCACCAGCGTCCATATTCATATCCGTAAAATACAGAAGAAACATTATATTTGCACCCTCACAAAAATCATTATGCCAATGACACGAAGTTTGTTCGGTGCCATTCCAACAATGATAATAAATCAAATCTTGTTTTTCTGAATATGGTTTTAAATACTGATTAAAAAGATAATCAGCAGTCATTAACATTTTCTTTCGCATACCCAACATATAATAATTTAAAGGGAATCTATAATCTTTTCTATTACCAATACCTCTAAGCCATTTAATATCAGGAATAGTATCTTCTAAATATTGAAACGCCAGGACGTTATTTTCTGTATAAAACCCATCATCCATTTTCCAACCATTTTTCACAGCATTTTTACCTTTTGTCTAAATCCATATGATAGATCATCTTCACCATCACGTTTTGGTTTGAATCCCTTTGTTTTTTTAACATAATTAAACGTTTCTTTAAAAACACATTCTTCCATATCGTTGTGATCACCTGGCATATCAGCTTTTACAAAACATGTGAATGGACAGTTTTCATAATAATCACATGCAAAACAATCATATTTTTTTAAAAACTTTTCTACTATCTCGCCTGTTTCAAAAGGTGTTTCACCAGTTTTTTTATCTCGCTGATATGCTACACCACAACATCCACCGGGTGATGAACCATCAGGCTGAATAGTTATTGAATTACCTCTTGTGCACATCATTGCACCAGTTTGATTCAATGGATCATGAAATGCATCCATATTTTCGCACTCAGGATAGTTATCTACTAAATATTTATTGAATGCTAATAGCTCACTGTCTTTAGGAATTAATTTTGCATCTGCTTTAATTAATGGCGATGGCATATAAGCATCAAAATCAACTGGGAAGTTTTTATACAAGTAATCAAAAGTGCTTTTATCGTTACTCTTTATAATTGTTTGCACATTTTGGCTAGTAGTAACAATTGAAACGTTTCTAATATAATCTTTAAAAGTCTCAACATTTTCTAAGAATATGTCTAGTTGACCTTTATTAAATCTACCTCTTGGATCATAAGAAGTTGAAAGCTTTACATCGTGTTTATTACAAAAGTCCATAACCTTATCTGAATTCTTTTTGTCAAACATGAAATTAGTAAGATAATTAAAATAAATTCTTTTGTCACCGATGTTAATCTTGGATCTGACTAAATCCATAAATTCTTCATATACATCTAAAAAGCCTTTTTCAATCCATAGATCTTCAAATAATTCTCCACCTAATAGATGTAATTTATAGTCTTTTGATCTTGGCGAATTATTAATAAATTTAGCAACAGTATCGCTTTTTGCTAAAATTTCTTCTCGAGTAGCTCCAACCATTGAGTTATGATCTTGCGGACAGAACACACATTTTAAATTACAATGTTCAAAGAATATTATAACAAGCTCACTTGATCGAGTGATCTTGCTTCCTAAGATTTTGTATATATCAAAATCAAGTGGGGCTGGATTAATAGGTGCTACAGACATTCTTTACTTACCTCTGACATAATTATATGTCTATTTTTTTCTATAAATTTATTTATAGTATTTGCTCTAAACTCTTGATTTAAAACTTTAATGCTTTTTGGTTGAGAATTTGGATTAAATATATCTCTTATTTCAGAATGTATATCATCCCAACTATCTAATTTACTTATAGCTTCATATGCTTTTTTAGTAAAGACTGATGGGGATACACTATTTTCAAGCATAGGATAAAAGTGTTGCAATAAATAATTTCCAGCACTATTCATAAACCACATTTCATGCATTTCTTCAATTGTAAACGAAAAGCACGATGATATTGTTTTGAAATACGATTTTTTATTTTTGTACAAATTATTCCAGCTATCAATTCCCTGTTCATCTGCAATGTCAGTGTAAACTTCAACTGTTCGAATATCATATTTAATTTTATATTCTTGAGAGTTAAGTGCTGAATCAGGAAGAAACATATAATCGTGTCTGTAAGAACCAAACGATTTAAAATTCCAGATATATTCCATTTCATTATAAAAGTCATCTATCGTAGAACCTGGCATTGCAAGGATCATTTCTAAATTAGGTATCGGAAACCCATGCTTTGAACATTGCTCATTAATGTGTTTACTTAATTCTAATTTATCTTCTGTATTTAAATCAACTCTTTCAGCTATTTTCATTGCAATGTCAGAACTGCTTTGAATAGACACTGATGGAACTATCGATATATTGGCCATCTCGCTCCACATATCTTTTCCATTTTCCATATTTGGAGAAGTGTAATTTGTTCCAACAATTTCAAAATACTTATCGATTAATTTTTTTCTTCTATTTAAATCCTTAGATTTCATAGTAGAAATATCAGTTAAATTAAAACCATTTGTCCAAGCATATTCAAATATTTCAAAGTCTCTTTCAAAAAAAGCTCCAAAGTTTGCATCATTTAAATAAGCAGATCTATAACCAGCTTTTAGCATAGCATTGATATCACGTTTTACTATGTCCAAGGATTTCTTATAAATCTTTGTATTAATACCTCCGCCCCACTCGCAGAACACACACTTATAAGGACAACCTCTTGTTGTCTCTAAAACAATAAACGGTTCCATTTTATTATCACGAGCGTATTTGAGTAATTTTGTAAGATATTCTAAATGATCTTCGTATACTGAATAATCTTCTTTTGACAAATCATGTATGACTTTTACATCAGATCGCAATTCCCATGGAATACTTGTTGGATCTATTCTGTTTTCAATAAACTGATCGATAAGCTCAGCCATAAATGGCTCGCCTGGTTTGGTAGGTCTACAAATTAAATCGTACTGAGGACGTGATGCTAATAGTTCTGGTTCATTGGTTCCAATATGTGGACCACCTAAAACTAGTATTTTTTCTGGATAGCTATTTTTAATTTTATTGGAAATTTCATCACATATCATATAGTTCCAAGTGTAAGAAGAAAACATAATTACATCTGCTTCAATTATATCACCTATTACTTCATCGTATGATTTATAACTATTCCATTTATATGGTGATTCTAACCATTGTATTTTATCGCTGTATTTACCAAAACGAGAATAGTAACTTTGCATCAATAAAAATGTAAAGTTATTTGCTAATGACCAGTCAGCGTGAGGAGGATTGACAAATGCTATAATCATATTTCATTCTATACATTATATATTAAAAAATATTTAGGCTGTTATGTATTTACCAATAGTTGCTTTATCAGAAACAGAGTTAGCATTTAGTAGTGAGTGAACTAAATAATGATTTACCGTTTCAAGTTCTAAAGCAAAGAATTTTTCAGGTTCTTTGTCATACGATGATTCAATTAAGATAATTTTGTCTAACAGCTCATCTGTTAATTCAGTATTAATTGCTGGTAAGAATTCTAATATGCTATCATCTCTTAAAGTAAAATCAGACCATTGACCTTCTATGATGGCTACGAACTCTTTAATAGTATTGAGATCTGAATCAGAAATATTTTCGAATATTACATTGTCACTACTAGAAGCACCACTTAGATATTTTATCGACCACATATCGTCTTTAATAAACAGTTGAGCAAATTTAGAAGTATCTGTAAAAATGTCATTAATATTATTTAATGTGTAAGTTTTGTCTAAACCTAATTTATCAGCAAAAGATTTAGTTAAGAAATGTTGGAAAAATACTTCTTTTAATTCGTAAAGATATTGTTCAAATACCTTTTTCAGCAGAGGTCTGACTACGCTTTTTAATTCGACTTTTGAAGATTTGTCGTTAAGGTAGTTTGCTAGTAGATGTTCAACACTTATTGCACTTTTATATTTTGCCATAAACGCTTTTTTCTTAGCCGCAGTTGGAGCTTTAACACCAGCATAAATGCTCTTGAAATTTTCTACTTTTAAAATTTCACCAGATCCCAATTTTGCGTTGTTACTCGAAAACCTGCCTCTGAAAAATGTATTGAATTTAAAAGCATGCGCCTTTAGTAATGATTCTACAGCATCAGCTGTAGGAGTTTTTAAAATGAATTTATACCAAGTAGACATAATAAATTGCAGCGAGGCATTGTCACAATAAATAATTATTCTTTTATTTGTAGTATCACATTTAGTAGCTAATTCATCAAATAGAGTTGTAGCATCTTTAAACGTTTTATCTTTTCCTAGAATATCATCCCATTCAAGTCCATATGCGATAAGTTGACCAGATAAGATTTTTTGGAGATCTTCTAAAAGATTAAAACCGTTATTCTGTGATACAACAATACGATCAAATTTTGGATCGATGATATTATCTGTTGTTACATAAATTTTCTTAAACAGATGTATCATAACTGTTCTCCTGTAGCGATTGCGCTTGTTAGTAAAAACATTGGGTTATTAACATTCGCCCAATAACTAAATAGATTATTTCCTTTAAACATATACTCATTAAAATATGATTTATAATATGTTTTATGATGTTCAATTACATTGGCATAAAATAAATAAAAGCTTTCGTATTTAAGTAAATTTACAAAATTTATTCCAGTTAAATCTTTTGTATCATCTTCTGGGAATGATTTAACATAGTCTTTTAATTCATCACATTCAACAGTGTACAAATTATAAAGCGAAAGTGAATCTAATTTCTTAGCCCAAGTAGTAAGTATTTCAACGTTATCATCAATAAAATCTTTTTCTATTAATTCACTAATACCTTTCATCTGTAATAATAAACTAATTACTCTTTCTTCAAGGATAGGAATACTTATAATAAAATTAGCTAAAAGATATTCTCTAGTAAGATCATCAAAATCTTTTTGATCAGTAAAACCAATATTGCATGGCAATTCCAGATTACTGAGATATGTTAATAGCTTTGTTCCCTGCAATTGTGAATTTTCATAATCAACCATATAAAAAGTTTGATCATCTTCAAAATACAATTTCAAATCTTCAATACTAAATGGTGCAGTAACATCAATAACTTTCATCTTCTTCCTCGCGAACTATGACAGCTGCTATGACAACTTGAATGGCAAATATTAATAGTTACAGTAATAGTATTAGATACTAACGAATTAAATCTTGTTTGCAAATCGGTAAATTTAGCTTCAAGCCCAGATGCACTAATTTGAGTACCGGCAGTTAGAGTAACTCCAGCTGCAGCTAACGTTTGTATATAACTACTGTTTAAATAAGCTTTTTGTGTTTGATTAAAAATTAAGCCTGGAGTCTGATATGTACCTACATTACTTACTTCACCTGTTACATTTCGCTGTGCATTTAAATTTCTAATTTGAGTATATGCAGCAGTTTCGTTTTCAATTGCTGTATTAATAACAGAAGCATTGATGGGGTTTTGTGATATAGTAGCTCCAGTAATTCCAATACTTCGGCCGGCTGTTGTTCCACCGAAATAGCTTGTAGAAAATCCACTAAACGGAACCGAGTTGGTACCCCAAACAATTCCAGAATTCGCAGTGGCTGGTGCATAATCTGCAAATCTATCTATTATATTCTGCGCATTAATTGGATTTGTTAATGTGGCCATTTCATTCCTCTTTCGTTATATAGGTGTATTTATACATGTTTTGCGAGTTCCATCATTAAACTTTTTGGCGCGCCACAAATATCACCATCCCATCCTAATTGATGGCAATCACCTCCACAGAATCTAGAAACTGGACATTGTAAACAATTAGGATTACGCATTTTTTCTTCTAATATGGTACGAATTCTTTTTGGACTTTTTAACAATGTATCAATTGAATCATCTAAACTTCCAAAGGCTTGTTCTGGCGCGCTGTTTGGACATCCTGCAATAGTACCATTGCCGTTTATTGTAAATAGTTTTTGTTCACAATCTCTACAAAATGTTCCACATGTAGTCATAGTCTTTTCAAACTTAGCATATACATTTTCTAGAAAGTCGTTTTCAAACCAATCTCGTGCTCCGTGCTCTTCACTCTGCATATGCATTTTTAAAAAATATTCATCAAGTTCTTTATTACTTGGAAATATTTCTGATGCTTCTCGGGCGCTACCATTATTAGTTAGTCTTTCCAGTGAAACTTCTTGTACACCAAGTCGGCGGCACCATCTTAATAACACTATAGGATCTTTTGCAAGTGTATCTTTTGTAAGACTAATAAACAAACGAATAGTAACACCATCTGCCAAAAGTGTTTTAACATTTTTATGCCAAAGATTATATTGGTTTTTATTTTCAAATCGAATCTTACGATCCCATGATGTGCCAAGTCTATTTCTAAGAGGACCTTTAATAAAATCCATATGCTGATCTTTTAATTTGAAAACTAAATTAGTTGTGGCACCCCATGACATTTGATCCCATAAACCATCACACGCATCATATACCTTTCGCATTTGGCCAACCGGTACAAGAAACGGTTCACCGCCATGAAATTCCATATGTATAGAATCTTGTGCTGCAGGTTTTTCTTTTCTAAATCTATGAATCCAGTCAACTAGCTTATCAGTATTCCAATAAATCTTTTGACCGCTTCTTCCGCTTGTAAAACAATGCGCACAATTAAGCTGACATGTTTCTGTCGTTTTGAGATACATCAGCCAGTTCATTATTAATTTTATCCTCTGTATAATTTTCTAAACCAAAGCTTAAAGTCAATGCTTCATCTTTATTTAATGCTTGATGAGGTGTATAAGCTGGTATATGTATATATTCCCCTTGGATAATAGTTACTGGCTTATCATCAATTATTAAAGATTTAGATCCTTCACAGCAATATATAACAACATCATCTGGATCGGTATGCATATCAAAAGAATAAGATCCAGCCCCTGCAAAAAATAAATGACATGTTACATGTTGTTCATGTTTCCAATCAGTTTTTATTTTCCAACAATATTCATATATTGTTGAATTAAAATTTTCCATACGTTCGATTTTTATAGAATGGTTTTGTTTTTGCACTTTGCAAAAATCACTGAAGCTAGTAATCAGCTGTTCACGACCCTGTTCATCTATAGCATAAACCATATTTTGTTCATACATATGATTTGCAGTAAGTGCAGATATGAGTTGAGATTTATTAATCATAATTTAATCATATACTATTTTTAATTAAATGTAAACAGTTATTTACACTTTAAGAATACATTCTATCAATTTTTCTTCATCTACAGTAGATGATTCTAAAGCCACACCTACCATCATAGCTCCATTAAATTCTTTACTTGCCCGGCCATTATGGTGCGTATATACTGGATCACCTTTATGAACCCCGCCAACAACCCTTACCGGAACTCTTCCCTTAAGACCTAAAGCTTGGCCTGGCGCATCTGCATTCATTAAATAAGCAGGTTGAGCTGAAACTACGCCTACTGGAATTCCACTTGATGTACAAGGAGAAGTTTCTTCAGTTTCATTAAATGATGCCATCATCACTGTTCCAACCGGATGCTCTTCACTTGTAGTATATTTCTCAGCTAAATCCGCAAAGTTTGCAGTTGCAGCATTACCAGAAAGTGTACCGGCAGATAATGTTTGTGATGATGGATTATACATTAAATGTCCATTATCAGTATCAATATAAGGTCTTTGATAACCTGAGCCATTATTATCGCTAAATAATACTTGGTAATTTACATTGTCATTTTTTTCATCAACTTTTACAAAATCGGCTTCGCCTCCAGAAACTGTACAAGCGCCAGTATTTGCCATTGTAACATGACCAGATAATGCTGCGGCGGTAAATCCATCACCATCACCAATTAGAATTTGAGTGTCTGCTACTGTAATATCTGAAGGATCTGCTGCTGAAGAACTATTTCCAACTTTTACTGAATTCGCTGGCATATTAGCTAGCTTAGTATTAGTCACAGCGTCATCAGCTATTTGATCTGTTGCTGCCTGAGCTGCTATGATATCACCAGATGTTGTACGACCAATTACTGTGCTAGTGTTAACTGTTAAAGGAGCAATAAGCCCAGAGGCAGCTCTAACAGGGATTCCATATGGTGTAATGACTAAATCCTGTGGATCAGCAACTGAACCTGTTGCATTTACTTTCATTGTCACTGCTGCCATATTAGCAAGCTTAGCATTAGTCACAACGTCAGGTTGAATTGTAACAACACCAGCATTTGTCATGAGAACATCTTGAGATAAAGCAGCAGCTGTAAAACCAGTTCCATCACCGATTAAAATTTGCTCGTTAATAACTACTTTATCCGTTGATCTACCGACAGTGGCGGCATCTCGTACTTTAACAGTGTTTCCTGCCATATCTGTTAACTCAAGTCCGCTATCAAGTTGAGTTAAACCGTGTCCTGCTGATACAGAAAATGTCCCGCTTGAGTCACCAGTAATAATTCCGCTAAGGCTAACTTTTTTAATACCGTTTGATGCGGTGTAAGCACGACGTACATCTTTACTAAAATTTAAAGCTTGTACTATGTCTGAATCGTGACCAGTATATTCAGCACTAAGATTATCTAAATCTCCGATTTGAGCAGCAATATTATTAGTTTTCACTCTAAAAGTATTAATCGTGTCACTTAGATTTACTGTTACTTGTCTAGCCATTTTGATCTACCATTTTCTTTGTTAATGCTGATAACATTTTTTTTATTTCGCTTACGTCATTTTTTAATTCAACAAGTTCTTTTTCTTTTTCAGCTTCTCTAATTTTTCTATTTCTAGCCTTATTTATAGACTCGTTGTTGACGTTTAAAATAGCCCCCGAACTAATGTCTTGTACTAATGCCGATTGACCTTCGATTTGTATATATTGTCTTTTCATGTTATACACCTAATGCAATGACTCTCAAATCTTTAACTGTTGGAACCTTTGAAGAGTTATTTGCATAAAATACAATTTTTATTTGAAAAGTAGTAAATGCTTCAATAGTACCGGTATCCCCACCAATTAAATAGTTGTACTCTTTATAAACTGATGGATTATCTGAAATAGACACTGGGGTATCAATTGGAGCTAAGGTCCAGTTTGTTGAAGATAATTCAGTATCCTCAGTTCCGGTTTTATAGTAAATATCAATAAGTGAACCAGCAGGCCTATTAGCAGCAAGAAGTAGTTTTAAACCAACAGCAGTATTAACTAATGTTATTGGCTTTGTGATATGTTTAGATAATGCACTACCACTAAACGGCGTAGTTTCTGCTGCATAATCAAATACAACATTATAGCCGGCAGTAGTCGATCCAATTGGTCTATCAATTTCATTTTTCGTCAATGCAATAGAACATCTTTGTAAGTCAATAACAGGTGACACAAAATCGCTTGCGGTTGTATAGGCTACTTTTATTGATGCGGTATCGATACCAGCTAAGCCACCATTTGCTAAAGTATCATCTTCTTTTGTTGCTGAGGCAACCATAATAGGATTATCAAAGAAATTCTTTTGATTAAGCGCTATTGAGCTATATCCTAATGCGTTACCTTGTGGATCAACCGGAGCTTGATAAGGAGTTTCGAGTGCGACAGATGAATATCCGCTATAGAATTTCCCAGATGCCGTTACTGAAGTATTTGAAGGAGCTAATGTTTGAACAATAGGATGAACAGTATTACCCTGAATGTTTTTAGTTGCCGTCATTGCTCCGTTACCGCCTTTAGCGGCAGTAACATTACCGGCTGTTACTCCAGCACATGTAAATTTATACCCAGTTGGATCAATATGCGTAATAGTATGTGTTGTATTAATTTGTGACTGTGTGATTGTCCCAATTGCTGATGTGCCAGCTCCAGCAAGAGTAACTTTATCACCGACAAATAAGTTATGATTTTTATGCATAACTCTTACGGATGCTGATCCAGCAGTTGTAACAATAGGATTAGCCGATAAATGAGCTAAAGGCAGATCTGCATTTTTAAGACAAACTTCACCTGTTAACGAAGAAAACACTGCTCTGTACAAAATAAATTTCATATCTTGTTCTTGTGACGCTTCCCATGTTGTACTATTCTGAGATTTAAAGAAAGATCCTAGGAAAGGTTGTTTTGTAATTCTTGCTGATGTCGATCCTAATTCAAAATCACCCATAAATGAAGTCCATAAATTATAACTAGTGTTATCAGTTATACATACAACCGCATATTCAGTATTACCACTTAGAAAAATTGGTTCATCAAATTCAAATGTTGTTGGTATACTAGCATCATCTGAAATGCTAACAGCTGAAGGAGTTAAATATTTTCTAGAGCCTGGAACAATAGTATTTGACGCTGGATAACCATTCACTAACGGCCGTATCTCAATCCATACTGGTAAAGTAGAATCTTTAGTTTTAAAGAAGAGATCTACCTTTGTTGTGTAAACACCATCTTGGTTAGTTATAACAAATGATTGTGCTAAAGGATCTGCACCAAAATTAGTTTCGCGCGTGCGCACCACCACCCTGCCCGATCCTGTAGTAACGCGGGTTCCTACAACTGTAAGGTGTCTAGTAGACATTATTTCTTCTTGCCATGTTTGAATATGGCCGGCTGATTGGTATGTAGCGACAGCAGAAGATCCTGGCACACCTCCGTTTTCGACGGTCTCAGTTACGTCAAGCAATTTAAATTCTGCATTTCCAGATCTAAACTTAGTAGTACTGTTATGAGGAATAAAAAATGATCCAGTCAGTGTTCCTGCTCCAGAAGAAACAAGAGAACTTGCACCAGCCGGATGTGCTGTCAATAAGTTTGGACTTTCATACTCAACTCTTCCGCTATTAATCCGAGAAAAGTTTTCAGATCTTACAAAGTCAGTAATTTTTCTACCATTTAAGTAAGCAAACATTTGAGCATTTGGCCTAATACCAACAGCTTCAAAGAAAACACGACGGCTTCTCATAAAGGGAATAAGAGCGATATCAATTATTTTAGATCCTAAGCTCGTTCTTATTGTCTCAGACGCTACGACTCTATTTACAATGGCTGATGTTGTTCTATCAAATCCAGTGGTTAACCAGTTGTTTGATTGTTCAGAGAAAAACGATGTACTAGTTTGTTGTGTGCCAGCAATTGCCGAGGTTTGATCACCAATTTCTAGACCATTAATATCAGTTCCTAACCAACCCCATTCAGACTGATCGTGCAATTGTGCTTGATTAGTATTTAATCTAGTACCACCATCAATAATTTTTGCTGCGGCGAATCTATCTACTTTCCATTCATCTGACTGAGGAGAAAGCGTTATAGAGCCCTCATATGAGGAAAGCATAAATGGGTTAACATTTTCAGTTCTTGATACTTTACTTTGACTTATATATGCTGAATGCGTATGTGCAAGATATACATTATCGCCTTTAAGAACTGTATTTGTTGAAGCAGCATGATCATAAATCATACCTACATTGGTTTCAGTAAATGCAGGATGTAATGTCATAGTTTTAGGATTAATAGATGCTTTGTATTCATCATTTGATGTATCAGCATGAAACTGATCTTTAAAGTTATCAACTAAGAAACCAGATTTAGTTCTATTATTACCGTTGCCATCAAGTACTTCTAGTTGATTAGTATCTAATTCAAGCAAGCTTAGTGCAACAGTTTCTTCAAGAAGATCGACCCGCTTATCAATTTTACCAATATCTTTCATGGTATAACCTTTATTTTCCATATACTGGACGGTCATATCACTTATCGAAGTTGTTCCACCATTTAATGATGCTCTATATAGTTCTAAATGTTTTGGTGGTAAGTACGGAAGTTTAGGTAAAATACTTGACACGCCTTCTAAATTTTTAATTACACCATCTTCTCCAACAACAATCCTATCTTGCCTTGGAAGAAAGTGTTCAACTTTTGCTATAATGATTGTATCATTTTGAGGTAATTCACTTAGTACACCTCCAGCTGCCCCACCTGCGTCATCAAATGTTCCATCAGCTTTTTTGGCCGATCTAAAATCGAGGACATCTCTTAATTCAATTATGCTTCCATCTCTTAGTCTATGTGATGGAATAGAACCGTATGGTGCTGGGTATGAATTGACAGCAAAGCAATTTCCAGATGAATGTGAATAATGAGTAAATTCTACATAGAGGTTACCTGTTAAACTACTAGTAGATTTTCTAATTAATTGCCCTTGGCCATAAAATGCATCTCTTTGACCATTATCAAAAGTAAATTGATCTGAAACATCAACTCCGCCCGATGTTCCTTCTTTAATAGTAACCATTTCTATTATGTCATTTCTGCCAAGAGGAGCAATGAAGGTTGATCCGTCAATTGCAACTGTAGATGTAACTGCTGTAATAGTTTTAGTTCTAATAACCGCACTTTGTTGTATATAAACAATAGCTTCAACTGCATGACCAGCGCTAATGCCTGATCCAGATATAGTAACCGATTGTGTGGCTACGCCACCGGATGATATTCCCCATGCTGAATTTGCAAGTCTAACACCATTTGACATTACTACCCAGTCGTTTGCGTTTGAAAATGTTTCACCTGCTGCCGGAGAAGTAAAGACTATTGAACCCCCACCAGAAGCTGTTCCAGTATATTTTCTTTGAGCTGAAAAGGACATATTCGTAATAGCTTTAGGCCGATTTACCGGAAGCGGGAATAACAAATTGCTTTCACTTGCTTCTTTCAGAACCGCGACTGAACTTTCTAATACAAGAGTTGCAAAGTGTGTATCATCTGAGCCAAATACTAGGGTTTTAGCATTTCTAAATGATGAAGTCACGTTAACATCAAAAATAAATAAACGATAATTTGATCCTAGTTGATCTATGTGTCTAATTCTACACGTTCCGATTGTAGTTCCGGCGCCACTTGGTGTTGTGTTATTATGAATTTCTACCAAAGGATATGTTGTTTTTGTGCCGTTGCCATCCATTGGCAAAGCACCTTCAATGGCTGATACTATTACATAGCTACCGTATTCAACCGCAACAGATGAGTTAGGTAAAACCGATCCTGCTGGCAGCACGTCTAGATTTGTTGTTAATGCTTTATTAACAGCTAATTCAGTTTGTACTGGGTGATTTATTCTGTGGCCATTTACATATGCTTTTCCTGGACTTAATACTGCACTTAAAGTAAGTGAACTAGCTGAGTCGTATGTCATAAAATATGGATTTACTAAATAATCACCGGATTCTTCAGCAGTTCTTTGAGCCACCATATCATTAATTTTATTATATTGATTAAAACCTGTAGCCTGTTCAACTACTTGAGACTTTACGATATTAGCTACAAATATAAAAGTATCAAGTGAAGTTATATTTGCTTGATCAATAATAGATAAAGTTATTCTAAATCTATCGGCTCCAGGAGCCGCTACATTTGGAAACGCTCCTTGATTATCAAATAATGCGTCATCATCGCTAGCAGAAACTATTTCTTGTACAACTTTAAAACCAACAACACCGGTATAGTCATTGGAGTATTTCGAAACCATTAATGATTGAGATTTTGATTTGCAGAAAAATCCTTGAGTAAAATAATCACCGCCTGCAATAGATACTCGGATACCAGTGCCAATAGCTGGATTGCCAGTAGTATTAGTTGTTTGAGTTACATATGATATTGTACTGCTAGTGATAGTTTCACCTGGAGTAAATTTTATCGCACTAGTTGTTGGAGTAATACTGCCTGATCCGGTATATATTATATAAAGAGTAGGCGGATTGTTTGTTAAATCGCCGGCTACTCCATTTATTACTTGAATAATTCGTGCTGTTACTCCGGAAGTTGATCCGGTAAAAGTTAAACCTTCTAATTCCGAAGCATTAGGAAAGGAGTCTGGAGTATTATTATCTGTAGGATCTAGTTTAATAAATTCAATACCAGAATTAAGAGTAACACCGCCGGGATTAACCATAGCACCATCTTTAAAGATATTTCTACCGAATCGCTCGATATCTTTTTGAATAATAGTTTGAGATTGAGTTAATTCCCGGGCTTGCAGAGCTCGTCGCGGATTAAAAAGAATTCTTTTAAAACCCGCACTATCGGAAAAATCATCCTTATAGGTAGAACTCATTAAGTTTTCTGAGAATGTTGTTGTCATATTATTACTCTACTCTTATAATTGGATTATTACTTTAATATCTTCAGATTGATTACTAGTGCGTTGAACAGCAGTTCTATTATCTAAATACAGTACATCACCACTAAATTTATTTATTTCACCAGGCACATTTGCAGAATCTCCGATTGTTCCTTCACCACTACCGTCAACTTCTTGAATTGTTTCATTTGGTAAAAAGTCTCTGAATCCAGTTTCGGGCGATTGATGATAAAATATTCTAGCTCCAAGGGCAATACTTGAATCAAAATTGTCAATGTATCCTTTAGCTCCGGAGCTAACTCCTTCAATAACTTTATCTTTACTAAATGGAACAGTTTTCTGAGATAATTTCATATGGTGTGTTGCAATTCCAGTTAAAGCACGATATCGCCCGGTTGAATCGCCAGCCAGTGGATCTTTGATAAGGCCTATTTGCCTAAAGTCTTGTGATAAAATGAAATCATTATCAGTTTCTAAAATTTTGCTCCTAAACATTAACGCATCTGCTTTTAAGTCAATTACTGGATCAAATCCAAATCCAGGAGTGGGACCAATTATTGGTCGAGCTTGCGCGCTGTCACCGCCACCACCGGCTAACGTTATAGTTGCTACAGTGTAGCTATCTAAATAATTTAATGTAGTTCCGATAGGATCTGTCTTAATAGCCGTAATTTTACCAGTGTCTGAATCTATGACTGAACTTAAAATTAAATTTGCAGAATCTCCTGCCCCTGGAAAACGAAGAGCGCCATCGCCTACAACACTAATAGTAGGAAATTGGCCAGCTGTACCGTAACCAGATCCTTCGTTTGTCATAGCAAATGAGGTAATTCTACCCGGTACAGCATTTTGTTGAATTTCAAATTGTTTAATTTCAATGCCAGTCGAGTTAGAATCTGGAGCAGTTTCTTGTCTATGAACAGGCATATATTGTGATGATAAAAAGAAATTAGCTTTTAATGCGCTAACAGTGTATAAGAATTTCCATACGTATCCATCAGATGTTTCAAACGGATCAATATTAGCTAATGATGGTTTTACAAGAGATGGTTGTGTAACACCTGCTTTATTTTTACCAGTTCTTAAACAAATATATACTCCATAATTATCAGTTAATACGTAGTACCGTCTACTTAAACTTAAGCTTCCAGATCTTCTATCATCCCACTGAGGATAAATTACACCATATGTCCAGTCCTGTCGAGGCACGACAAAACTGGCGGCTTCAACCTGTTTTACTGCTTGCAATCGAGACTTAAAATCTACAATGTCATGTTTTGAATTTACTGGATTAATAGCAACGTCATTACTATCCCAATATTCAGATCGAGACAAACCAATATAAAACTCACTACTAGGACTATTGTAATCTGCTAGTAAAGTTTTTAGAATACTATGTTTTAAATTATCGGTAACGACAGCTGTCATATTTATTTCCTCTTAATATGTTCAAATTACAATACTAAAAATATTAATTTGTGTTAGTTATATTTATATACTTTTTTTCATTATACTATGATGTCAGAATCATAAAGTGGATATAGTTGCGTCATATCTGAATCAGCTTCAAAGTGTGCTGCTCCAAGTTCTGCATATGCAAGAGATGTAGTAATAATAGATGGATATGGTTTTTTCAGATAATCTGGATTATCGCCAGTTCCCACATAGAATGATGGATATGTTCCATAATATCCATAAGAATCTGCACCGATATGTGTAGGTGCATCATCAACGCGAATTAAAGTTGCGCTATCTGTAGTAGTATTCCAAATTTGCCTTGTTTGAGATGCCCAATCATATATGCTAGACCTTTGTGTATTTAGTACAGCTAAGGTTTGATTCAGATAAGCATCTTCTTTTAAAGGCCTTACATGAGTTCTTACGTTATAATTAATTCCATTTAATGACCACGAATGAAGTGAAGTAATGTCAACCAGTTGAAAAGTGTCTGCAACAGGTCGATCGCCGAGAGAATCATATAAAAAATTACTAGATATCGATGCAGCACTTTGTAGAATATATTCTGGTAAATCAAAGGCAACCGCAACCGCTGGTGTTTCAAACAATTTACCCGGAGATTGAATTACAACTTCACACGCTAAATGAAATCCTGCCGGGTGGACAAACTTTTTATACAACTCTCTCCATTCAGGCAGACCAACATCAGTCCGAACAAGGTGTGATAACAACTGGTATAACCCACCATCCTGCATAACTTTTTGACCGTCAACGCCAATTTCTGAAGAGCTGTCGTTGAGGAAAAATAAATCATTTTTAGGATAATGAATTTGTGCATCTGTTAAAAAGAAAGATCTAAAAAAACCTTCAGCTGAATATTTTGAACCTTTTACTCTGTAAAATTTAGCAAAGTTTCTAATTATTTCTCGTGGATTATTAAAGTATCTTACGCCAACACCCAGCGCAAATTCAATGAGTAACTTTTCAAGTTGTGCAAGTGAATTATCTTCAACATCACGAATAGTGTAAAGATCTTGTATTAAGTCGCCAAACTCTCCATTATTATTTAGACTCTCATAATAAGTTTCTAAAAATGATATAAGTGTAGGATATTCTTCTACAAAATATTCCGGAAGCACCTCTTTAACAGATGAGCGATGTAGATTAATTGGTAGTCTATTAAAATCTTTTAAGGTTTTTATTGACATATTGTTAGCCTAATACAACATTTGTATTTTGATAGTCAATCTTAACACCAACTTGAAGACTGCCCGTATCAACTTTTAATAAATAATTTCTTAATGGTTTTACTACACTTTGATCGCTAGGTGTTACAGTAAATTTAATAGATGTCGTCCCATCCACGATTCCTCTTGGAGTAAATGCATTTAGTTCAACTAGACCAGTATTCGGTTGGTATGATCCAATATTGTCGACTATAATAGTATTATTTGAATCTAAGATTTGAAGCAATGAGGTACCTAACTTATTTCTAATTCTTGCAACAACATTAGATTCACCATAAGTAAATGTAGTTGATTCAACGCTATAAAACACGTCATCCGGAAACTCTAATTCAACCGGATAAAATATTTTATAAGATGCTTGCTTATTAAGTGTTGGAATTAAATCAGTAATTAGCTTTACATTTATCTTTGAAGATAAAATTGAAGGATCAAATGCATCGATTTCTGTTAATAGAATTGATCTTCTAAAGACTTTACCAAAGCCTTTTAAAGTAGTATTAAAATGTGTTTGAATAAGATCTTTTATTCTATTTTCTACATTGCCGGATTTTAATCCAGTAAGATTTGGATCCCATTGAATTTCAGCTTCTATATTAAATCTAATATCAATTGGCTCTACAAATTTTGTTCCTATTGCCATCACGCTTAAATTGTTGATATATGTATTTTCTATATTAGTCTTAATAATTACTTGCTCTGCTGGAGTTACAGTGTTAGCAAATTCTAAACTAATATAAACTTTACCATAATCTACCGGAACGTTATCCTGGCTTCCCCATGCGGCGACAGCAGTAATAGTTGGAAAGTTGGCTTTAATCATAGATTCATAATCAAGAGCCGTAACTAATCTTTGTTGTGTCGCAAAAGCCGCTGGAGCTAACTGTTTAATAGTATCTATTGACTGTAAATCTGCTCCGCTAATTGATTTTGTAAGAGCTACAACAGTAGGTGAATAAGAAACTCCATTTATTACTATAGGAGAATTGGCGCTAAATGTAGTTGCGCCGTTTGCCGAACTCCCAGAGGTCGACAAATAATTAACCACTATTTTATTTCCAGTATTTGGAGCTTTACCAAAGGTTACACCGTCACCAAAATTTAATTCATAAAATCCATTTGGTGTTTCTCTTATAGTATAATATTCTGATGCAGAGCTTACTGTCACAGCTTGATTAAGAGGTGTATATACAGTGTGATCAGTAGATGTAGCAGAATTAAATACTTTTACTATTGCAGTTTTAGTGTCAATATTTGAATCAGGAATTACATATACTTGTCTATCAGATGATTCTCCAACGAAAAATGTTTTATCCGTAGAAGTTCCTTCGAACGCTATTATTTCTCTTTGACTAAGTGCATCAGTAAAAACATATAATCCTGTTCCATCGTCTGCAGCACTATAAATTTGTCGAGTTTGAAATCTAAAATTAGCGCCATCTATTCCACCAGTAAATGTGTATCCACTAGGAATAGTGATGGCTGTAGGCCGGCCTGATACTCCAGCTAAATTAACACTTAATTTCAAAGTAACCTTTGAAGCAGTTTTTGACGCGATATCGAAGCCTAGCATTTCTGCGTGTGATACAACCGAAGCTCTTAATTGTGAAGTATCAAGAAATGATTCGTTTAATGCAAAGTTTGCAATTAGCCCGTTAAAGTGAGTATTATATGCTAGCACATCTAATATATTGTTAAGTCCTGATGCTTCAAAGTCATAATCAGTAAATTCTGATTTACTTTTAAAATATGTTTTCAATGACGTTTTAATTGCATTAAAATCTAATTGAGTTGATGTAATATTTGTGGCCATTTATCTTAACCTTGCTATTGATGTTTCAATGACGTCTACGGCGCCGGTTGAAATTACCTGAAATTCAATTCTACATGATATAGTATTTTTATCAGGTGTAACTTTTGTCTGCATATTTAAAATCACTGCACGAGGTTCCCAATTATTTACTGCATTGACAACCGCTTCATTAATTTCGTATTCTAAAAAATCATCAGATAGCTCAAATAATAAACCTCTTAAATTTGCACCAAAGTTTTGTTTAAAAGGTTTCTCGTGATGATTGGTTTGTAATAAATTTTTAATTGCTTGTTTAACTGATGCCAAATCTTCTTTTTTAAAAATATCACCGTTCGTTTTCTTTGTAAACAATAGATTAATATCTTTACTAATACGTGTCCCCGAAGTAATAATACTAGGAGTTTGTAAATTGCCGTCTTCCGTTGAAAAAGCTCTTGTTACCATATTAATATCTTCTCGATTGTTTTATCTATTTATAATCTTTATTATCAACTTTTTAACCATCTGAATGCGATAGCCATGTCTTTTGCCATTTGTTCACGACGCTTAACATCATCCGGATCAGTTATCTCTACCATAGCCCACATATTTTGTTTTTCCCCGCTATAAAAACCTTGCCATACCTGATATATCCTAAAATTAGGGGTTAGGTGTAAATCTATTACTTTAAATTGTGTGCCAGCCGGATATTGACTATTTTCTACACTACTTAAATAACCTAAATGATCCCATTCAGGAAGGTGAGAGTATTCGTATGCTTTAAAATATTCTATGTCTTCTTTCATAGAAATAAATTCATATCCAGATGAAACTGGAGGCGATGTTTTCTTTTTAATGGCCTCTTTAACTTTCCCTTTTGACTCTGTAGTCGTGTAAATCTTATTCGATCGAGGATATTTTATACTTCCTCCATCAGCATACAACGCACTAAAATGTGCAGTGTTTTTAAATCCAACAGATCCACTGCCTCCCCAAACTATTCCATATTTTTTAGCTATTTTTACTACTCCACCTGATAAAATATTTTTAGGGGGTTTTTTACCACTTCCACTAGTATTTTTGTGTGGATCTATTATTATAGCTAATCCCGAAGCTTGAGCAGACCATATATCTGTACCTTTATAATCTTTTCCATAGGACTGCTTAGTTCGACTGTATCCGCTAATATTTTCGATTGTATACCCAGTTGCTTCTAAATCATTAACAAAATTCTGAAACTTATCATATACTGGTTGTGCAACTTTTGCTGTATATCCTTTTTTAGTCTTAATGTCTACTAAACCCTCTACTGTAATTTCTGGTTCATCTGGGTTAGACTCTGGTAGTGTAATGGCTTCCTCTTCTAGTGATTCTACAAAATCTGAATTAGATTGAACTTCATAATTATGTGAAGTTGCAATTTTCATTTTAAACGATGCTTTAAAATCTTCTGGAATTTCAGGAATTGATACTAATATCAAAGCATGAAGTGCTGCATTTTTTCCCTTTTCATTACCACTCGGTCCCATTGTATCATATGACAATACCAGTTTTCTGTATTCACAATTATCTTTTAAGTAACATACTAAATCATATGTGGCATCCAAAGATATATCTCCGGTTGCTGAATTGACTACTTCAAAACCTATTGCTCTACCTGTAGAAGCAAAGTCAGAAAAGCTATTAACTGGAGGATTCTCGTTATCATTTATTTTTGCCACACCGAATTTAACAACCGGATTATAGCCTTTCATAAATGCAGGTATTTTTGCGATCTGCAAGATTTTAACCATAGCAGTTAAATTTCTTGCTAATTGTTTACGTTGTATTAAATCTAAATGATTTAAATTTTGTCCTTCATCCATAAATTTAGATATTGGCCATCCTTTTCCGATGAGCGTACCCATTGTAACCTTAGCGAAACTATTTGGATTATATTGGCTCTCAGGTATAACTATTTTTACTTGGGTTTTCTGACGAGTATCTGCAGGTTTATATCTAATATTCGTAAGTGCTACATCTTTTTGACCTATAATAGTTTGACCTAATCTAGCCTGCGGTTTATCGCTTATTACTCTACCTACATGATCTGGAGTTGTCTGAGTATATGAAGGATCTAGACACTCTTGCTCAATCATTTTCTGTGTAAATGCAGTATTATTTCTGTTGGCTTTTACTCTTAATTTTGTTCTTACTTCATTAACTGTTAATGGTCTATCTGTTACTCCGGCAGTTGAGTTAGTTAAATTTTGATCATTTTTAATTCCGTCATCATCATCGACTGCTACTGGCTGAATCATCGCAACGCCATTTTCCAACCATAGTTTAGTAGTAACTTCGGTTGGAACCGGCTTTTGATCATCTCTTCCAGTAGGCCCATAATCACTTGCAGCATCAGTTGGCCATTTCTTTGGACCCTTTGTAGTATTTGCTGCAGTCACATCTATAGCATCTTGTGTGTTACTTGTATAAGAGAAAGAAGAACCACCAGTTGCCGCTTCACCATAATTTTGAGAGGATGTCGCATTAGCTTGTAATGCAGTTCCATTTAAACTACCATGGAAAGTTGTTGCATGCATAGATGTTGAATTGATTCTGGTTCCAGTTATTGTTTGTGAATTCAAAGTATCAGTAGCATACATACTTTTTGTAGTAACAGTATCAAGTGCGTTTATTGAATGGCCAGTGTACATATTATAGTTATACATTACAATATTCTCACCGCCAATAGTTCCAGTATTACCCGTAACTGTCACGTCTTGAGCAACGGCATTAATGCTTGGTGCGGACAAGCTTACCTCTACTTCAGATGTTATAACTGCATCTTGACCATAGTTATAATCGCCTTCGCCTTTTACAATTAAGCTATGATTTCCCTTAATTGATTCAGATACTTTACCTAATAATGTTTGTGTTAGATCTCCAAGAACTGTTACGAATTTACCTTTACCAATAGATTCTATAAATGCCCCTATAACTCTTTTTGAATATGCGCCTAATACATTTAGATTCCAGTTGCCACCTACCTTTATATTATAATTACCTCCGACATCAAGATTATAATCACCTTCAATTTTCATGTTTACATCACCACGGTATATCATAGTGCCATTCGCCTCAACAATTACGTGGTGATTACCGGTTGTAAGATCTACTTTATTATTTCTTGATACAATAACAATAGATCCGTCGGGTTTCATATCAACACCAGACCCTGATGAGTGTCTATAACATATTCTTTCACCACCTCTAGTATCATCGTATACCACGGCATGACTAGTAGTAGGGTCACCAGTTCCGCTTACACGAACATATCCTTGAGGATATTGTGTAGAGGTCTTATGCATTAAGTCTAAACTTTGTTTATCTAACGATAGACCTTCATAATTTAAATTAATTTCCTCTGATCCCCGGGCGGCCTTGCTCGTGCCCGGTTGATACCAATAATCTTGCCTTGGTATATCACCGCCCGGAGAATTAAATCCGCCTGAAACCTGACCAGCTTCAGCATTACCTCGGTTTTGTTCATATCGCTGACGAATTTCTCCAGGTACAACACTCATTTATTTTTCCCCTGCTTTTACTTTAATCCAACTGTCAATTGAACTACTATATTTACGTAACTCTGTTGCTTTTAACGCTCGCTCAATCGAAGTAAGCTCTGGCTCAATAGTCTTTAGATTCTCAAGGAGGTCTTTATTTGTTTCTTCAATATATACATCACCTTGTGTGGATTGATAGAATGTCTTTGCACTTGCATTAAGTTCGGAACTTATGTTTGAAAACCTACCAAATACATCGCTACCTTCAATTTTAACCTTTTCTAATAACTTTTCAGCCGGCCCGACCACAGACTCATCAGCTAATGAAAGCACGTCATTACTTTGAATGGCATTATTAACACCAGCCCTAACCTGTTCAACAGCGTCGTCAATCTCTAAATCTCCAGCCATCATCTTCAATTGCTTTTCAAACTCAAGTTGTTTTTGAACTTCGTTCTTCAGAGCTGTATGTGCATCGGCTGGATCTCCACGCAATATTGCGGCATCCTCATTAGGATTAGCATTTATTGGAGCCGGCGGATCGGGTAACACTCCTTGAGTTTTTTCTATTGTATCTGGAGGAATAGCAGGTGGGGCGACTTCTTCATCTTCAAATTCATTATATGCATTTGCACCTTGCGTTGTAGGAGTTGCTGTCACCAATTCATCAGGTGAAACAGATCCATTAGATGGTATTATAGTATTAACCTTATTAAATTTGTTTTCAACGTAGTCAGAAACGGAAAATCCAGGATCGTGCGCCCATTCCGGACTAATCTCATTATGTCCAAATGCTTGTCCACCTGGCCAGATTGTATAAAAAGCTTTTAATAGATAATCTAACGATTCATATTGAATTGGAGTTATACTTTCCGGGCCAGTTTCAAACGTAGTAGGATCTTGTGTTGAATACGAATTCATTCCGCCAATAAACGCTACAGCAATTGTAAAATCGTCATGATCTTCTGCGTGCTGACCAGGAATTTCAACTGGTCGACCTCTTTCTATATTACCATTCTTTTTTATAATATAGTGATAATTACACCCGTCTAAATTCATATCTTTAGCTATTTCATGAACTTCTCTGGCACCAGCATGCGGTTGGTCTAAAAAATGCTCAGTCCAATGTACAACTACTTCAGTTATTTCTCTTTTAATACTATTAAATTCAGCAACTAATTCTTCAAGGGTAATAACTCTTGCAAATTGATAATCACCGTCAGTAGTATCTATAGCATAATTTAATGATGCAGTAGTATTAGCACCATTCCACGATACTCCATGATTACCTATTTCTGAAATATAAGACGTTGCGGCAGATGCGGAAGCTGCTACATCATCAAAAGAAATATTAGAAGCCAAATCGCATGTTTGTGATTGCATTAATGTTTCAAGCCTATCTTGACTTATACCTAATGCTTTTTGTGTAGCCTCAGCAGCGTTTACTATTCCTGTTTTTAAAGATGCTATTTTTTGTATTTCATTAATAGCAGTGTCAAATTTTTGTAACTTTAGATTTTGTATAACGCTAGCTTTTTGTAAAGGATCTAATAAATTACCAGTAACTGAATTAACACTTTCTTTTAAATGATTTTGAACAGATAACTTAGCATCCTGCAAAAGTCCTAGATTAGATATATTATCAATTTCAATTGCGTTTCCAAGAGAAATTGATGCAGTACTTAATGCTTTATCCACATCACCAATAAAAACACTAGCTAAACCTCCTACACCACCTTTTGCTATTGTTTTTAATTGCTTTGGAATATCAGTTAATGATGTGACAGATTTTGTTAAGTCTGTACCTAGTTCTTTAGCAACAGATTCTAAATTTGCAACCGATCCTAATGCACCTTTCGCGATGCCTTGTAAATCTAAAGGAATTAAATCTTTCATAATGCCGTCAAAATCTGGCAATTCAGCTGTAATACTTTTAATATTAGATTGTATTGACGCTGGACTTGCTGCTAATATATTTGCTTTTTTTACACCATTTACTAATGTTGCATTTAACGTTTTTGGTGTGACAGTTATACCAGTAACTGGATTAATAAAAACTGGACCACCCATCTGCCCTAAAATCTCTTTCTCAGCATCGGTCAATGCTTTAACCATCTTATCTCTAAGTCCTGGCATCTCGGGAGTTAGTGTAACAATTTGTGGTAATGGAAAATTTGCAATAGTATCTTTGACCGGTATTGCATCTGATAATGACTTAATTCCGTTAATAGAGGCTCCAGGAAGAATTGAAGCAAAATCATTAGATGTTAAAGTTTTCGATAAATCTGCAGCATCTGATAAAGTATTTTTTAATTTTTTATAGTCTACAACTTTATTAATAGAATTTAATTTATTATTTAAATCAGTAATATTCATTTATCCGACTCCTGTACTTGATGAAGTACCAACAACGTATCTATTCCAATATCCATTTGCTGCTTTTATTCTTTCTTCTAAACTTCTTGATTTTTTGTAAGGTTTTGCACCACCTAAAGCTGTACAATACGAAGTATTTGTTGATCTCATAAGAGGACTTGGTGCTTTACCTCTCCAATTATATTTTCCGTTCTGTGGTCTCTCGTAATATCTGCATACAATATACGCAGCATCAGCTGGATTTGTGGCCTCTCTTAATTTAGCACCAGCGCCACTTTCTCCAACACTTAATTCATATATCACCCATCTGCATTGAGTAGATAGTGCACGCCAACTTAATCCGTTAGATTCAGCCCATGGCACTATTCCCTTTCCAGGATGATTTTCTGATTGCCACCTATCATTTCTCCACTGAGCAAGACCAAATGCTGGCATTCCTCTATCCGATGGATTAATCGCTAAATTCCAAGGGCCGCCTCGTATAAAGTTTTTACCGGTTGGATTGGGCGGCCATGTTGTTTTTGAACTAGCTCCAGGTCCAGATTCATATGCAAAGTTTCCCATTAAACCACATACCGCAGATGCGCTTAAGCCACCAGATAATAATGCGTTATATATTTTTTCTTCAGTGTTTGATCCAGCCATATTTTTTGCATCGGAAATAATAGTCTCGCCATCTGGCATTACTTCTTGCGGTCCTAAAAAATCAGCTTCACTTTGCTGAGTCGAAGCCGATTCTCGTACAAAAGATCCTGCAACACCGCCGTATCTATTAACAGATCCATTTGCCGTTAAAGCTGGATCTGTCGTTTGTATACTTGATGGCGCTTGGATAGTTGTAATAGTTCCTATAATTAATGGTATCTGAGAAAGCTTTCCATCTAAAAACATTCCATAAACCATTGCGTTTTGTGATATTTGTGGATTAGCTCCCACTCCACCGATACCTTGCTCAGTAGTTGGTATTACCACTTGGGCCCAAGGTAAATCTTCATTAGGAATATCGACTTCATTGTCGTGAATGCCAAAGATTCGAATTTGATATCTGCCCATTTGAGATAAATCACTATTACTGACAACTCTTCCTAAGAAAAATCGTGGATCATCTCCCCAATAGTATGCCATATTTAAACCCTTATCTTTTTTGTAAAGCTAGTCTTACTAAGTTTAGTCCTACTGAATAACCATCATCTACACTAAAAGTATGCTCAGCGCCGTAAATTATATATTCGCCTGATCTTCGAAGATCTAATAAATCACCTTGATGATTGATGCCATCTTGTGTCGGTTGTATTATATTCTTTTTAAATTCAACAGAAATTTTATTACCTATTGTAAGATTATTATCTTTTGATAAAAAGTTTCTACCTGGTACTTTTATCATTAAACCACTTTTTGTTAAAAATGCTCTTGCTGCCTGAGCTTCAATTTTTAATGAGTGATGATTTGTATCACCTACTTCATTATAACTTCTCTTTTTATCATCAACACCTCTTTTTGTATTACTAAATGTTTTTGATGTTGATATACTAGTTTTTGTTTCTCCATTTATTTCCGCAATATTTCTACTACCAAATTTTAATTTTCCATCATAGACTGGTACATCTCTTTTCTTTAAGATATTTTGATCATGTAAATGATCAAACATTCGTCCAGGATCAAAGTTTACAGTACTAATTTCTCCAGAGTACGTGTCAATAAAACTATGAACAGAAGTCCCTAGGCCGGAAGCCGTATAGATTAATTGATTATCACTTCCAGTATTCATAAAATCAGATATTATATAAGATTTAACACCATTAGGAACCGTTTGAGCTTCAGATAATAACTGAAAAGAATATGTATAAGGCATATGTAATTCGTTAACGGGACTCATTTTAAGCATGGCTTCTAAACTAACAAATCGTATTCTATCGTCACCCATTGATGCAAATGTGTAAAATGGCATGCCGCTTGGTGTAACGCATCTTTTAGAAATCCAACTAATTGCTTCAATAGCCGGAAGGTTAGGAATTACAACATTTAGTTCACCATCAAGTACAGGAAGTTGATCATCATTGTTATTATACATTAACTCATTATTTAAAAAATACCCACCATTTGCAGTTGATCGATCTAAAGTTCTGAGCAATGATTGAATTATATCAATAGGATTTCCAGCAAAAGCATCTGCTGATCCTCTGTGGGCATTAATTTTTTTAAATGATCTATTAATTGACGTCACTTTAGATTGATAGGCCCTTTCTTCTATCATATGTAAAGACACCATTTCATTATTGTCACCAACTTTTTCAGATGACATTACTTCTGTTATAATAAACCGCTTAGTAATAGAAAGCCGATTGTCAATTTGCTCTTCATCTGTCATAATTTTTATTTCAACACGTTCCGTGCCAGTAAAATTTAATTTATCTGAAAGGCTTTGATTATCTAAAAACGACATTGCAGCAGTTAGATATGGTAAATTTAAATTTTCATAAAATATTATGTCAGAAACAAAACGACTAATATCATAACCAGCTTCATCATCCCATTCAGACCAACGATCTGCGGTAAGTATCACCGATTGAATATCATATGAAACTGGGTTAATGATTTTATTCTGTTCATACATAGCTTATTATCCGCCTATGACAGTCGAAAATGTTTGAGTTATTTGTCTAATAATACTAGGCTTTAATATTTTTATCGTTTTTAATTTAGAATTTTCGTCTTCAATAAAATCTAGATGGGTTTTTTCAGTAATAAGCGATGATTGAACCTCGTTGTTAGGATTTACATCTATCCAATTTCCGGATGCATCTTCGTAATGGTGTGCACTTAAGTATTCTAATGAACTTGTTTTTAACCTGGCATTTTCATAAATGTTAATACCTTCATATTGCGCAGCAAAAGCTGGATCTAAAAGTGCTTGTGGATTTTCAACTATTCTGTTAAAATACACTGCTTCACCATTTTGCCATACACCAGTTGATCCACTAATAATTACTTGTCCTAAATCTAAATCTTTACGAACAACAGTACCGGTTGCACCACTAAGTGCGCCTTCTAATTTAGAACCTACCTTAAATATTCTAATAAGATCTTGTGCTGGATCTGAATGACCTACATGGCCAACACCATTATCATCAGTGCGAAAAACAAGAGTTGTATGCGGATAAGATTCTTTTGCTTGATCTACAATTTCACTATAAATTAAAGGCCATCCCTGCCTTCTTAAATTATCATTCATTAAATAAAATGTCCAATAGTAATTATCACTGCCGTATATATTATACGATACAACATCAGGCCTATCACCTTCTATAATATCATACAGTAAATAACTTTGAGCGCTATTTTTAAATTTATCAATTATGTCAGCATATGCTGATATATTTTGAATCGCTGCGATTGCATTATCGCTTCCGCCAAATTGATATGGTACAATTGGATATGATTGGAAATATGACATTAGAATCCTTTCGCAACAGCATTTTTATCCATTAACTCATTTTCTTGGAAACTTAAGTCTAGTGTCGTTTCTTGAAAATAACCGCCTTTATAAAAACTATTGGTATTACTTGTGTTATATGTTGCATTGACTGATCTTAAATAACACGGCTTAAATCTAAACCATTTTGATTCTGAATAAACTTCTGCATTAGAAACGTCAGATCGTGTATTTCTATCTAGATCATAATGTAATGAAATTTGGATTTCATTTGGAAATTTATACCCAGCTTTAACTTCATATTC
>CESU01104410.1_pt1 | contig 59604 bp, 50 predicted proteins | sample 531141 | NCBI WGS metagenome assembly CESU01 (sample SAMEA2621401, study PRJEB7988) | marine metagenome | isolation source: saline water (ENVO:00002010), including
CATTGGTATTGAATAATAGTACTCAAAAATTAAAAACATTTAGACTAATTAAAACCCACTCAACTGAGTGGGTTTTTGTTTAGTTAAGATCTGTTATTTGATAGGGCTTATTATTTTTTAGATGGTCTATCCTCTCAAAAAATTAAAGGAATTCAATTACTGGCTGAAGCACCTCTGTTATTTAGAATCATTATAAGTAATGAAGTTAGTAGTGATTTAATGTTAAGGGTGTATATTTGATTTTCAACTAGACGCAACAATAAAAATGAAAAAAAATCTACTATCTGTCTACATGCTTTTTTTTGTAGTTATAGCTAACGCACAATTAGTTAGCTTGGAGTTTGAGGAGTTTTATGTACATGACGATACCGAGTACTTAGATGCCCAAATGGGAACTGTTAATTTAGACGGATATGTTACTTACCGCCTTTACGCAAATGTGACAAACGCAGATGACTATGTTACAGCTGTGTCAGGAAACGTAGATAACCCATTGTCCATAGAGTTATCAGACCAATCAGAACAATTCTTTCATCATCTGTCTGGTTCGTTTGTTGGTCCCTTGAATTCAGGAATTCTTCCATTTGTGCCATTGCTTGAATGGGATACCTATTTAACTATTGACCATCATTTAAGTGCGGATAATCCTACCTTTTCTAATATTAGTACTGTCTCTGCTCCTGGAGATCCATGGTTGGATAACTTCGAAGATGGTGAGGGTATTTATTCTGACTCATTTGCAGGATTATCTTATTTTATCCTTCCTGGTGCGCCTAATGGAGTAGCTGGTAATGATTTAAGAGTGTCGATAGGTCAGTTTACCGTAAATAATGCAGATCCGATGAATATGAATTTATCGTTCGCTGGAACAGTGCAAGTATTTACCAATGGTGTTCCGAGTAATGAATTTGAAGATGATTTCTATTATGCTTTCGCTACCACCGCTCAAGGGGGACTCGGATGTACAGACCCAGCGGCTGAGAACTATGACGAGACCGCTACAGTAGATGATAATTCTTGCGTGTATCCTTGTACTTTAGTTTTAAGTGCTGAGGATTTAATTATTACTAATGCAACCTGTTTCGGTGAATTTGGTGGAAGTGTAGATGTTAGTTCTGTTACAGGGGCTCAGGGATCTGTTCTTCACTCTACTAATGAAGAACCATTTGTATTTTCTTCTATGTTTGATGGTTTGCCAGCAGGAGACTATAATTATGAAGTAACAGATGTAGAAGGTTGTTCTGCTTCGGTTCCTTACACTATTGAAGAGGGTGTTGAAATAGTAATTAATGAAAATACAAATGATACGAATAACCCTTCTTGTTTTGGGTTTAGTAATGGTCAAGTATGTGTAGATATCTCAGGAGGTCTTCCTCCTTATTATACTTCACTAGCGACAGCTGATTTCTCTGATGAGTCTTCAGAATTATGTTTTACTGATTTACCTTCAGGGAATCACGTGGTATTTGTGCAGGATGATAACGGATGTGTAGTGAATTCTGGAGCTATAGCTTTAGATGATCCGTTACAAATGGCTATTACATTAGATGACTTATCCCCAGCATCTTGTGCAGATATAGCTGATGCTTGTGGTATCGCTTTGGCCACCGGTGGACAGCCTACTATTACTTATGAGATAGAGGGATGGATAGAGCCTCAAGAAGGAAATAATCTTTGTGGTCTTTTGCCAGGAATGGATTATACAGTAATAGCTACAGATGCAAATGGATGTACAGTTTCTGGGTTGTTAACTGGAATTACTGGACCTCCGCAAGTAGGTGTTAATGCTAATGTTATTTCTGACGTAACTTGTTTCGGGAGTGAAGATGGAGAAATTTGTATCTCAGGATTTGGTGGAAACGGAAACTTCTCTTATAGTATTGGAGACTGTGAGAATTTTGAATTTAATGACGGATGTTTCGATGAGCTAGCAGAAGGTGACTATGTGCTTTGTGCAGAAAGTGACGGATGTACAGGAAGTGATACGTTCACAATAGACGGACCTAATGCTATTCAATATAACGTTGTACCTGCTGAAGAAAATGCTGGAGTTAGTGAAGCTGGTGCATGTGATGGAGTTTTGGAAGTAGTTAACGAAGGTGGTGGTACAGGTGACCTTACCATTGTTTGGACATTAGCGGACGGAACTCAAGTGGTAGGGAATGCTATAGACGGTCTTTGTGAAACAGAGATGGGAGATGTAATCAATTTAACGATCACTGATGCAAACGGATGTGAGTCTTCAGAAGATTTCTTAATGACTATAGGACTTTATGAACTAGCTAATAATATTCAAATCAATATGTTTCCTAATCCTACGAATGGAATAGTGAATCTGTCTATAGAAGGATTAGCTGGACAGGCAGTAAGCGCTAAACTTTTAAATTCAATAGGAGCTGAAGTTCAGTCTACTGATTTCGGAACGTTAAGCGGATTTTGGAATAAAGAGATTAATCTAATGGGTCAAGCTAGTGGTGTTTATTTCCTCAGCGTAACTGTTGGGAATGAGAATATCTCTCATAGAATAATCAAGCAGTAAGCTTAGACTTAAAAACGATTTAAACGCTCTCCTCGGAGGGCGTTTTTTTTTGCTCTAAACTTTAATAATTATAAATGATATTAAATTTTAATTGAGTTTGGTTTTTTAGCTGTTTAATCCCATTTTAAACTATGAGGAGAATATAAACAAAGCGCGTTACACTCCAGCTTAGGTCAGATGCTTTTTCAAGTCGAGTATTTTTGATTAGAATTAGTACTTATTTTTATGAGGGTTGATTCACCTTAAGGACATTGAATGCTGATCTCATTATAAGTGAAAGTTTGTTTACACCTCCTGTGTTTTGCTATTATTCAATACTTAGAAAGGGGTACTGTAAAATGAAAGTGATTGTACTATTTTCTGTTCTTTAGAACTCGGCGTTGCAACCCTCCCAGACTATAATTTTTTCTTAGAGGTTAGCAGTTTTTTAAAGTTCGATACAAACTCATCCCATGACTCGAACTCTTCTTTGTAAAGTATTCCTGCTCCTTGGGTAGAAGAAGTCTCATAGCTGGTGGTATTTATGTCAAAGTTATTCGAGTCATTATAGACTAGCAGCCTAATCTTACCATCTTTCCCTAAAAGATACTCTAACCGCACATCACCAATTAGCGTATTGGGATTATGATTTCTTTTATTTCCGCGGGTTACACCAAGATTTCCACTAATATATAATTTGTCACTAAACAGCTGTGTGCTTAGCGCTAAAGCGATCTCCTGATTACTTATTTCATCTCCAGGTCTATAATTAAGTCCAATGTCTACCTCATCAGTTATTTGAGAAAGCCAATTGTTTAACTGACTAGAGAGGAACTCAGTGCTATTTTCAGCAATTCCAAGCTCAAAGCTGCTAAAACTAGTGGTAGGTAGAAATTTCTTTAAAACAAGAAGACTAAAGGCTTGACGGTTTTTTTCTTGCTCAGTACCCATAGCGCTGTTCACTCTACTTTTGGTTATTTCATCAGAAGTGGGGAGGTCTATATCGAATGCTATTCCAGGATTCAGAAGTTTCCCATCTAGATTCATGACGAGGTTAACCGGAACCCTCTTCTTATATGACTCATTGTTATCAGATGTGCCTATTACATCATATAACGGAGCTGAAAGTCTATAGACAGTCCGAAGGTTGATATCTGCTAGAAACGGATCTCCATACCAGCTAATGGTGCCTCCAGGTTTTATTTCAAATGCTTTATTGATAATGTTTTGAAGTGTGAATAGATATTCACCTTCTACTATTTCTATAGTGCCATACATTTGGAAATCATCATCATCATTCACTATCATTGAAAGGTGTCCTTTTCCTCTCCCTTCCAAAACATCACCTGTCACTTGATCAAAGATCATTTTAAAAACAGCTTCTTTTTTTACGTCTATTTCTAAATCTATAGATAGGTTGAAATCTGACTGCAATTGAGATAGGCCGTTATTTTTAATTTTTTCTTCAGGAATAGCAAATGAGACGAAATCCTCGAAAGTTACTTCATCACTATCTCCTAGGGGCATATTTATGATTGTTCCTTCTTCGGCAGAAGCATTCGCGTTGATTTCTAGGAAGTCATCATAGCCGAATATGCTCACAAATCCTGAACCATATGCCTTTCCATAAAAGAGTTCATTTTGATCTTCAGTAGTATTTAAGCATAGGAAAGGAGTTTTCTCCATATCTATGAAAAAATCATAACTCCACTCTCTAAAATTTTCATGCACAACTGTGCCTATTATATTGCCTACGTTTCCTTCGGGGTCTACAATTTCGATATTCTCTAATAGAAACATATCAGGGGTAATCTTTATAGCATCTCTTAGGGTATAAGATGTATTTAGGAAGTCTATTTTTACTTCTGCATCATTGAAAGATAAATCACCATGTAATAAAGGTTTTGAAAGGGTTCCTTTGACATCTATAGACCCAGATAAAGACCCTCCAAATTCACTTACAGCACTTTTAACAATGGAGGATAGAAAATTTAACTTGAATTCTTTAGCTGTTAATTTCAAGTCTAAAGGGTTTTCGTCTTCCGAAGGAGAATAGGTTCCTGAAAAAGAAAAAGGCCTATGGTCATTATTTGTTAGTTCTCCAGATAACTCTATAACTTTTTGATCAGAGTTCCATTTTCCAGTCGTACTTATATTTCCTAAAACGACCTCATCAAGCATGAAGTCGTTTAGAGTAAAGCTGCTGATCGCCTCATTTGAGTTGAGCGAATCAGAGAGTACAAGGCTTCCGTTTAGAATTCCATTTAATTGAGCGCTACCAGAAGAGGTGAAGTAATTGATGGAGGACAAATCTATATTTTCTAGGATGAAGTCTGTTTTATTTCCATCATTTAAACTGCCATTTACAAATATTTGCTGGTCTTCGTTTTGGAGTATTAAGTTTTCAAATGAAAATTCTGACCCATCTGTAAGAAACTTCCCATTAGGTAGAATGTTCCAATGTGCTGGCCCTGCATATAAATCTCCAGAGCTAAATTCTAAGGTGTAATTATTCGAGTCTAAAGAATAGGAAAAATAGATATCTCCCGAGCTAGTTTTTTCTCTATCGTTCCATGAGAAATTAGATTTTAATCCATGTTTAGTTCCCTCAGATGTTAATATAGGTTGAATGACGTTAAACTGATTATTAATGTTTAACTCCGAAGAGTTCATGTTGATTGATATCTCTTCAGTTAGCTTGTGGTAATCGAGATTTAAATAATCGAGACTTACCCCATGGTATGAAACGGTATCTGTTTCTATTAAAAGGTGGCTGTTTTGCCCATTTTCAGAATAGTAAAGATTACTTCCTTGAGAAACATAAATTTCCTTACCTAGATAACTCCTAAGTTTTTGAAAGTCTATTACATTTAATGCTAAGCTAAAGTTACCAGCTGGAATGAGCGAGTCCGATGTAATGTTAGGACTGAAGTTTTCTGCTATTCTGGCAACAGAGTTCATTATTTGATCATAGGTGTATTTTCCTTTAAGTTCCCCTTTAATGATATCAGACTCTAGTATTATATCTCGTTCAGGGCTTAGTGAAGAGTGTAAAAAGATCGAATTAATTTTAACTGAAGATTCCCCTGTGGAAAATTCGGTGTTTTCAAGACAAATTTCACCAGTAATGTTATCTGGGTTAGAGCCCGAGCCTTCAACACTGAGATTGGTTTTTAAGGTGCTTATTTTGTCTAAACCATCAATGTAATGAGTCAGGTTAAGGTGTTCTATTTTTGAGCTGAAGGAGTACCACGGGATGGACTCTCGAAAGTCTACAACTCCAGAAAACTCGAAGTCTGCGTTTTTATCTTTGCTAACCAGGTTTCCAGAAAAGAAGTTATTTTGTAAACTTCCATTAGCACTAATATCAGAAAAGCTAGTCTTTCCAAAAGAAATAGAACTAACCTCTCCTTCTAGGTCTATTTCTACTAATTCTTTAGTTATTCCCTTTCCTTTGACCGAGATAGTACTAGAAATAACACCTAGATTTTTAGAGTTATAAAGTTGAGCTAGGTCGAACTTTTTAGACGTCAATTCTCCAGAATAAGAGTAGCGTTTATCTCCTGAAATTTCTTTGAATTTTAAATCGGTTATTAGTTTTCCAATAGGAGAAGAGAGTTCACCGTACGCTACGAAATCATTGGTAAACCCTGTGAAATTTCCTGAGAAATTAAAGTTTCCGAGTGCATTTAAATTTAGTGGAAGATTTACGTTGGTTACTCCTAAAGCAGGAAGAATCAGAGTTTGAATATCTTCTCTGGAAGAGTTGAGTTGTTTTACGTCTAAATCTATAAAGGTCTGAGCTAATTCAGGCAGTCCGTTCAATGAAATGTCACCAATGAAATTTGTGTTATTGGCTAGTTGAAGAGAAATTTTTTTTCCTTTTAGCTTATTTATTTTCCCCTTAAATGTGCCCTCCATTTTTAATTCTAGGTCAGAAAATTTTGAGTTAGCACTAAATCTGTTTAGGTCGACTAGGTTCAGTGTAGAGTTGTGGAAAGTTATATCGTGTTTAACGTCAGATAAATAACTGGAATAAGAGCCAAAGGAACCAGTTTTTAATAAGATGTTTCCTGAGAGGTCAGAATGGTTTAGAAAAAATGAAGCGTCCATAAAGGATATTCCTGAGGGAGCAATAGTCACGTTAGAGTTCAATTTGGATATGGCCAGTTCACTAGATTCTACAGCAGAAAGTGAGTTGCTCTTAAATAAGATACTATCTCCTATAATTTGGAATCTTGACAAGTCTGCGTAGAGATCCGTTATTCTTATTCTATGGGAATTTAAAGTTCCAGATAAACTATCTGCATAATTAAAATCTTGATATTCATATCTTCCTTTCATCAGATTTAAGTCAGTAACTTCTATTTTCCATTCGCCCTCAGATTGAAAGTCAGATGAAAGAGAATCTAAAAGAAATTGAAGGTTATTATCTGATTCACCTTCGTAGATAGCCATCTTGAAAAGAGGTGCTTCTAAAGTGATTTTATTAATAAAGATACTTTTTTTCTCAAGGTCAAGTAAGAAGGAGCCTGTGTTAAATCCTTGTATATATACTAAAGTGTCTTTTTTGGAGTCCCTAATTAAAACGTCTTCCAATAGGATAGAATCCCATAAATCTATTTTTAATGACTTTATAGATATTTTTGTACCAAGTTGTTTACTGAGGTATTTGCCAGTCTGATGTCCTATGAATGTTTGTATGCTTGAAAATTGCAGCGCTATAAATAAACTACCGGCTAACAGCAATAATGCGAATAGTGTCCATAACAGTATTTTTCGAGCTTTTCTCATTCCTTTATTGCTTAGCAATATTCGTGCAAATTAACCTAATTTTGTGATAGGTTAAGGAAGAATCCCGTCTGTGAAATGAGAGAAAAACAACCAGTAATTTTAAGTGTAGAGTCTTCTTGTGATGATACAAGTGCCGCCGTTTTAAGAGGATTAGAAGTTCTTTCAAATGTGGTGTGTTCTCAACAAATTCACGAAAAATTTGGTGGAGTAGTTCCGGAACTAGCTAGTCGAAAGCACATGGCCAACATTGTTCCTACAGTGATCACTGCGTTAACCGATGCTAACATAAACCTCGAAGACATAGATGCTCTGGCATTTACGCAAGGTCCTGGTCTGTTGGGTTCGTTGTTAGTAGGAGGGAACTTTATAAAGGGTTTGTCATTAGGGACCAACCTTAAGTTTTTGGCTGTAAATCATATGCATGGTCACATAATGGCCCACTTTTTAAATCAAGAGAAAAATCCGAAATTTCCTTTTATTTGTTTAACCGTGAGCGGGGGTCATACGCAATTAGTGCGAGTTAATGCCTCTAATGAATTTGAAATATTAGGAGAAACTATTGATGATGCGGCAGGGGAGGCATTTGATAAAACTGCTAAAATATTAGGACTAGATTATCCTGGCGGTCCAATAATAGATGAATTGGCTAAAACTGGAAACCCTCTAAAATTTTCTTTTACTAGGCCTAAAGTGAAGCCATTGCATTTTTCATTTAGTGGCCTAAAGACAAATGTTCTTCAGTTTCTTCAGAGAGAGATGAAACAAAACTCTAATTTCATTTCGGAGAACATTAATGATATATGTGCCTCTGTTCAGCATACTATAGTTGCTATTTTATTAGGCGAGCTAGAGACGGCTTGTGAAAAGACAGGGATTATGGAGGTAGCGCTTGCGGGAGGAGTTTCTGCAAACTCTTACTTGAGAGATAATTTCACTTCTTTAGCACTCGAAAAATGCTGGGCTTCACATGTTCCAGATTTTCAGTATTGCACTGATAATGCTGCTATGATAGGAGCTTCGGCATACTTTAAATATCTTAATGGTGAGTTCGGAACACTCACTGATAAACCTAACCCGAGACTGCAGTTTATATCATAGTATTTTGAAAGAGTTCGAATTACGAGGAATGTCGAAGAAACTTTATGCCCAAGTTATCTTCAATGACGTTAATTTCTGACGAATAAGTCGTCTGAATATTAGAATTCTATATAATGGACTGGAAGATTAGATAAGGTACATCTAATTCAGAAGTATTTACAGAAAGTATGACGATTACCTAAAAGAAAATCTTGCTCTCTAGGTTAACTCTTGTCTTAACTGCTGTTTGAGTTTTCTCATATAATCCTCTTGCATCCAGTCTAAGTAATTCTTGGTTGACTTAGCTATGCAATAAGAAAAGCGCTTTACTCTATACTGAACTTCCTTTTCTAATAATTCTGCTAACTCTAGAGCGTCAAAAACATCATCAGTATTTTCTAGAATCATTTTCTTGTGACAAGTTATACTTCTATATATAGCCTCAATGGGGCGTTCACCTAGATCCATAGATTTCTTGTACTCATCTTTTATTTCGAATTTTTCGAAAGTTGTTTTTGGAAATTTAGCTTTAATATCGTCAGAGAGCACATAAACAAATTGGCGTTCTATTTCTTCATCGGAGTACAGCCCTTCTAAGTATGTGTTAGGTGTTTTAAATATTTGCTGCCAGTCCACATGACTCTCCCATAGCCCGAACCTTCTAGCGTTATTTCCTAAATCTATAACAGTAAAGTTCTTCTTGTTATTTAGTACTCTAGATCCTCTACCTATCATTTGATGAAACAAAGTCAGGGATTTAGTAGCTCTGTTCAGGATAATAGTATCAACAGTAGGTTCATCAAAACCAGTCGTCAAGATGCTTACTGAGGATAAAATCGCATCAGGTTTTTCTTTAAACCATTTAAGAATTTCCGCTCTTTCTTTTTCGCTATGAGTATTATCTAAATGACGTATTTCATAACCCTCTTCAAGGAACATCTCATAAACAGCTTTTGAAGTATTTATTCCGTTGTTAAAGATTAGTGTTTTGGCTCCCTTAGATTTTTCCTCATAGGCGTAGAGTAATTTTTCTTGCATAAGAAAGTTACTGTATAGTTTTTCTGAGGAACTGACCGTATAATCTCCGTTTATTCCCACCTTAAGAGAACGAAGGTTTACGTCATAATTATAAGTAGAAGCTTTAGCCAAATAACCTTGCCCAATTAGGGATGTAATAGACTCTCCTACAATAAGTTCGTTATAATTATCCTTGAGTGGTAATTTTACATTAGAACTAAGCGGAGTGGCAGTTACTCCCAGAATAATCTGTTTTGAGAAGTACTTAAAGAGTTTCCTAAAAGAGTTATAGTGCGCCTCATCTATAATAAGGAGACCGACATCTTCCATCTCTATTTTTTCCTCATTTAATCTATTGTTAAGTGTCTCTACCATGGCCACGAAACACATAAAATCTTTTTTCTCAGGGAGGTCTTTTACTTTGCTATCGATAATTTTATTCTTGACGCCTAGATTATCTAGCATTCGTGAAGTTTGACCACAAAGCTCAATTCTATGTGTCAAAATAAGCACTCGTTTATTAGTAGTTTCGATATACTTTCTGGCTAATTCAGAGAAAATCACCGTTTTTCCACCACCCGTTGGAAGTTGAAAAAGAAGATTATATCCATTCCGATACTTATCTATTCTTTCAAATATAGCCTCGATTGACTCTTTTTGATACTGATAGAGCTTTTTCTCTTCGTTTCCTCCTGATAAATCTAATGGTTCCATCGTCATTCCTTGCTATTAAAAAGCGGTGCAAAATTAGTTAAGAATATATCCTTAGCGAAGGATAATTAAAACTTGTTGAAAATTTGTATCGTGATGATTTCTTTAATGCATCTTAAAAACGCAATTTTGAGGGCATGATTGCCAAGCTAGAAGGAACATGGAAGGTTAAGTTAGATGATATGGTAAACAGCAGTTCTTATAAAGGGATGATGCATTCTTTGAACAAAGAATATGACGATTACAGTTGTTATCCAGCCAAAAACGAAGTTTTCAAGGCTTTTGAATTATGCCCCTTTGAATCTGTGAAAGTGGTAATAATAGGTCAGGATCCTTATATTCGTTGTGGTCAGGCGCATGGGCTTAGTTTTAGTGTTCCCCGGGGAATAGCTATTCCGCCTTCATTAAAAAATATTTTTAAAGAATTAAAATCGGACTTAGGTTGTATGTGTCATTCGGGTGATTTAACTCTCTGGGCGAAACAAGGAGTACTTTTATTGAATGCCACCTTAACAGTGAGAGAAGGAGAGTCCAATAGTCATAGTTCTTTAGGTTGGTTGGACTTTACGAAAGAAGTTCTACAAGTACTGAATAATACCAAGTCAAATGTAGTTTATTTGGCTTGGGGAGGTTTTGCTCAAAAGTTATGTGCTAATATAAACCCAGAGACTAACCTTGTTCTTAAGGCCCCTCACCCTTCTCCTTTGAGCAGTTATCGGGGTTTTTTTGGAAGTAAACATTTCAGCGCGGCTAATAAATATTTAAGCAATCAAAAAATTGAATCTGTCAAATGGTGCAAGTAAAATATATAGCAATTAGTATCGGGTTAGCACTTGGCTTTAGTTCATGTGTTAAAAGAACAGATGATACTCCTCCTTCCATTGAGATATTTCTCGAAGGGGAAACGCTTACTGATTCGCTCATAGTTATAGCAGGAGAGGAGCTTGACTTAACTTTTAATTTGTCAGATGATTCAGGTCTAAATACAGCCCGATTTTTTATTTCTAAGAAATCAGACATACCACAGGTTTCTTGCGCTGAATCAAATCTTTTTGAATATTTAGGAATAACAGAACTTGGCGGAAATTATTATGAATATTCTCCAGGAATAATTTTCCCAGATAGTATTGTAGGAATTTATAAGTTAGAGATAGGAGTATATGACGATCAAGGAAATTTCTCTGATAAAGACTTTATTCTTTCTGTAGAAAATCCTTATTATCCTATTATAGATTCTTTAAATTCTGATAATATTTCGACCCAATGTCTCGTCTCATTAAGTGAGGGGAATTTAAGTTTTGGGCTTAACCTTCAAGCTTCCTGCGTAGAAATCATTACTGAAATGAAGACTTATCTATATGCGAGTGAAATCCTGCTAGAAAGTCAAACATACACAATAGAAAACTCCTTGATTAATGACGATTTTAATTTCACTCTTCCGGAAACAGGTCAGTATGAGTTGCGTATAGAACTGACATCTAGTCAAGGAGTGAGTTCTTGGGCTATATTGGAATTAAGCGCATCCAGCTAAGAAAAGTTGCTTTTGAGAAAATAAATCTGAAATAATTTGCTGACTAGATTTGTTTTGAGGAGTAAACCGTTTATTAAAGTACCCAGCGTATTTCTCATCATCGGAGCAGCATTTCCATAAAAAATTATTAGTCATAAAAGCTTCAGCTCATGCGCTTTCGAATGTTCCGTTAAAACAGTTTTTATCGGGCTATTAAACTCAGTTTAACACCTGCGGAATTAACTCCTTTGAAAAAAGTACTCGTGAAATATGTAGAATAAGAAATTTCTGAAATTCATAATAGCGTAAATAAATACTTGGTAATTAGTTCAAAGAGAAAGGAGTCTCTAGATTGAAGGTAGGAATAGTAGCCTTGAATACTTCTCCGCTAAGTTCGTTTCTCAAATTGTAGAATCCTCGCATTCTTCCGATGTCGTTTGTCATCTCGCAATAAGAGTTGTATGTGTAAAAGTCTCCTGGCTCGATAACAGGTTTTTCACCTATCACACCTTCACCAAAAACAGTATAACTTCCTTCTGTAGAATCAAAAATGAACCAACACCTTTCCAAAATTTTCACAGAGAATATATTTCTATTAACGATAGTGACTTTATAGGAATGTATAAAACTCTTGTTCGCAGAGCTACTCTTCAATTCCTCGAATCTTGGAGCTACGCTAATTTCTATGTTTTGACTAACTGCTACTTTCATAATACTCACGCAATTAAAGTAAAATATTCGATGAATGAGAAGATAAAAGTCACAAAAATATTAATGTGCCTTTTTTAATTGTTAAAAGTATCTGTTTTATACATGCCTATCACTCTATCGTAACCAAGGTTAGGGTTCGTGTCGTAGGTGAAAATATGAAAGTCATTTTCTGTTTGAAAATGGCTTCCTTCAACAAAAGACAAGTCTAATTGACCATCTTCTACCAGTGCGTATGTGTAGTTGTAATACCCTTGTTTTAGAAGAGTCGTTAATTCATAACGTTTCAAAGTGTAATTATACTGCATTTGACTTTCCGAGGTGAGCTGATTGAAGTTAAAGCCCCCTAGAACATGAATTTTTTGATCATTAGACATTGGGGTTTTTTTATTTAAGACAAATGTTACTTGGCAATATTCAGCCTCCAAATCGTCATTAAATCCCAGTAGACTATTGACTTTGAAGTCACCATTAATATCAGGGAAAGTGGTATAAAGTTTATAAGGTCTAAATGCGTCATGATTCAGTTCTATCTCTGGAACTAAAGTTTTAGCATTGATTTTTAAAGAGTGCATGCTTGAAGAGATTCCTGATATATTAGCTGTACTAAAGAACCGGTACTCGTTATTTCCAGTAAAATTGTTCTCTTCGCCATAGTCGTAACTGATTTCGTTATTCTTAACGAAAACGGGTTCTAAATCCGAGATACTGTTATCCCAATTAAAATTTTGAAGAACCACATTTTCTATATCGTCATAGGGCCTGAAAACTTCATAACCGTTATAAACCAGTTCAAAGTCTAACTCTTGGTGACTATTTCGATTTGAGATTATGCTGGATTCTTTTAATTGTGCTCTGTATCTTATTAGCTGTTCGTAGATAATTATTCTAGAAGTGAAAATGGGATTGTCTAAATCATCATCTGGAGCTACTTGAATTATATAATTACCACTCACTAATGGAATCATCATATCATTTGGAAAGTCGAACTGATAGTTCACATAAGGTATGGCAGAATTAAATGAAGGTTCAAACTCTGTAACGGGTAACTCTGGGAACCCTCTTAGGTATTCATTAGATTGTAAGTCAGATATTTTCCAGTCATAGGTGCAGTGGAATACTTGTATTACGTAATCTTCGTCTAAATTGCTTAAATCATCAAATGAGTAGGATAGGAAATCATTACTGTTCAGCGAAATAATCGGGTACGAGGGGTAAGCCTCAGCATTTCTGACTTGAAGGGTTTTTATATACTCCTTGTGTATTCTGTTTCTAGTGTCTATGCTTTCATCATCTATGTTCGAGTATGAGACCTCAGCATTTGATATCTGTATTAATCCACAAAAGAAGGTGAAGAAAAAAATAGTAATTTTATTCATGTTGTATTGCTCTATACCCCTCAGTTGGTAGGATTTTTTTGTTTTATTTAGAATCATTCTAAACTATTTCGTTGATATTTTAAACACTATTGTAACCATCACAATTACTTATTTTTGCGCTCCAAAAGTAAAGGATAATCACCAGATGTCTAGAACCATAAAAATTCGCAAAGGAGCGAATATAAGACTTGTTGGAGCAGCAGAGAATACTCTTACAGAGTCTATTTCCTGTAGCGTGTACGCTATTAAACCAACAGACTTTCACGGCTTAATCCCTAAGCTCCTTCTCAAAGAAGGTGCCGAAGTTAAAAAGGGAACACCTCTATTCCACGACAAGCATAATTCGTCTATTGTTTTCACCTCTCCTGTGAGTGGTGAAGTAGTTGAAATAGTGCGTGGAGCGAAAAGGAAGATATTAGAAATTCGTGTTTTAGCGGATACTTCAAATACATCTGAAGTTATCACAAAGCCTAGTTCTATGTCTTCAAAAGAAGAGGTAACGCGCGCATTAATGTCTTCTGGCCTTTGGCCTTTTATTAGGCAGCGACCTTTTAGCACAATAGCTCGTCCTTCGGATACCCCTAAAGCTATTTTTGTAAGCACGTTTAGTTCTGCTCCCTTAGCGCCAGATACCGATTTTGTGATGCAGGGACAAGAGGCTGAATTTAAGGACGGTTTGTCAGCCCTTTCAGCTCTATCTAGCGGAGGGAAAGTAGAATTAGGAGTTTCTTCGGAAGGTAACTGGTTTAACCAGTTTAGTGCTGATGCGAATATTACTACATACCAAGGTCCTCATCCTGCAGGGAATGTAGGAGTTCAGATTCATAAAACGAATCCACTAAATAAAGGAGAAGTTGTGTGGTATTGCAACGCTCAGGATGTGGTTAATATAGGAAAAACCTTAACGACAGGAGAGTTAAGCGTAGATAGGATAGTAGCTTTAGTTGGCTCGGAAGTATGCTCACCGGCTTACTATAGAACTAAACTAGGTTCTCAGGTAAAGACTATAACAGCAGGGAATTTAAAAGAAGGAAACTTGAGAATAGTTAGCGGAGATGTGCTAACGGGGGAGAAGGTAGATGAGGATAATTTCATAGGTTTCTATAGTGAACAGATTACAGTAGTCCCTGAAGGAGATGAGCCACAGTTTTTCTTAACTGAAGGATGGCTAGCTCCAGGATTCAATAAATTTTCGCTTAGTAAATCTTTTCCAACTTGGATTTCCCCAAAATCTAAGAAGTTCGCTCTTAATACCAATATGAACGGAGAGGAAAGAAAGTTTGTTGTGACTGGTCAGTATGAGAAAGTCTTTCCATTTGATATTTACCCTGTTCAATTAGTTAAATCTATAATTGTTAATGATATAGATATGATGGAAAAATTAGGGATTTATGAAGTAGCTCCTGAAGATTTTGCGCTGTGTGAATATGCTTGTACCTCTAAAATAAATGTGCAGGGCATAATTAGAGAAGGGTTGGATACCCTAATGGAAGAGTTTAAATAACATTAAAGCCTAAAATGAAAGGATTACATAAATTTTTAGACGAAAAAATAGCACCACCTTTTAAGGAGGGAGGAAAGCTAAGGAAGTTCTGGCCTATGTACGATGCGTTAGAAACTTTCGCGTTTGTACCAGGTCATACTACACACAAAGGTTCTCATGTGAGAGACGGAATCGATCTGAAGAGAACTATGTTCTTAGTGATCGTAGCACTTATCCCATGCCTTCTTTTTGGTATTTATAACATAGGATTTCAATACGATGCTATTTTAACTGAAGCCGGAAGAATTGACTGGCTAGGAGAGTCTAGACATGCGACTTGGTTAGAAATGTTTATATACGGAGCACCTATGGTTCTCCCGATGGTCATAGTGTCATATGCTGTAGGGTTAGGAATCGAGATTTTATTTGGAATTATTAATGGCCATTCTATTAATGAAGGCTTCTTGGTCTCAGGGATGCTTATTCCATTGGTAATGCCTGTGGATTGTCCTTTGTGGATGGTAGCTGTAGGTACTGCTTTCGCTGTAGTAATAGCCAAAGAGGTTTTCGGAGGAACAGGAATGAACATTTTGAATGTGGCGTTAACCGCTAGAGCATTTATGTTCTTTGCGTATCCTACTAAAATGAGTGGTAATAATGTATGGTTTCATACAGGTTATAGTGATTCTTTGACTGCAGCAGCTAGTCCAAATGTGATAGATACTTATACAGGAGCTACTCCATTAGGGTTATTGGTAGATACTGCAGATGGAGCTACACTTGTAGAGGTGATAACGAATAAGGGCGGAGGATTTGACTTTAGTTTATGGAATTCATTTATGGGGTTCATTCCTGGGTCTATCGGTTCTACTTCAGTTCTTATGTGTTTGATAGGAGCTGCTATTCTTATCGCTACTGGAATCGGAAGCTGGAGAATTATGGCATGGGCTATAGTGGGAGGTGCGCTTATGGGAGGATTCTTTAATTACTTAGGTTCTTTAGAAGCATTTGCCGACAATCTTTATTTAGATATACCTTGGTATCACCAGTTATGTTTAGGCGGTTTCGCCTTCGGTGTAGTTTTTATGGCTACAGATCCTGTTTCAGCCGCGCAAACTACTAGAGGTAAAATGTGGTATGGATTGCTGATAGGTATTCTAGCTATTCTAATTAGAACAGCTAATCCAGCTTATCCAGAAGGAATAATGTTAGCGATCTTATTTATGAATGTAATGGCTCCGACTATTGATCATTATGTAATAGAAGGTAACATTAAGAAAAGAATGAAAAGAGCCAAATTGGCCATAGCATAAAACGAACAGAAAAATGGCAATAGATAAAAATAGTACGGGTTTTACGCTCACGTTTGTTATAATCATGGTGATTATTGTAGGTTCTGTATTGGCTTCTTTAGCATTTGGTCTAAAGCCTCTTCAAAAAGCACATGAGGCTGATAAGAAGAGAATGGACATTATAGGAGCTATCGGAGTAGAATCTGAAAGAAGCACTGTAAATGATGTTTTTACTGATTATGTAAGTGGATTTTACTTGTTAGATAATAATGGAAAGGTCACTTCTACTGACCAGAAAGCAGTATTCGCTGTAGATATTAAAAAGCAGCATAGAAATACAGAACTTACAGAATCAGAAAAAAAGTTTCCTCTTTATACTGCTAAGACTGATGGTGGGACTGAAGTGTTTATCGTGCCCATGGTGGGGAAAGGTCTTTGGGGACCTATTTGGGGATATGTAGCTATGGAGAAAGATATGAAAACGATTTTCGGGGCGAAGTTTGATCATAAAACAGAAACTCCAGGGTTAGGAGCAGAAATTAAAACAGACTTTTTTCAAAAGAATTGGGCTGGTCAAGAATTAGACATAGCTGCTAATGCTAAAATGATGTTTGAGGTAACTAAGGGATCAGGCAGCTCGCAAGGTAAACATCAAGTAGACGGAATTACTGGAGGTACGATTACTTCTAAAGGAGTTCAAGAAATGGTGAACAGAACCATGCTAGTTTATAGAAAATATGAATCTTCAACAGCACAATTAAACTAAGAGGATAATGAGTGAAGTAAAAGATATAGTAGTAAAGCAGCCTAAAGAGTCTCTTTTCTCCAAAAAGAATAAGAAGTTACTTTCTGATCCGCTAAATGATGCCAACCCTATTACGGTTCAGGTATTAGGTATCTGTTCTGCTTTAGCTATCACAGTGCAAGTGGAGCAGGCGCTAGTAATGTCAGCTTCAGTTCTATTCGTTATGATAGGAGGTAATGTTATCGTTTCTATGCTTAGAAATGTCATTCCTTCTAGAATTAGAATTATCGTTCAATTGGTAATCGTGGCATCTTTGGTAATTATAGTAGATCAAGTATTGAAGGCGTATTTGCCAGATGTAGCTGAGAAGTTATCGGTTTTTGTAGGATTAATCATTACGAATTGTATTATTATGGGACGTTTAGAGGCGTATGCTTTAGGAAATAAAGTGTGGCCTTCGTTCTTAGATGCGATAGGGAATGCCATGGGTTATGCATGGATACTAGTCGTGGTAGCTGTAGTAAGAGAGATATTTGGTTCAGGAAAACTAATGGGATTTTTATTGTTCGGAGAATCCGTAGGTTCTCCTGACGAACTAGGTGCAATCTATAAAATGGGTTACTTCAATAATAACATGATGATACTTCCTCCTATGGCACTTATAGTGGTTGGAATCATTATCTGGGTTCAGAGAAGTAAGAATCAGAAATTAATTGAAGAAAATTAAGAAGATATGTTAGATTATTTAAGCATTTTCGTAAAAGCAGCTTTCTCAGAGAACATGATTTTCGCCTATTTCTTAGGGATGTGTTCCTATCTAGCCGTTTCTAAAACGGTAAAGACCGCAGTAGGATTAGGGTTCGCAGTGATATTCGTGTTGGGTATTACAGTTCCTATTAATTATTTAATGGAGAATTATTTATTAAAAGAAGGAGCACTAGTTTGGCTAAACCCTGAGTGGGGAATGGATGGAGCTAATACTTTAGATTTAAGTTTCCTCAGTTTTATAATGTTCATAGCAGTCATAGCCTCTATGGTTCAGCTAGTAGAGATGATTGTAGAGAAATTCGCGCCAGCATTATATGGAGCATTAGGAATCTTTTTACCGTTAATAGCAGTAAACTGTTCTATCCTAGGAGGAGCGTTATTTATGCAAGATCGTCAGTATCCAACTATCGGTGAAGCTTCAGTATTTGGTTTAGGTTCAGGTGTGGGCTGGTTATTAGCTATCGTAGCGATAGCAGCTATAAGAGAAAAAATACGATATTCTAACATTCCTCCTGCTTTACGAGGCTTAGGTATCACGTTTATATTAACTGGTCTCATGGGAATAGCTTTTATGAGTTTTATGGGATTCGAATTATAAAAAAGTAAAATACATTAGTCGCATGATGACAACGACAATTTTAGCAGCAGTAGCAGTATTTTTAATGATCGTGATGCTTTTAGTATCACTTCTATTATTCGCTAAAGCTAAACTGTCTCCGAGTGGAGCAGTGACACTTACCATTAATGGTGAAAAAGTAGTAGAAGTAGCAGCAGGAAATACCATCCTAACAACATTAGGGGAAGAAAAAATATTCCTTCCTTCGGCATGTGGTGGTGGTGGAACTTGTGCTATGTGCAAATGTCAAGTGTTTGAAGGAGGCGGAGAAATTCTTCCTACTGAAGCACCTTACTTCTCGAGAAAAGAGATTGCGGATAACTGGAGGCTAGGTTGTCAAGTGAAGGTAAAGAACGACATGAAAATAGCTATTCCGGAAGAGATTTTTGGAATAAAGAAATGGGAGTGTACTGTAATAAGTAATTATAACGTGGCTTCTTTTATTAAGGAATTCGTAGTTCAGCTGCCAGAAGGAGAAACCTTAGATTTCGAAGCAGGAGGATATATCCAAGTAGATGTGCCACCTATAACTATTGACTTTAAAGATATGGACATTACATCTCATCCTGAGTTGGGAAGAGATGCTGATGATTTCAGACCAGAATGGGATAAGTTTGGTTTATGGGATTTAACCATGAAGAATGATGAAACTATCTTCAGAGCTTATTCTATGGCTAATCACCCCGCAGAAGGCAATATAGTAATGCTGAATATTCGTATTGCCACGCCACCATGGGATAGACAAAGAAACGGATGGATGAATGTAAATCCAGGTATCTGTTCTTCTTTTGTGTTTGGATGTAAGATAGGAGATAAAGTAACGATATCAGGGCCTTACGGAGAGTTCTTTATTAAAGAAACTGAAGCAGAAATGCTTTATATAGGAGGTGGTGCAGGAATGGCTCCGATGAGATCACACCTTTTTCACCTTTTTCACACCTTAAGAACTAACAGAAAAGTAACTTATTGGTATGGAGGTAGAAGTAAGCGTGAGCTATTCTATTTAGATCATTTCAAAAACATAGAAAAAGAGTTTCCAAACTTCCAATTTCACATAGTGCTCTCTGAGCCTATGGAAGGAGATAACTGGAAAGTCAAGAAGAATGTAGACGATAAAGAAGGAGATGGATTTACAGGGTTCGTTCATCAAGCGGTTATCGATCAGTATTTAACAAAACATGAATCGCCAGAAGATATAGAGTTTTATTTCTGTGGACCGCCTTTAATGAATAAGGCAGTACTTCAAATGGTAGATGACTGGGGTGTACCTCCAGAGAATGTAGCTTTCGATGATTTTGGAGGATAAGAAACAAGAAAAAATAAAATTAAAAGCCTCGTTTAGCGAGGCTTTTTTTTAAATCCTGTTTTTAAAAATTTCACGGTAAATTTGACCAATTACTTTACTTCTCTTGTTCCCTATAGTGTTGAGCGAAAAACTCATTGAAACGTCAAATATATTAAAATGAAATATTTCATCTTGTCTATAGTTTTTGTATCCAGTATCTTCGGCTGTGCTGATAGTGCTGTAAATAGCAATACTGGTTACTTGGAGTTAAGAGGTTATACTCAAGGAACTACATATCAAGTGGTGTACAAAGATTCTGCGGATTATACGAAGGAAATAGAAGGCTTACTATTACAAATAGATAGAGAGTTTAATTTGTGGGACTCTACATCTATTATAAGCCGCTTAAATAAGCACTCAAGAACAGATACGGTGTTTGCTTTTAGAGATTCTACGATGAACTTCACTATAATGATGGAGGTCTCCAAAGATATCTGTAAGAAAACTGATGGAGCTTTTGACCCATCACTACTTCCTTTGTTGGAGCTTTGGAAATTTGGAAAGGATGAGACTATAAAGCCTACCCAAGAAGAAATAGACTCGGTGAAACAATTCATAGGGTTTACAGAATTCGATTTTTCATTGATTGATAACCCATTCGAGGAGTCTTATGAGCAAGATGTACAGATTAGAAAATCTAAACCACAGAGAAAATTAGATTTTAATGGAATAGTACAAGGGTATACTGTAGATCTTATTTATGATATACTAGAAGAGAAAGGAGTAAGTGATTTTATGGTCAACGTAGGTGGTGAGATTAAGGTAAAAGGAGAAAACCCGGAAAATAAAGACTGGTCAATAGGAATTCAAAACCCAAGTGTAGATGATGAAGAAGCACAGTCTATAGTTGGGTTAACTAATTGTGCAATAGCCACCAGCGGGAGTTACAGAAACTTCAAAGAGATTAACGGAGTGAAGTATTCACATATGATAGATGGCCGAACAGGATATCCAGTTCATCACAGTTTGTTAAGTTGCACGGTGATAGCATCATCTGCCTACGAGGCAGATGCCTATGCTACAGCTTTTATGGTTATGGGAACGCAAGAAGTAGATGTGTTTCTCAGAGAAAATGCTCACTTAGAACTTCAGGTCTATTTGATAGAAGATATAGATGGAGAATACCATGTAACGTACACACCCGATTTTCCATTGCTAAATGAAGAAACGGAATAAAGACAAAGCTGGTATTTAGATGACTATTCACTCACCATAGCTCTAACTATATCAGATTTCCATCTATAGCTTCTAAACTTGTGCTTTACGGTATACAGTGCTTAGAAATACAGAGACTGTCCAAAGCCTAAAAACATGTAAATCGCTGCCCAACGGCTTTCTTAGCATCATCCAGTCTAATCAATCTATTCATTTAGCTTGAGTTTCCATTCCTATCTAAAGGAATGTCTATAGTGTTTGCTGTGTGACTCCTTGCCGGATTAGGGCTTCTTTGGAGCTATGGGAATGATGCTTGAATTTCATAGGTTTAATTGGTATTAGAAGAAAATAGGGAGTAAATTTACCGCGGGCAAACCGCTCCATCGCGTTTTGATTTTTTTCAAGATGAGGAAAGTCCAGGCTGCGCAGAGTGCCATACTCTATTAATACGGAGGCTTTGGGTAAGGAATTATTCATTGACAGAAAGTGCTACAGAAATTTAGACTTCCGATGGTTTGAGCCTAGCTCAGACACAGGTAAAGCTGAAAAGGTGAGGTAAGAGCTCACCAGTACCGGTAGTGATGCCGGTAGCTAGGTAAACCTTATGGGCAGAAAGACCGTGTAAACCCCGTCTTGGCTTGACTGAGAAAAAGCTACTCGCTTTTACACCACGGGGAGGGTAGGTCGATTAGATAAATGATGGAACCAGTTTACTGGAACAGAACTTGGCTTATAGGTTTGCCCATTTTTTTTCTTTCATGAGTAAAGTAAGTATAATTATACCGTGTAAGAATGCAGCAGAGTTTCTCTTTGAAACTCTGTTATCCATTCGTAAACAGTCTTTCACAGATTGGGAATGTGTCCTGGTAGATGACCATTCCACAGATAGCTCCTTAGAAATAGTTAATGAATTTGCAGCAGAAGATGCCCGTTTCCAGTCCTTAAAGAACCCTGGAGTAGGAGTAATTCAAGCGTTGCAATGCGGATATAAACACTCTACCAGCATCATCATCACACGCATGGATGCAGATGACCTTATGCCTGTAAATAAGTTAAGTGATTTATTAAAAGCACTAGAGGAGAAAGGAAAGGGATACGTAGCCACAGGAAAAGTAAAGTACTTCGATGCGCTAGGAGAAGGATTTAAAAACTATGAGCGATGGCTAAATAAACTCATAGACGAAGACAGCCATAGAGCACATTTATATAAAGAATGTGTAATAGCATCTCCTAATTGGATGCTGTATAGAGAAGATTTCGAACGAATAGGCGCGTTCAATTCTCCTATATATCCCGAGGACTACGAGTTGGTTTTTAGAATGTTCTCAGGAGGATTAAAAGTGGCGGCAGTAAATGAAGTCACTCATTTATGGAGAGACCATGAGCAGCGTGCATCCAGGGTGTCTCCGTTATACGCTGCCAATACTTTTATACCTTTGAAATTAAGTTGGTTTAAGCGTATGAATAGAGATGAAACTAAAAAGTTGATTCTGCTAGGAGCAGGCAAGAAAGGAAAAGCCATAGCCAAGGAAGTTAAGCGGTTAGGAATGGAGTTCATCTGGCAAACCAACAATCCAAAGAAAATAGGACACTTCATCTATGAACTAGAAGTTCAAGCCCAACATATTCCAGAAAAAACAGATGCGCAAGTACTCTTAGGAGTAAGCAGCCCCAGCGAAGTCTCCAAAATAGAGGCAGAACTATCCACTAAAGAATTTTATTTGGGAAAAGATTATTTTGTAGTGGTTTAAGAAGAATTTTTATTTTATTAAAATGATAATTCTTGTGCTATAAATGAATGATTTTATTGATGAGATATAGAATTATGCTATAATTACTCCATTTATTACCACTATTTTGCAAAGAATATATATATTATATGAACCTTACAGAAATAAGAAATCTTACTTGGAAAGGGAGCAGAGAGAAACCGCTGATTTTAGATGCTTTCTGGCCTGAGGGTTCAGAGAGATTACCAGTGGTTTTATTCGCTCATGGATACAAAGGGTTTAAGGACTGGGGAGCATGGGATTTATTCGGTAAGAAAATAGCTGAAGCTGGATTTTTATTTATCAAGTTTAATTTCTCCTTCAATGGAGGGACACTTGAAGAGCCGATGGATTTTCCAGACCTAGAAGCTTTCGGGAATAATAATTACTCTACCGAAGTAGGAGATATTTCTAGAATGATGGACTTCATCTACCAGTCCAATGCTCTTCCTCGAGAGCGTTTAGAGGTAACCAATACCACGCTCATAGGTCACAGTAGAGGAGGAGGAATGGCTATTCTGGCAGCTGGCCTTGATGATAGAATAAACAAGTTAGTTACGCTAGCTGCCATCTCAGATTTGGTAAGACGACAGCCCACAGGGCCGCTACTAGAAAGATGGAAAAGAAACGGAGTGAGCCATGTGATGAATAAGAGGACAGGCCAGCAGATGCCGCACTTTTATCAGATGCACGAAGATTATATGGAGAACCTGCACATCTTCGATATTCCTGTGATGGCCAAAAAACTATCTATTCCGTGGCTCATAGTTCACGGAACGAGTGATGAAGCAGTAGGTTTTTCTGAGGCCGAAGAACTGAGAGACTTTAATTCTAAAGCTGAATTTGAAGGAATGGAAGGTGTAAACCACGTATTCGGAGCCAAACATCCATGGACAGAAAATGAACTGCCAGAAGATTTAAATAAAGTATTGACTCGAGTAAACGGCTTTTTAAAAGCATAGCTATTGTTTTTCTCACCTAATCCGATTCGCACTAATAGGTAGAGCCTCTAAGGTGGTTTCCATCCAGAATATCGAGATCCGTTTCAGTTTGTAAAATGAAACGGGAGATGAGCGCTTTTTCCAGATGCGAATATATAATTCTCAGTTTTGAATCTTCTCGGAGAGCCGCTAGCCGATTAGCAGCTCATCATTAAAACTGAAGAAGTAGAAGCGCTGATCTCTCAAAGAGAATAAAGCGCCCAGCCTAAAATAGCTCCACCTATGATGGTGTAAATAGCATTTGGCTTTTTAGTTAAGAAAGTATACCCGATACTTAAAGCTGCTATAACCCAAGCTGGCCAATCCACAAGGCTTCCAGATGCCATTTTAAATAAAACAGCCAGCATTACTGCTAAAGCAGAAATATTTACTGCATCTAGGAAATAAGAAAGAATTTTAATTTTTCTCATCTTAAGCATGTAATCATGAAATACCCAAACGAAAATAAAAGAAGGAAGAAAAATCCCTAATGTCGCAGCTAGAGCACCCATAAAACCACCTAGTTGATAGCCTATAAATGTAGAAGTAGATAATACTGGACCTGGAGTAAACTGACCTACACCTATAGCATCCATGAGTTCCTTAGTGCTCAGTAAACCTCTGCTTACCAGTTCAGGTTCTAGGTAAGCGAATAGGACATAACCACTCCCATAAAGAATAGAACCTACTTTAAGGAAAGTAAAGAAGATGCCCCAGGTAGTAAGAGAAGTACCAGCCATACCAGTAGTTATTATACCCAGAGAGAAACTATTTAAGGAGTTCTGACTTTTATTCTTGAAGTAGAAATAAAGCATACCAAAGATTCCACCTGTAATCAAAGCTAAAATTTCATGAACTCCGAGAAGAGCTGCCGCGAATACTCCTGCGCCTATAATCCCCAGTTCCCATCCTTTTAATGCTTTCTTTCCTAGCTTATACACTGCGGCTGCTATCACTGCCAATACAGCAGGTGTAATTCCTTTTACGAAAGGCTCTACATGGGGTAGATTTCCATATTCTACATAAAGAAAAGCTAGAATTACAGTAATTACTACAGCGGGAAGAATGAATGAAAAACCAGCAACAAATAAGCCTAAAACGCCACCTCTTTTATAACCACAGTGCATGGTCATTTCTGTGGAGTTAGGGCCAGGAATAATGTTGGTGGCACCTATTAAATCTAAAAACTCCTGTTCAGTCATCCATTTTCGTTTCTGAATGATTTCTTCATCCATCATCGCTATATGTGCTGCAGGTCCACCAAAGGCGAATAAACCAAGCTTGAAGAAAACTGAGGCTATTTCTTTCATTTTTAAAAATTCTAATAACCTGCGAAACTAGTTATTCAGCACAAAGGTTATGTTAACTAAAAATTATGTTTTGTGCTTTTAAATTGACTAGTGATATAGATTGCGTGTACAATGTATCAGCTTGGATGTGAAAAAACAATTTAGCTGTAGATGTGTTTTTTTTACTACAATAACACTATGCTTTACATTTAGTTATCTCTTTTTGTAGTTGTTGAAGTTTACTCCTTTGGTATCTAAAACAATCCAGTCAGCATCACCCCACTCCTCTGAATGAACGGTAGCTATTTCAGCGGAGACTTCTAATAGTTTACTTTTTGAATTCCCTCTTAATACGAAGGTTTTTCCATCCTCTAGAGTAACGATGATGGATAAAAAACCAGTTTTAATGTGTAATCCAGGAACAGTGACAGACTGGGCTATTTCTCTCTTGAATCTTATAAGCTGTCTTTTGTTGAGTACAAATTCACCATTTATGTTATTCATGCCTACCTTCTGAATGCCTGATATATCTATATAGTAGGAGATAGGTTGTGGATGTTTAGGTGCGTTGCAACGCGAAAGAGCGATACACGAAAAAACAAGAAAAGGTAAGATTGACTTAAATTTTAGCACTCTTAAAAATAGCGAAACTCCCCATAGCAGATACTTCGTGTTTTTTAAACACTTTTTTATAAATTTAGCAGATTGTAATCCATACTAGACATCCATGAACACACCGAAGCGATTATTTGATTTTGCATACTATCAATTAGAACATTTTCCACTGGAAAAAATGATGACTTCTAAGGTAGAAGAAGTGCATAAAACCTATTCTACTAAAGAGTATATAGATGCGGTAAATTCCTGCAGCAGAGGATTGTTAAAGCTCGGAGTGAAACCAGGAGATAATATAGGATTAATCAGCCATAATAATAGGTGTGAGTGGAACATAATGGATGCGGCTATTCTGCAGTTAGGAGCTATTAATGTGCCTATTTATCCTACCATGACAGAAAGTGATTATGAGTATATATTAAACCATGCAGAACTGTCTTACTGCTTCGTAAGTAATGCCGATTTATTTCATAAAGTAAGCAGAATAAAAGACAATGTGCCATCCTTGATTTCTATCTATACCTTCGAGCCTGTAGCAGATGCCCCGAGATGGACAGATATACATGAAGCTCCAGATGAAACTTTGCAGCAGGCAGTAGACAAGTTAAAAGACGGAGTAAAAGAGGATGATTTAGCCACTATAATTTACACCTCAGGAACTACAGGTTTACCCAAAGGAGTGATGCTCTCGCACAAAAACGTATCTTCAAACACTATAGCCTCCACTTTTAGGCTGCCAGCCATGGAGAAAGGAACTACGAGAGTTCTTAGTTTTCTTCCGGTATGTCATATTTATGAGAGAGTGATACATTACATGTATATGTATAATGGAGCTCATATTTTCTTCGCAGAAAGTCTAGAAACCATAAAAGAGGATTTGGCGTTCTCTAAGCCGCACATGTTTACGGCTGTTCCTCGATTATTAGAGAAATTTTATGACGGAATAGTAGCTAAGGGAACTGCTGCTGGTGGAGTTAAAGGAATGATATTTAACTGGGCGCTGAGCGTAGCTCTAGCTTGGGAGCCAGATAAAAAAAATGGAAGCTTTTATGAGTGGAAATTAGCCTTAGCGCGTAAGCTAGTGTTCTCTAAAGTAAAAGAAGCTTTAAGCTTAACAGATATTATGGCTGTGGCTAGCGGTAGTGCCGCGTTGCAATCAAGACTAGCACGGTTCTTCAATGGTGCTGGAATTCCAGTATTAGAAGGGTATGGTTTGACAGAAACATCTCCAGTCTGCACCGTAAATGCAGACAATTCTCCAGGCTTACTGAAAATAGGAACCGTAGGTAAAGCTATAAGAGATGTAGAAATAGCATTCGCAGCAGATGGAGAAATAAAAATAAAAGGACCTAACGTAATGCTGGGGTATTATAAAGACCCAGAAAAAACTGCTGAAGTTTTAAAAGAGGATTGGTTCTATACTGGAGATATCGGAGAATTGGACTCAGAAGGCTTTTTAAAGATTACCGACCGCAAAAAAGAACTATTTAAAACCTCAGGAGGTAAGTATGTGGCTCCACAGCTTCTAGAGAACGCTATGAAGGCATCTAGATTCATAGACCAAATAATGGTAGTGGGAGAGAATAAAAAGTTTCCCGCAGCGCTAATAGTGCCAAACATAGAGGTATTAAGAGAGTGGTGCAGAAGACATAAAATAGAGGTGAACCTAACGAAGGATATTATCGCTAATAAACAGGTTCAGGAAAGGGTTTGGAGAGATGTAGAAAAACTGAATTCCGAATTTGCTCAGTGGGAGAAAATTAAAAAAATCACTCTTCTTGAAAAGGAGTTCTCTATCGAAGGAGGGGAGTTAACTCCAACGATGAAGTTAAAAAGAAAGCCTATTCTCCATAATTACAGCAGTTTAATTGAAGAACTTTACGCTTAATGGCACTGAATTACAGAGAGTCTGGTGAAAATACAGGATGGAAGCTCCGCCTTCATGAAATTATTTATGAAGCAGACACGACTTCGGGTAGGAGGTTCGATGTTCTTCTTTTATGTCTGATTATAGGAAGTGTGGGAGTAGTTATGCTGGAGAGCGTAGCATCTATTAATAACAGGTTTGGTAATGTTTTAATAGCCATAGAATGGGCGTTCACCATCTTTTTCACCTTTGAATATATTGCTAGGATAGTCACTGTGAAAAAACCATTGAAGTACATGTTTAGCTTCTTCGGGATTATAGATTTACTTTCTATTCTTCCTTCTTACCTAGGATTATTTATAGGGTCGGGAAGCAGTAGTTTAAGAACCTTAAGAATACTCAGGTTAATGAGAGTGTTTAGAGTGTTAAAGCTCATAGGGTTTTTAAAAGAAGCTAGATTTCTCTCTAAATCTTTACAAGCCAGTAAATCTAAAATCTTAGTATTTCTAATGGCTGTGCTGATGGTAGTGACGATCACTGGTACATTAATGTACATTATAGAAGATGAAAGTGCAGGGTTTGATAGCATTCCTAGGAGTATTTACTGGGCTATAGTAACGCTTACCACCGTAGGTTATGGAGATATCTCTCCCCAAAGTGAGCTCGGGCAGCTTTTGGCCAGTATGATTATGCTTATAGGTTATGCTATAATAGCTGTTCCCACCGGAATAGTTTCTTCTGAAATGGCTGTTCAGGCTAGGAGGGATAAGCAGGAAGAGTCAGGTGTTCAGAGGAGTTTGGGTAAAGAGGATTCTTCGAATACACAGAGCTGTCAGAACTGTAATTTTATATTTCATGATGATGATGCCGACTTCTGTAAAAAGTGCGGAGAGCACCTGAATGTGAGGCGTTGAAAACTTTGTTGACAGAACTGTGAGATTTCTTTTCTAACCCTGCTTAGGGAATTCTAAATTTGGAACAGACCCAAATCCATAGAGTCATGCTAACTTTATTACGAAAGAAGAAACTTACAGATAACCAAGTAGCAAATATTTTTGTGAATGGTATTATAGAAACGGCAGAAACGGCTTTTCCTGAGCTAGCTGGGTTTATTAATGATTGTCCTGAATTTACTGCTTCCCCTAGTTTAGAGGAGAAAGACTACGGACGTTTTTTAATGATAATAGCTGCCAGCAATATGTCTCAGATATCGAAACACTTTCATGATGGTCATGATAAGAGAATAGCTCGTTTCTGTTTAGATAAATTTGCTCAAGTTTTCGAGTTGAAACCAGAAGATTTTGCCCGTAAGATTAAGAGCTACAAGAATTTCATGGGGAGAGTGAATCACCCGAGTAAGAACCCTGTTTACGCTATGTCTAAAGCGATGTTTTTTAAGTATAAATTAAATGACTTTCAGGAATCTTACTTTCAGGAAATGAATACACCGAATCCTATTTTTCTAAAAAACTTGGATGAGTGGATGAAGAATTTTCTCTGGGACTGGGGCACATTTGTAGATAAGTATAGAATAGTGGAAGGTTAATGCTAAAACCAGTCATGTAGAGTTTTATTCCTGACTATTGCAGGGGCCTCTGTAATCCGATAATTTATTGGTCTTTTATCCTTACATTTTTGAATATTCTCATAGAACTATGAGAGCTGTTTGCTAGGTCATAGAACTTTTTTATTTGGATTCTTTCACAGAGGATGTTTCGTTAAATTTTACCTACCTTTTTTCCTACGAATAACTGAATAGAATTATGAGCTTAGATTTTAATGACATACAGCAGAGGAAACCTATTTATAAAATAAAGGCCCCACTCAAGGAGCATTTAAAACAATACTCAAGATACGCCGAGCTCCCTATTTCTTATGATGACTTATGTCAGTACACCGATTTAGTTTCTATTACAGATGATTCAGGTGTTCCCACACTATGGTATGCGGTTTTGTACGAAAGAGATTTACTGGAAGAGCTTCAAGAGAAATTAACCACAGTTTATGAAATATTAGTGGCAGATGGTGATGATATCCCCTACCTGTCTATTAGTAGTATAGAGTTCTGTTCGTTCGGGAATAGTAAACCATTCCGAATTAAAGTGAAAAATGAGATAAATGATAATCATGATTACTTCTATATTAAGAAAGCAGATGCTTCTCGGGTATATGGGCTAGAGCTGGAAGAGATTTTCTCTCCAGATAAAGTATCTTTTGTGGTGAGCGGAACTACTATGGTAGTAGAACATATAGTAGGAATACCATGTGATGAGTTTATTCTAAGAAATGAAAACGTTAAGATAGAAAACAGGCTAAGATTTGCCAAAGAGTTCGTTAAATTTAACGAGCGCTGCTTTACGCGTCTTCTTGGAGATATGAGGGCATATAACTTTATTATAGAGATTACTCAAGATTTCGATAATGTGCAGTATAGACTGCGGCCTATAGATTTTGACCAACAAAATTATGAAGGAAGAAAAAGTATTTATCTGCCTCAGTATTATAAAGATAATATAGAGTTGGTAGAGCTGGCTCAGGAGTTATGTAACAAGGAAACTGCAGCGCAGTATAAAAGAGAGGAGCACGTAGCTATGAGAAAGCGTTTTCTGTCAGCTAGGCAGAGAACACGAAGTCTAATTCGAAAAATGAAGAGAGATAACGTTTCCTCTAGAGCTCACATAGAAGTGCTGAGATCCGACCTCCATGAACATCATAATGAGCCTAAATTTTTGGAGTTAAACACCATGGCAGAAATTCTCACGCTTCATTTAGAAGCCCAACTTGGGATTAAAATATTTAATTAGAAATTTTTATACGGAAAACTAAATTATTTAGTGGCTCTGTCTATATCTCTTTTTACGTCTTTCTTCTTTAGATCCTGCCTTTTATCATATAGCTTCTTTCCTTTAGCTAGCGCGATATTTATTTTGGCATATCCTTTCTCAGAGATAAAAAGTTTAGTAGGAATAATAGTTAATCCTACATCTTTAGTCTTCTTAACCAGCTTATTGAGTTCTGTTCTTTTGAGTAATAATTTCCGTACCCTTCTAAGCTCATGATTATTATAACTCCCTGCTTTGTAAACTTCTATGTGCATGTTGAGGATAAATAACTCATTGTTGATGATTTTACAGTAAGCTTCAGCTATACTCGCCTGAGAATTTCTTATGGACTTTATCTCTGTACCTGTAAGTACTATCCCTGCAGAGAATTCTTCTAAAAATTCATATTGAAAACTAGCTTTTCTATTTTTTATTACTACACTCATAATTGCATCGCAAAGTTAATACAATCAAGCCTTCATCAGATTTTACCTCAGGGAATATCTTAAATAAAGAGTAAGTAAGGTGAGAACACTGTTTAGATTTAGAGCATCACTAAAAGCTTAGGAGCACTTAGATAAAATATATTTGCTGTCTATCATAAAAGTAAAAGTAAATGCGATCAATCTTATTCTGTTTTTTGTTTCTAGCTAATTCCTTGAGCTCAATTCCACAAGAAACATTTCCGTTAAACGGAGCTGAGAATAGTGTGTCACCCATATACACATTTATCAATGCTACGCTTCATACAGATCCTAGTAATGTCATGGAGAATGCTACATTTAGTATTCACAAAGACAGAATCCAAAATATAGAATCAGCTGTAAATCCAGGAAGTGTAGTCATAGATTTGAAAGGGAAGCATGTATACCCTTCATTCATAGATTTATATTCTGCTTATGGAATGCCTACTGCGCAATCTAAAGAAAGGTCTAATGGACCTCAATATGAATCCTTAAAGCATGGTGCTTTCGGCTGGAATGAAGCGTTAAACCCTGAAAGAAATGCGGGTGTGCTATTCAAGCATGATACTAAAAAAGCAAAAGTCTACAGAGCACAGGGTTTTGGAACTGTCTTAACTCATTATAATGATGGTATTCATAGAGGACTAGGAGCTTTAGTGGCTCTAGGTTCTAATGAGAATAGAAATTTAGTGAGTAAAGAAGCGTCAGCTCATCTATCATTCAGAAAAGGCAAGTCTAGACAATCGTATCCTAATTCTCTGATGGGAGTTACAGCATTAATTAGACAGAGCTATTTAGATGCTGAGTGGTATGAAGGTAGAAATGGACTAGAACCTACAGATTTAACTTTAGAAGCTTGGTTGGCCTCTCAGTCATTGCCACAGATATTCGAAACTACGGAAATGTTAGACATCTTAAGAGCAGATAGAATTGGGGATGAGTTCCATATCCAATATATTATGAAGGGAAACGGAGATGAGTATCAGCGTCTTGATGAGATTAAAGCTACTGGAAGTTCATTAATTATTCCAGTAAATTATCCTAAGCCGTTTGATGTTTCAGATTCTTTTTTAACAAACACAATAGAGATAGACGAGCTGAAGCATTGGGAGTTGGCGCCATATAATCCTTATTTCTTAGCTGATAAAGAAATTAGTTTTAGTTTCACTTCTCATGGATTAAAAGACCAGTCAGACTTTCTTACAAACGTAAGAAAAGCGGTCAGATATGGTTTGTCAGAGGAAAAAGCACTTGAAGCATTGACAATTACACCAGCGAGGCAATTAGAGATGTCTGATGAGTTGGGAGTTATAGCTTCTGGATTTAGTGCGAATTTCATTATTACTGATAAGAATATTTTTCATGAGAAGTCTGTTATCCTTGAGAATTGGGTTCAAGGGGAGAAGTTTAATGTAAATAATTCACCTGAGTTAGCCTTAGAAGGTGATTACAATTTGAGTTATGATAACAAGCTTTATCGAATAAGACTTAAGAAAGATGGTAAAGCTATTATTCTGAAAGAGAGGGAAATTGATGCACACGATTCACTAGGAATGAAGGTGACTTTTAAACAAACCAAACCATTCGTAAATTTCAACTACTCTTTAAAAAATGAAGAGGGAATCTATAGATTATCAGGTTCGGATATTAGAAATGGAAAAATATTAGAAGGAAGAGGGAATTATCCAGATGGAAAAGAGTTTGAATGGATAGCTGTAAAACAAATAGCTACAGCAAGTATTCTGAAGAAAATTGAGCTGCCTAAGGATTCGTCTGAACTAGCTTCTCCATATGACCTTCTTATATATCCTTTTAAAGCTTACGGAAGAGCCGATACGCTAGAAGCTGAGACAATTCTAATTAAAGATGCGACCATCTGGACCTGTGGTTCAATCGGTAAACTAGACAGAGGTCAGATTCTTTTTACAGATGGAAAAATAGCCGCTGTGGGTAAAGAAATAAAACTGGAAGAAATATTGGGTAAAAAATGGGAGGAGGAACCAATCAAAATACTAGATGGATTTGGTATGCATGTTACGCCTGGAATCATAGATGAGCACTCCCATATAGCTATTTCTAGGGGGGTAAATGAAGGTTCTCAAGCAAGTACCGCAGAAGTTAGAATAGGTGATTCTGTAAACTCCGAAGATGTAAATATTTACAGACAACTAGCAGGTGGAGTCACTACCAGTCAATTGCTGCATGGTTCAGCCAACCCTATAGGAGGCCAAAGTGCATTGATAAAACTAAGATGGGGAGAAACTCCAGAAAACCTAAAGTTTAAGGATGCTCCAGGGTTTATAAAATTTGCTCTTGGAGAGAATGTAAAGCAATCTAATTGGGGAGATAATTATAACGTAAGATTTCCGCAATCTAGAATGGGAGTAGAGCAGGTTTATTATGATCACTTTCATAGAGCAAAAGAATATAAAAGTAAATGGTTAGCTTATGAGCTAGAACGCTCTCTTTTGACTAAGAAACAATTAAAAAGAGGTGAGGTTATTGGTTCTCCTAGAATAGATTTAGAGTTAGAGGCGTTGGCCGAAATATTAGATAGCGAAAGATTCGTAACCTGTCATTCATACATGCAGCATGAAATAAATATGCTGATGCACGTGGCAGATTCTATGGGTTTTACTTTAAATACGTTTACGCATATTTTAGAAGGGTATAAGCTAGCAGATAAAATGAAAGCTCACGGAGCTGGAGCTAGCAGCTTTTCAGATTGGTGGGCATACAAATACGAGGTTAAAGACGCCATTCCGTTTAATGGAGCATTACTATGGGAGCAAGGCATCACAGTGGCTTATAATAGTGATGATGCTGAGATGGCAAGAAGGCTTAACCATGAGGCAGCTAAAGCGGTGAAGTACGGAGGAGTTCCTGAAGAAGAGGCCTTGAAATTCGTGACTTTAAATCCAGCCAAACTATTACATATAGATGATAAGGTAGGGTCTCTGGCATTTGGAAAAGATGCAGACTTTGTTATTTGGAATAATCATCCCTTGAGTGTGTATGCTAAACCGCTATCAACTTATATAGATGGTAAATGTTATTTCAGTTTAGAGAAAGACATAGAAAGAAGAGCATATATAGCTGAGGAGAGAAATAGAATTATTCAGCTAATGGCTCTAGAAGGAATAAGTGAAGGAAGCCAAATGCCAGGAAAGAAAAGAAGCCAGCATTATCATTGTAACACTATAACTAATGAATTACACTAAGAACATGAGAGGATTAATTTTTCTCCTAGTAATTATCGTTTCTGCAGCAAGCGGTTATGGCCAAACTCCTACTCCAGGTGAAAAACAAGAAAAGTCTATTCTCTACATTAACGCCACCGTTCACATTGGTGATGGAACTAAGTTTATAGAGGGAGCTGTTGGGTTTGATAATGGACTGATCTCTTATGTAGGAACGACAACTAAAGTTAGGAGAAATCTGTACGAAGAAGTAATAGATGTGGAAGGAATGCATATATACCCTGGGTTTATAGCTCCGAACTCAACACTAGGTCTTCAGGAGATAGGTTCTGTAAGAGCTACAAGAGATCAGCGAGAAGTAGGGGATATTAACCCTCATATACGATCTCTGACAGCCTTCCAGACAGAAAGTGATATAACTACTACAGTCAGAACAAATGGCATCTTGATAGCTCAGATTACTCCCAGAGGTTCATTTGTTGGTGGGCAATCTTCAGTTGTTCACTTTGATGGATGGAATTGGGAAGATGCTTTAATCCGTGAGTCAGACGGAGTTCATGTTTATTGGCCTAGAATGTATGAAAGAGACCATACCGGAAAATCACTAAGCTTGAAAGAAAGAGGTTTATATAAGAAAAGAGTAGAATCTTTAGAGGAATATTTAGATCAAGCTAAGGCTTATCAGAATAGAGCGAATGAAGAAGATGTCGATTTAAGATTACAGGCATTTTCAAAATTGCTTAAAAACGAGGTGAATCTATATGTACACGCTCAGACTGCTAAGCAGATGACAGCGGCTATTTCATTGAAGAGAAAGTACAACATCGAAAAAATGTTGATAGTAGGCGGAAGAGAATCCCATTTAATAACGAATTTGCTTAAGGAGAATAACGTTGGAGTTATGGTTGGAAGGTTACATGATTTGCCATGGAACGACTATGATGATTTAGACTTACCATATAAACTTCCTAAAATTCTGCAAGATGCTGGTGTAAAGTGGTGTTTCGAAAATGCTGGAGATATGGAACAAATGAACTCTAGAAACCTTCCGTTTTATGCAGGAACTGCTATAGCTTATGGCTTGGAGTATGAGCAAGCAGTGGCAGGATTAACATTGAATACAGCAGAAATGATAGGAGTAAGCACAAAATATGGTAGTTTACAAGTTGGGAAAAGCGCTACCCTGATTATTTCCAAAGGAGATGCGCTAGACATGATGACGAATAATATAATTTCTGCCTTTATAGATGGCAGGAGTTTAGAGCTGACTAATAGACAAATAGGGCTCTACAAAAAGTTCAAAAAGAAATACTCAAACTAAAGCCACAAAACGATGAAGTCATATTTACTTTCTTTAAGTGCCCTGTGCTTTGTTGCAGTGCTTTCGGCACAGATCACCACTTCGGTAAACTCTCTTCCAGATGCGGGAGATAACCTTGAGTATACGATCCTAGATGTCATACCAGAGCAGTATGAGTCCATAGGGGAAGGGGTTACTTGGGATTTTACAGGAATGCTTGGAGAAACCCCTTCTGAAGAAGTTTATTTGGAGGCATCATCTGGAGTGAACTTTAGTCAATTCCCAGAAACAGATTTACTTATAAATTATGGTGGAGCTGATGGATATGCGAATAGAAATACCACTAATATAGCGTTGGTAGGAATTACAGGAGGTCAGTTATTAGAAGGTGTAGACTTGCCTATTGCACAAACGCTATCTGAGCCGTATGTGACAAGAAGAGCACCTATGGGATATGGAGATTCTTTTACTGGATCCACTTCATTTGGTTATTCATTATCCACGGCAGATTTTGGACCGTTGGCAGATGTATTTGCAGAACTAAATCCTTTGGAGGGAGCCACTATAGATTCTATTCGAATAACTTTTACTTTATCTAGAACAGAGTCCGTAGACTCATACGGTGAGGTAATTCTAGGCGATGAAGTTATTCCCGCGCTGAGGTTAGTTCAGAATGATGAAACAGAAGTAGAATTAGATATATACGCGAATGCTGGATTCATAGGGACATGGATAAGCATTTCCCAGTTTGTAGATGCCGATATGTTAGGCTTAGAGAATTTGACAGTGACTAATTATATATTTTTGGATGAAAGCTCTAAAGAGTACATATTAGAGGTAAATGTAGACGGCCTTACACAAATAGCTACAGGGAAATACAATGCCAATTTCACCAACTCCATCAGCGAAGAAGATTTCTTTAAATTAGTCTTCTATCCGAATCCAATTCAAAGTGAGCTGGTTTTAAGCGGAGCATCTATGAGTTCTGTAAGCATAATGAATCAGCTAGGTCAGGAAGTTCAATCGTTGCCATTGGCTAATGATAATTCTCATACATTATCTCTAGAAGATTTAATCCCTGGTATTTACGCGGTAAATGTAACATTGACTTCAGGTGAGGTTGTTTCTGAGAAGATTATAAAGGAATAGTAAAAGATGCAATTATGATAATGGAAGGAAGCCCCTAAAATATAACGGCTTGTATTTATATTACAGGCTTCTATCGTTTATTTAACGAGTGATTCAGTGTTCAGTAAACTTCAGTTGGTAATTGCATCTTTTACGATTTCGGCAGGATAATGAACGGTAGAAAAAGCCAAGCCAATATAAGGGTTCAAATTAAGTTTTGGTTTTCATAAGGTTCTATCAAATTCCAGTCGTTAAGAGGGAATTCTACAAGACTAGCAGACCCTGGAGAAAAAAACGTTGTTTCTCCAGTTAGAAAGCCATAAAATGAACTCATTGTAAATCCTGGGGCTATTAATACCAATGTCTCTATTGAATTAGGTGTACGTTTAAGAAGTTGAATACAGTCTTCAGGACTATAATCTTGAATATTGGCGTCTATGTTAATCATAACTTGTTCAATTCCATAAGTGTTGCAAAGATTTTTGGCGACTTTTTGAGCTTTTGAAAAAGAAGAGGTATATATTAAGGTGGTGTCCTTGTATAAGGCATGTTCAACACTGGATAAAAAAACTTCACCTAACTCTTTTTTTCGTGCTTTAAATAATCCAAAATATACCTGTCGCCTCATCAAAGGGCATCTGATTAGAATTAAAGATTTCATAATAGTTCAGTCAAGGTATATGTAAGATAGTCAAAATTTAGCATTTATCACAGAATAGTTCTTATTTAACTTGATAAGAGGGTGAAATTTTTACCTTTGAACTCTAAATTATACAACACATGTCTGAAGATAATAAAGTGATTTTCTCTATGGTGAAGGTGAATAAAAACACACCTCAAGGAAAACACATACTAAAAGATATTTACCTCTCTTTTTTCTATGGAGCTAAGATTGGAATTATAGGATTAAACGGGTCTGGTAAATCTACTGTGATAAAAATCATAGCAGGATTAGATGATGCTTATCAAGGAGATGTAGTCTGGAGTGATGGATATTCGGTGGGGTACTTGCCGCAGGAACCTAAACTTGATCCAGATAAAACTGTGAGAGAGATTATAGAAGAAGGGACGCAAGAGGTCGTGGATGCTTTAAAGAAGTATGAGGAAATAAATCTACGTTTCGGAGATGAGGAGATATTAAATAGCCCGGATAAGATGGAAGTTTTAATGGATGAGCAAGCCAAGGTTCAGGATGTGATAGAAGCCCTCGGAGGATGGGAGCTAGAAACTAAGTTAGAAATAGCGATGGATGCACTTAGAACACCCCCGCAAGAACAAAAAATAAGTGAACTGTCTGGAGGAGAGAAAAGAAGAGTAGCATTGTGCAGATTACTTTTAACCGAGCCAGATGTACTGCTACTAGATGAGCCCACGAATCACTTGGATGCTGAGTCTGTTCAGTGGTTAGAGCTTCATCTGCAGCAGTATAAAGGAACTGTTATCGCAGTTACCCATGACAGGTATTTCTTAGACAATGTAGCAGGGTGGATACTGGAATTAGATAGAGGAGAGGGAATTCCATGGAAAGGTAATTATACCTCATGGTTAGAGCAGAAAGGTAAAAAATTAGCTACTGAAGAAAAACAAGAATCAAAACGTCAGAAACTCCTTGCGAGAGAGCTAGAGTGGAGTAAAATGAGCCCTAAAGGTAGACGCGCAAAAAATAAAGCCAGACTGAATAACTACGACAAGCTGATGAGTGATGGAGGAAGAGATCAGGATGCTTTGCTGGAAATTCCTATTCCCAACGGACCTCGATTAGGGAACAATGTTATTGATGGAGAAAGTGTTACAAAAGCTTTTGGAGACAAGTTGCTTATCGATGGTTTAGATTTTAAACTACCACCAGCCGGAATAGTTGGGATTATAGGGCCAAACGGAGCAGGGAAAACCACACTATTTAGAATGATGATGGGAGAAGATACTCCTGATTCGGGTAAAATTTCTATAGGTGAAACTGTGGAGGTAGGATATGTAGATCAAACTCACCAAGATTTAGATCCACAAAAGTCAGTATGGGAAGTTATCAGTGGTGGAAATGAAAACATAGAAATAGGAGGTAAGAAGATCGTTTCTAGAGCTTATGTGAGTAGATTTAATTTTACAGGAAGTGACCAGCAGAAAAAAGTGGGAGTTTTATCGGGTGGTGAAAGAAACAGACTTCACCTTGCGATGACTCTTAAAACAGAAGCTAATGTTTTACTTTTAGATGAGCCTACAAATGATATAGATGTAAATACACTAAGAGCACTGGAGGAGGGAATATTGAACTTTGCAGGATGCGCAGTAGTAATATCACATGATAGATGGTTCTTGGATAGAATTTGTACACACATCATGGCATTTGAAGGAGATTCTCAGGTGTATGTCTTTGAAGGAACTTACTCTGAATACGAAGAGAATAGAAAGAAGAGATTAGGAGATGTAGGGCCTAAAAGAATTAAATACAAGAAACTGGTTAGATAAGAATCGGTTAATCTCTTTCTAATATACACATCATTACTTTACGAGTTGATAAGGATAAAAATAGGGCTTTGGATTTTACGCGTGTATTATTCTTTGGCTCATGCTCATTTCGCGGGTGTAATCTTAGATGTAGTTCAGTTGAATAGTTCCGTTTATGCAGTGGGCTAATTAACTTAAATACTTCAGAACGCTTTTGGGTCCAGTGAGGATTGATTAAATTTATATGAGCTTTCGAATACGCTGTGCCATCTATGCTTATTGATTAACGGCCACTTTTTTAGTCAGAATCTACTTTTAATATTGAGATACGAATTCATCACCTTACAACAGTAATACTTACTTCATCTTAAAAAGATTCTCTTTTCGGAGAGAAAATATATTTCCTTTGGCTTTAGCGCTCACAAAGAAAGCAGTCTTTAGACTAGTTAATCTATACTGACGAGCTCTATATCGAAGATAAGAACGGCATCTCCGCCAATATTACTGTTTCCTGAAGGGCCATAGGCTAAAGAAGAAGGAAGTAGAATAACACCTGAACCACCCACTTTAAATAATGGAATTCCTTCCTGCCACCCCTCTATAACCGAGGTTAAAGAAAAAGAAGCACCGTCATCAGTGCTCTGGTCGAATACGCTGCCTGAAGGGTGGTATCCTTCATAAATAACGGTTACATCAGATAGAGAATTCGGGTTTTCTCCCTCCCCTGCTACATCTATAATGTAATGCAAACCAGAAGCAGTAGACTGTGCGACTAAATTATTGTCATCCAAGTAGTCTTTGATAATCTCTATATCCTTTTCTAGTTGTCGTTCCTCAGATTTCTTACAAGCACTGCAAAGCAACATTGTTCCTAAAGCAATAAGTAGTATTTTTTTCATGGTAAATATTATAGAGGTTAAAATTAAGGATTAGCTTAAAAAGTCCATCAGTTAAAGCAGCCATTTTCTCATAATTTAAAGTAGACGGTATAATCTTAGGACAACTACAAAAAGTTACTATAATGAAATGCCTATTCACTGGTGGTGATTTGGAATTTAGCTTTCTTAGAGCCCCTATACATCTCATATTTAATAAACTTACATTCTAGAGGTCCATTCATTAATGGGATTTTTCTGCTGGGTCTTAGCCCTACATTCTTAAATGCTTCTTTATTAGAGCTAATTATCCAAGCATCAAAACCATCAAAATCACTCTTCAGTTTATCGCCTACGCCTTTATATAAAGTGATTACATCCAGTGTGTTTAGCCTTTCGCCATAAGGGGGGTTCATGATGATAACCCCAGACTCTCCAGTGTATTCCAAATCATTAAACATCGTTTTCTGAAAAGAAATATGTTCACTAAACCCTAATTCTTTTGCTGCATCTTCAGCTATCTCTATAGCTTTATAATTACCGTCTGTTCCTAGAATAGGAGCTTGGGGTTTAGTGATTCTAGCCATAGCTTCCTTTTTAACCTTAAGGAAAAGAGCTTCATCATAATTTTTCCAATTCATAAATCCGAATTCTTTTCTCAGAATATTAGCAGGGGTGTTAGTAGAGACCATACACGCTTCTATAGCCAGAGTTCCAGAGCCACACATCGGATCTAAAAAGGGTTTATCTGGAGTCCATCCGGATAGTTTTATCATTCCAGCCGCCAGTACTTCATTTAATGGAGCCCCATGACCTGATTGTCTATATCCTCTTTTATGAAGACCATCACCAGAGCTGTCTAATGAGACATCAAATTCAGCTTCGTTTACGTGAATGTTTATTTTAATGTCAGGATTGACAGGATCTACATTTGGTCGTTCCCCTAGATGTTCTCTAAACATATCCACGATAGCATCTTTAGCTTTTAAAGCAACGTACTTCGAGTGATTAAAATATTCAGAGTGAACTGAGGATGTAATAGCGAAGGTTTGGTTTAAGTCCATTACCGACATCCAATCGAACATGCCCACTTGCTTATAGAGCACACTTTCTTTGTGAGCCCTAAACCAGAAGAGGGGTTTTAATATAGAGACCGCGCATCTCAATTCTAAATTAGCTCGGTAGAGCAGCTCAAGGTCTCCTTCGAAGAAAACGGCTCTTCTTTTTTCTTGGATATTGCTTGCTCCTAATTCTTTTAATTCCTCGGCTACTAGGGGCTCCATCCCCATCATAGTCTTGGCTACGTATCTTGTGTTTTTTTCTGACATCTGAATGCAAATTTCGTGTATAAAATTGGTCCTGTGAACAGAACTTCACTTTTCTCAACCTAAAATCATGAATTAGTTTCAGGTCCTGTTTTAGTTTACAGTGCTTTTTTAGATCATATTTACAATGTACCTTAGATATATAAAGGCTAACAGGCTTTAAATCATTACAGTTATGTTTCATATAGAGTGGTAGCTTGGTAAGTGCTACTTTTTTCTGTCCTATGATTACATGAAAAAGCCCTGAACTCTTCAGTCCAAGGCTTTTAATATCTGTTCATTAAGTCTTAACCTAAGAAGGGGTATTTATAGTCTTTAGGAGAAACTAGTGTTTCTTTGATAGTTCTCGGAGAAACCCATCTTAGTAAGTTTATGTAACTACCTGCTTTATCATTCGTACCAGAACCTCTACCACCACCAAATGGTTGCTGTCCTACTACAGCTCCAGTAGGCTTGTCATTGATGTAGAAGTTTCCTGCAGCATTTTCCAATACTTTCATTGCCTCAACTATAGCGTATCTATCTTTAGAGAAAATAGCTCCAGTTAATGCGTACTCAGAAGTCTCGTCAACCATTTTAAGCATTTGAGTCCATGTGTGGTCTTCATAGACGTATATCGTCATAACAGGTCCGAATATTTCTTCGCACATTGTTCTAAATTTAGGATTAGTCGTTACTACAACTGTAGGCTCTACAAAGTATCCTTTCGAACCATCGTAGTTTCCTCCTGCAATAATTTCAGCATCATCTTGTTCTTTTATGAAATCGATATAAGTAGAAATTTTATCGAACGAGTTTTTATCTATTACCGCATTTATAAAGTTACCGAAGTCCTCAGGGCTGCCCATTTTAAATGAAGCTAGATCAGTAACGACTTTTTCCTTTACAGCAGGCCACATACTTGCAGGGACATAAGCTCTGCTGGCCGCAGAACATTTCTGGCCTTGGAATTCGAACGCTCCTCTAGAAATTCCAGTAGCAACTTCCAGCGGATGTGCAGAGGGGTGGGCTACTATGAAATCTTTTCCTCCAGTCTCACCTACTATTCTTGGGTAAGTTCTATACTTGCTAATATTTGTACCTATAGTTTTCCATAATTGTCTGAAAATACCAGTACTTCCAGTAAAGTGTAAACCAGCAAAATCTCTATGGTTAAAGACTATCTCACCAGCTTCAGGTCCATCTACAGTGACCATATTGATTACTCCATCAGGTAAACCTGCTTCTCTAAATAGCTCCATAATTACCTGTGCAGAATACACTTGTGAGTCAGCTGGCTTCCATACCACTGTGTTCCCCATCATTGCTACACATGCAGGTAAGTTTGCGGCTATCGCAGTAAAGTTAAAAGGAGTAATACAGAATACGAATCCTTCTAAAGGTCTATATTCTAATCTATTCCATATTCCATCGCTAGACTCCGGCTGTTGACCATAAATGTCTTGAACGAAGGCTGCATTGAACCTCAAGAAATCTATTAGCTCGCATGAAGCATCTATCTCTGCTTGGTAAGCATTTTTACTTTGTGCTAGCATTGTAGCGGCATTCATTTTAGCCCTATACGGTCCAGCTAATAAATCAGCAGCCTTTAAGAAGATAGAAACTCTATGTTCCCAGGGCATGTTAGACCAAGCTTCTTTCGCTTCTAATGCAGCTTCTATAGCATCTTCAACATGCTTTTTAGTTCCGAAATTGAAATGACCTATAACATGCTGATGATCATGAGGAGGAGACATAGAAACTTTCTTTTCAGTTCTCACTTCTTCGCTTCCTATATACATAGGTACGTCTATAGTAGAGTTAAACATCTCCTTGTACTTAGCTTTAAGCTCTTCTCTTTCAGGAGTTCCAGGACCGTAACTCAGTACGGTTTCATTAATCGGGTAGGGTACGTTGTAGATTCCTTTTGACATGTCTTATTGATTTTTTTTGCATTGCAAAGCTAGTAAAACCTGAGCAACTGAAGATAGAAATAGAAATTGGATTATAAGTAGTTTAGAGTGTTCTTATAAAGCGGATTACTACTCTAATTACATTAGAGTAGAGAGAAATGTACATGCTGCAAATCACTGAATTTCTGCAGTCAATCCTCTATCTAAAAGAGCTGTGCACATAGGCTCTAGATCATTGTAGTCTCCTTCTTTAACAGTGCATCTTCCTTTAAAATGCACTAAAATAGTACATTGTTCAGCCTGAATAGCCTCATGGAGACATACCTTAATAAGTGCGTCTATTACAAAGTCGAAGGAGTTTACCTCATCATTGAAAAGAACTATTTTATTAGAAATAGCTTCTTCTAAGAGTACATCTGAATCTTCTTGCGTATGTGTGGAGTTTATTATTTTCATAGCCTAGTGCAAAGGTAAATAAACGAATAGAAAATGATTCAGTTATGTGAGGTGTAATTAACATCGCCTCTTTGAATAAAATATTTGGATTAATCCATAGTTTTGAATTCTAAATGAAAGTAGAATTAATCGCAGAATTGTCAGGACACGCAGCTCCAGTTTACGTCATTCAGGCAGACGGAGAAAGTCTGTATTCGGCTGGCTCTGAGAGGATCTTAGCTTCGTGGTCCATACGGCTAAATGAAGCTAATCCTTTTAGCGTAAAGGCAGAGTCGGGTATTTACTGTTTTTCTATTTCAGAATCTTTTTTAATTTTAGGTTGTTCTTCTGGAAATGTTCACGTAATAGATTTAGAGGCCAAAAAGGAAATAAAAAATTTGAAGGTTCACAAAAAAGGGGTTTACTCGATAGAGTTAATTGTGGAGAAAGACCTTCTTATTACAGGAGGAGGTGATGGTATTGTTAATTTCTTCAAGCTGTCTTCCCTAGAGTTCATTCGAAGTATCAAAATTTCCTCTCTTAAAATTAGAACATTTCTATTTGATAAGACTCATGAGTTCCTTTATGTAGGATGTGGAGAAGGAATGGTGCGCATATTTGAGCTGGATTATTTTAATGAGACAAATAGTTTTCGGGCTTCTAAGGAAAGTGTAAATGAGATTATAAAGCATCCATCAAAACCTCTTTTAATAACCACTGGAAAAGATGGTCATATTCATTTCTGGAAGGAAGACACGTTAGAAAAAATCAGAAGTATAGCAGCACATAATATGACAATTTATAAACTAGCCATTAGTCCAGATAATAAATTGGCGGCTTCTGTCAGTAGAGATAAAAGCATTAAGCTATGGGAGGTGGATTCTTTTGATATCTTAAAGAAAATAGACCGAAGAACGGATAAAGGTCATACGCATAGTGTAAATGATGTTTCATGGATAAGCAAGAATGAATTTTTTAGTGCAGGAGATGATAGGATTATCAGAAGATGGAAAATAGAAGAGTAAATCAGAAAAAGCTTTCTTTATATAAACCTATAACCCTATTTGGTTTATGTGTTGTTTTTTTTCTTTTATGCAAGTGTTCGATTTCTGTTTACAGCTTTTACAAATTATTGTATTTTAATGTTATTCACGTTGTCTTATTGTCCATTCAATGTGTCGTAGGTCAACTAGGTTATATCATTATACTAACAGTAGTTCTAATCAAAGCTATTCTGTGTTTTAATTCTAAAGGTTGGAAAAACAAACTTGTTAGACTGCTAAAAGGCTTGCTTTATATAGTTTCCAGTTTTTTCATTTTGTGGGGGTTTCATTACGCTCAACCTACTCTAGAGTCCAGAGCCAACTTGAGTGTAGAGGAGTTAGAAGTCTTATTAGCAAAACAAGTAGAGCTAGTAAATTCACTTCGAGAAGAGATTTCTGATCTTGAATTAAGAGAGTTTGATCTATCAGCAGGGCTTAAAGAAATCCTTGAAACTAATCTGAGAAACCAAGCTGAAATGCTAAGATCAGAAACGAGAGGCGTTGCTTATCCTGTTCCTTTTCAGATAAACGGAGGGTTAAGAAAAATGGGAATCTCGGGCATTTATTTCCCTTTTTCAGGAGAGCCCCTTTATGATGTGTCAACCCCATTGTTACGCAAAACATTCACCTATGCTCATGAGTTTTTTCATGGAAGGGGAGTTACAGGAGAAGATGAGTGTAATTATTTGGCCTATAAAACTTTAGTGGGCTCTGAAGTTGATTTTCTAAAGTATGCAGCTCATTTAGATGCCTTGTTAACCTTAAGGTATTTATTGGGAAAAGGTGATGATGAAATGGCTAGAATTCTAAATCAGCGCACCCTAGCTGACATAAATTTTTTAAGACAGGATTCTAAAAGGCACAAAAGATCATTTCATGCGGTCTCGTCGGCATCGAATGATTTATACCTTAAAATATTGAGTAGTGCGGAAGGAGTGGAGGCGTATAATAGTTATGTGAAATGGATAAACTCCTAACTATCTCCTCTGAACTATAAGCTCTACCGTATCTGTAGTTTCTAGATCGGAAGTTGACAAGGAAATTCCATTGGTTGTTGGTTCGATTCTATATTTATCGGTATATGTAGCTCTCTCATAAATGTAGGCGCAGATGAGTGTGTCCTTTTCCGCATTTAGGTTCCAGGAACCCAAAGCACCCGCTCTAAAGAAATCAGAATGCAGAAGTAATCCATCCTCTTTAAAATCGAAAATCATACTTTCAAGTTCAGCTTTTAGGATTTGATGGATACCCTCAGAGTAAGGGGATATGTGCGCTTCTGCTACTGTCCATTTCCCCTTTAAGGAGAGAGAGGGAGGACTACTGCAGTGAGCTAGAAGTACTGAGCCTAACGCAATCAAAAAGAGTCCTATAAATAGTATCTTCATTTTTTAAGTAAGAGATTAATTCGTTTACATCTTTGGTTTGCAACAAGTAATTGCTGTATTTATGGAGTTTAAGGAGTAAGTTGTCGCTTCCTTTCATGTTTTCGCTGATGGACATATTCATCATTTGTTCCTGCCCTGCGGCATGCTCACACCAGAATAATTGATACTCTTCTTCATCCACATCATAAGCTGCTATTAGTTTATGGATATTAGATTGTGCGAGTTCTATAAGCACTGGAGTCTTTAGAAAACTAATATCCCACATATTCATATAACCTATTCCGAAATACGGGTTAAGCCATTTTTTATAGGTTATTTTATTCTCTATTAATTTCTCTTCTAATAGATTGTTTAGCTTATTTACTCTATCGGAAATAGTATCTTGAGAATCGAATTGGGTGTAATTAGACCATCGTTTATTAGCATTGTAATACTCATAATTTCCTAGCCGTAATTTGTATTTAAATCCCTGATCTTCATTCAGGATATAGCCAGGGTAATACCATTTAAAGCCATGCTCTTTAGCGAATTCTATTTCCATTAGCATGGTGAAAATCCCTAAACTGAAATTAGCATAATCTGGGTGGTGAAGCCCCAGCAGACTAGCCATACTTTTCTCGCCTAAATCAAAATAGCTGCACGCTATTAAACAGTCTCCATCATAAACACAAATCTCCTTAGTATCAAATACGGTATTCCTAAATCCACTGTATAAAAAGTCGTGCAGTGATTCATGGATGAATCCTTGAAATTTGGATTTCTGCAGAGCATATAGTTCATCTTTCTGATCGTTTAATTCAACATTTCCTATTTCTATTCTGAACTTAGCTTTTCCACGTCTTTTGATTTTTGAGAGGCTTTTTTTAATTAAATGTTTCTCTAAATTTAGACGAATATTAATAACGGAGTAAAGGTTGTTTTCTAAACAGAGCAGATCCATTTTGTACAACATTACAGATCCTCTAAACCAGCCGCTTGCTAGGTAATGATCATATCTCTTTGGAGATAATTTTTGGGGGAAGTGTGTTTGGACTACCATCTTGTGCGATGCAATGTAGTTTTTTTCATGTAATTAAAGGATTTTTAAGAGTACATTTGCTTTGAATTTGGTGAAGAGTAAGATATCGTCTTACGATTTTAAAAGGGAATCCAGTGTAATTCTGGGACTGTTCCCGCAGCTGTAAATTCTGTTAAAAGAGTGTATTCTTAGTGTCACTGTCGAATGTTGGATGGGAAGACCACACTTCTTAGAATGAGTCAGAAGACCTGCCAGAGGAAATTAGGGTGAACATTCTCCGGGAATAGAGGAATACACATCAATAGCTAATCGTTACAAATTTAACTTTAGGTGAAGGACATTTTGTCTTTACTATCGTGCACAATTCTATTCGGAGCTTACAGTATAGCTCAGGAAGATGCCACAGCTGTTGTTAGCCTTCAGGCGGCAGAAGTACTGTATCAGTCCCAGGGGGAGGATTTAAAAGAACGAATCGCCTCAGATTCTTTAGCCAATTTTTTATCTGTTGATTTAGTATCTCTTCTTGAAGAAACACCATCTATTTGGGTTAATTCCTATGGTAAAAATGGAGCAGCCTCACCAGTGTTCAGGGGAACCTCGGCCGCGCATACCCAGGTTTACTGGAATGGTGTAAATATAAATTCCGCTACATTAGGCCAGTCAGATTTAAGAACAGTAAGACTAGCTGCAGGTCAGGTTGTGTCTGTTAACCCAGGCCTTCAAAGTTTAAATGATGGAAGTGGGGGTTTAGGTGGAAGCATTCATGTAAATGATATTCTAAGAAGAGAGAACTATTGGTCTCATTCCTCAGGAATAGGTAGTTTCAAAAAACGTTGTAATTCATTTTCGAGCAATCTGGTGGTGAAAAAATGGTTATTTAAAACTTCAGTTCGCTTAGACAAAGAAGAGAATGACTTCAATTTCATGAACACCTCTTTATCAGATAATCCAATTCAAAAAAGGCTAGACGAGCATCTAAATTCAGTGGTGCTCTCTCAATCCATAAACAGACAAATAGGATTGAAAAACAGCTTAACTTTTCATGGCTTCTACAGCAAGTTGGACAGGGGAGTGGCGGATGGTATAGTCTCTGTCCAGACAGAAGGTGAGCTGATAGATGAATCTATTAGAGGCTTACTAAACTGGAAAAGACACAGCTTATGGAATCATGAAGCCCAGCTTTATGCCAGTAAAGAGGTTATGAATTATGACCAGAATGTACAGAGTGAATTTATTGTATTCTCTCAAGCTTTTAATTACCAGTTAGACAGAAAAATAACTAATAATCTAAATTTAAAATTATCTTCAGAAAACCAATTTTACCAGGTTAAAAGTGATGGTTTTTCTGAAAGGAAAGATGTAGGAAGGTATTCTCTAAAAGCGTTATTGGGTGGAGTTATTAAGCGGTTCAATTATGATTTTCTGGTAAGACAGGAGGTGTTTAGGAATGAGCCTTCCAATACCATGTATTCTGTATCTGGAGCATATAGAATTAGTGAAGGTCTTAAAATGAAAATATCAGCAGGAAGAACCTTTAGGTTTCCTGAGCTGAACGCCTTATTCTGGAACGTAGGTGGAAACCCAGATTTACTTCCTGAAAACGGGGTAAGTTTAGAAACAGAGATTTCTTACACCAGTAAAAAGATCTCCACTACTATATCCGTTTACGCTATGAATAATGATAATTTGATTCAGTGGCGACCTATAGAGGGAACATGGACTCCCGAAAATTTCCAAAAAGCAGAAATAAAAGGAACGGAGTTAAAAATCAATTATCAAGTTTGGAAAAGAACTAATCATGGTCTCTCTCTTAAAGGAAGCTATTCTTTTAATGATAGTCAAGTGAGAATGAGTGATGGCTGGATAACTAATATTTATAGGCCTAAACACTCTGCAAGGGGTGGAGCATATATCCAGAGTAAATGGCTAAGTATTAGTTATATCGGACAGTTTCTTTCTGGCAGAAATTCAACTTTAACTGACCAAGAAGATCTGCCTGGTTTCTATATATCTTCTCTTAGTCTATGGAGAGCACAAGACCTAACTAAGAGATTTAAATGTGAAATCCACTTCAAAATAAACAACTTAACAGATAAAGCCTACGAACTTAGGAAATGGTATCCAATGCCACCAAGAAATTATTTAATCACTATTAATTTTAAACACAAATGAAAAAAACACTTTTAGCACTTTTAATCTCTTTCTCATTATTCTCATGTGATAAGGATGAAGACGGCAGAACTCTTCCATTTCCAGAAGGCTGCACAGTTAATACAACAGGTTTGGATAAAGTATTTATTGCACACGAAGGAAACTTCGGTTCAGCTAATGCTGAGTTAGGCTTATGGGATTTGGCTGCCAATAGTTTTACTGAAGATATATATGACTGTAAGAATGATGAAGTATTCGGGGATACCTTTCAGTCTTTTTATGTAGCTGGAGAAAGAATATTTTGGGTAATTAATAATAGCGGAAAAATAGTAGTAACAGACCAGTCATTTAATAAGTTAGGTGAAATTAATGGACTTACTTCCCCACGTTATTTCGTTCCTATCGATGAGAATTACGCTTATGTTACTGATTTGTTTAGTGGAGTAATTACCGTAGTAAATCACCAGACTTATACAGTGTCTCATACTATTCCTGTAGTCGTGGAATGGACAGAAAAGGCATTCGTTTTTGAGGGAAGCGCTTATTTAATAGGTTCTACATTAATAGACAACGTAAATTATATTTATGATTATTCCGTGGTTAAAGTAAACCTCTTGAATGAAACAGTATCTTATATAGATGTACCCTTTTCTGTGTCGGATGCTGATACAGATGAGTTGGGTAATTTATGGTTAGTAGGTTCAGATTCAGATTTTAGTCCTTTGGCGTATACGCTCGACATGAGCTCAGATGAGCTTAATATGGCTGTAAATAATTTCGCTGGAAGTAGCTTGGCCTTTGTTCGAGTAAATAATTCTAATGAAAATGTATATGGCATAGTAGACGGAGATATTTATGAGTTAGATAGAGCTACTAATAGCACTTCCCTAGTCTCAGATTTAGACCTTACATATGTATATGGTTTTGATGTAAATCAGAATAATAATGATATGTATGTATTAGATGCATCTGATTTCTCGGGCAATGGAACAGCGGTAAGAATTAATGAAGTTGGAGAAATCTCAAGCCAAATTGAAGTAGGGATTATTCCTAAGGCAGTATTAGTACCTTAATATTCAAAATAAATACAAATTGAGGCGTTGCAATGGAATATTATTGCAGCGTCTTTTTTATGGAAGTTTATATCTTTTTTTCTGCTAGGAGTAACTTTGGGGGGCTACTGAAATCTGTTCTGCTCACAAAAGGGTGGTTTTTTTTCCGGTTTGAATTGGTTTTCTATAAAAAGAACACTTCTAAAACGGTTTGTTTTATAAACGATTCATATTCCTGAGTATAAAAAATATTTAATCTTTGTGATAGTCAAAATCATCTTCCTTGATTAACCGGCTGAAAGTGCTGAACCTAGCTTTCACAAATACGATGAAATCATACTGAGAAGTATTCTGTAAAAGGTAATCTGAGATGTTTATGTATTCTATAAATCCGTCAAACTCTTCTTCTGAGAGATCTATAATTTCATAAGCCACATATTTTTTAAACAGCTCTTTAAGTAAGGCTTTTCTTCTATCATCGTTTTCCAGCTCTACAACTTTTCGCTTACTCTGTTCTCTCTTACTAAATTGTTGGTATAGAAATGTAATGGGAGAACTTAAAGGGTCTATTCCAGAAAGCATATAATCTTTCTTATCATACCCTAAATTCTCTATGTCTTTCTGGATTTGCATAAGATCTCTTTCAGCTATAACTGTTGCTTGACCAACATAGTAGCTCATGAGTGGTAGGGTAACAGTGACGTTGAAGCTGTCTTTATCTAGGCTGTCTGCGTAGCAATAAAAAGAAGCCTTTCTTCCAAATGATCCAATTCGAATAGTGTCTTTTCTAGGAGCATTATAAGAAAAACTTCCATCGAGCTCAACAAATATTCCTAAGTAGGTTCTTTCATTAACTATTATGGCGTCACTGACAGAGTTTCCATGCGTATCATAGACCGTACCACTGATGGTAACGTAAGAGCTATCCTGCTGACCCATGCAGACAAAAGAAAGTGATTGGGAGAAAATTAAAAAAATAAGACACCGCATAATAGACATAATATCAAAAGTACTGCCTTATTTTTTGATATGTCCTAGTTTGTAGTTTTTTAGAGAATCTATATTTATTTCGATTGATTTAGTCAAGTAATTTTCAGTATTGTGACGACTATCAAGGTTTTGCGACTTGAATATCTCACGTTTTCCGCACTTTGCGACCAAAACAATTGAAGGAGCTGGTTTAATTGTATTTTGCGATTTAAATAAAAATGAAACGTTATAGGTATGCTTTCCGTAATAGAAAGTTGACAAACAAAATTTCCCAGCGATAATGGAGCGAGCACAAGAAATTGACCATGCGTCAATACAAAAAATAATTATTATTGGATTAGGCCTACTTATGATGAATGTAGTGCTTTTATCATGTAGGAGCGGTCACGCTAAATGTTCTGCTTACGACCAAGTGGAAAATATTCCAGAACTTTCTGAATAGACAAGTAGCACGAAATTACCGCGTTTCAGAGGATCTGCTGACTTAACTCTTTTTTTTGTTATTGTGACATCGTTCTTACATTGCAGTATAGAGAATGTTAGCTAATATTTTGTGATAAAAAAGTGTGCTATATTAAGTTAGTCTTTCTCCTGTAAATTCATACCACTAGGTAGTCCATTGAATAATCTCTAAAATCTCAGTTTGGGTTAAAAAGCCTCCGTCCTTGTTATACCATTTTTGAAGCTCTGTAGAAAGTTCGTTGTATGGTGTTTTAGGTTCTTTTCGGGCTTTATAAGCGAGTACTTTTTTTTGTGCTGGTCCTGGTCTAGGACCCCACCTTATTCTTTCTTCCAGATTTTTATCTAGAACAACTAGGATGGGTATAGACTCGGAGCCATTGGTGAGGTAATGTTTCATAAGCGCTTTGTTCGAGTCTCTGAGTACGATTTTAAGTTCTATTTGTGCGTTTAAATTTGCAATCTTAGCTATAATAGGAACAGTCTGTGAAGCATCACCGCACCAAGATTCTGTAATAATTAGCCAGGTTTGTTTCTTGGCTATAGATTTAACCTTCAGTAAGATATCCGGAGATAATTTGGTCTTTTTAAAAATCCGAAGCATTCTGGTTAATCCTAATTTCGAGTATGCGAAGAACTCTTCGTTATCTTGAAAACTGGTGGCTTTGTTTTCTAAATGCAGTTTTTCTATGAACGAAATATATCCCTCAAAGCTTAAAGCCTTTTCTAAGGACTTTTGAATTCTTTTTTTCTTTTCCATTAACACGCTAAAGAAACTTATAAAAATTCAATCTATTCCTAAAATAGTTTAATATTTGTACTATGACGTATACAGGTAATATTAGGAAAATGAGAACGGAATTATCAGAAGAAGTTCAGTATACTCTTCCGTTGTATGACTTGATAGAGCCTCAGGAGATGATTTCAATGAATCAATTTATAGGTCAGGAGATAAGCCTTCAGTTCGAAAATGAAATAAACTGTGTAATTACAGGAAAGAGAATTAAAAAAGCATATGGAGATGGGATGAGCTACGATGCGTTTATTACTTCTCCAATGGCATCTCCTAGTATAATTAGACCGGAACTAAGTAGAATACACGAAGGGATAGCCTTGAGAGATAAGGAATGGGAAGAGAAACACCATTTAACTCCTCACTTAGTATACCTTTCTCTGACCAGTGAGGTAAAAGTGGGGGTAACTAGAGAAACTAATATTCCATACAGATGGATAGACCAAGGGGCCGTAGAAGCTATTATTCTGGCAGAGGTTCCATACAGGCAATTGGCGGGAGCTATAGAAGTCGCGTTAAAAGATTACAGGTCGGATAAAACCAACTGGAGAAAAATGCTTAAGAATGAGTATGATTCCACTGATCTTCTTGATCATAAGGATGAGCTTATAGGATATTTAGATGAAGATCTACAGCAGTTTATTTCAGACAACGATGAGATAACTAAAATTAAGTACCCAGTAATATCTTATCCTAAAAAGGTGACTTCTATCAAGTTGGATAAGGTTCCTTTAATAGAGAAAAAACTAAAGGGAATTAAAGGCCAGTATTTAATTTTCTCAGATGATACAGTTTTCAATATGAGAAGTCATTCTGGATATAAAGTAACGCTACAAACATCCTAAATTGGTTTATGTAAAAAAAGCTAAGACTTGAAGCCTTGACCCTAAATGGGATATAATCTAATAGAAGTTACTCTTTTATTGTTTTTAGGCTGTGCGTTTTGTCGGACTGAATTATCTGCATAAAATCGGTTACATCTCAGAGTACAGAGAGATTAATGCTGGCGTTATACTCAGATTCTCCCGCTCTTATTTCTTCATAAACCGTTTAACTCCTTGAGGTTTATTTCAAAAGATTGTCCTTCTTTTAAGTTCCCGAGTTCATCTAATACTCCTGACTCTTTTAGTGCAGAGTTGATTTCTTGCCCGGCGCTAAGCTTAATTTTATTTTCTATGATTGTAGTTCCTCCATTTTCAGACTTTTCAATTTTAATAAGAGCCTGCTGGTTTTGTCCATATGTAATAGAATACATAAAAAGCATAAATGTAATAAAGGATAGTATTCTACTCATACGTATGAATTTTCATTGTCTCAAAGTTAAATCAGAGTTAGGCTAGGAGCCGTTAAATAGGTAAAGAAAAGTGTTATATCGAAATCTAGCGCTAGTTTATTAGTCAAAGATGAATAATTGCTAGCGCATGGTGGAGGATAAGTAAAGAGTTTTAAGATTTATTCGTTATCAACACCTAATTAATTTTCTTGGAAGAGATGGAGATTAGATAGGGGAACCACATGGATATCGGAGAAGTAGTAATGCAGTATAGTCATATAATTATATCCTAGACTGCTCATTTTCATGGCCCCTTCTTGGCATAAACCTACTCCGTGGCCAAATCCTTTTCCTTGGATAGTTATGTTTTCACCGTTTTCTTTAGCAGTAAACAAAGTACTCCTAAGATTAAATTCTGAGCGAACGTCTTTGAGGTGAATTTTATCAGCAAAGTATACAGTTCTGTTAGTATTAGAAAACTTCTCTAAGCTATCTAGTATGTTATAATTGCCTTTTTTCTTGAAAAACCCCATCCAATGAGTTTTTTTTACTTCTCTTTCCCAATCAGCATGTGGCATATCCAAACAGAAAGTATCCGGCACGGCTTTTAAGTAAGTGGCAGGTTGGGTCCAAACGTCTTCACTGTTAATAGTATGTCCACCGCAGTTAGAGTGAAATGCTGTAGTAATAAGACTTATGTCTTGATTTACCACCACCACGTCACTGGTAGAAATTGTCGAACTTATGATTTCAGGATTACTTTTAGAGACTCCTTTGTATACTTGGCAGTGAACTTCATCACACAAATGAAAGCCACTTTTAGCATGTTTGAATTTATTAGCTAAGGCATAAGTTCGGCATATTACGGCTTGAACTTTGTAATATTCAGCATTTTGTTGGGATCCAGCTTCGGCCTCAACTACCCCGGATATGTATACATCTAGGTCTAGAGTGTTTATAATACTCATTTCCCTCCCTCTGTTCCAAAAGTTCAAATGACCAGTAATTTTTCTTTTTAAAGAATGCCCTTCAGGTGAGATAGAAAGTTCACAATTATTCTCAAGTGCTAAAAACTCTAGTTTCGAGGAGGAGGAGATATTTAAGTTGAGGCTGGTCATTAAAATAGCACCGGATTGGATCGATATATTGGATTCCCTACCCGTTTTAATTGTCCCCACTAATGCATCATTAGAGTATACCTCATAGCTACCGGAATTTACGGTAATATGGGCCGATTTTACATTGAGGTGATAAAAGAGCCCTATCTTAATTGTCTCAGAATGAACAGAAATAGATGTTAATAGAAATAGGACGAATAGTAGATGCCGCATAGCACTAAATTAACGTCTGCATGGAATTAATTATTTGCTGTTAGCCATAGTTTTTAACATGTGTGTGGCAGCTTTTTTACTAGCTCCCTCATGGCCTAATGCATGGTTTAAATGCTCGTATTCCGCAAGCAGTTCGTTTCTTTTAGAACCACTTTTAAGAATTAATTTCATTTCTGAAATTAAATTGGCTGTTGTAGCTTCATCTTGTATTAATTCAGTAACTACCTCTTTATCCATGATTAAATTCACCAGTGAAATGTATTTCACCTTCACTAATCTTCTCGCTATTTGATAACTGAGATTTCCTGCTTTATAAACGACCACTTGGGGCATATTATGAATCGCAGCTTCTAGTGTAGCTGTTCCGCTGGTAACCCAGCCGGCTTCAGCGGCATGAAACAGACCGTAAGTTTGGTCAAACACTAAATGAACTTTCTCAGAGAGAAATTTCTCGTATGCAGAAATGTCTTTGCTGGGAGCCCCTGCGATTACTATTTGATATTCAGGAAACTCATCACTAGCTTCAAGCATAATGCTTAGCATCCTCTCTATCTCTTGGGATCGGCTTCCAGGAAGAATAGCGATAATAGGAGCAGAACTTAAGTTGTTTTTAGTTCTGAACTCATCAGCATTAAAATCTGCAGAAACTACGTCTAGCAGAGGATGGCCAACAAAGTTTACTTCAGAATTAAACTTTTCATAGAACTTAGCTTCGAAAGGAAGAATGGTGTACATCTCATCTACATATGCCTTGATTTTATGGATTCTGTTTTCTTTCCAAGCCCAAATAGTAGGAGAGATGTAATACAAACTAAGAATGTTAGACTCCTTAGCGAATTTGGCCATTCTTAAATTAAACCCAGGATAGTCAATGAATATTACAGCGTCTGGTTGGAAGTTCGTTATTTGTGCTTTGCACCTCTTAAAGTTAGTGAGAATGGCACGGATATTCATAAGAACCTCAGTGAACCCCATAAACGCTAAGTTCTTATAGTGCTCTAAAAGAACCATTCCTTGCTCTTCCATCAAATCCCCTCCCCACCCTTTGATTTCTAGGTTCGGATGTATTTCACGCATCGCTTTTATAAGATTAGCACCATGAAGATCTCCTGAAGCTTCGCCGCTTATAATAAATATCTTCTGGTGATTTAAAGCCATGAATAGATAGCATAGGCCGCACCTACTAATATGATGAATGACATTACTCCATATGCGCTTCGGTCTCTTTTGGTTTGGTAAAAAAGGCCGAATACGAAAACATTAGGAACTTGAGATAGGATGAGCATATTGGTAAGCATTAAATCTGAATTTAATAAATTCCAAGCAGTGCCTAACTTATAACCTTTAGTTAACCAGTAAATCTCCACTATAAGTATGCCCAAAAGAGTCCCTAATATGGCGAAACCCACGCCTGTTAGTAAATGATCTATATTTTTTCTTATACTCATAAAATTAGAATTCCCAGTTGTTTAATGCTGCGATACTTTGATGTGAAGTCATATCAAAATGAACCGGTACTATACTCGCGTATCCATTACCTAGTGCGGCTATATCTGTATCTTCTCCCTTATCTAAATGAGTAAAAACTCCTTTTAGCCAGTAATACTCTAAGTTCATAGGGTCTTGTCGCACTTCGAAATTATCTTTCCAAAACGCATTTCCCTGTCTACATATTTTAATTCCTTTTATTTCCTCATCAGGCAGATTGACATTCAAGCAGGTGTTTTTATCTATCCCATTTTTTAGTGCTCCTTCTATCACTTTTTCTATAGTGGCGTGGCAATGGGAGAAATCAGCATCCTCATCGTGATTCAATAAACTGAATCCAATGCTCGGAACGCCTTCTACCGCGCCTTCTATTGCAGCAGACATGGTGCCGCTGTATATCACATTTATAGAGTGATTAGCGCCATGATTTATTCCCGAAAGAAGTAAATCGGGCTTCTTTTTAAATACTTTATAAATAGCCAACTTCACACAGTCTACTGGAGTTCCTGTGCAGCTGTATGCCTCTATTCCTTCGTGTAGGGTGCTTTTTTTAACGCGTAGAATGTCGTTTATCGTTACCGCATTGCTCATTCCGCTCTGTGGTTGGTCTGGAGCTACGACCAGGACATCGCCAAATTTTTTAGCAATACTTATAAGCTCTGAAATGCCTTTAGCATTTATTCCGTCATCATTAGTGACGAGAATTAAGGGTTTTTTACTCAATTTTTTTTTTTAAATATATAAGTGCAAACTTAGTTTCTACCTCCTTAGATATGCAATTTAACTCATCAGTTTTATATATTATTTGTTCACTAAAGCGTAGAACGTTATTCGTGCTTCTAGGAATTTAGATAAATCTTCCCCGATCTGTGGAGGGTCAGTTAAGAAATATCTTAGATCTTTTCTTTTGTTTAATCATCCGAATAATGATGCCGTGACTCTCTGCGTTTGATCCCTAGGGAGGAAGATTTAAAGAACTAAAAGGATTAAATAATAACCTGATTTTTATAGATGGGTCTTCATAGGGAGGTGGCCTTTTTATTATTCAAATCGAATTTACTTCTTCAAGATTAATTAGTGGAAAGTTCATCATATCGGCTTATTAATGGTGTTAAACAGGTTTAAGTAAAATGTTTTTATTGAATGATTTACAGTGTGTTATGTTTGTGTCATTCTAGCGCTATTGTTTGTTGAAAAAACCGCATTTTTGTACTATGAAAGAAGCGTATATAGTAGATGGAATTAGAACACCGATAGGAAGCTTTAGCGGAACTTTATCTCCAGTAAGAACAGATGATTTAGGGGCCATTCCTATTCGAGAATTGCTTCGCAGAAATCCATCTTTAGATCCCAGTGGAATAGAGGATGTTATTCTAGGTTGTGCTAACCAAGCTGGCGAGGACAACAGAAACGTAGCAAGAATGTCTTTGCTTTTGGCAGGCTTGCCCTATTCTGTTCCTGGAGAAACAGTAAATAGGTTGTGTAGTTCAGGATTAGCTTCAGCTGTCCATGCCTCTAGAGCTATCAAGCAAGGAGAAGGGGATGTGTTTATCGCCGGCGGAGTGGAGCATATGACTAGGGGGCCTTGGGTCATCTCTAAAGTCTCTAAACCATTCGGTAGAGACGCTCAAATGTTTGATTCTAGTTTTGGCTGGAGATTTATAAATCCAGCCTTAGAGAAGCTATACGGAGTGGACGGAATGGGTGTAACTGCCGAGAACTTAGTGGAGAAATACGGAATTAGCAGAGAAGATCAAGATAAATTTGCTGCTTGGAGTCAAGTTAAGGCAGCAGCTGCCAGAGAAAATGGCAGATTAGGACAAGAAATCGTTTCGGTAGAGATTCCTCAGAGAAAGAAAGATTCTATATTCTTTAGTCAGGATGAGTTTATACGGCCAGGAAGCACAGCAGAGGTGTTGGCTAAGTTAAGGCCAGCGTTTAAAAAAGAAGGTGGTTCGGTAACTGCTGGAAATTCTTCGGGGTTAAATGATGGGGCTGCGGCTTTACTATTAGCGTCAGAAGATGGATGTAAAATACACGGATTAACTCCAAAAGCTAGAATCTTATCTAGTGCTGTAGTTGGAGTAGAGCCAAGATTAATGGGCATAGGACCAGTAGAGGCGACTAGAAAAGCGCTAAAAAGAGCTGGCTTAACGTTAGACGATATGGACATTCTAGAAATGAATGAAGCCTTTTCTGCTCAGATTCTTTCCTGCTCTAGAGCATTAGGATTAGAGGATAACGATGCTAGAATTAATCCTAATGGAGGAGCTATAGCTATCGGACATCCATTGGGAATGACAGGAGCTAGAATGTTAAATACAGCTGCGATAGAATTACACGAACAGAATAAGAAATATGCGTTAGTCACTATGTGTGTTGGCGTAGGTCAGGGATACGCTGCAATAATAGAAAAAGTATAATGGCCAATATTTTTGAGTTTAAAGGGTTTAAGCCCATTATTCATGAAAGTGCATACATTCATGAAAACGCTACCGTAACTGGCAATGTTACCATCGGAAAAGATGTTTATGTAGGCCCTGGAGCCGCCATTAGAGGGGACTGGGGAGGAATAGTAATAAAAGATGGGTGTAATATCCAAGAAAATGTTACGCTTCATATGTTCCCTGGTGTAATTATGGTTTTGGAAGAAAACGCACATATAGGACATGGTGCAGTAGTGCATGGTGCGCACATAGGTCGAAATAGTCTGGTAGGAATGAATTCTGTAATTATGGATAATGTAGACCTAGGAGAGGAGTGTGTTGTAGGAGCTTTGTCCTTTGTTAATGCAGGGGCTATAGTTCCTAGAAGAAGTCTTCTAGTGGGTAACCCAGCCAAAGTAGTAAAGCAATTGGATGATGAATTCTTTGCCTGGAAAACTAAGGGAACTAAGTTATACCAAACGCTTCCTGCGGATTGTAGAAAATACATGAAACCTTGTGAGCCACTGCGCGAAATGCCTGCTGACAGACCATCCCAAGAATCGCTTTACAACACATGGGATTCCATAAAGTAACTTATGTCAGTTTTTCATTTTAAACAGTTTTCTATAGACCAAACGGATGCTCCTTTCAAAGTAGGAACAGACAGTGTG